>Ga0182013_10007389_pt1 | contig 12134 bp, 10 predicted proteins | sample 612S2MmetaG_FD_120487 | JGI IMG/M metagenome (GOLD analysis project Ga0182013, IMG submission 120487) | Permafrost microbial communities from Stordalen Mire, Sweden - 612S2M metaG | ecosystem: Environmental > Terrestrial > Soil > Wetlands > Permafrost | place: Sweden: Stordalen | collected...
AAGTGAAAGGGGAATAGGGAACAGGGAATAGTTCGCTGCATTCTCTACTTTGGTTCGGCGCGGTCCTGGCCCTTCTCGTCGGGATGGGCTTTGAAGTAGGTTTCCTGGTCGGTGGTAATCTGTCTGGCTTGATCGGCCAGGTCTTTGCTGCTGTCGATGGCGTCCTTGAGTTCCAGGTCGAAACCAGGCTCGCTGTGGAGGCCGTTCAGGATCGCCTGCCAGCGCTGGATTGCTTCATTGAGCGGCTTGAGGCTCTTGCGGACATCGGCCTTGCGGTCGGAGTAGACATCGAGGTTGGCGCTGAGCTCATCCATGAGGGAGGAAAAGTTCTGCAGCTCATGGTCGAGACCGGAACTGCGGGCCGGGGACTTGGCACGCTTGATCAGGCCCTGGATCGTCCCGGAGCGTTGGTTAAGAAATTTGACATAGAGGTCGACCCGCGCCACAGGATCGATGCCGGCTTCGGCAATCTGCTCCTGCTGGGCTTCGGTCAGAGGCTCGGGTTTTTCCTTTTGTCCGCGCAGCGGCGCGGCCACAATGAGGCAGAGAAGAGCAGCCGTGAGAATTCGCATGGCATTGTTCCAGCGCTTTTATTCAAGCACAACCGGCCAGGATGGGAAAGGGACAGGAATGAGCAGCGCCAGAGCCGTGCTATTTGTTGTGGAAGACCTGCATCATGGTTTCGTTCTGGGCGTGATTTACCTCTGCGAGGGTCTCCAGAAGCAGCGGGCGGTCTTCATAATTGCTGGCGTTGAGCATCTCGTTCAGACGGAAGGCGGTTTGGTTGAGCAGGATCTCGGCGTTCTTGAGGCGCTTGTCATTGTTGGTGACGGAGAGATGAATTTTCTGCGCCAACTGCTGGATGCGCTTGAGCAGGCCGTGGGCTGATTCGATATCGCCGGCCGCGTACTGCTTGAGGCTCAACTCGGTCATCTGGTGAACCAGTTTCGCATAGAGAAAACATTGCTCGCGGGGCTGCGCCTGGCTGGCGCGCGCTTCCAGTGCTTCGATGCTCTGCTTATCGATTGTCTTGGTGTCCTGGGAAGATGCGCGCACCTGCGCCGGGGTTAAACTGAGTGGCAGAAGCACGGCCATCAGAACCACAGTCCGCATGTTGCACCCCCGCCGATGCGGTTCAACCCCACGGTGTGACTAGAATAGTAGGCTCAACTTGCGTTTAACCGCAATAGATAAGATGCGCAATTTGCGCGGGACGGCCACCTTGCGGCCAACAGAATCAAATTGGCACCGAATTCGCGCTAGAAAAAAGCGAACGCCAGCGAACTACTTTGCCAGGATCTGCAGGCGCTGGCGCGCCTGCCATTCCTCATTCGGAAACTTTCCACCGGCGACACCGAGGAATTGTTTGTAGTACGAAACCGCTTGCTGATTCTGGTGCAGGGAATCGTAGGAGATGGCCCACAGGAAATAGGTTGACGCATTCTCAGACAAGTATCTTGAGCGCATGGCCAGGGCGTGCAAGGCAGCATCGGGACGCTGGGTACGGGATGCGGCAAACGCAAGCCCGCTCCATCCCTCGGCGTTGGCCGGGTCGAGTTGCGTTGCCTTGTCGAACGCGATGAAGGCTTCGGCATAGAGGAGTTGGTGGACCAGATTCTGTCCGTGGGCGACCAGCAACTCAGGGTCCTGGGGATTGGCCGCGAGCAGCGGGGCATAGAGCTTGTCGGAGCCGGCGTAGTCTCCGGCGTCGGCTTGAACGGCGGCCAGCATACGAGTAATTGCCGGGTCGGAGGGGTGGGCATCATGAAGTTTCTGGAGCAGGGGCAAGGCTTCAGCCTTGTCCTGCGCGGCGAGCACGGTGGCCAGTTGCGCGGTCAACGCAGGGTCGTCAGGAAACTGCGTGAGTGCAGCGCGGAGCATGGTTTCCGCTTCGGGATATTGCTTGCGCGCGATCAGCAGGTGAGCCAGGGCGGTGGTGGCGGGTTCTGACTTGGGATACTTGGCCAACACCCGGCGGTAGGCGCTCTCAGCCGCGTCGTACTGGCCGGCATCTTCAGCCAGGGCTGCGGCCAGAAGTGTGTCGTCCTCGGTTTCCGGGGAGATTTTGAGGGCTTCGATCAGGTCATTTGAGGCTGCGGAGTAATCACCCTCGCCGCTGGGATGGGGACGGTCGATTTGGGCGAGGGCGCGCCAGGCACGGGCTTTCAGAGCAGGTCCGGCCTCGCCGGGATCAAGAGTGGTGGCGGCGGCAAGTTCGGGCCGCGCCACATCCGGCTTGCCCCGGCGGGCCAGCAGCAGTCCCAGCGAGAGATGCGCTTCAAAGGAGTTTGGATTGGCCACGATGGCCTGGCGGTAAAGGCTGGCCGCATCGTCGAGACGGTTCTGGGCGTCGGCGACGTAGCCGGCGTCGAACAGAGCGCGCGCGTCACTGGGATGGGCAGCCAGCCAGGCATCGAGCTTTGTCTCGGCAGTTTTCCAGTCGGAACCGGCAATGGCTGCCTCCGCTGCGGTTACCTGCCCGGAATCGGGCTGGAGTGCGGCGGGGGCCTGCCGATCTGAGCTTGCAGGCGGAGCCTGGGCGGACCCGGCGACCGAGGCGAACAGCAGGACGAAGAGGACGAGACGACGCACGGAATACCTCACTACCATCTTAGCGGGGCAGAGCTAAGGCGAGACGGATTGGGGTGATTGGGGTTAGACGCGCTCGGACGGGGGAGGGAATCGGGAAATGAGAAGGTGGGGAGCATAAGTGACCACAACTTCTTTGGAAAAAAGGTCATAGTGGAAACAGGAGAAGGGAGTGCCCGAGTAATTTGGGTAACCAGAAGCGACGAAGCTGAGAGACGAGACGGTCTCGAATCCTTCGGCGCTGAAGATGATCGACCGCTTGCGGCAGGGCTAGCGCAGAAGCCGCAAGGCGGAATGGAACTGCGGTCAGGACCACACGATCTTCTCAAGACAACAGGCATTCCGGGGCTTTCCATCCAGGACCAGGGACAAAGAAAGAACCGGTGCGTGCCAGAAATATCCGGTGATTTTATGACCTCCGAAATGTTGAACCATATTCCGCTCAACTCGGCTTACCTTTGCCAGGACTGTGACGCAGTAGGGAACAGCTCAATGCAATGCCCAGCGTGCGCATCGGAAGTTCTGATGGGACTGGCAGGTGTGTTTGCCCGTAAAGAAGAGGTTGCCGAATCGAATATGTTCATGATTCCGGCGATGGCGGCTTGAGGGCGGCCAACCGTCGCTTCGAGGCCAAAGCGCAACAGTGAGTGGTTTGGAGTTGCTGTGAGCGTGGCCGGCGGGGTTCATTGCGGGCGGTTCGGCGTTTTTCGGCATCTATTGCGCCGCGGCCTATAATGAAAAATGGCCGGTTGTGCCCTGAGCCTCACTGAGGCCACAGAGATGCTTCCGGACGAATCAATTGCCCGGTGCTTTCCCATTGAACGATGCCATCATCATCCGCGGCGCGCGGACTCATAACCTGAAGAACATCTCCTGCGAGATTCCCCACGGGAAGCTGACGGTGGTCAGCGGCGTGTCGGGATCGGGCAAGAGTTCGCTGGCCTTCGACACGATTTACGCCGAGGGGCAGCGGCGCTATGTGGAATCGCTATCGTCCTACGCACGGCAGTTTCTGGAGCGGATCGAGAAGCCGGATGTGGACGAGATCGACGGTCTGGCGCCGGCCATTGCCATCAAGCAGAAGAATTCGACGCGCAACCCGCGTTCCACGGTAGCCACGGCCACCGAGATTTACGACTACCTGCGCCTGCTTTACGCGCGCTGCGGGACGGTGCATTGCGTGTTCTGCGATGGCCTGGTCAAACGCAATTCAGTGGACGAAGCCGCGGAAGCGATTCTTGCGCTGGGCGAGGGAACGCGCCTGAATGCGCTGTTTCCGGTGGTGACCGCGACGCCGACGCCGGAGAACGCGGCAGCGGGCTCGAAGCCGGCCAAAGCGGGCGGGCGCTCGACGAAATCAGGCGCTAAGACCAAGCCGGTGGTAAACGGCGGCGATTCTCCGCACACGGAAACGCTGAAGGCGCGGCTGGCCGAGTTGCGTTCCGGCGGGTTCAATCGCCTGTGGCAGCAGGGCAGGATCTTCGAGTTCTCCACGCCCGAGTCGCTGCTCGATCTGGACTTCACGCTGCCAGTGTTTGTGCTTTTGGACCGCATTGCCGTCAGCGCTGAAAATCGGGCGCGCATCGTGGACGCGGTCGAGACCGCATACCGGGAGGGTGGCGAGGCGATCTTTGAAGAAGCGCCGCGGGAGGAAACGGGAGAGCGCCGCCGGTTGCGATTCAGCGGCGCATTCGAGTGCACGAACTGCCATCGCCCAGGGCGCGAACCGGAACCGCGCCTGTTCAGCTTCAACAATCCCTTCGGCGCCTGTCCGCGCTGCCAGGGCTTCGGCAACACGGTGGACTACGACCTGAACCTGGTGATTCCCGACAAGGGGCTGAGCCTGAGCGACGGAGCCATCGACCCGTGGAACCGGCCCAAGTACCGCTCGTGGTTTATCGACCTTCGCAAGCGCGCTCCGGAGCTGGGCATTCCGCTTGACGTGCCGTGGCGTGAGCTTTCAGCGCCGGCGCAGGAGATTGTGCTGCGCGGTAAAGGCGGATTTGAGGGGGTATTCGGCTTTTTTGCGCAGATGGATCGAAAGAAGTACAAGCTCCATGTGCGAGTGATGCTGAGCAAGTATCGCGGTTACGCGGAATGTCCGGATTGCCGCGGGCAGCGGCTGAGGGCAGAGGCGCGTTCGGTGCGAATTCATGGGAAAAACATCTGCCAGGCATCGGCGCTGACCATCGCGCAGGCGAAGGAGTTCTTCGACACGCTCACGCTGTCGCCGATGCAGGAAGAGATTGCCGGTCCGATTCTGAATGAGGTGCGCCAGCGGCTGAGTTTTCTTGACGCGGTGGGCCTGGAGTACCTTACGCTCGACCGGCTTGCGTCCACGCTCTCGGGGGGCGAGGCGCAGCGCATTCAGCTTGCCACATCGCTCGGCTCGCAGTTGGTGGGCGCGCTCTACGTTCTCGACGAGCCCTCCATTGGCCTGCACACGAGAGACACGGAGCGGCTGATTCGAATCCTGGAGAAGCTGCGCGACCTGGGAAACACGATCCTGGTGGTGGAGCACGACGCCGATGTACTTCGCGCGGCCGATCATCTGCTCGATCTCGGACCGGGCGCGGGTGAGTTCGGCGGCAAGTTGCTGGCGGAAGGAGTTCTGGCGGAGATTGAGGCGAATCCCAACTCCCTGACCGGACGCTATCTTTCCGGCAAGATTTCGATTCCGGTTCCGACGCGGCGCCGCACCCCGGGACGCGAACGGCTGGTTTTGCGCGGCGCTCGCGCCAACAACCTGCACGGTCTGGACGTGGAAATACCGCTGGGACTTTTAGTGGCGATTACCGGGGTCTCGGGCTCGGGCAAGTCCACGCTGGTGCATCAGGTTCTTTACCGGGCGGTAGCGCGCGCGCTGGGCCAAGGCGACGGCGGCGACCCAACGGGCACGTTCGCATCGCTCACCGGCGCGGAGCGGCTGAACGACGTTGTGCTGGTGGATCAGACGCCGATCGGGCGCACACCGCGCTCGAATCCAATCACTTACATCAAGGGCTTCGATCTGATCCGCGAACTTTTCGCAGCGCAGCCGGAGGCCAAGCGGCTCTCCCTCACGCCTGGACATTTTTCATTCAACGTGCCGGGCGGCCGCTGCAACACGTGCGAAGGCGATGGCACCGTAACTGTGGAGATGCAGTTTTTGGCCGACGTGGAGCTGCCTTGCGAGGATTGCAATGGCACGCGCTACCAGACCAAAATCCTCGATGTGCAGTACAAGGGCAAGAACATCCACGATGTGCTGCAGATGACGGTGAAGGAGGGCCTGCGCTTTTTTGCCGGGCAAACCAGGCTGCTGGAGAAGCTGGCGGTGCTGGACGAGATCGGTCTCGGCTATCTGCGTCTTGGCCAATCCGCGACTACGCTGTCCGGCGGCGAGGCGCAGCGCGTTAAACTGGCCGCGCACCTGGTGCAGGTGCGGGCGGCCAACGCCACGGCCAAGCCCTCGCAGGCCAGCCGCGTGCTCTACATTCTCGACGAGCCGACCACCGGGCTCCACTTCGACGATGTTTCAAAGCTGCTCGCGGCTTTTCGCAAGCTCATCGACGGCGGAGGCTCGCTAATCGTGATCGAGCACAACCTGGACGTGGTGAAGAGCGCCGACTGGGTGATCGATCTTGGTCCCGAAGGCGGCGAAGGCGGCGGCAAAATCGTGGCCGAAGGCCCGCCGGAAGAGATTGCCGGCAATCTTCATTCGCATACCGGCAAGTGGCTGGCGCGGGTGCTGTGAAGGACTGTTGAGCTTTCGATTTGACCCCTCATATGCTGATTGGATAGAAAGGCTGAAGCAATTGAACATTGCGTTGGGACGGATTCAGGTTGAAATGGTCTTGGTTGGCGCCGCCTGCCCGTCTTATTCGCTTTCATCAGCGGCGCGGGTGAGCCGGGTTCGCGCCGTATCGATCGAGTTCCAGGGAGCTCCTCATTGAACACCGCTTCGATTGCGTCGACCGAGGGTTCCAACCAATCCAGGCGCGCGCCTTTGGTGCCGGCGGGGCGCATGCTGCCCTTCATTCTGGTTACTGCCCTGTTCTTTCTCTGGGGCATTCCCAACAACCTGAACGACATCCTCATCCGGCAATTCATGAAGTCGTTCGAGATCAACCGGCTGGAAGCAGGATTGGTGCAGTCCGCGTTTTATCTGGGTTACTTTCTGGTGGCGCTGCCGGCCGGCCAACTGATGCGGAAAGCCGGGTACAAGGCCGGCATTCTGATCGGACTGGGGCTCTATGGCGCAGGGTGCATTCTGTTCTGGCCGGCTGCGATCATAGCGCAGTACTGGTTCTTCCTGATGGCGTTGTTCATCATTGCCTGCGGTCTGGCGTTTCTTGAGACGGCTTCAAGTCCTTTCATTGTGCAGGTGGGAGCGATCGAAAGCGCGGAGCAGCGCCTGAATCTTTCGCAGGCGTTCAACCCTCTGGGCAGCATTTCAGCGGTGCTGGTTGGGTCGCGGTTCATCTTCTCGGGAGTGGAGCTGAACAAGGCGCAGATGGCGGCGATGCAGGCCGCCGGGACCTACCAGAGCTATCTGCGTTCAGAGACGCTGCGGGTGGTGGCCCCGTATATCGGGCTGGGCGCGCTGGTTTGGTTGTGGGCGGTGCTGATAGCGCGCACGCCGTTCCCGCATGTGGGGCTTGATTACACGACCAAGGAAGCGGCTGGGGATCACGGACCATCGCTTTGGAAGAGGAAGCACTTCGTATTTGCCGTGCTGGCGCAGTTTCTGTACGTGGGCGCGCAGGTGAGCGTGTGGAGTTACATGATTCCCTACGTGCAAAGCTACGCAAAGCTGGACGAGCGCAGCGCCGGCTACTGGTTGACAGGCACGCTGGTGGCTTTCATGGTGGGCCGGTTCATTTCGACGTGGATCCTGCGCTATGTAGACGGGGCGCGGCTGCTGGCCATCTACGCGGCGATCAATGCCGTTCTCTGCACCACCTCAGTGCTGCGTCCTGGGTGGCTGGGCGTGGGCTGCCTGGTGGCCAACAGCTTTTTCATGTCCATGATGTTTCCAACCATTTTTGCTCTGGGAGTGAAGGGGTTGGGTGCGCGCACCAAGACGGGCGGAGCGCTGATTGTGATGGCGATTGTGGGAGGAGCGGTGCTGACGCCGATCATGGGGAAGATCGCCGATGTGGCGGGTGTTTGCAACGGATATATGGCGCCGGCCGCGTGTTTTGTAGTGGTTGCTCTCTACGCGCGGTTTTGGTCGCGCCCGGAGGCAGAAGAGCTGGCCGGCCAGATTGCCGGTGAGCCGGCAAGTTAGCGAACGGGCGAGCGGAGTTTGAAGGGCGGATAGAAATGTCCGGCGCCCGGCGCCGTTTTTCTTTACTCGGCAACCACTGGATTGGTCAGCGATCCCAGCCCTTCCACGGTGACGGTGACCGTCTCACCAGGTTTGAGCCAGCGCTTGGGCGTGCGGCCCATGCCCACTCCGGAAGGTGTTCCGGTGGAGACAATGTCTCCCGGCAGCAGCGGGGCAATCGAAGAGAGATACTCGATCAGGTCGGGGATCTTGAAGAGCAGTTCGCGGGTGTTCGAGTTCTGCAGCACCTCGCCGTCAATGCTGAGGCTGATGGCGAGTTCATGAGGGTCGGCGATCTCGTCGGCGGTGACGATGGCCGGGCCCATGGGACAGAAAGTGGGAAAGCTCTTGGCCATGGACCACTGCGAGGTGGATCGTTGGATGTCGCGCGCGCTCACGTCGTTGACGATGGTGTAGCCGTAAACATGGTCGCGCCACGCCGAAGCGGGAATCCGGAATCCGCCTTTGCCAACGACAAAAGCCAGCTCGGCCTCATAATCGGGTTCGGCGGAATTCCTGGGCAGCACGATCGCCTCGCCGGGGCCCACAATGGATGTTTGCAGCTTGAAGAAGACCACGGGAAAATCGGGGAATGCCATCTTGGTTTCGATAGCGTGTTCGCGGTAGTTCAATCCGATGGCGAAGAGGCGCGGAGGGTTGGCGAGCGGGGCGTGCAGGCGTACCTGGTCGAGTTTGTGGCCAGCATAGGTACCGGGCTCGCCGACAGCGGTGACGCCCGCGCCGATTACGGCGAGAGCATCAGCACAGCCTGCAGCCGTGAGGTCGACTACCAGGTTGTCTTCTTCAAGCAATGCGCCGGGACGGACTTTGCCATCGGCGGCGGAAAACGATACAAGTTTCACGCGACCCTCCTGTGCGGGAAAGAATAAATTTGCGCGATTTATGCGGCCGTCCAGCCGCCATCGATGATGAGCAGTGAGCCACTTACGAATGCGGCTTCGTCGGAGGCTAGATAGCGCACCGCGGACGCGACTTCCTCAGGCCGGCCCAAACGGCCAACAGGTTGGCGCGCGCGCAGTTCGGCACGCATTTCTTCCTTGTTGTGCTTGTGAAATTTCTCGAGATAGCCTTCGACAAACGGGGTCTGGACAGTACCGGGGCAGACGGCGTTGACGCGCAGCGTCTTCGGGTACTCGACTGCCAACTGGCGGGTCATGGAGATTACCGCGCCCTTGCTGGTGCAATACGCAAAGCGCTGCTTGATGCCGACCAGGCCGGACACCGAGGCAACGTTGACGATTGCGCCAACGGCGTCGTGATTTCCGGTCGCGGCCAGCAAGAGCGGCAGAAAGGCGCGCGTTACCAGGTAGACGGAGCGCACATTTACGTTCATCAGGCGGTCGAAATCTTCGGATTCGGTGGTTTCGATGGAGCCCACGTGACCGATTCCTGCGTTGTTTACAAGAATGTCGAGGCGGTCGAGTTGCGCGACGGCGGCGGCGATGGAATCGGGTCTGGTGACGTCGAAGTGCAGCGCTTTGGCGGAGCAGACCGAGCCGGCCAGAGTTTCAGCGGCAGCGTAATTGATGTCGGCAACCCAGACGAATGCACCGGCGCGAACGAGTTCCTTCACGGTGGCTTCGCCGATGCCGCTGGCGCCGCCGGTGACGAGGGCGTGCCGGCCATCGAGGCGAAAAGATTCGGTTGCGGGAGTTGCAAAAGCGGATGAACTTGAATCGGTCATGAAATGACACTCGATGGAACTGAGGTTAGGATCAAGTTGCAGTTTGCCGGGAGCGGTCTAGCCCTTGCGCGCCTCGGCCAGCACTCTCAAATACGCGCGCGCGGTTTCGGTGATGGTTTCTGGGTGGCCCGCATCGACAGCGGCCAGGTTGACCAGATCGCTGCCCACGCCGAGGGCGCGCGCGCCGGCATGCAAGAAACTCGCCGCTGTTTCGAGCGTGACGCCGCCGGTGGGGATCAGCTTGAGATGCGGGAACGGCGCCAGTAGCGACTTTAGATAACTCGCGCCGCCCATGGCCGAGCAAGGAAAGATCTTCACGTAGTCCGCGCCTTCGTTCCACGCGGTGATGGCCTCGGTGGGCGTCAGCGCGCCGGGGCAGGAGACTTTGTTGTTCTTTTTCGTTGTGGCAATTACCGCAGGATGAAGGCTGGGGCTGACGACGAATTCTGCGCCCGCGTCGATGGTGGCCTGGGCCTGATCGGCGGTGGTCACGGTGCCGGAGCCGAGCAGCAGATCGCTGCCGTATTCGCGCTTCAATTCCTTCAGAAGATCAATGGCGCCGGGGACGGTCATGGTGACTTCGACGACGGTTACGCCGCCGGCGATCATGGCCCGGACCACGGCGTGTCCCTGGGCCACGCTACGGGCGCGCAGAACCGGGATCAGGCCGACTCGCTCAATGATCTCCTGGGTTGTTTCGTGCATTTTGTCCTCATTCAATGCGCTGCGGTTTAGCGCGCGATACGCGCCGAGCCGCCTTTGATGATGCGTTCGACTTCAGGAAGTGTCGCCATGCTGGTGTCACCGGGAGTGGTCATGGCCAGCGCGCCGTGGGCGACGCCGCAGCGGACGGCCCAGTCGATGCCCTTGCCGGCAAGCAATCCGTAAATGAGTCCGGAAGCGAAGCTGTCTCCGCCGCCCACACGGTCGAGGATGTCGATGTCGCGCTGCGGGACATGAACGATCTTGTCCTCATAGAGTGCGATGGCGCCCCACGCATTTCGGCTGGCCGTATGCGCCGTGCGGAGGGTGCTGGCGATGAGCTTCAGATTCGGATACGCCGTTGCAACTTCGCGCAGCATCTCCTCGTAGCCGGCGATCGGCAACTCGGCAAAGTCCTCACTTACGCCTTTAATGCTGACGCCAAGCATGGCGGAGAAGTCCTCTTCATTACCCAGCAGCAGGTCTACCTTGCGCACGATCTCGCGATTGACTTGCTGCGCTTTTGCCTTCCCGCCAATCGACTTCCAGAGCGAATCGCGAAAATTCAGATCGTAGGAGATTGGCGTGCCGTATTTGCGTGCAGCGTCCATGGCTTCTACGGCCACCTCGGCCGTGGAAGCGGAGAGCGCGGCGAAAATGCCGCCGGTGTGGAACCACTTCGCGCCGTTCTTGTTGCCGAAGATCCAGGCCCAATCGAAGTCGCCGGGCTTGACCTGGCTGATGGCAGTGTGGCCGCGGTCAGAGCAGCCGGCCGCGGCGCGCAAGCCGTAGCCTCGCTCGGTAAAATTGAGGCCGTTGCGGACGGTGCGGCCAACGCCGTCGTAAGGCACCCATTTGAGCAGGGATGTGTCAACGCCGCCTTGCAGGATGAGGTCTTCGACGAGGCGTCCGACGGGGTTCTCGGCCAGCACGGTGGCGATGGCGGCGTGCAGGCCAAAACAACGGCGCAGGCCGCGAGCCACGTTGTATTCGCCGCCGCCCTCCCACAGCTGAAACTGGCGCGTGGTGTGGATGCGGCCTTCGCCGGGATCGAATCGGAGCATGACTTCGCCCAGGCTGAGGCAATCCCAGCGGCGCGGTGAATCGGGAATCGAGATCGTATTCATGGTCACCCAATAATCTATCGCATGACGCCGTGTCGAGTCTGTGCCGGAACCGGGTTGTGGGACGGGGGTTCAGGCTGATTATGCGGTGGCGCGTTATGCGTTTCTTGGCGACACGGCAGGGCGGGGCGTGGTGTAGACTGGCTCGCGGAGACAAGTGAGCGTCACCGGAGCAGGCTCGCGCTATCTCAAGGGGAGGGAAGCAATGACAGAATCGCGCAAATTGCGCATGGGATTGGTGGGGGGCGGCCCCGGTGCGTTCATCGGCCCGGTACATCGGATCGCGGCGGAGCTGGACGGCAGGATCGAGCTGGTTGCCGGGGCGTTTTCGCAGTCGGCAGAGCGTTCGCGCGAGGCGGGTGTGGGCTTTGGTATTGATCCCAGGCGGGCGTACGCAAGCTACGGGGAGATGATCGAGGCGGAGCGGAAACGGGCCGATGGCATCGACTTTTTGGTTATCACCACGCCCAATCATCTGCACCTGCCGGTCGCTCTGGCGGCGCTTGAGGCGGGCATTCCGGTGATGAGCGACAAGCCGGCCACGGCCACGTATGACGAAGCGCTGGAGTTGGAGGCCGCAGTGCGGAAATCGGGCCTGCCTTACGGCCTTACCCACACCTATGCGGGCTATGCGATGGTGCGCGAGGCACGTGCAATGTGTGCGGCGGGAAAACTGGGCGTTATTCGCAAGGTCGCGGTTGAA
>Ga0182013_10007391_pt1 | contig 12131 bp, 9 predicted proteins | sample 612S2MmetaG_FD_120487 | JGI IMG/M metagenome (GOLD analysis project Ga0182013, IMG submission 120487) | Permafrost microbial communities from Stordalen Mire, Sweden - 612S2M metaG | ecosystem: Environmental > Terrestrial > Soil > Wetlands > Permafrost | place: Sweden: Stordalen | collected...
TTCAGTGACGTGCACGTCGCGTACCCGTTCGCCGGAATTAAGATGGGAAGCGTTCATTCCATTTCTCCAACAAGAAAGTGCGATTCTCCGCCACTAGCCGGTGGACTCGCCGAAGCTCCACGGGACCGAAGCCAAGATTTCTGGCCAGCGCAACCGAGTCCAGCCAGAACTTCGCCGACTGATCGTCGCGGTCCACATGCACATGGGGAGGCTCGTTTGGCTCATGGCTGTAAAAATAGATGCGGTATGGCCCACCATCAGTATGGTTGGCACGCCTTTCAGTATCTCACCGTAGTGCGGTGGATTCCCGATGCATTGTTGTCAATTCGCTTGCCGGGCGCGGCGGTGGGTGCCGGGACCAGGCAGATACGCTTCCCTCCGCACTGGGCGATCAGGGAGGTACTACTGCTCAGTACGGCGGTTCGGGACCACTCGCCGGCCAAAGTGCGAGATGGCGACGGACCAGCCAAAAGAATACTCGTTTCTTCCCGGCCGTTCGTTAAAATTTACTACCCGTAAGGGCTAATATGGGCTATTGATTTTATCGTCACGGATGCGTAACAAAGAGACTCGCACGATCAACATACCTCGGGGAAGTACGGCGAATCCGGATGTGCTGCGCCTGGCGCCGGCGCGGTCCCGGAAGGCCGATGGTCAAACTACGTGACTGGGCGAAGACTTGTGGGCTGGGATATCGGCCGTGCGCCGGGATCCCGGACCCGCCTGAGTAGTGATACCTAGAGAAATCGCGGGTGTCTACGGATATCGCTGGAGCGTGAGCTGCTCCCTAGTAGGAACACGATATCCCACTGGAGTTTGTACCTACTCTATCGGGACCCGGGAGGCCAAATGGAAATCCTGGATAACTCCGACGCTGGAAAGTGAATGGCGTGGAGCCGACCTGTTTCAACGCACCATGGAAGGATGTGTAACATGCAACTATCAAACGGTTCACAGGCGGCCCGAGCCGCCGCCGCGGCAAGTTCAGGTTTCGACTGGAACAATGCCGCGGAACAGTCAATTGCCGGTATTCTGGGAACGGTGCCCGAAGTGGGCCCGCTGCTGGGCGCTCTCATCTCCATCTTCTGGCCGCAGTCGGGGGACGTCTGGGGCGAGATTGAAGCTCGGGTTGAAGCGCTCATCCAGCAGCAGTTAAGCCAACTGGTTCAGAGCGAGGTCACAGCCAGCCTTCAGGGGCTGAACAACAACCTCAATGTGCGCCGGCTCCGCTGGAAAATGCGTCCTACTTCCTGGCGGGAGCGCCCTCCGCTTCGGCAGCGGCTACCAGGGCGTCCAGGGCGGAAACCTGGGTCGCGGCGGTCTTCACATCGGAAGGCCCGGACCACACCACTCCAAACCGGCCCTCCGCGTCGCGGTTCTTCCAGATACTCTCGGCATTCCTCCGCAAAAAGGCGCGGAACCCCGGCACAGGAGCCGCTGAGTTCAGCACTGCCAGATTACGCGAAAAAATGCCCTTGAATTGCGGCGCATCGTTCCCACATCGGGCGGGCTCACAAGTATCATGGAGCACGCCATCCAGGTCCGTTAGCCGCGAAATCGCCGCCAACGCGATGGACTGCGCGGCCTCCAGGAGCTTGGCATCGCCGGATTGTTTTGCCAGCATGGTTAGACCGCCTAAAATCACGCCCTGATTATAGGTCCAGGTGGTTCGATGGTTATTGTGGCAAGTGGAATCCAACCCGTCGTTCACCAGGTTTTCCGAATTGATCATGCCGGATGCCGCAAACCACTTCCATTCCCGCTGCGCCCACTCCAGGTAGACGGCCCGTTTCTGTTCGTCTTGCGTAAGACTCGCCAGTTTTGCGGCCACGGAAAAGAACAACTCGTTGGCTATGGCATTCTTGTACTGCTTGGGTTTTTTCCACCAGATGCCGCCGCCGCATGTGTCATCCCAGCCCCCCGACATATCGGCAAAGATCCGTTCCGCCATTTCGAGATAGCGCGCATCGTGCGATAGCTCGTAAGCCCCTGCCCAGCCTAGCGCCCACCAGCCTTCATCGTCGTAGTACTCGTTTAGAAAGTGCTTTTGGGAGTTGCGTTCAAACGTATTCGCCATGGTGGGCAGGAAGTCCGGAGTGTGGTTCAACTTCGAGTACCCTACCAGGACGGTCAGCGCGTTGGCGGCGTTCCACCAACCGGTCGTTTTCCATAAACCCGTTTCCTCTACGTACCATGTTTGGAGGGTTTTCAATCCGGCCGCCGCATCGGCGAGAAACTCCGCCGCCCTTTTGGGATCGGGCGGGGTGGGTTGCGCCCAGCCGAGGCGGGGGACGAGCAGGAGTCCAAGCACGAGCGCTTCCGCCCTAAGACGATTCATAGATGGCACGCTAACACATGTAATAGCGGGAATGCGAATGCCCGCGGGGCTAGCGGATTTCGGGATTCAGGACTACTGAATCACCGCTGGCTGGAGAGACTGTCTCGACGGGGAAAATGGGCGGAGCCATTCCTTTCGATGGCGAGAGCTTCGCGGGTGGGGCAGGCGGTGCTCGCCTGCCCTCGATCCTATTCGAGCAGCGGGCCTAATTCGGCGCGGGCGGGCAGGCGGTGCTCGCCTGCCCCACCTGCGGGCGCACTGCAAATTCCACGATATCAGGAGTTCTGAAGTTATTCTTGCGTGCTTCCTGAGGCGGCGGCCTTGTTCAGCGAGGACGTGCGGGCAGGCGAGCACCGCCTGCCCCACCATTTTCCCGGACCACCCGAAATTGTCGAGCGGCATCAGGAGGCCGGAGTCAGGCCAAAGCCTGCCGCAAGTACTAATCGAATTCGATGACCGGCGCCGCCTGCTCCGCGCCCACCCGGCCCGCTTCGATCTTCGCCGCGAAGTAATTCTCGCCGCGCATTTTGTATCCGGCCATGCGGCGCAGCATGGCGATCTGGCCCACGTGTGTCAACCCATCGGCAATCGGCCCCTGAAAGATTTTCTCCGCCGGAAAGCCCAGCGGAGCGCCGGAGCCCAGCCGCCGGTCGAAGGCCTCCAGCGCCGCAAAGAACCGCGCCATGCCTTCGTCCCACTCGAGCGGCGGCGAATTGCGCCACTCGTGGCGGCCATCGCACAGCCCCAGCGCCCAGTCGAAGAGATCGCCCATGTGCGCCAGAATCTCCGCCGGAGTGCGCGAATCGGAAGCCGACCGATATCGCGCGAATTCCGCCGGGGCGCCGCGCATCGCCTTGCCGCCCCGGTACGCCAGAGTCGCCACCGTGTGCCGCAGCATTTCCAGTGTGCCGTCCATTATTGCCTCCCAAAATCGATAAAGCCGCGTTGCGGGTCGGTGCTCAGCAGCTTGACCTGCAGGCGGTCGCCCACATCGAGCCCCTGTTCCCCGTGCATCAACCGGCCCTCCACCGGCGGGCCCAGCACGCGCACGAACACGCCCTTCGGCGTCACGCCGGTCACCACCGCCTGGAACGTCTGTCCGATGCGGTCGTGCAAAGCCGCCGCGGCCATCCGTTTATCCATGGCGCGCCGCACCTTGCGCGCGGCATCCTCCTTCAGCGTGCAATTGCGCGCGATGCCGTCCAGTTCCGCGTCCGAATACGGTTTGCCGGGGAGTCCCTTGAGCAATCGCTGCGTCAACAAGTCGGCAAAACGCCGGTTGGGCGCGGTGGAATGGGTATAGTCGTGGGCCGCCAGTCCGAAGTGCCCCTCGGCGGGGTCGCCCGGACGCAGCAGCACATATTCGCCGGGCCCCATCAGCTTCAGGATCGACAGCGAAAGATCCGGGTAATGCACCGGATCGGCCTGTTTGCGGCGCATCAGGAAGGCGTTCAACGCCCCGGAATCGGGTTCCGGCGGAAGCGCCTCGCCCAACTGAAGGGCCAGTTCCACCATGCGCGGCCAACGTTCCGGCTCCTTGACGATGCGGCGGATGGAAGAGACGCCCGCGGCGCTCAGGGTCTGCGCCATCACCTCATTGGCGGCGATCATGAAATCCTCAATCAGGTGCGCCGCGCGATTGCTCCCCCGCGTGGTGATTTGCGTCACATTGCCGTTGCTGATCATCGGCATGGCCTCGGTGCGGTCGAAGGTGAGCGCGCCCAGCCGGTGGCGGGCCTCGCGCAACGCTCTCGCGGCTTCATCCTGCAGTTTGAGTTGGGCTTGCAGCTCCCTCGATGCCGCCACTTTCGGAGGCGGCGCGGCGGTCCCTTCCAGCCACGCTCCCACGGCGTTGTAGGCCAGTTGCGCGCGATTGCGCACCATGGCCCGATAGACCCGGTGGGCGCCAACGGAACCATCGGCCGCCACCACGAATTCCATCACCACGGCGGCGCGATCCTGATTCTCGTTGAGCGACGTCAGATCGGTGGAGAGCCGCTCCGGCAGCATGGGGAAGGTGAGCACTTCGGCGTACACCGTAGTGGCTTCGCGCGCCGCGTGACGGTCGATGGGCGTACCCTTCGCCACGGCGGTGTCCACGTCGGCCACTCCCACCAGCACGCGGATTCCGGCGGCGGTGCGTTCGGCCCATTCGATCTGGTCGAGATCGCGCGAATCGTCGTTATCGATGGAAGACCAGAGCAGCGCGGTAAGATCTCGCAGGCTATGGTCTGGCTGCGGATGTATCCCCGCAAGCTGCTGCAGCGCTTCGGCCGGGAAATCGGGCTGGAAGCCGTGATCCGTCATCTCCTGGCGCGCCGCGGCGGCCAGATTAAACTCGTCGTGGGTCATTCGTTATCTCCTCACCAGTTTCCACGCCAGCAGCAGCCACGCCACAATGAAGGCCACTCCACCGAAGGGCGTGATGGCGCCCAGCGCGCTCACTCCGGTGACCGCCAGCAGGTACAGGCTTCCCGAGAAGATCAGGATGCCCGCGGCCAGCAGCCAGCAGACCGAATTGGCGGATTCCGGCGAAACCGTACCGGCCTTGGGCAGCGTGGCCACAATCAACATTCCCAGCGCGTGCAGGAAATGGTACAACACGGCGGTCTTATAGATGTCCAGGTGGCTGGCGTCCAGGCGGGCTCTCAGGCCGTGCGCGCCGAACGCGCCCAGACCCACGGCCAGCGCCAGGAAGACGGCGGCAATCGCGCTCCAGTTCATCGGTTCCTCGCTTCAGTGCGTCATCGAATAAACAATGTAATTCAACCCGAGGCGAATCCCCAGGTCCGAGAAGCGGGCCGGGTATTCCGGATTATCGGCGTGCTCCCAGGAATCGCCCAGGTCCATGTTGAAGCACATGGCCACCATGATGCGCCCGTTGTCGTCGTAAATCGCCCGCCAGTGAGGCACTTTACCATCTTTCTCCCAGAGTTGGTTGGTATGCAGATACTGCTCGCCGGGAACCTGGTAGCGTTCGTCCAGGTCGTAAATAGTGTGGAAGATGGGGTCTTTGTTGTCGATCTCGACAATCGGCCGGTCGGGGAAAACTTTGCGCATGCTGGCTTCGAAGAAGGACCACTCCACGGTGCCGTGGAAATCGTCGCACATGAAGAAGCCGCCGCGCAACAGGAATTCGCGCATGGTGGCCGCCTGGGCGTCGGTCAATTGCCAGTGGCCCACTTCCACGCCATAGAGCCAGGGACGGTTGAAGACGTCGCGATCGTCCAGGTCCGTGGGCTCCTCGGCCGACCGCGCATGGATCCGCGTCAGGCGGCGGACGGCGGCCGAGAGATGGCGGTCGGAGCGGGGATAGTCCATGGTCCAGTTCGAGCCGCCCAGTTTCCAGTTATCGAGGAATTCAAAACCACCGTTGCGCGGGGCCACGGGCGGATACATCAGGCGGGCGAAAACCCATTCGGTGGGCTCATCGGGATTGGGAGGGATGGGATATTTGGTGTACTCCACTCCGGGGTACTCCCGAAATGGCTTTTGCCAGGCGCAGAGGCATGTCAAAAGAGCGAGGCCGCCGATCGGTAAAGCTCCGGCGCGGCGGAGGTGGATTAGCTGGAACACCGAATTCCTTAACAGGATAGCATTGGCGTCCTGCGGCCTTGTCCCGCCCGCGAATTCCCTGGTGCCCAGGGCATGCATTGCAGGAAGCCGCGGCGGCCAATTCCGTCGCCGTTGTGGCCGTGCTGAATTAGTTTCGACATCTTGTCACCTCGCGTAGGTTCCTTCGGGGTTCCAAACTCGGGCGGCGCGCGATTTATTCCCCGAGTCGCCAAGAGTTCTCCGTGAAGGTACGCGTTGCCGCTACCCGGACATTTCATGCCGCTCCCGACGGGCCGGAGATCGCGCAGCCTTGAGCCGGATCTCCGGCGGCGGGCCAGCAGGAGGTAAAATCGGGCATGCGCGGCAAACACATCCGATTATCTTTGAGAGCCCGCGAAACAATAAGCTGACCAAATGTCTCAAACGTGCGCAATCGCTCCCTAACGGTCGCGGCTCTGTAACGAGTGCCCGCGTGTTTGCAGTTAGTTACAGAGCCGCGACTTAGGGAGCGTTCACCGGTGACGGACCTTCCCCAGGCCGGTTACGCACCCAGCCACTCCGGACACGTTTCGAACTCGGGTACGGAGGAGTACAGTGGAGGTGACGGAGGCCGGTCTCCATTGATACACAAGCCCAGCTTGATCGATGTCGATGCGGCGAGCTTCGACACATTGCCCTGTTGCGGGATAAAGAGCCACACTCATCCTGGCCGCCGGCAGAAGCTCTGCTGGTTGCAAGCGAACGCCCAGTTCGGTCTGCGGGCTAAGACGCTTCTTGCCCCGGACGGACAACCGGGCGGCTATATTGAATACCTTCCGGGCGAGTTCGCATGGCGTGGTGTAGAAGCCACCGGCTTCATGTTTATTCACTGCGTTTGGATTTTCTCCAGGCAGTATCGGCAAAAAGGCTGGGGAAGCGTGATGGTGGAAGCCTGTTTGGACGATGCGAGACAGGCCGGCATGCGCGGCGCCGCCGTGATGGTCCGGGACGGCCCATGGCTGGCCGACCGCCGGCTGTTCCTGGCAAACGGTTTCGAACCGGCCGATACCGCGCCGCCGGACTACCAATTGCTTGTTCGGAAGTTCGATAGCGGCGACCCCAACCCGGCCTTCAAAAAAGATTGGGATCGGAAGCTGGCGCAGTACAGCCGGGGCCTGACCATCATCCGCTCAAGCCAGTGTCCGCACATCGCGAAATTCGCGGCGGAGATCGTTGAGACGGCGGAAAATGAGTACCGTATCAGGCCCACGGTGGTCGATCTCGCGTCGTGGAGCGATGCCCAGAATGCGCCGACTCCCTACGCGATTTTTGCTCTGATTTACAGCGGCCGGTTGTTGGCCGATCACCAGATCAGCCGCACCCGCTTCCGTAACATCATGGGCAAGTGCATAGCCAGCGGCCTCGTCAGGGTGGGAGAGCACCCTCAGGATTAGGGGCCGCGAAACAATAAGCTGACCAAATGTCTCGAACGTGCGCAATCGCTCCCTAACGGGGTGCCCTCTGGGCCCGGCTCCGTCAAATCCGCATGCCGAATCGCGCGCGGGAGCAAGCGGTTGGGTCTGAGTGCACAGGATATTTCTTCGCGGCTCCTTAGCGCACTTCCCGTCACGCCGGCGCGCACACCTTCCGCAACTCCTCGCCCATGGACGCCTGTTTCTCCACCGTCAGCTTCTTGCCACCGGCCGTCACGTAGAAGACGTCGATGGCGCGATGCGCTTGCGTGTCGATCACCACCACTTCAATATTGCCGCCACTGGAGGAAATCGCCGACGCCAGATCGTAGAGCAGGCCGGGACGATCTTCCGCCATGATTTCGACCAGCGTGGCCGTGGCGCTGGCCTCGTCGTCGAAACGAATGGCGGCCGGGACCCGCACCTTGCGGCTCGGGGGCTTGGGCTTGGGCCGATTCTTGAGCAGCTCGCGCACGTCGAGCTTGCCCAGAATCACGCGCTCGGCGGTGGCGCGCAGGCGGTCCACTTCCGAGGGGTTGAGCTCCAGCGTGCGCGCGGGATCGGCGAATACAAACGTGTCGAGCACCTGGCCGCGGCGGTTCGAAAAGGCCTCCGCTCGCAGAATGTTCATGCCGAAACCTGCCAGCGTGCCGGCCATGAGCGCGAACAGACCCGGACGGTCGCCGGTAATCACCGTCAACTGCCAGGCCGCTTCCAGAGTGCGGATATCCACCGCGACACCGCGCGCCTGGCTCTTCACTTCGAGCGCCACGTGTTCGGCAATTTCCTCGTCGGTATGAGTCCGCAGATAGCGCACGGGCAGCCCTTCGAGCAGTTCCGCGCCCGGCCGCGCGGCCGATTCCGCAATGCGCTCCTCGGCCAGTTCGCGCGTGAGTTCCCGGTAGACCGCCAGGTAAAGCCGCCACAGTTGGGCCGACCGCCACGGCGTCATGACGCTGGGATTCACGGCGCCGATATCGGCATACGTCAGGACGGTGAGGGCTTTCAGGCGATCCTCGGTCCCGACGATCTGCGCGACATCGTGGATGGCTTTGGGGTCGGCCAGATCGCGCGAGCGCATGGCCGACGAGAGTTCCAGGTGGTTGCGAATCAGGAACGACACGGTGTCGCGATCCTGCGCGGGCATGCGGATGCGGCGCATGGCAGCGTCGGCAGCCATTAGCGATGCCTCCACGTGGCCCTCATAACCGCTGGCGGCATCGGAAACGGCCTTGCCGGCGTCGTGGAACAGGAGCGCGAAGAGCAGCAAGCCCTTTTGCGGTAGCTCGCGCAGAAGCTCGCCGTAGGCGCCCGGCGCGGAGCAGGCATTTTGTATGGCGACCAGGGTGTGCTCGTCCACCGTGTAGCGATGGTAAAAGTCGCGGACCACCAGGCACTCGATCTGCTCCAGGCCGGGGAACAGCGCGAAGAGAACGCCGGTCTCATGCATGGAGCGGACTGCCAGGGGGGCGTTGGGCTGCGAGAGAATCCGGTTCAGCGCGGGCCACACATTGCGCGGCTCTTCGAAGTATTCGCGCAGGCGGCCGAGACGCGGCTCCATCTGATTGGCGGCTTCGCTGGACGGGCGAATGCCGTGGCGCGCCACGAATTCGAACAGGCGCAATACCAGTTCGGGGGCGCTCTCCATTTGCTGCGGCAGGCGGAAGTGAACGCGCTCGCGATGCACCGAAAAATCGGAGTTGGAAAGCCGCGAGCGCCATCCCACAAACTGCGCGAACAGCGCGCTCGACTGCGCGTCCCACAGTTCCAGCGAGCGCATGGCCGCGCGGTTGACGGTGCGCGCATGGCGGTAATACTCGCGCATCCAGGTGGCCACGTCCTTCGCTTCCCCGTTATCGGCCAGGGCATCCTGGGCATCGAAGGTGAACAGATTCCGATCGCGGCCGGCCAGCGCATGGAGGGCCGACCGCAGCCGCGCCAGGAAGCGGAATGCCTGCTGCAAGTCGTCGGGAGCTTCGGGCGTGGTCAGGCGAGTGGTGTCGGCGTCGCGGAGTTGCTCCATCCAGCGGACGAACTGGAGATCGCGCAGACCGCCGGGAGTCTCCTTCACATTCGGTTCCAGATGATAGAAGGTGCCGGCGTATTTAGCGTGGCGCTCGCGAGTCAGGCGGACCAGGTTGCGCATCAGGGCATCGCGATTGCTCTGCACGAAGCGCGGGAATTTCTTGCTGAGGGCGGCGTAGAGCGGCCGGTCGCCGGCCAGAAATCGCTGGTCGAGCAGGCTGATATTGAGCTCGGTGTTCTGGTCGTGGACCTCCAGGCATTCGTCGGGAGTGCGCACGGACTGGCTGACGCGCAGGCCGGAATCCCAGAGTTTCTGCAGGAACGCCGAGATTTCCGGTTTGCGATCGCGGGGCAGTTCCTCGTTCCGGCACAGCAGGAGCAGGTCGATATCCGAAAAGGGAAAGAGCTGGCGCCGCCCGTATCCGCCCACGGAAACCAGGGCGAGACCTTCGGGAATGGTAGGGAACAGCAACTCGCCGCCGGCTTGTTCCACCAAGTGGTCCACCCGGTTGGCACGTCCGGCGAGCGAGATCAAGGCGTCGGAAGCGGCGGAAAGGTAGGGCGGCGTGGGATAGGGAGATGGCCCGACTGATTGCATACTGTATCCCGCCCGCCAGGCCGCGACGCCGCGTTACAGGACGGACTCTCCCCGGTCGTCGTTTCGAATCCGTATGGCCTCGAGGACCTCGAGGACAAAGATCTTGCCGTCGCCGATCTTACCGGTACGGGCGGCTTCCACGATGGTCTTCGTCACTTCGTCCACGCGGCCGTCGGATACCACGACCTCAACTTTGACTTTGGGTAACAGGTCCACCGTATATTCCTGCCCGCGGTACACCTCTTTATGGCCCTTCTGCCGTCCATGGCCGCGCACCTCGGAGATCGTCATTCCCTCGACTCCAATGGCCTGCAGCGCTTCCTTCACTTCATCGAGTTTGAACGGTTGAATGATTGCCTCTATTTTTTTCATGGCGGAATCTCAACTGATCTTAGCAGTCCCGCACCGTTTCCGCGCCTCGCGTGCCGTACCCCACGCGGGGATGGGTGAATAAAAAGCGAACATCGGTACCCGGAGAATGATTGCGTGGGACCGTTTCAGACATTGTGCATCATGGGGTGGCCGGTCCCGAAGACGGAAGTTTCTATGGATCGGATTGCAAATGCTTATGGTGGGAGGTGAGGAACATTCTTCGGACACTCGGAGCATGCGCGCGATCACTGGGCGTGCTTGTTGCCGATCTCCGATCATTCCGGCCCTTGAGCGGCTTCGAGTTCTGCGCGTCGAACGGATCGGTCTTCAGACTTTCGAGTTTTTGGCGCAACCGGTCACGTGTCGGCACATCGCACCGCTTCAGGTATTTCGCGGCTGTAGCGGATATCGAAACCCGGTAGCCACTCACTCAAAAGATCGAGTCCAGTGGAACGGTCTCGCCCCGCTGGTGCTCCTCCATCGCGGCGGACATAAGATCGTCAAGTTGCGGATCCAGCATGGACTCCAGCGCCACCATGCAATCCTTCACCTGCTCGTTGCAGGTCTCCAGCCAGCGAAGCGGCTCGGCTGCATCCGGATCGTCGAAGCGACCCCGCTGCCGGGCAGCAGTGAGCACGTCGTCAACCATGCGCTCCAGCGGAAACAGTTTGGAGTATAGTGCCTGCACCAGTTCAGCGTCGAACGCGCCGGATTGCAGGACGCGCTCCGCAAAGAACTTGGCCGCCGAGTAAGGCCCCAGCATTGCGAGGACCGCGCGTGGAAGGAAGTGGCCTGCGTTCGCGCCGGTGCCAGAGATGCCTTGGAGAGCAACGCTAGCCAGCGCGGCTTGTCTGCCAATTTCTTCGCCAACGATCCCGGACGTGGACATCGGTGCAGTGCCCCCTTCAACTATCGTGACACTTTGCAAGGACGCTGTTGCTGAGGCAGCGGTAGGGGCGCTTTTTTGAGGACTGCGGCTGGGACCTTGCCGTTGGGCTGTTCCGGTTCGAGGCCGTGGCCACCGTCGATACCAAGTTGGGCCCGACGGCCTGCGCGCGTTGAACGCTCCTGTCAGGATCGGCTTTACGTTGTTTGGCCATACTTCGACGAATCAGGCTCTTCCGTCGCCGTGAAGCGCTCAGGTCCGTGGAGTGTGTCACAAAGGGTAAGTTGTGGCACGTTGCTTGACCCCAGCCGATGAAACCAAAACTAGATTGGGTCCACACTAAACTGGTTGAACTGGACGGGCGGCGACCACGGCGCTGATTGTGACGGGCATCTACGACTTGATCAGGCAGCAAAGAAACGACCTTGGACATCCCCGTGACGAGCCGCCTAAAGTAGAGCGCTCACGGATGGAGGCGAACCTCATACTCTTTTCGAATTTCTATCAAGGCGCGGAACAGCTACGGTCCTATTTTGCAGCAAACAACGCGTCCGTTTAGACAGCAAGCGAAGAATCTTTTCTGATCGCTAGCCGAGCACGCTCCCGTGGCTTTAGCCGCGCTTCATCAGCCTCTTATCAAAGAAAAATGGCTCGGCAGCGTGGAAGACGATTCGTGAAAAATCCGGATGTCGCGGATTGATGAGGTAGTTGCGTTCGCGAGGAGTACCGCGGACGGAACGACGAGAATGGCCGTTTCCGTTGCGTTAGCCCACGTCGTACCCAGTTCGCGCGTGCCAGTCCCCTGCTCGGGCGAATCCCAACCTGCCGGCAGCTCGGCAATTGGCAAAATCCGGACCGGTAGATCATCCGGGACTTCAATAGGAATTGAAGTGTAATCGTGAGCAA
>Ga0182013_10007392_pt1 | contig 12131 bp, 11 predicted proteins | sample 612S2MmetaG_FD_120487 | JGI IMG/M metagenome (GOLD analysis project Ga0182013, IMG submission 120487) | Permafrost microbial communities from Stordalen Mire, Sweden - 612S2M metaG | ecosystem: Environmental > Terrestrial > Soil > Wetlands > Permafrost | place: Sweden: Stordalen | collected...
CGTCCGCCATCCCTCGGGCGAAATCAGATCGCACAACGCCTGCCCGTCTTTTGGCACGAACGCGTCGAGATAAATCAGTCGTGAGATTTTATCCCGCGCGCGGTCGGCGACGCCGGTCGCGACCATGCCGCCATAGCTGTGACCGATCAGCACGATATCGTGAATGTCTTCGTATTTGATGACCGCCAGCATGTCCTGAATATGCAGTTCCAGATCGTTCGAACGGCCGGCGAGATGCGCGCGCTCCCCCAGACCGGTGTAAGTCGGCGTGACCAGGCGATGACCGGCCGCCGTCAACAGCGGATGCATCTTCTTCCAGGTATATCCCGCGCCCCACGCGCCATGCGCGACCAGGAATGTTTTGTTCATAAGGTTGGACATTGCTTCACCCTTCACACGGCGTCCGCCAGGATCATCGCCGCGGCTTTCTCGCCGATCATGATGCTCGGCGCGTTGGTGTTCCCGGCGACCACCTGAGGCATGATCGACGCGTCCGCCACCCGCAACCCCGCGATCCCATGCACCCGCAGCCGAGGATCCACAACAGTGTTCGAACCCGTCCCCATCGCGCAGGAACTGCTGGGGTGATGGTTGGAAACACCCGTCTGGCGCACGAATTCCGCGAGATCCGCGTCGCTTTTCACCGCCGGACCAGGCGCCAGTTCCGCGACGATATACGGCTTCAGCGCGGGCTGTTCGGCGATCTTCCGGATCAGCCGGACACCGGTCAGGATCGCGCTCATGTCGTAGTCGGTGCGCAGGAAGTCGAACGAAATGCGCGGGGGCGCCAGCGGATCGGACGACGCGAGGCGCACGGTGCCTCTTCCGTCCGGGCGCAGGTGCACGGGACTTAAGGTGAAGCCGGGGAATGGATGCGGGATGACGCGATCCTTGGTCCGCTCCAACGTGCTCCATTCCAGCAGGTTGATTTGCAGATCCGGCCGTTCCAGGCGCGGATCGGAACGCGTGAACAGACCGGCGTGGATGCCGTTGCTCGCCATGGGGCCCGTGCGGAACAAGCCGTATTCCGCCGCCGCGAGGATCTTGCGCGGCCAACTGTTCTCCAGATCGTTCAACGTGATCGGTTTCGCGCAACGCCAACTCAGATACGTGTTGAAGTGGTCGTGCAGGTTGCTGCCCACGGCGGGCATGTCGCGGAGCACCGGCACGCCCATCGCCTGGAGGTGCTCGGCCGGTCCCAGTCCGGACAGCAGCAGCAACTGGGGAGAACCGTAAGCGCCACCCGAAACGATCACCTCGGCCCTGGCCCGCGCGGTGCGTGGACCGCCTGGCGACTGATACGCGACCCCAACGGCGCGATCGTTCTCGATCAGCAGTTTGGTGGCGTGCGCGCCGGTGCGGATTTCCAGGTTGGGCCGTCCCCGTGCCGGCTCCAGATAGGCTTTGGCGGTACTCCAGCGCCGCTTGTTCGATGTCGTGGTCTGATAATATCCGCATCCCTCCTGCATCGCGCCGTTGAAGTCGGGGTTGCGCGGGATGCCGGCCTGCTCGCACGCCGCGAGCATCGCGTCCGCGAGTTCGAAGCCCGGCGGATGATCGGTCACGTGCAACGGGCCGCCGGTGGCGTGGAATTCGTCGGCGCCGCGCTGCTGATTTTCCGCCTTCCTGAAGTATGGCAGCACGGAATCCCAGTCCCAGCCTTCGCAGCCTCGCTGGCGCCATTCGTCGTAATCGGCCGGGTTGCCGCGGATATACACCATGCCGTTGATCGAACTGGTGCCGCCCAGAGTTTTGCCACGCGGCAAATACAATTGGCGATTGGCGAGGCGCGGTTGTGGCGCGCTCTCGAACTTCCAGTTCACCGCCGGATTGATATAGGTCCGCGCGAACCCGAGCGGAATGTGGATCCACGGATTGCTGTCGCGGCCACCCGCCTCCAGCAGCAGCACGCTGTGGCGTCCCGATTCCGGCAGCCGCGCCGCGACCGTGGCGCCGGCCGAGCCCGCGCCGGTCACGATGAAGTCGAAGATATCCGCATAGTCCGCCATCCTGGCCCATCCCTTTGTGGCCCGTCCCCTGGGCGCTTACGCCCATCCTGCCACACGCGCCGGGGATTGAGCCAGGCGCCGCGACCCAGTAAGCACGGCTCGCGGCCGGGGGATCGCCCGGACCAGGGAGGCAAGCGAGAACCCGTGGACCTCGAAACGCTGATCGAGAGTGTGCTGAACGCGCTGACCGCGGGCATCACCATTGGCTGCATTTATGGCCTGATGTGCATCGGCCTCGGGCTGATCTTCGGCATCATGAAGGTTGTCAATTTCGCCCAGGGCGAGTTGTTGATGCTGGGGATGTTCGCGAGCTTTTATCTGGTGACGGGCGGCGGCGTGCTGGCGTTTCTCGGCCCCTATATTGGGCCGTTCGTGGGCGCGATCCTGGCCGGGCCGATCGTTTTCGTGTTCGGCGCGATGCTGCACAAGTTCCTGATCAGCCGGGTGTCCGGCCTGCGCACCGCCGGATCGATCGACGACGGTCATTTCGGTCAGTTGATCGTGACTTTAGGCATTTCGCTGATTTTGCAAAACGGCGGCATGATCGTCTTTGGAACCATTCCGGTGACGGTACGCACCCCGCTGTCGTCCAGTGCGTTCCTGATCGGTCCGGTGTATGGCGACGCGACGATCTTCCTCAACAAGGCCAAGCTGGTCGCGTGCGCTGTCGCGATCATTACCGCCCTGGCGTTGTATTTCGTGCTGGAGTTCACCCGCGTCGGCAAAGCATTGCGCGCGGCGGCGGATAATCCGACGGCCGCGACTTATATGGGCATCGACGTCGATAAGTATTACCGGATGGCGTTCGGCCTTGGCTCGGGCATCACCGCGATCGCCGGCGGGCTGATGGCGACGTATTTATCGTTCGGATCGTTCATCGGCTTCGATTACGTGATCATCATGTATTCCGGCGTCGTCCTCGGCGGCATCGGCTCCATCATGGGCGCGTTCTGGGGCGGCATGACGGTCGGCCTGGTGCAGCAGATGTCGGCACTGGTACTGCCGCCGCAATTGCAGAACGCGGCGATCTTCATCGTGTTTTTGCTGATCGTCATGCTGCGGCCGCAAGGCCTGTTCGGCCGCTCGGCGGAGCGCGCGTGACATGAGAATTGGCACCGCCGAAAAACTTCGCCGCGACCTGACGGTGCTGGTGGCTTTGACCGTCGTTTATCTCGGCGTGGCGTGGTTCGTGCCCAACAGCTATTACCAGTTGATTTTAACGCTGGTGCCGATCTGGGCCGCGTTCGGCGTGTCGTGGAACATATTGTCCGGCTATGGTGGTCAGTTGTCGTTCGGCCAGGCGAGCTTCTTCGGCATCGGCGGCTACACGGTCACACTGGCGCTGGTTTACTGGAACCTCACGCCCTGGCTGGGGATTCCGCTCGGCGTGGTGATGGGAGGGGTGGCGGCGGTGGTGATCGGCACACCAACATTCCGGTTGCGCGGACATTACTTCGCTCTGGCGATGCTGGCCTATCCTTTGGCGATTCTTTATTTCATGCAGTATTTCGGGTTTCAGGAAGTCTCCCTTCCGATGCACCGGGACGAACCGGCGGCTTTCCTGGAATTCGCCGATCCGCGGTACTACACGATCGTCGCGGTGGGACTGCTTTTCGTCAGCGTGCTGGCCTGCATCGCTGTCGAGAACTCGCGCTTTGGCCTGGCGTTGCTGGCGCTGCGGCAGAACGAACTGGCGGCCGAGGCGGCGGGTATCGATACGCGGACCTGGAAAATGCGGGCGCTGATCGTGTCCGGAATGATCGCGGCGGGCGCGGGAGGGCTTTACGCCTGCGTTCAGTTGGTGGTGACGCCGGATTCCGTGTTCGGCATGCTGGTTTCCGCGCAGCCGGTGGTGATGACGTTGTTTGGCGGCGTCGCGTCCTTGTGGGGACCGGTCATCGGCGCCGCGTTCCTGGTGCCGTTGTCGAAATTGCTCGATGCTTACGCGGGAGATTACCTGCGCGGCATTCAGGGCGTGGTCTACGGCGCGACGGTCATCGCCATCATTCTGGCCGCGCCGGACGGGCTATTCTGGACATTTCGCGACCGTTTCTTCAGGCCGAAAGCGCCCGAGCCATTGCCCGCGGCGTATCCCTCGGCCAGAGGTTTCGCCGCGGCGCACGCCTCGCCCATCGCGTTGATGAAAGTCGAGGGCCTGTCGAAATCGTTCGGCGGTCTGCGCGCGGTCAGCAACGTCAGCTTCACCATTGGCGAAGGCGAGATCCTCGGCATCATCGGGCCGAACGGCGCGGGCAAGACGACGTTGTTCAATTTGCTGAACGGGGTTCTGCCGTCCGACGGGGGCACCGCGACGCTCGGCGGCGAGGCGATGTTGGGCAAGAAGGTGCATCAGATCTGCCACATGGGGGTCGGCCGCACATTTCAGGTGGTGCGCAGTTTTGCCCGGCTGCCGTTGCTCGACAACGTGATCGTCGGTGCGTATGGCGCGGGTTTATCGGATCAGGAGGCGGCGGACGCGGCGATCCGCGCCTTGCATCGCACGGGTCTGGCCGAGCAGGCCGGTGTGCCCGCCGGACAATTGACCAATAAGCAACTGCGGCTGATGGAACTGGCGCGCGCGTTGGCCGGTCAGCCGCGGCTGCTGCTGCTGGACGAAACCCTGGCTGGTCTCGGCCGCGAGGAATGCGACGACGTGCTGAACGTGCTGCACCGGTTGCGCGAGGAAGGCATGACCATCGGCATTATCGAACACACCATGCACGCGATGATGCGGATCGCCGATCGGTTTCTGGTGTTGGATCACGGCGCTGTCCTGGCCTCGGGAACACCGCGGGAGGTGGTGGAGGATCGGTCGGTGATCGAGGCGTATCTGGGCAAAAAGTGGTTGGCCAAACAGGATGCTTGAAGTTTCCGGCATTTCCGTTTCGTATGGCGGATTGCGCGCGCTGACCGACGTATCGCTGTCGGTGTCGGCTGGCCAGTTCGTCACCGTGGTCGGGCCGAATGGCGCGGGCAAATCGACGCTGTTCAAAACGATTTCCGGGGTGGTGCGTCCCACATCCGGAACGATCACCTTCATGGGCCGCGACCTGCTGTCGCTTTCGGCCGCGGAACGAGCGCATCTGGGGATCGCGCACGTGCCGGAAGGCCGCCAGGTGTTCAAAACCCTGACCGTGCTGGAAAATCTGGAGATGGGGGCTTACCCGAAGGCTGGCCGCGTTGAATGGACGCGCAGTTTGGATCGGATCCACACCTTGTTTCCGATCCTGGCCGAACGCGCGAAGCAAATGGCCGGCACATTGTCAGGCGGCGAACAACAGATGGTCGCCATCGGCCGCGGCATGGCCTGCGCGCCGAAATTGCTGATGCTGGATGAGCCGTCGATGGGCCTGGCACCCGCCGTCACCGACACGATCTTCGAACGCATTTCGCAAATCCACTCGGACGGGGTTACCATTCTGCTGGTCGAGCAACGCGTCGCGGAGGCGCTGGAACTGTCCGATCATGGTTACGTGCTGGAAACGGGCCGGATTGTATTGGAAGGCCCCTATGAGATTTTGCTGGCCGACGATCGGGTGCGCAAATCCTATCTCGGGCTGACGGACGCGTGAACAAAAGGGAGACCGAACGATGCCACTGATCAAACCGATTGGCCGCCGCGGTGCTTTGAGCATCGCCGGTGCCGCCGCCCTCGCCGGCAAGGCCCGCGCCGACAATCCAGCCGAGGTAAAAATCGCCATGATGGTGCCGCTGTCCGGTCCCTGGGCGCGCAGCGGATTGCTGGAGCAAATGGGCGCCCGCATGGCCATCGACGACGTCAATAACGCGGGTGGGATCAAGGCGCTTGGCGGCGCGAAATTGAAACTGGTGGAGTTCGACGCGGGTGATTCCGCGGAAAAGGCCAAGGACGCGGCGCAGCGCATGGTCGCGCAGGAACCGGATCTGGCCGGTGGCTTCGGCGCGTGGTTGTCCAGCTTCACGCTGGCCATCACTGAAGTGACCGAGCGCGCGGAACTGCCTTGGATGACGTTGTCCTATTCCGACCTGATCACCGGCCGCGGGTTTAAGTACGTGTTCCAGTCCTCACCCACCGCCGACGCGCAGGCCGAGGAAACCGTGCCGATCATCATGGACCTGGCGGAAAAGGCCGGCGGCAAGCGGCCGACGAAAGTCGCCATCGTCGGCGATAACTCCGCGTCGTCCGTCAGTTTCTACAAGCCGTTGAAGGACCATGTGTTCAAGAACCTGGGGCTGACTTTGGTGGTCGATGAGGTGTTCACGCCGCCGTTGTCGGACGCCACCTCGATCGTGCAGAAGCTGCGGTCCGGCAAACCGGATTTCGTGTTGTTGCAGTCCACCAACGTTGGCGACGACAAGCTGCTGGTAGAGAAATTCGCCGAATTCGGGCTGACCGCGAAGAAGATGCCGTTGGTTGGCGGCGGTGGCCATTGGTGCGCGCCCGAACTGACCAAGTTGACGTCGCCGGAGAACGTCGAGGGCGTGATCGTCGCTCTGGCCGACTGGCCGGGCAAGAAAGCCGCCGATATCGGCAAGCGCTTCGTCGAACGCACCAAGGAGCCATGGTTCGGCCATGACTCGCTGTTTGCTTACGCGCACGTGATGATCCTGAAGGAAGCGATCGAGGAAGCCGGCTCGGCCGATCGTCACAAGGTGGCCACGGCGCTGCATACGATGGACCTGACCACGGGGCCGGCGGATTTGTTCCCCGACGGACGCGTCAGCTATGACGAGAAAGGCCGCCGCAGGGGGGCGAAGGTTTGCATCGTGCAATACCACGACGGCATTCCGGTTCCAGTGTTCCCGGAATCGATCGCCACGTCGCCGGCGTTCTGGCCGAAGACGTCGTAATCCTTATCGTCGTGGCAGGTCCCCAACTCAGCCTTAAATAAGATGACCGGGTCGGGGCCCGGTCATGACGCGCGGAGAACGTGGCCAACACGGCGCCGCGAACAGGGAGGTTGGTAATATGGCAGAACAGATTGGCCGCCGCGCAGCGTTGAGTCTCGCCGGCGCCGCGTTGTCCGCGCGCGCTCGCGCCGCGCCCGCCGAAGTTAAAATCGCCATGCTCATGCCGCTGACAGGGCCCTGGGCTCGCAGCGGCGTGCTGGAGCAAATGGGCGCGCGCATGGCGGTCGATGACGTCAACGCCACCGGCGGAATTAAATCGCTTGGCGGCGCGAAGCTGACCATGGTGGAATTCGACGCGGGCGACTCCACGGAAAAGGCGAAAGACGCCGCGCAGCGCATGCTGGCCCAGGAACCCGATCTGGCGGGCGGGTTCGATGGGTGGCTGTCCAGCTTCGTCCTGGCCATCACCGAAGTGACCGAACGCGCGGAACTTCCCTGGATGACGCAGGGATATTCCGATTTGATCACCAGCCGCGGTTTTAAGTACGTGTTCCAGTCCTCGCCCACCGGCATCCAGCAGGCCGAGGAAACGTTGCCGATCATCATGGAACTGGCGACCAAGGCGACCGGCAAGCGGCCCACGAAAGTCGCCATCGTTGGCGATAATTCGGCGGCCTCGGTCAGCTTTCTGAAGCCGATCCGCGAACATGTGATGAAGGATCTCGGCCTGACATTGGTGACGGATGAGATTTATACGCCGCCGTTGGCGGATGCGACGTCGATCGTGCAGAAGTTGCGCTCGGGCAAGCCGGACTTCGTGTTGATGCAGTCGACCAATGTCGGCGACGACAAGTTGCTGGTCGAGAAGTTCGCCGAATTTGGGCTGAGCCCGAAAAAGATGCCGTTGCTCGGCAATGGCGGCCACTGGTGCGTGCCGGAACTGCTGAAACTGACGGCACCGGAGAACGTCGAAGGCCTGATCGTCGAACTCGCGAACTGGCCGGGTAAGACGGCGGCCGATGTGGAGCGGCGGTTTATCCAACGCACGGGAGAACCGTGGTTCGGCCATGACTCGATTTTCGGATACGCGCATGCCAGAATTCTGGCCGAGGCGATCGAACGCGCGGGCTCGGCCGATCGGCACAAAGTGAATGAGATGTTGCACACGATGGATATCACGACCGGACCGGCTTTGCTGTTCCCCGACGGACGGCTGGCCTATGACGAAAAAGGCCGCCGCAAGGGCGCCGGGATCTGCATCGTGCAGTTCCAGAACGGTAAACCGGTGCCGGTGTACCCGGAGAAGATCGCCACCGCGCAAGCCGTCTGGCCGAGAACATCATGACGCCGTGGGAGGTTTTCGCGATCCGCTACGGGCGTAACGACAACGCGAAGCGGTCCACCAATTTCATCGGCGGCGATCCGCACGACGCGCTGATGCCGTTGGACTATTTCGTCTGGGCTATTCGCCAGGGCAGCCGGACAATCATTCTTGACACCGGTTTCGATGAACCGATGGGCAAGAAGCGCAACCGCCAGTTCCTGCGCTCCCCCGCGGAGGGGTTGAAAGCGATCGGCGTGGAACCGGATCAGGTCGAAGACGTGATCCTGTCGCATCTGCACTACGATCATTGCGGCAACTATGACATGTTTCCGCGCGCGAAGTACCATGTGCAGGAAATCGAGATGGCCTACTGCACCGGCAAATGCATGTGCCACGACGGATTGCGCGGGCCGTTCGAAGAAGAAGATGTCGTGGCGATAATTCGGAAAGTGTTCGCGCGGCGCGTGGTGTTTCATGACGGCGAGGGCCAGGTCGCCGATGGCATCACGGTCCATCACGTCGGCGGTCACAGCAAAGGCCTGCAATTCGCCCGGGTGTTCACCCGCCGCGGCTGGATGGTGCTGGCGTCCGACGCCAGCCACTTCTACGCCAATTTCGAGACCGGCCGGGCTTACCCGACTTTGCACAGTCACGAAGATACGCTGTGGGGCTATGAGAAGATGAAGCGACTGGCCAGCGCGCCGAACGCGATCATTCCGGGTCACGATCCGCTCGTTACCGCGCGTTATCCCGCCGCGGCACCTGGGCTGGAAGGCATCGCGCTGCGCCTCGACGTGGAACCCGTCGCGTGAGTGAAGAGGCCGCCGCGTTCCTTCGGGCACGGCGGCGGAATCTGGAGCTTGTCATATTCGATTGCGATGGTGTACTGATCGATAGTGAGGCGTTGAGCAATCGTGTCGGCGTGGAAATGCTGAGAGAATCCGGCTGGGACATATCGCCGGAGGAAGCCGACCGACGCTTCATCGGTTTTAGCTTTGGTGACGTTAAGACGATGGCCGAGGCCCATCTCGGCCGATCTCTCGGCGATGACTGGGTCACCAAGGTCGTCGCCAGAGTCGTCGATGTCATGCGCATTGGCGCCGAACCGATGCCTGGCGCGCGTGAGGCGCTGGAGGCGGTGACAGTACTGGGCCTGCCATGGCGGATCGCCTCCAACTCGTCCTTCCTTGAAATGGACGCGAAATTCGGCCGCACCGGTTGGAAGGAACTCGTCGCGGGGCGCGTGCATAGTGCGGTCGATCTGATCGCTCAGGGCGGCAGGCCAAAGCCGGCGCCTGATGTGTATCTCGCGGCGGCGGAGGCCCAGGGCGTTGTGGCCGGGCATTGCCTGGTGATTGAGGACAGTGTGGCCGGCGTGACCGCGGCATTGTCGGCCGGTATGGATTGTCTGGGTCTGGTGCCACATGGCGATGGAGCGGCGATACGCGCGGCCGGTGCGGTTCCGTTCCGTTCGATGCACGATCTTCCGGCGTTAGTTCGGGCAGCGCTGGCGTGATCGCGCTGTATCCATGGATCAAATCGTTCCACATTATCTCCATGGTCGCGTGGATGGCGGGGATGTTCTATTTGCCGCGGCTGTTCGTGTATCATTGCGATACGAAACCGGGCTCGACCGACAGCGAGCGGTTCAAGGTGATGGAATGGCGGCTGATGACGCAAATCATCAATCCGGCCATGATCGCGACCTTCTTCTTCGGGATTCTGCTGATCCTGACACCGGGCGTGATCGGTTGGACCGAAGGCTGGTGGTATGTGAAGCTGGCCGCCGTGGTTTTGATGACGGGACTGCACGGCGCCATGTCGAAATGGCGCCGCGAGTTCATGGAAGACCGCAACACGCGGCCGCAACGATTCTACCGCATCGCCAACGAAGTCCCGACGGTGCTGCTGATGATCATTGTGATCATGGTGATCGTGCGGCCGTTCTGACGCGCGTCAGGTCACGAACGCGCCGCCGTTCACGTGGATCGCCTGGCCGGTGACATACCGTGCCTCATCCGAGCACAGGAACCGCACCATCGCCGCGATTTCCTCCGGCCGGCCGCGGCGTCCCAAGGGGCTTTCGGGTAACGTCGCCCGGCCGTGATTGCCGCCCGCCGCGAACCCGCGCACGGTTTCGATCGAACCCGGAACGACCGTGTTGACGGTGATGTTGTACTGCGCCAGTTCCTTCGACAACGCGCGGGTCAGCCCGGTCATGCCGGCCTTCGCGGTGATCGCGTGCACCCGGCCCATCGCCCCGACATGGGAGGATATACCGCCAAGATTGATGATCGTGCCGCCTCCGGCGGCGATGATGTGCGGCGCGGCGGCGTGGGCGCAATAAAACGCGCCATCGATCGTGGTGCCCATGATTTCGCGCCACTCGGCGGCGGTCATGTCCAGGAATTTGGTCTGGCGGCGGATCGATGCGTTGTTGACCAGCACGTCCAGGCGGCCGAAGCGGGCGACGGTCGCCTCCACCAAAGCGGTGGCCTGAACGTGGTCGGAAATGTCGGCGAGATGGGTGTCGGCATCCGATCCCGCTTCCCGCGCCAGGCGAGCGGTTTCGCGCGCGTCCGTCTCCGATTGCCGCGCGGTGGTCATGATCCGGTAGCCGTCCGCCGCCAACGCCAAAGCGATCGCGCGCCCGATGTTCAACGCGCTGCCGGTTACCAGGGCGACCTTGCTTTCGTCGGCCATTACTCAATCCTCCAAACTGTCACAGAGCGTGATTGGACAGCGAAAGCCGGTTGGTGTGCAATGGCGCGGTCGATTAGCCCCAATGGAGGAAACCATGGCCACACCGCCATCCGCGTCCCGCGACGCCGTTCGCAACACCGTGCCTTACATGATCGAGCTCACGGAAAAAGTCTTGTTCGGCGATGTGTGGGAACGCCCGAACCTGTCGAAGCGTGACCGCAGCCTGATCGTTTGCGCGACGCTGATCGCCACGTATCGGCCCGAACAATTGCGCGGACATTTGCAGCGCGCGCTGGACAACGGGGTCACGAAAGATGAGATATCCGAAATGATCACGCATCTGGCGTTCTATTCCGGCTGGCCCGCGTCGATGTCGGCCGCCAACATCGCGCGCGAGATCTTCGAAAAGAATCCGTGAGCCAGGAGTGCCTGACCGGCTCGACCGGGCGACACGATGACGCGCGCAATGGCCCGGTCGAGCCGGGTCATGACGAAAGACAGGGAGTTCCGCACATGAAAGCCGGTTTCATCGGCCTGGGCACCATGGGTGCGCATATGGCCGCCAATTTGCAAAAAGGCATCCAAAAGGACGGCCATACCGTCGTCGTGTACGACGTGCGCAAAGAGGCCGCGGCGCCGCATATCAAGAACGGCGCGGTATGGGCCGACTCGCCCGCCGCGATTGGGGCCGAATGCGACGTGGTGTTTAGCTCCCTGCCCGGTCCGGTGGAATTCGACGCTGTCTCGTTCGGCGCCAACGGGTTGTTGTCAACGATCCGCGAGGACGCGGCTTATTTCGATCTGACCACGAACGCGCCGAGCACGGTGCGTAAAGCGGCCGACGAATATATGAAGAAGAGCGCGTATCTGTTCGACGCGCCGGTCAGCGGCGGGCCGCGTGGCGCGCAGACCGGCAAGCTGGCGATCTGGTGCGGCGGCGATCAGGATGTGTTCGAGAAATGGTTTCCCGTGCTGTCCGCCATCGGCGATCAGGCGCGGTATATCGGGCCGATCGGCGCCGGATCGGTCGCGAAGCTCGTGCATAATTGTTACGGCTACATCGCCACCGCGGCGGCGGCCGAAGTATTCAGCATGGGCGTGAAAGCCGGCATCGAGCCGCTGGCGATCTGGGAAGCGGTGCGGCAGGGCGCGATCGGCCGGCGTGGCGCGTTCGATTCGCTGACGGATCAGTTCCTGCCCAATAAGTACGAACCACCGGCGTTCGCCTTGCGGCTGGCGCACAAGGACGTTTCGCTGGCGACCGC
>Ga0182013_10007393_pt1 | contig 12129 bp, 7 predicted proteins | sample 612S2MmetaG_FD_120487 | JGI IMG/M metagenome (GOLD analysis project Ga0182013, IMG submission 120487) | Permafrost microbial communities from Stordalen Mire, Sweden - 612S2M metaG | ecosystem: Environmental > Terrestrial > Soil > Wetlands > Permafrost | place: Sweden: Stordalen | collected...
CTTCAGGGTAGGGACCTTTGATCCCCGGCGTCTGAGCAGAAACGACCACGACATGACTTGTAAAATGCCGAGTCGTCTCAAGCGTTCGGAACAGGCGCTGAGCTGCCCTGAGCATTTTGTCTTGCTCATCCCGCGAATTCACATACAGAGATGACAAAAGAGAGATGGGTTCGCTTTCTGGCGAACCCGCTCCAAAGGCATTGAGGATGGGCAAGAGTGCGGAGGTGGATAAAACTGTGAAGAGGGACTTGGAGGGATGCGGAGAACTTACTGCGCGGAATTGTTTGAGGATGCCTCTTTGGTTGGACTCTACCGGAGTGCGCGTCCCCCATACTGTGCAATATCGCTCGCGGTTGCCTGCTGCATTCAAACCGTCTGTTTGCAGGTACTCGGCCGCCAGTCGGCTGGATCTAGTCCGGGCAGCTGCCTCACGAGAAACAAGAGAGGAGGGACCGGCGCGGGTGCTACTCCTTCTAGTTGACGTGGGCTGCCTGCTTCAACGTGCGGATTGGCGGCGGCGGTCCATTGTGACCATTCATCCGCACGACGCCGTTCTAAGTCGACGCGTGCGAAAAACATTTGTCATGAAAATGGCAAAGACGGATCCATGCTCCTGCAACGCTTGGCGAACATGCGGAACGAAATCTATCGCGTCGACGGAGCGATGTTCACAAAGCGACAGATACGCACGGCAAAGTCATCCGTCAGTCTCGGTGGCGTTTGCCCTCTTATGGACGACCTGCCCTAGCGTGACCGCAACTCAGCAGTCGCGCATCGCGCTTAAGGCAATTCGATTTCAGAAGGCAGATCAGACAAGAAACTGATCTACAAATCAACAAGAAAGGCATTCAAAGTGAAGAAGACTGCCCGATTAAAGCTCGCAGTTGAGATCATTGCCCGGGTCAAGAAGGGGATGCAGGAGCCGCGATTGACGGAGTCTGTTCTCAAGGGTACCCTCATCGACACCGAGATAGCTACGCTAAAACATGCCCGTGCCCTGATTGCCGGAGCGGGTAAGCGGAGCCACAGGCTCCCAGGGAGACCCAAGTCAGCCGTTGCCCCACAAAAACAAAAGCGGAAGATGTCTCCTGAAGGTCGAGCCAGGATCGTAGCAGCGGTGAAGGCGCGTTGGGCTGCGAAGAGGAAAGCTGAGAAGTAGACCATTCATCTTTACCTCCGCTCAACTTCCGATATAGATGTTGTCTAACTTGTTCTTGTTTGGGACGAAAGGTGCGCCGTAGGTTAGTTGCGACCCAATCACATGAAGGAAGTTGAACTCGCCTCGGTACCAAACGCAGGTACATTCTGAGCACCAGTAGAGCTGCTGGCCACGTGAGACTCTCCAAGTCACCATCTGTTCCGGAGTCATTCCAACCTGTTCAGGAGTTCGAAGGATTGGCGGAAAATTGCTGAGACAGTCAGCACTGCGCTTGATTGGACAGCGGTTGTCTGAAATCGATTTGCGTTTGCTTCTGGTCATGGTGTTTCTCCTAATTGTCGGTCCCGGCAAATTGATTCCGCGTGGCCAGGGCGCTGCGCCGGTGGTGCTGGCACGGCCTACACCCAGAATGCCTCCAACCGCGAGCCTTGTCAAGTCTAACTGATTGATAAAGCGCAACTTAAAGCGCAATATAATTCTTATCTATAGGAAAAGTGACAGGTTGAGACCTGTGCTAAATCCACAGCGCGGTACAGCGCGGTAGAAGCCGGTTAAGCGGGCTAAAACAGGGTAAACGGGGGTAAAGTAGGGTAACGCCGAATGCTCTTAAACCCCTCGTCAACAGCTAGGATTCGCTGTTTTACAGGGATTCTTGGCGTTTCCCAGCGCCTAGTCCCTTCTTCGGCACCAATAGAATAAGCATTTGCACTTGAGCCGCCTCTGAGCGGCTCTTCAGTTGTGCATGTATTCGCGATCACAGACTGAAGGCAATGCCGGCTCCTACGCTGGGGCCCGCAGCATCGGGTGCGCGGTCTGTACCCTCAACAGATTGCACCCAGGCGGCCGACGAGTCACGGCAGAACCGCGCCGGTCAGCCCACCCCCAACCCACGGGGCGCAACAGAACCGGGTTTCCGCCCAACACCGGTACCCACGAAAGGACCGGCACATCATGAAATGCGCATTTACGGGCCTCAAGCTGGCGATTTGTCTCGTCATGCTCACAATGGCGCCAGCATTCAGCCAGACCACAAATGACGAGGCAACCTTAAATTCAGCGTCTGCTCCGGTTGCCTATATCTATCTCCCGGCCGCTGGAGGAGTCGACGTCTATAGCGTGAACGCCGCAGGCAAACTCACACTGGTAAAGGGCTCTCCATTCCCGGTCACCGGTGAGATGGAAGACGTAAACGGCAAGTACCTCATCAGCGTAGGCAACACCTGGCTTCATGCGTATCCGATTGAGTCCAATGGCGGGCTGGGTAAGCAGGTGGGTACCATCAACACCGCGGCTTACGGCGGCTCTCAGTGCGGCGAAACCAATGGAGTTGGATCGACGCTCGACCGCACCGGCAAGTATCTGTATGTCTATCTATTTTTGCCTGGTGACGGAAATAGCGACGCCTGCGCCGTTATGCAGTCATATCAGGTTGAGTCCAACGGCGAATTCAAGTACCTGGGCTACGTCGAAGCGGATGGCAACCCGCAAGGATTAGACGTGAAACCCGACAGCATCCCCGCCTTCAGCAGCAATGACAAATTTGCCTATGCGCTGTATCCCAACTTCGAAGACGGCAATTACACCTCGTTTACAGCCTTCAAGGTTGCCTCCAATGGCGACTTGCAAGGCCTGGCGACATTCACATCGACCGACCCCCAGACCCCGAACGACGCATGGTTCTACAACCCGACCGTCATTGCGCCGGACAACGCTGGACACCTGGCCGTGGTGCTGAATTGGTTCCCGGGCGAGGGCCCTCTGCGCCTGGCCAGCTACACCATCGACGGCAGCGGAAACCTGACGTCGACGAACACCTACAAGAACATGCCTTCATTGGCCGAGAGCGGTCAGGGTATGGCGATTTCGCCGTCGGGCAAGCTTCTCGCGATCCCCGAAGCAGCCGGGGTTCATCTCTTCAACTTCGATGGAGGGAAGCCGATTACCGCCAACCAGCGCATCCCCATCGCGGGTGGGGCCAACGCGCTTGGCTGGGATAATCACAATCACCTGTACGTTCAGGGCAATGCGGGGCTTTACGTATACACGGCGACGCCGACGAGTGTGACCGAAGTGGCGGGATCTCCGTTCAAGATCGCCAACGGCAAATGGATTCTAGTGCCAAAGCCCTAAGGACATCGATGTCCTTGTTCGTACATCCGGGCACGGATTGCACCCAGGCGACCGGTGAGTCACGGCAGAACCCCGCTGGCCAGCCCAACCCCAACCCACGTGGCGCAACAGAATCGAGTTTCCACCCAACTCCAGTACCCACGAAAGGAACAGCACGCCATGAAACATGCATTCTTGGGTTTAGCGCTTGTTGGCAGTCTCGCGCTCCTCTTCCCAGGTCTAAGTTTGAGCCAGTCCGCCGCTGACGAGGCCGTCGTCACCGCCTCATCCGCGCCGGTTGCGTACGTCTACGTGACCACATCCAATGGCATTAACGCGTACGATGCCTCGACGGCGGGAAAGTTGACGTTGATTACCGGCTCGCCCTTCAAGCAGACGACCGGCCTCGCCATCGGGAGTACGGGAAAGTACTTCATCACGCTGGGCTTGTTCTGGCTGCATGCCTACGCGATTGAGCCCAATGGCGCCATTGGGAAGCAGGTGTCCGCGGTGGATACCCGCACCTATGGAGGCGGCGACTGCGAGACGTATCCAGATGAGAACCTGACGTTCGGTACCGATGGAGCTGTCCTGGACCATGCGGGGCAGAACGTCTATGTCTTCATCAGCGCTTCCCATGATGAAGGCCAGGGGTGTGCCGCGTACCAGACCTACAACATCGCCAAGAATGGCGAGCTCACCTTCAACTCGGACGACGAATGGTATACGCCAGCGAGTCAACAGTCCGCGTTCGGGATGCTCTTCACCGGCAACGACAAGTTTGGCTTCGCCTACATTTGGGATTGGGGAGAGTCAGAGACGCCCTATTACACGGTGAACGAGTACAAGCGCGGGACCCAGGGCGCGCTCGAACCAGGGGGTGGCTCGTATGGCAAAGACCCCGAGCCGCCGCCGGGCTATGAATACGATCCAGGCTGCGTAAACTGCTCCGATTCTGTGAGCAGCATGGCAGCCGATTCGACCAATCACCTCGCTTTTGTGATGACCGCGTATTCCATAGCTTCCTACGGCTACGATGCTGGCGCCACACAATTGGCAAGTTACACCGTAGACAGCAAAGGCGACCTGGTTTCGACCAATACTTGGAAAGACATGCCGACGGTCCCAAGTGGAGGTCTCATGTCAATATCGCCGGCAGGGAATCTTCTGGCCTTCGCTATCGGGACCGGAGTGCAGTTCTACCACTTCAACGGGGCCAAGCCAATTACCGAGTACACGGGGATCATCGGCGTCTCAGGCTACGTGAGTTCGATGAACTGGGACAAATCGAACCACCTCTATGCCGTGAATGGCGCCAGCGGCCGGCTGCACATCTACGACGTCACGCCGACGAAAGAAGCAGAAGTCGCAGGATCGCCGTATACAATTCCCGGCGGCGCGCAAAGCGTGTTCGTGGTTTCGAAGTAGCAGGCTTGGTGGGATTGCTTCCGACCCGTGAGCCGGCAAGGTTGCCGGCTCACGAAAGCGGGCTTGTGCTCCAGCCGCGCTGCGGGACATTTTCCGCCTGGAACCCCGCGCAGTGCATCGCCACGAGGTTGCGCATGAAAGTTTCCCAAAATCAGCTCGGAGCGCCGATTTTCCGCTATCAGAACTGAAATTCCCTGATCGATACCCAGAACATCGAAGTCGTACCAGATGGCCGCCGGATGAAATGCGTCGACAAAACCATACCGGCACTTGGTGGTTTGCCGCATCCTAACGTGTGGCGATATGGTACTGAGTTGGCGTTTTGATTCCGGGAGGGATGGCGTAATGAAACACCAGGAAAGACAAGAGCTCGACGCAGTGGGGAAATCGAGATTGCGTAGGTGCAGGTTGGTTGCCTGTTCAGCTTTGGTTTTGGGAGCCGCTGGATGGGCGATGTGCGCGCAGGGGCAAGAAGCAGCGCAATCGGCTCCAGCCGCGAAGAGTCCCCATCCGTCGCATGCGCGTGCGTCGAACGCGCAGTTGGCCGACCCGAAGATTGAAGCGCGCGTGGAAAAGCTGCTGCGGCAGATGACACTGGACGAGAAGATCGGGCAACTGGTGCAGTACAACGATACGGGCGATGAACCGGCTGCGGCAGCGGGCGATCGAGCCAAGCCGGGCGGCCTGGCGGCGGTGAATCCTGACGCGGAAAGCCATGTGAATGCGATGGAGTTGGCCCGAACAGGTCGGCTCGGCTCCATGCTGAACACGATCGGGCAGGAGCGCACAAACACCTATCAGCATCTCGCAGTCGAGAAAAGCCGCCTTCATATTCCGCTGTTGTTTGGCGCCGATGTGATTCACGGATACAAGACGATTTATCCGGTGCCGTTGGGACTGGCGGCAAGTTGGGATCCGGAGACAGTCGCGGGGGTCTGCCGCATCTCTGCCGCAGAGGCCAGCACAGCGGGTGTGCGCTGGTTCTATTCGCCCATGGTTGATATCAGCCGCGATCCGCGCTGGGGACGTACGACGGAAGGTGCGGGCGAAGATGCGTATCTCGGTGCGGCCATGGCGCGCGCCTACATCCGCGGTTACCAGGGCGACGATCTCTCGAAGCCTGGAGCTGTGGCGGCCAGCGTGAAGCATTTCGCGGCGTATGGCGCGGCGGAGGCAGGGCGCGAGTACAACACGACCGACATGTCGGAGATCACACTGCGGCAGGTGTATCTGCCACCCTACAAGGCTGCGGTGGAAGCCGGCGCCGCGACCATCATGAGCGCGTTCAACTCGCTCAACGGCGTGCCGGCAAGTGCCAATCCATTCCTGTTGACGAAGGTGCTGCGCGACGAGTGGGGCTTCGACGGCTTTGTGGTGAGCGACTACACGGCGGTAATGGAGCTGACGCATCACGGCATCGCGCTCGATGCAGCGACGGCGACACGCAAAGCGCTGACGGCCGGCGTGGATGTGGACATGATGTCGCACTACTACGACTCGCAGTTGCCGGGGTTGATTCGCTCGGGCAAGGTCCCAATGAGCGTGGTGGATGAGGCGGTGCGCCGCGTGCTGCGCGTGAAATTTGCTACCGGATTATTTGAGCGGCCCTATACGGCGGAGACCGAAGTGACGGCGGCGGTGCCCGAGCATCGGGAAACGGTGCGCAAGGCGGCCGAAGAGTCGCTGGTGTTGCTGAAGAATGAAAAAGTGGCTGACGGCGCGTCCATACTGCCGCTCGCCGTGGGCAAGAAGATTGCACTTGTCGGTCCGCTTGGCGATGATGCCGCGGTGATGGTGGGCGCCTGGGGCGGCGCGGGAGCAACAAAAGACACGATCACGCTGAAGCAAGCGCTGGAGGAACACGCGCAAAAGTCGGGCGGCAGCGTTGCCTACGCTAAGGGGACTGACATTCTGGGTACATCCGAGGCAGGATTTGGCGAAGCCGTGGAAGCCGCGCGCAATGCCGATGTGGTGATCGCAGCGCTCGGCGAAAACGGCGATATGAGCGGCGAAGCAGGATCGCGCGCGTATCTCAATTTGCCGGGAAACCAGGAGCAGTTTCTCGAGCAGGTTGTGGCCGCTGGAAAGCCCGTTGTACTGGTCGTGTTTTCCGGCAGGCCGCTGGTGTTGGACTGGGCTGCTGCGCATGTCGCCGCAATGATCGAGGCGTGGTTTCCGGGAACTGAAGCGGGACACGCGATTGCCAATGTTCTCTACGGCGATGCGATGCCCAGCGGCAAATTGCCCATGAGCTTCCCGCGCGCGCTCGGGCAGGAGCCGCTTTACTACAATCAATTCCCCACAGGAAGGCCGGCGACCGGCATCGACCTGAATACTCCGCCCACCTTCGCGACGCGCTTTGTCTCGCGCTACATCGATGTTCCCAACAGCGCGCTTTTTCCGTTCGGGTGGGGGCTCTCTTACACGAACTTTGCGTATAAGGATGTCAAGGTTTCGAAAGCGAGCATACCGCTTGCGCAGGCGCTTGGAGAGCTGGGCAAGCCGCTGCTGGAAGCAACCGCGACGGTGACGAATACTGGCGATCGTGCGGGAACCGAAGTGGTGCAGTGCTATGTGCGCAACCTCGGTGCAAGCATCGAGCAGCCGGTGCGCGGCCTGAAAGGGTTTGCGCGCGTGACGCTGGGTGCCGGCGAATCGAGGCAAGTAAAGTTTCCACTTGGGTTCAATGAGTTGTCGTTCTACAACATCGATGCCAAGCCGACGATCGAAGCCACCGATTACACCGTGTGGATCGGCGGAAATTCGCTTGCAGATCAGTCGGCGGATTTCAAGGTTACGGGCTCCGATCAGGCTGCACGGTCGCACTGAGATTCCATGCAATGTGCGGTGAGCATTTGCTCACTCGACATTCAACGCAAATAGGGCGTGGTGGGCAAGAATAAAAAGCGTGCGGTGGTCAGCGCCCCCGAAGACGATGTCGATGGGGCGTTCGGGCACATCGATCTCGGCAATCTGGCGGCCGTCGGGGCTGTAGACAAAAATCTGTCCGTTGGCGATGTAGATGTTGCCATGATTGTCGACGGCAACGGATTCGCCGCCGCGCTCGACGAAGGGCTTGAGGCCGCTGAATGCGCCATCGGCGCCGACGAGGGCGCTGTAGGTGCGATCTTCCGATTCGCTGCTGACGTAAATGCGCTTGCCCGGTTCGGCAGCTACCAAGCCATACGTATCCAGGTTGTCAGAGAAACGCCATCCCGAGGAGTCGGCCGCAGGGCCTTGCTGAAAGACGCGCCCCGCTGGAAGAAATACACTTCCATCCGGTGAAGCGTATTCACTCTTCTTCGGAATGGACACATCGTTCGCAAACATCTGTGCAAGGGTTGTGTAGGTCATGGTGCGCGGATCGAGCTGGTCTTCGAATTCGCCGTTGTTCCAGTAGTTCACCGGAAGCAGCGCCAAAGTGCCAGGATGCTGCTCGCTGGGCTGTGGCGAAAGCACAGTGATCGCGGCATCTGATGAGCCGGGATGAAAGGAATACACGGTTCCTTCGGGGCCGGCGGACGAGAGAACCAGCAGGTCACCGGATCTGTCGAATGCAAGATTCACCGGATCGAGAGAATTGTCGCGCTCGACGGTCAAGCCTTCGTTCTTCGACCAGCCGAAAATGCGCTGCTCGTGATGATCCACAAAGTAGAGCTTGCCTGCTGCGTCAACGGCCGCACCGGAGATCGAAAAGAATCCGTCCTCAAGCTTCTCGACTTTGCTACCGGGTGCCAGAACCGCGGAACCATCGGATTCCGGCGGCGTCTGCGGCAAAGCCGGAATATCGAGCGCGGCGAATTCGCGCTCGCGCACAACGAGATGATGCGTCGCATCTTCGATTGCATTCTCATAGGGGAATTTGCTGACACGCAGAAACGTGCCGCAACCGTTAGCATCGCAGGTGGCGTACCCGCTTTCGGCATTCACATGGACGTTGCGGAAATGCAGGTTCGACGAGTTGTAAATGCGCACCGCAGCGGCAAACGGAGCGCGCGAACGCGTCACCCGATAACCATGATAGTTGGCGACGGTGATGTTCTTCGAGTAATCGAATTCGAGCGACAGAGCTTCAAGACTCTCACCGGCTTCTTCTTCAGTTTGCGGTGCGTTGATGTCCCAATTTTCTACGTGGTCGAACTTGATCTCGTTGCGCACGTGGTGTTCGGTTGACAGTTCGTAGACGTGGCCCGGTGTGGTCGTGTTCGACACAAGAAATCCGGATTGCGCAAACGTATTCGGTGTCCAGATATCGGCGAAGGTGCCGCCGCCGCCATCGGCAACCCACAAGCTTGGGTATTGTCCATCCCAGCGCTTTACGAGATCGGGATCGGCCGTGTGATTGTTGTTGTATGGATTCGTGCCGCTGCCATGGCCGCCGAGAAAACGCACGTCATCCACAAGCGAGTCGGCTCCAGCTTTCCAAAGCAGCCCTACCGCGCGTGGATTCACGCCGCCGGTAAAAATGCCGAACCCACTCACGATGTTGTGTCCGGCAGGCGGCGCAACGAGAACGGGTTTGGGCGGCCCAACGCCCTGGTAGCCGGGCGTGCCGTCGAGCAGATCGAACTGTGTCTGCGTCGGGTGCAATCCCATGAGCACGGTGTCCGGCTTCATCTCAATTGTGTCGCTCACGACATAATGTCCGCTGGGGAAATACAGCACGCGATGCGTTGCGATCGCCTGTTGAAGGGCGGCGGTGTCGTCGCTGACGCCGTCGCCCTTCACGCCGAGTTCACGGACATTGGTCCATTTCTGCGTGGGAGGCAACACCGGAATTGCGCGTGGGAGGGGCGCGGGCAGAACGGACAGAGTCTCCGCATCGTCGATCATGCCGATATGGCCCATGATTCCCTCCCCCGGCACGATGAGTCCATACGTGAATTGACGCACACGATAGAGCGCGCCTTTTCCCGCAATCCTTTTGCCCGATTCGCGCAGCAGGGCGAAGATTGGCACTTGGGAGAAAACAGCGTTCTCGAATCCAATCTCCGTGAGCGGGCTCTTCTCGTTGCTGATAACAACAGCGGGGCCGGAAAGATTTTCGAAGCGGCTGTCTTTGACCCATAGCTCATCTGGATAGCCGGGATCAATGTCGATCGCCGTGGGAACGTTGCGAAACGTATCCCGGATCAGAGTCAGCCCTGCCTCGTGCTCGCGAATAGCCGCTTCGCGCTGGCCCTCAAACACAGAATCGATGAGCGTGAACTGCCAGGCGGGCGAAGTCTTTTCCGTGAGGATGCCATAACGCCCACCATAGAAGTGCAGGTCCTCAGCTTCGTTGCCAATCTGCGTGAGCGCCGCGAGGCCCGAACCAATGTGGAAGTCGATATGGCTCAGATAGGCATGCTGCGCAACGTGAAAGCGAATGGCGATGGCCGCGGGGTTATCGTCGCCAATTTCGAAATCGATATTGCTGAGCGCTGAGTAAAACGTGCTCGGCCCCGCATCCGCAATGTCTTTGTTCGGCGGAACAGTCCCCGGCGGCGGAAACGGAACGCGTCCTGCGCGAGTTCGATCAGAAGGCCCCGCGCCCGTGAACATGACCATCACACCAAGTCCGCGTTGAAAGCCAGGCGTCGCATGGGCGAGCAGGATCACCGGACGCGTTGCCCCATAACCAATCACCCGAATGCCCGGCCAAACGTACAGTGTGCGCGCGATGCGATACCGGCCGGAGGGAATGAAAACGACGCCCTGGTGCGCGGTGCTTTCGGCCTTATCGATCGCGGCTTGAAGAGCAGCGGAATCGTCCGCGGTGCCGTCGCCCTTCGCGCCAAATCCCGGTGCGTCGAGATAGATTGCCTGTGGATCGTCAAGGCGCGTGGTGAAAGCCGACGCAGACTGCGCAGAACAGGAAACGGCGAATAGAAAAGACGAGGCCAGAAGAAAGGTTTTCATGGTTCTTGTGCGGCTCATTTCGACGCAGCCTCGGCATGATAGCCCTGCCACAAATACTCCAGCGCTTCGGGTAGCGTTTGTTGCCTGACCGAGCGGTCCACGTGCCCCGCATTCCGTGCGAAGACAAATTGGTAGTGATAGCCGCGCGCCGCGAGCACCTTGGCCATCTGCTCGTTGGCCAGCACCCAGTCGTGCATGTTGTCGCGCATGATGTTCGGGTTGTAGAGATCGCGGTCGCCCACTTCCATCCAAAGGCGGATCGGTTTGACCGGCGCATCGGAAATCAGGTGTTCATGAAACTCCCATGCGCCGTGTGGAATGGCGGGGTTGTAAGGCCACTGTTGATTTACGTAAGTTCCGGAATACGTGAGTACGCGGTGATACCACTCGGGGTGGTACCAGGCCATGATGAGCGCGCACGAGCCTCCGCTGCTGCCGCCCGTCGTCGCGCGCCCCTCAGGATCGTGCGTGAGCTTCACGTGCGCCTCCGCCTCAACGCGCGGCAACACTTCGCTCTCCACCCACTCCGCGTATTTGCCCGACATGGTGTCGTATTCAAGGCCGCGTTCGCTTCCCTGCGCATCGCCGCCGCCATTGCTGATGGAGATCGCGACCATGCCCGGAACTTTATGTTCAGCGATCAGATTGTCGAGCACGGTGAAGAGCAACTTGTCGGGCCCATCGGCGCCGACGATGAAGGGCGCAGCCGTTCCGGCGATGTATTGGCTCGGAACATAGACCGTAACTTTCCGCGTCCAGGGCGCAGGATGGCTGGTGGGCACGAGCAGCTTGGCGGGAATCTCCGGGTCGACCGTACCGAAGGTGCCCGGGTCCCGCGCGATGCCGGAATAGAACTTGCTCTCTGCCGAGGTCATGGTGAACTCGACGATCTTCCCTTGCGGCACTCCCGTCTGCGGCGTCGATTCGGATGCGGGCGTGTGCGTGGCGCCAAGAATGAAGTTGCCGTCGGCATTCGCGGGGGCGTTGGCGCCGTCGGGCAATTCAGTGGCCTTCACGTACCCAGGCGTGTGCGCGTCGCGGGTCGGTGGGGTGGGGCGAGGCACCGCCGGTGGGGTTGCTGCCGGAGTTTGGGGATGAACAGGAACGATTGCACAGGCGAGAAGCATGGTGGCGATCGAAAGGGTTCGGAACATGGCAGGCTCCAGAGGATTCTACTTGGGAGGCTACATCATTGAATTGATTCGGAAATGGAGAATGCGGAGAATGCGTATCGATGATAGCCAGCCGCCGCCGGTCGTGGGGAGTTCCCATATGGATGCGGGGCGTTAGCGCGCGGCAAAAGAGCCTTATACTCTCCCCATGAATCTGCCTCGGGCCATCAGGCCGGCGGTTTGCGGGTCAATATGCGTGTGTGCGGCCATGGCGCTGGCGAGTATATGCGGTTGTTCGGGACTTTTGCCACAGGCGGAAACGCCGGCGGCACAAGCTGCGCAGCCCACCCCCAAGCCAAAACCGGTTCAGCACGCCAAGACAGAACCGAAGCCCGAGCCAACGCAGGCCGATCTATTCAA
>Ga0182013_10007396_pt1 | contig 12127 bp, 10 predicted proteins | sample 612S2MmetaG_FD_120487 | JGI IMG/M metagenome (GOLD analysis project Ga0182013, IMG submission 120487) | Permafrost microbial communities from Stordalen Mire, Sweden - 612S2M metaG | ecosystem: Environmental > Terrestrial > Soil > Wetlands > Permafrost | place: Sweden: Stordalen | collected...
CGGTTTAGGAAACCATTGCTCTATCCCCTGAGCTACGGGAGCGGGACTTCCGCGCGAAGCTCCGCGCGTAAATCGACCCTAAGCCTAGGGCACGAGCAATCGTCCGAGGCCTCAATCCAAATTGCCCGGTACTCTCAAGACAAAGATGTCTTTGTTCTTTATTTGTCGACGGTCGCCCGCTAATCGTCTCCCGGAAGCGGCTCGGCGTCGAGACGGTCCTTCGAACGCGAAGTTCGGTCGACACGCGCTTCGCAGGGCGAGCCGCAACGCTTCAGGCGAAGGCGCGTCCCTCCTCGGACCCGCCGGACGGGTCGTCCGACGGGTCGCCGACTCGAATCTGGCGTCCCCTCGCCGACAGCGCGAAGGTCGCAACGACCGCGCACCAGAGGGCGGCGGCGAAGGCGAGATGCACATCGGCGAACTCGGTGTGCGAGGTCTCGATGGCGCTCAGAGCCCCGACCACGATCTGCGTGACGAGCAGCGCGAGGGCGCCGATCGCGAACTTCCGCTCCACTGCGTCGGCGACCCCGGAGCGCAGCAGCGAGAGAAGAAAGGCCACCACGATCACCGATCCGATGAGGACAATGGACCGGTGCACGATCTGTATGGTCACGAGCCCCATCGCCGCCGGACTCGAGAGACACGCCGGCCAGGACTTGCACGCCGACTGCGCTCCGGCGTTGACGACGACCGAGCCAGAGACGAAGACCAGGTAGAGCGACACGACCGCGGCCGACCCAAGCCGGCCCGGACCGTGCACCAGTGACCAAGAGCGGTCCGGCGCGATGAATGACGCCACCGCGGTGACGCTCACCACACCGAGGAACAACGTGGCGACCAGGAGATGCAGCGCCACGGTGACTGGAGCGTTGTTGGCGAGCACCGTGATCGCGCCGAGCACGATCTGCACGACTATGACGCCCACCGACACCAAGGCCGGACCGCGAACGTGACGCACCGAGTCCCCGGCGCGCAGCACCGTGATCGCCAGCGCGATGATGAGGATGGTCACCAGCGAAGCGAGGAAGCGATGGGACTGCTCCATCAGAGGATGGAAGCTCGCAATTGGACCGGCGTCGCCCGAGCACAGTGGCCAGCCCTTGCACCCCATCCCGGAATTAGTCACCCGAACGGCGCTTCCCAAGACGATGAGAGCGAAAGTGAAGACCAGCGTCGCAAGCGCCAACGCGCGAACCCACCACATGGAAGCGTCTCGAGGCAGCCTTTCCTCGTCGGCGACTGAACTGCGCGACATCATGAACCGCGCATTTCGCAAGCGGTCGCGTACGACGCACGAACCTCCTCGGCCTTCGCGGCCCCTGGGTCGTTCATGCGCTTCATGCAGTCTCCTTGAAGTTCCCTGCTCTTGGCAACACAGATATCGGTCAAGATAGTGCCAGCTCGGCCGACACCTCCTAGGGCACAAAGTCCCTGCGGGGACGTCAGCGGCGAACCTGCGCCATTGCATCATCCGGGTCGCCAACGCGTCCAACACGGACGCCAAGGCGATTCGAATCGTCTTCGCCAGTGCGACCACATCGTTACCACTGCCGGTCGCCAAGGCGCTCGGACCCTCGTATTCCGCAGCAGATGGTGCGATCGTCGCCGATGGCATCGAACTTGAATGATTACGTCATCACGGTCGCCAACGCTGACGGGACCGACGCCGCGACCGACCCAATCACCTTTGCGCCGCTGACCGTCGCGAGGTCCCTCGTGGTGCGCCCCTCCACCGGCTTGAGGAACGGCGATTCGGTCGAGGTCTCTGGGTGAATCAGGCTAGGTTTCCTAGAGACTGTGACGCAGTTATTAACGGCAGCCGTTCCCCGCAGCCACTTCCCAATCGAGCTGTAGCGAGGATTAAGAACAACGAGGCCGCTGTGTCTGGAGGGGCATAAGCGGGAAAAGATAAAGACGGTTCGTCCAGATCGCGTAGGAGACCACGTCGTTATCACCGCTGAAATTTACATTCCAACCGGCCGCATTTGCGTTCCAAAAGTGAGGGGTCTACGCAACTTTCAGACGTTTAGAAGTCCTAGTCACAACTAATTCGCGGAAGTCCCACGGGAGCGGGACCTCCGCGCGAACCTCCGACAGATCCCACGCGCCAAATCGTTCCAAAGTCTACGCCGTGAGAGGTCCTGGGAAGCTTCAGGCACCGCGAAGCGGATGTGCACGAAACGGCGACACTACGGGGCTTGCGAGGGCGCCCCGAGGGACTCACGTCAATCATGCCAAGTGGGCGGATGGAGATGGGGCCCTTCGTCGCTAACCTGTCTGTCGCATGACAATCCTCATTGACCTACAAAAAGTCGCCCTGCAAGGCTCTGATCGGGCCCTCTTGGACAACCTCTCGTTGACAATCTCCTCGGGAGACCGAATTGGCGTGGTTGGCATCAACGGAGCCGGTAAATCAATCTTGCTCAACATTATTGCCGGGAATTTGGCACCTGACTCGGGCGACATCCGCCGAGGCCGAGGTGTCCAGGTGGGCTTCTTGGAACAGATTCCCACGTTGCCCAGTGGAACGGTGCGTGCGGCCCTGGGATCAGGGTGGCAGGTCGACGCGGCGCTCGATCGATTGGGAATGCTGGGTGCCGCCGATATCGACACGGCCCACCTCTCCGGGGGGCAACTCAAGCGCGTTGCGTTAGCTCGAATCTTTGCCGAGGCCAACGATGTGCTCATTCTCGACGAACCGACCAACCACTTGGACTTGAGCGCCATTCAGTGGCTGGAGCAGCAGATCGTCAACTTCCGCGGTGCCGTGGTCTTAGTAAGCCACGACCGGTTCCTGCTCGACCAGGTCACCACGCGCATGGTCGAAATCGACCGCGGCAAGACATTCGTCCACGCGGGGGGCTACTCGCGGTTGCTGGAGGCCCAGGCCGAGCGCGAAGAACAAGCGGCCTCGGTTGAACAGACGCGCCGCAACCTCGCCCGCACCGAGTTGGCCTGGCTACGTCGAGGCGTCAAGGCCCGCTCCACGAAGCCGCAGGCTCGCATCGACGCGGCCGAGCGCCTGCTCAGCAGTCGCCCAGAGGCCGCGGCTCGGGCCGGGACCCTCGAACTCAGCGTTGACACGCCTCGCCTCGGCACCATGGTGATCAGAACGCACAACGTCACCTTCTCGTATGACAACGGGCGTCAGATTCTCCGCGACGTGAACCTCGAGCTCGGTCCGGGTGACCGCGTGGGCATTGTCGGACCGAACGGCGCGGGAAAATCGACCTTCGTGAATCTCCTCGCTCAGCAGGCCGAGCCCTCGACGGGAACGGTGAAGCACGGTCCCACCGTGGTGACGTCCTATTTCGAGCAGAACGGCGGTAACTTCAATTTGGAAGCAACCGTGCAAGAGCTCGTCGCGGGCCCTCAGGGTGTCCCCGGCTCCCCCGCCGACGTGGCTCTCATGAAGCGATTTTGGTTCACCGGAGCGCTGCCCTCCACAAAGGCCAGGGAACTCTCCGGCGGCGAGCGGCGGCGACTGCAGTTGCTGCTGGCCCTGGCGGTGCGTCCCAACGTGCTGTTTCTCGACGAACCAACCAACGACCTCGATCTGGAGACAATTCGCCTCGTTGAAGAATTTCTAAGCCAGTGGCCCGGCACGTTGATCGTCGTTTCCCACGACCGCACGTTTCTCAGCCGCACCACCGACCGCCTACTGGAAGTTCACGAAGACGGGACCATCACCGATATTCCCGGCGGTATCGACGCCTGGATTGCCAGGGCCGCCGGCGTCGTCACGACTGCCCAGCCCCGTGCCGATGTCCCTGCATCTTCGACCTCCGCGCCAGCCGCATCATCGGGCGTTCCCCGTGGTCGCCAGATTCGCGAAGCTGCAAAAGAGATGTCCCGTCTCGATCGACGACGAAACACGCTCACCGAGAAAATCTTGGCCTCACTCGATCACCTGGAGCAAGCGAAGCTCGGTTCCGAATTGGAAAGCGTGCAAAAGGCGTTGAGCGCGGCGGAGGATCACTGGTTGGCGTTGGCCGAGTAGGGCCAACGTCGAGCCAACTCCAGTGTTAGTGGGTCCACCGCGTTCGCCTTGGCCGGGTCACGATACAAGAAGCGACGAACCCGATCCGACCTCGCCATCGGCGCGAAAACCCTCTTGAGTTCCCGCGAATCGAGCAATTGTCGTGTCGCGAACGTCTGCGTCGTGTCCAGGGCGTACGGTGGTCTTCGAAAAGCGGGTGCAATGGACGCTTTCGGCGCTCCCACGCCGTCGCGAATGAGGTGAGTATTGACCAGTGACCAACTTCCTATCCCAGGGGTGAAAGCGGGGGCGATCCGTCCCAAGTGGAGCGAGGTATTGCGCTCCGCTCTGGCGCACATGAAGAGTAATCGTGTCAACATTGCCGCGGGTGCCTTTGCGTACCGCTGGTTCCTCGCCATCTTCCCGATAATCATTGCCCTGTTGGGAGTTGCCACGCTCGTCACGGTCCCGCGCAACGTGGTGGTCAGCCTTATCCACGGCGTCGCAAAGTCGCTGCCCTCCGGAGCGGCCCAGGTATTCACGCTGGCGATCTTGCACACCGCTCAACGCACCGGCGCAGACCTCTGGACCACGTTGGTGGCGAGCGTCGTGGCCCTGTGGAGCGCCACCTCAGGAATGGTGATGGTGGAAGAAGGATTGGACATGGCCTACGGCCTCCCCTCGGATCGCTCGTTCCTCGCCAAGCGATTGGTGGCGGCACCGCTCCTGCTCGGGGCGACCGTCCTCGGCGGGGCCGCATCGGCACTCATCATCTTTGGTCCGCAGCTCGGCAGCCTCATCAGGGAAGTCGCGCCCTTCGCCGGCTCCGCGTTTGCGACCGTCTGGACGATTCTGCGCTGGGTCATCGCGCTCGCACTCATGACGCTGTTGTTCTCCATCCTCTACTACGTTGCTCCCAACCAACCCCGACGCCGGTGGCGTTGGACTAGCCCCGGGGCCCTGCTCGCCACGGCGTTGTGGGCTCTGGTATCGCTCGGCTTTTCCTTCTACACCTCCAACTTCGGATCTTATGGACGGACCTACGGCGCGTTCGCCGGCGTCGCGATTCTCATCTTCTGGCTCTACCTCACCGGACTCGCCATTCTGGTCGGGGGAGAAGTAGACGCCGCCCTTGAACGCCTCGCCACCCAGGAGAATCCCTGAGGTTGCGCTTTCGCAATCTCGCTCAGGGCGTCAGGGCGAGACGGACCGGTGAAGCGCGGGTAACCCAATTCAGCGAACGACTCCTGCGAAATCCCACGCCACCCATCGCACGCTCTCGCCACGTACGACCGTCTTCTTGGAATCCGCGACGCCAGTGGCTTGAAGGAACTCCGAGCGATCTTCCCGATGGCACGGCATCGGACGATTACTGTGGCGGAGTAGACGAAATGGCGAGAAAGCAGGGCCAGAAGTGTCTGATGAACCCAGCGACAACCGGTCTTTGACGGGTCAGCCGGGCTCGGAGTTCACACTTTTCGCGAACGAAGTCAATAGCGGGCTCGCCCGCTTCGACAACGCCTACCGGGATTTTCTCGCCGGCCACGTCGACGTCGCCGGCTCCATCGTGAACGATCCCGTGAACGATCTGGTGCAACGTATTGCCGTCAGCCGCGCCATTATTGGTCGAATTGACCGGATCTTCATCCCCGAGGCCACGGCGAGAGCCCTCGGCTCGCCGGGCCAGCCCGGCAATCCCGAATCGGCTCGAGAGCTCGCGGATTCCATCGTCACGGTCTTTTCAACGTTGCTCCAGTGGGGTCGTGACGCCCGCAGCGCGGTCGTCGACCCTCAGTGGCAGACAATCTACGCGGCACTCGCCAACTTCGCTCGCCAACCGCTGCTCCAAATCAGATCGTTCGCCGATGACATCGCCGCGAAGGCCGAGGCGTTGCGGGCCGAGCTCGGGGCGGGGCGGGCGCCGTCGACCACCATGGCGATCACCCTCGAGATCGCGGTGGGCGCGGGTGAAATGGCCGCCCTCAGTGCCGCGATCGCCGTTGCCGACGTCGTGGCGCGGCCCTCGCGCAAGAGGGCGAGGCGCTTTCGCCGATAGTCTCGCCTTGAACGGTGGCGACCCAGAGCGCGACGCCATCCGCATGATCAGTCTTGATCCGCCAGAAAGGCTTCGACCACTTCGCGATAGTGCTCGGGCTCTTCAACGAACGGCATGTGACTCGACTGTTCGAAGACCTCCCAGCGAACGTCGGGGATGTTGTCGAAATACGGTTGCACCGTCGCCGGTGTCGCTTCGTCGTAACGTCCGGAGAGCAGCAGCGTGGGTGCCGTGATGCGTGACACACGGTCCACGACGCTCCAGGTGCGAAGTGACCCGATGCAGAAGAACTCATTCGGGCCGTTCATGGTGTTGTATACCGTCGAGTCCTGCGCCATGAATTCCATGGTCTTCAACAACCCGGGAGGAGTGGGAAGAACCCGGCACACGTGCTCGTCGTAGTAGACCTGCGTGGCGGCGAGGTACTCGGGGTCGCTGGTGGTCCCCGCCGCCTCGTGCCTGTCCAGTGCGTCTTCGATCTCCCGAGGTAGCTCGGCGCGCAGTCTCTTTGCTTCGCTGACCCACAGTTCCATCGACGCCGGCGAATTGCTCAGTATCAGACCCTTGAGCCCGCGCGGTCGAAGGATCGCGTGTTCCGCGCCGAGCATGCCGCCCCACGACTGGCCCAGCAGGTGATAGCCGTCGGCAATCTTCAGAGCATCCAGGAGATTGTCAAGCTCGGCCAAGAAGAGCGCCACCGTCCAGAAGTCGGCGCCCTTGTCGGGCAACAGTGTCGACCGGCCGCCCCCTAGTTGGTCGTAGTGAATGACTGGCCTGCCGGACTCGCCAACTGCCGCCACGTTGACGAGGTAGTCGTGCGAGCAGCCTGGTCCGCCGTGCACGACGACGAGCGGCGTCACGCCCGTTGAAAGGTCGCCCGTCACTCGGTACCACGTGCGCCACTCGCCGAAGGAGAGGAATCCTTCGCTTGCGGGGTCCGAACTCATGGCACGACACTACGTCGTGAGGACCCGGACCCGAGCCTTCCCATTCTTAGACATCTCTTAGCCAGCCTTGCAACGGCGTTGGCAGAGCCCCGCCAAAATGACCACCAGACACGGTCGAAAGGACTACCAGTGAACGCAGTACGCCGAGGCATTCGAAATGCCTTCAGAAACGCGATGCGCTCGGTGGGGGTGGTGGTGATCCTGGCAGTGGCTATCGCCCTGTCCATTTCCATGCTGATCGCGCGCGACGCCGTCACCACCAAGATCAATACGGTGCGCGCGTCGACGGGTAATACCATCACGGTGTCGCCGAAGGGATTCTTCGGCGGCCAGGGTGGTGGGACCCCGCTCACGACGGCCCAGATCAATGATCTCTTGGGCCTATCGAACGTGACGGGCGTTCAGGAGTCGCTGAGCGAAAATCTGACGACCACCGAAACCTCCCTCAAATCTCCCACGCTGGCCGGTTTCCTCGGACGACAGTTCGGTGGTTCCGGCGCCGGTGTCGGGGGAAGCTCTTCATCAACCACGACCTTCACCATCCCCGTTCGAGTCACTGGCACCAACAGCCCCGGTAACGCCGTCACGGGTGGCGCCAACGGTGGCGGTAGCGAGAAGTTGACGTCGGGCAAATCGTTCAGTCCCACATCAAACGCTGACGTCGCCATCGTCGGCAGCACCCTCGCGTCCAAGAACAAGCTGAAGGTCGGCTCCACGTTCACCGCGTGGAGCACCAAGATTACGGTGGTCGGCATCTTCAACGCCAGCTCGACGTTCACCGACTCGGACGTGTTGATGCCACTGGCCACGGTCCAGAAGCTCGCCGGTGCGTCGGGTGAGGTCACCTCCGCCACCGTTGTGGTGAACACGATTGACAACGTCGCCAGCGTCGACAAGGCCATCTCCAAGAAGTTGGGTTCGGTCGCGGACGTCACCTCGACCCAGGCCACCGCCGAGGCGCAACTCGCACCACTCAATTCGGTCAAGACCATCTCCACGTACACCCTGATCGGTTCGGTGATCGGCGCCGCGATCATTCTCCTGCTCTCCATGCTCATGATCGTGCGTGAACGACGCCGCGAAGTCGGAGTCCTGAAGGCGCTGGGAGCGCCAAACCGCTCGATCATCATGCAGTTCATCGCCGAATCAACCACGTTCACGGTCCTCGGTGCCATCGTCGGATTCCTCGGCGGCATCCTGGTAAGCAGTCCGATCACCTCGGCACTGGTGAACGCATCAGGGGGCTCGACCTCGACGGGTGTGAGCGGTTTCGTTCGCCGTACGGGAGGTAGTGGATTCACCGGCGGTGGCAGTGGGTTCACTCCCCCTGCCGGCGCCACCGGCGGCGGTCTTCGATTCGGAGGGCTCCACAGCACCGTGACCCAGCTCCACACCTCAGCGGGATGGTCGACGCTGGGCTTCGCCCTGATCGCGGCCATCATCATCGCCGCCCTTGGTAGCACCGTTGCGACAGCAACGATCGTAAGAATCCGTCCCGCCGAAGTCTTGAGGAGTGAGTAATGCTGAAGGTAGAGAATCTCGACAAGACGTTCAACACCGGGGGTGGAAACGTCCACGCCGTCCAGAAGGTGTCGTTCACCGCCAACGACGGAGAGGTGGTCGCCATCATCGGAGCGAGCGGCAGCGGCAAGTCAACGCTGCTCTCGCTGCTCGGGCTCTTGGACTCACCCGACGCCGGCAGCATCGACATCGACGGCGTGCAGCTGGCGAATCTCGACTCGTCCGGTCAGACGAAGTACCGATCCACCCAGGTCGGCTTCGTCTTCCAGCAGTTCAACCTGATTCCCAACCTCAGCGCGAAGGAGAACGTGATGCTGGCGCTGGAGTTTGCCCACTGGCCCAAGCAGGACCGCAGCGCGCGGGCCGAGGCGATGCTCACGATGGTGGGCCTGGGCACCGACAAGGCGGATCGTCGCCCGGCAAAACTGTCGGGGGGCGAGCAGCAAAGAGTTGCGATCGCCCGGGCCTTCTCCGCCCAGCCCAAACTCATCCTCGCCGACGAACCAACCGGAAGCCTCGACCGTTCGACGGGCCAGAAGATAGTTGCCCTCCTGCACGAGGCGGCAACCCAGCAGCACGCGACCGTTCTCGTCGTGACCCACGACGAGAAGATCGCCCAGATGGCGGACCGGCGACTCGAGATCGAAGACGGAGTGCTGAAGGAAATCGCCTAGACCAAGCAGTTATTGGCCTTTGGAGTAGCCTCGTATCCTCTATGGCTCTCTCAATCGGTATCGTCGGACTTCCCAACGTCGGCAAGTCGACGCTCTTTAACGCGCTGACGAACAACAACGTTCTGGCGGCCAACTACCCCTTCGCGACCATCGAGCCGAATGTTGGCGTGGTGTCGGTGCCGGACCCCCGCCTCGCCAAGTTGGCGATGGTCTTCGGGTCGGAACGGATTCTTCCCGCCTCGGTCACCTTTGTCGACATCGCCGGGATTGTTCGCGGGGCTTCGGAGGGCGAAGGACTGGGCAACCAGTTCTTGGCCGCAATTCGAGAGTCGAACGCCATCTGCGAGGTCGTGCGGGTTTTCGAGGACGATGACGTCATCCACGTCGACGGCAAGATCGACCCCGCCGGCGACGTCGCCACGATCGAAACCGAACTCATCCTCGCCGACCTGCAGACCGTCGAAAAGGCGGCCGCCCGACTAGAGCGCGACGCCAAGCGCGGTGGTGACGCCGCGATCAGGCTCGCCGAAGTGAAGAAGGCCGAAGCCGCGCTCAACGAGGGACGCGTCATCTCGAAGGTTCCCGCCAAGGAGCTCGACCACGAAGCGCTCGCGGACCTGCATCTGCTCACCGACAAGCCCTTCATCTACGTGTTCAACGTTGATGAGGAGACGCTCGGCCACGCGGCGCGGCGCCAAGAGCTTGAGGCGTCAGTGGCTCCGGCCCCGTGCGTGATTCTCTGCGCCAAGGTCGAGGCGGAGCTCTCCGGACTCGACGAAGACGAGGCGCTCGAGTTGCTGCAGTCATTCGGCCAAGAGGAGTCCGGCCTCTCGCTCCTGTCGCGGGTGGGCTTTCACGCCTTGGGGCTGCAGACATTCCTCACCGCCGGACCGAAGGAGACCCGGGCCTGGACGATTCGCCAGGGCGCCACCGCTCCCGAGGCTGCGGGAGAGATCCATACCGACTTTCAAAAGCACTTCATCAAGGCCGAGGTCGTGGCTTTCAACGACCTCATGGACGCCGGCACGATGGTCGCGGTTCGAGCCGCCGGCAAGGCGCGCATCGAGGGCAAGGACTACGTGATGCGAGATGGTGACGTGGTGGAGTTCCGCGTAAACGCCTAACCACTACGATTTAGGCAGGCGTATGCGACAGAGGTCGGCGCCTGACGACCACTACTACTGCTTAGGAGCATCATGACCTCTGGCGCCTTTGACTTCAAAGTTGCTGACCTTTCCCTGGCCGACTTCGGTCGCGCTGAAATCACCCTCGCCGAGCACGAGATGCCCGGCCTCATGTCCATGCGCGAAGAGTTCGGCGCCGCCAAGCCCCTGACGGGCTCGCGCATCGCGGGGTCGTTACACATGACCATTCAAACGGCCGTGCTCATCGAGACGCTCGTTGAGCTCGGCGCTGACGTTCGCTGGGTGAGTTGCAACATCTTCTCCACCCAAGACCACGCCGCGGCGGCAATAGTCGTTGGCCCCACGGGAACGGCCGAGAATCCTCAGGGAGTCCCGGTCTTCGCATGGAAGGGCGAATCACTCGAAGAGTACTGGTGGTGCACCGAGCAGATGCTGCGTTGGCCCGGATTCGATGGTCCGACCATGATCCTCGACGACGGCGGCGACGCGACGTTGCTCGTACACAAGGGGCTCGAGTTCGAACGCGCCGGATTCGTTCCCGCCCCCGAGAGCGCGGACTCTGAGGAGTACCGGGTGATCCTGAGACTGCTCAACAGGATCATCTCGAGCGGCGAGAAGCTCTTTGGTCCAATGGCCCGCGACATCATTGGCGTCTCCGAGGAGACCACCACCGGCGTGCACCGACTCTACGAAATGGAGCGCGACGGCGTACTCCTCTTTCCCGCCATCAACGTGAACGACGCCGTCACCAAGTCGAAGTTCGACAACAAGTACGGTTGCCGGCACTCGCTCATCGACGGAATCAATCGCGCCACCGACACCCTGATCGGGGGCAAGGTCGCCGTGGTGTGCGGCTACGGTGACGTTGGAAAGGGCTCGGCGGAGTCACTGCGCGGCCAGGGCGCTCGCGTGATCATCACCGAGGTCGACCCCATCTGCGCGTTGCAAGCGGCCATGGACGGATTTCAGGTCACGACACTCGAGGAAGCCCTCCCCTACGCCGACATCATCATCACCGCGACGGGCAACAAGGACATCGTGACCGTCGAGCACATGCAGACGATGAAGCATCAGGCGATCCTCGGCAATATTGGCCATTTCGACAACGAGATCGACATCGCCGGACTCGCGGCGCTACCCGGCGTGAAGCGCGAGAACATCAAGCCTCAGGTCGACAAGTGGATCATGCCCAGCGGACGAGCCATCATCTTGCTCTCCGAAGGTCGCCTCTTGAACCTGGGCAACGCGACCGGCCACCCGAGCTTCGTCATGAGCAACTCGTTCACCAACCAGACAATGGCTCAGATGGAGCTCTTCATGAACAACTCGAACTACGACAAGAAGGTCTACGTGCTGCCCAAGCACCTCGACGAGAAGGTGGCGCGGTTGCACCTCGACGCGCTCGGCGTCAAGCTCACCAAGCTTTCGAAGCAGCAGGCCGACTACATCGGCGTTTCGGTTGAAGGCCCCTTCAAGCCCGACACCTACCGCTACTAAGTAATACCCGCTTCGTTGACGACCCCGGGGAGCGATCCCCGGGGTCGTTCTTTCGCTCCGCGAGAACGAAGGTGACGATGCATCATCAACGAGTGAGTCGACCGCGCCTTGACTGGTCAACGCGGATCCGTCCGTTGCCAGTGTTACGTGGCTACCGGGCCTGGTCCGCGAGGGCGTAGCGTCGGCAGTGCTCGAGGTACGTCCGTTCGTGATCGATCAGCAGTCCCACCACGTTGGTCCACAACCACGAAGGGGCGTCGAGGTCTGGGCTCCGGTTGCTCGAGAGCTCGTTCTGCCACGACGATCGC
>Ga0182013_10007399_pt1 | contig 12124 bp, 12 predicted proteins | sample 612S2MmetaG_FD_120487 | JGI IMG/M metagenome (GOLD analysis project Ga0182013, IMG submission 120487) | Permafrost microbial communities from Stordalen Mire, Sweden - 612S2M metaG | ecosystem: Environmental > Terrestrial > Soil > Wetlands > Permafrost | place: Sweden: Stordalen | collected...
CTCAAATACCATTGCAATGTCTCGAGCAAACCCCTCGCCAGATCGCGGGTCGGCGCATATCCCAACTCGTCCTGCGCTTTGCGGTAATCGATGGCGTAGCGCCGGTCGTGCCCGGGGCGATCCCGGACATGCTCGATCAATTGCGTGGCCGATCGTCCGCGGGCGGCGGGCGAGTCGGGGTAGGCGGACTTGAGTTCCGCGCTGCCCGCGAGTAGCTCATCCGCCAGCACGCACAGGGCAGTCACGACCTTCAAATTGGTGGTCTCGCTCTTACCGCCGATGTTGTAGACCTCGCCAGACCTTCCTCGTTCCAGCGCAAGCGAGATGGCCTCGCAATGGTCGGCGGCGTGCAGCCAGTCGCGCACCTGCAACCCGTCACCGTACACCGGCAGCTTCCTGCCGCGCAGTATGTTGATGATCGTGAGCGGAATCAGTTTCTCGGGGAACTGGTAGGGCCCGTAGTTGTTCGAGCAATTGGTGACGGTGGTGTCGAGCCCGTAGGTCTCGTGATAGGCGCGCACCAGATGATCGGAACCCGCCTTGCTGGCGGAATAGGGCGAATTCGGGGCGTACGGCGTCGATTCGCGGAACGGCGCATCGTCCGGGCCGAGCGAGCCGTAGACCTCGTCCGTGGAAACGTGATGGAAGCGATGCCGGGGCACGCTCTTGGCGTCGATCCACGACGCTTTCGCGGCCTTGAGCAGCGCATGCGTGCCGACCACATTGGTGCGGATGAAATCGTCCGGACCGAGGATCGAACGGTCGACGTGTGACTCCGCGGCGAAGTGCACGATGGTGTCGATGGAATGCCGGTCGAGGAGCTCGCGCACGGCACTTTCGTCGCAGATGTCCCCGCGCACGAACAGGTAGCGCGGATCGCGGTCGAGCCCGGACAGGTTGTCCGGATTTCCGGCATAGGTGAGCGCGTCGAACACCACCACCCGCCCCTCGCGGCTGCGGTTCAGCCAATGGCGCACGAAGTTGGCGCCGATGAAGCCGGCTCCCCCGGTGACGCAAAGATTATGCGGCTCGAAGCTCATTCAACATCGTCCTCAGGTTGCAGCGCCAGTGAACCGCCGGCGTGGTCCGCAGCAGCGCTCTCGTTGCGGAAGTGTCCAGGACGCTGAACGCCGGCCGGCGCGCGCGCGCGGGATATTCCGAGGCCTGGATCGGCACGATCTCGATCGGGCGCTTCAGCAGGCCGCACTCGAGCGCCTCTTCGTGGATCGCGACCGCGAAGTCATACCAGCTCGCGACGCCGAGGTCGGTCCAGTGGTGGATGCCGGACGCGGCCTCCGCATCGATCAAGCCCCACACGGCACGCGCCAGTCCCGAAGCCCAGGTGGGCGTTCCGATCTGATCGGACACCACCTTGACCAGCTCGCGCTCGCGCATCCGTCGCAGCATGGTGAGCACGAAATTACGCCCCTCGGCGGCGTAAACCCACGCGGTGCGCAGCACGATGCCCGCGCAGCCGCCGCCGAGCACGCGCCGCTCGCCGCCGAGCTTGGTGACCCCGTAGACGCCCAGCGGGCGCGGCGCATCGCCCGGGAGGTAGGCGCGGGTCGAGCTGCCGTCGAACACGAAATCCGTCGACAGGTGCACGAGCCGGCTGCCGCAGCGTCCGGCCGCGTCCGCCAGAATGCCCACCGCGAGATCGTTGATCGCAGCCGCCTTGCCGGGCTCGTCCTCGGCGAGATCCACCGCGGTGTATGCGCCCGCATTCACCACCCAGTCCGGCCTGGCTTCGCCCAACGCCCGGCCGATCGCGGACGCATCGGCGATATCCACGTCCGCGTGCGTCCTGGCGAGCACCTCGTGGCCGGCTGGAGCCATTTTCACGACAGCCCGACCCACCTGCCCGCCGGCGCCGAACACCACGACTCTCACGGAAACTTCTCGATGTCCGCGAAGCTCCCGCCGCGCGCGTCCTTGGCCGAGAGCTCCGGCTGGGTTCCCGGAGGCAGCGGCCAACGTATCCCGAGCGTCGGGTCGTCCCACGCCAACGAGCGCTCATCCGCGGGGCTGTAGATGTCGGTGCACTTGTATAAAAGGTCCGCGCTCGGCGAGGTCACCAGGATGCCGTGCGCCAGGCCCGGAGGCACCCATAGCATGCGATGGTTCTCGGCGGAAAGCTCCACCCCCCACCACGCGCCGAAGCTCGGCGAGCTCGAGCGCAGATCGACCACCACGTCGAAGACGCTGCCGCTCGGCACCCGCACGAGCTTGCCCTGGGTATGGGCGACCTGCAGATGCAGGCCTCGCAACGTCCACTGCTTGGAGCGGGAGTGATTGTCCTGAACGAAGGCCGCCTCGATCCCCGCCTCCGCGAATCTGTCCGCCCGCCAGCTCTCCATGAAAAATCCGCGCGCGTCGCCGAACACCTTCGGCTCGATCAGCGACACGCCGTGAATCGGGGTCTGAAGAAATTTCATCGCCGCCCCATCCATGCCGCGCGGACCGTCACGGCTGCGCGCCTTCCTTTGCGATGCGGATGAGATACTCGCCATAGCCGCTCTTCGCGAGCGGCTGGGCGAGCTTCAACAGCCGGTCGACATCGATGAAGCCCTGGCGCCAGGCGATCTCCTCCACGCAGGCGACCTTCAGACCCTGCCGCTCCTCGATGATGCGCACGAACATACCCGCATCGAGCAGCGAATTGTGGGTGCCCGTGTCGAGCCACGCGATCCCGCGCCCCAGCCGCTCGACGCGCAGAGCGCCTTCCTTGAGGTAGGCGCGATTCAAGTCCGTGATCTCGAGCTCCCCGCGCGCGGAGGGCTGCAGGGATTTCGCGAGCGAGGATGCCCGGGCGTCGTAGAAATAAATGCCGGTGACGGCGTAATTCGAGGGGGCGCGCGCGGGCTTCTCGAGCAGGTCGGTCACCTTGCCTTGCGCGTCGAACACGACCACGCCGTAGCGCTCGGGATCCTGCACGTAATAGCCGAATACCGTGGCGCCCTCGGTGCGCTTCGCTGCGCTCAGCAGCAGCTCCGGAAGGTTCGCCCCGTAGAAAATGTTGTCGCCGAGAATGAGCGCCGACGGTGCTCCGTCGAGGAACGGCTCGGCGATGATCAAGGCCTGCGCGATGCCGTTGGGCTGCGCCTGGACGGCGTACTCGAATCTGACGCCCCACTGCAGCCCGTCGCCCAACAGATCGCGAAACGCGATCTGGTCGCGCGGGGTCGTGATGATCAAGAATTCGCGGATCCCGGCCGACATCAATGCCGCGAGCGGGTAATAGATCATCGGCTTGTCGAACACCGGCAGAAGCTGCTTGCTCTGCGAAAGCGTGATCGGATGAAGCCGCGTGCCCGCCCCACCGGCCAGAATGATTCCTTTACGTGCCTGTGACAATTGGACTGACGCCTGACCTCGAGGAGGCGGGATTATAGGGTATCGCCGGCCGCGGCAGACCGCATTTTTTGACCGCGGTATGCCCGCGTCAGCGTCGGTGCTCCTTCACATAATCGATCAGTGCGGCCAGCCCCCCGGCTCCCGGGCCTGCCGGCGCCTTGTCGCCCTTGAGCGAAATGCCCGCCGCCATTTTCTTGCCGAGCTCCACCCCGAACTGATCGAAGGAATTGATCCCCCACAAGGCGCCCTGCACGAACACGCTGTGCTCGTAGAGGGCCAGGATTCCGCCGAGCGTCCGGGCGGTGGTCTGCGGATACAGCAGAAGCGAGCTCGGACGGTTGCCCGCGTGCACCCGGTGCGGCTTGAGCCGGGCGATCTCCTCGGGGCTCGCCCCCGCCTTGCGCATGTCCGCTTCGACCTCCGGCGCCGTGTGGCCGAAGGCGAAGGCCTGCGACTGGGCGAAGCAGTTCTTCAATGCCAGGTCCTGCCCGTCGGTGCCGCCCCAGGAGCCGCGCAACGGCGCAATGAAATCGAGCGCGGCGGTCGGTGTCCCCTGATGCAGCATCTGAAAGAACGAATGCTGCGCGTTCGACCCGGGCTCGCCCCAGACCACCGGCGCAGTGGCGAAATCGACGTGCTCGCCGTCGAGCGACACCGACTTGCCGTTGCTCTCCATCTCCAGCTGCTGAAGATACGCCGGCAGGCGGGCGAGCCGCTCGTCGTAGGGCAGCACCGCGAGCGTCGGCAGTTTCAGGAAGGTTCTGTTCCACACGCCGAGGAGGCCCATCAGCACCGGAAGATTGCGTTCGAGCGGCGTGTTCATGAAGTGGGCGTCGACGGCGCTCGCGCCTTTTAGAAAATCACGGAACTTGTCGCTGCCGACGGTGAGCTCCGCGACCAATCCGACCGCGGACCAGACCGAGTATCGGCCGCCCACCCAATCCCACATGGTGAAGCGATGCGAGGGCGCGATGCCGAACGCGTCCATCGCCTCGGTGTTGGTCGACACGGCGACGAAATGGTGGCCCGGCGCCTTGTCCCCCAGGGCCCCCACGATCCATTCCCGCGCCGCGTTCGCATTGACCTGGGTCTCCTGGGTGACGAAGGTCTTCGAGCACACGATGACCAGCGTCTCCGCCGGGTCGATCGTGCGCGTGAGATCGTCGAGCTGCGTGCGGTCGACGTTCGACACGAAATGCGGCGTCACATCGCCGCTCCATTCGGCGCGCAGCGCATTGGCCACGAGCAACGGGCCGAGATCCGAGCCGCCGATCCCGACATTCACCACGTGCTTGAACCTCTTGCCGGTCAAGCCGCGCGTGTCGCCGCGGCGCACGGCGCCGACGAAATCGGCGAGCTTCTGGCGGGAATCGCGCACCTCGGTCTGGATCGCGGCGGAGCCGGCGAAGTCCGAGCGCAGCGCCGTGTGCAGCACCGCCCGGCGTTCCGTGGTGTTGATCGGATCGCCGCGGAACATTGCCGCGATGCGCGCCTCCAGGTCCACCGCGCGCGCGAGCTCGATCAGGAGCGCGAGCGTCTCCGCCGTCACGCGCTGGCGCGAGTAGTCGAGCAGCCAATCGCCGTTTTCGAGATGCAGATTCTGCCAGCGCCTGGGATCGGCGGCATCGAGGTCGCGCAGGTGCGCGCCGCCCAATTCACGTGCCTGGCCCTCGACGGCAGCCCAAGCGGGAAGTGCGGAGTGCAGTTGAGTCATGCGGGGCGCCTCGTGGGTGGGGTTGGCACCGATCTTACTACGGCGCGCCGGCGCTTACGCGGGCACGCGGTAGTACTCGAGATACCAGTCGACGAAGCGCCCGACGCCCTCTTCCAGCTCGGTCCGGGGACGATAGCCCACGTCGCGCGCGAGCGAGGCCACGTCCGCCCAGGTGTCGCGCACGTCGCCGAGCTGCATCGGTTGAAGATTTTTCCGCGCCTTTTTCCCGAGGCGCTTCTCCAGCACCTCGATGTAGCGCAACAGCGTCACGGGCCGCTGATTGCCGAGGTTGTAAATTCTATACGGCGCGTAGCTCGAGTCGGGGAGGGGCTCCTCCGGGTTCCAGCCGGGATCGGGTTGCGCGGCGTGATCGAGCGCACCGAGCACGCCTTGAACGATGTCGTCGATGTAGGTGAAGTCACGCTGATGGTGGCCTTCGTTGAACACGTCGATCGGCGTGCCGGCGAGGATTGCGCGCGTGAACAGGAACAGCGCCATGTCGGGCCTTCCCCAGGGGCCATAGACCGTGAAGAAGCGAAGCCCGGTCGTCGGCAGGCCGTACAAGGACGAGTAGCTGTGCGCCATCGACTCGTTGGCCTTCTTGGTGGCGGCGTACAGCGTCAGCGGATGATCGACGTTCTGCTTCTCCGAGAACGGCATGCGGGTGTTCGCGCCATAGACCGAGCTGGTCGACGCGTAGACGAGGTGCCGCACGCCCTGGGACCGGCAGCCCTCCAGCACGTGCAGGAAGCCCGTGATGTTGCTATGCACATAGAGATGCGGATCCACGATCGAGTGACGCACGCCTGCTTGCGCCGCGAGGTGCACCACGCGCTCGAACCGCTGCCCGTCGAAGAGCGCCTGCATCGCCGACCGGTCGGCGATGTCGAGCTTCGCGAAGCGGAATTTGGCGTCGCGCTCCAGGATCGCGAGGCGCGCCGCTTTGAGCTTGGGATCGTAGTAGCCGTTGAGGTCGTCCACGCCGACCACCTCGTCGCCGCGCTCGAGCAGGGCCTTGGCGGTATGAAATCCGATGAAGCCCGCGGCCCCGGTCACGAGGATCGTCACAAGCTGCGCCACACCGTCTTGCCCGATGAGGCCTTGTCGAGCAGCGCGAGCACCTGTTCGTGTGCCGCGAGCTCCTCGCCGCTGGCGCTGATCACGACCAGCGGCACCGCGTTCGATATCCCGCGGGCACTCTCGATCCGGGACCGGGCGAGCGCCGGATCCGGCTCCTCCGAGAGCACCAGCGCCGCCTGGCCACCGGTCATCGCCAGATAGACGTCGGCCAGCAGCCGTGCGTCGAGCAGCGCGCCGTGATAATCGCGGCGGGAATTATCGACCGAATAGCGCTTGCACAGGGCGTCCAGGCTGTTGCGCTGCCCGGGATGCAGCTGGCGCGCGAGCGCCAGCGTGTCGAGCACCCTGCACAAATCCCCGATCCGCAGCATGCCCTCTGCGCCGCGCCCGAGCTCGGCGTTCAGGAACGCCACATCGAACGCCGCATTGTGGATGATGAGCTCCGCGTCGCGCACGAACTCCAGGAACTCCGCGCGTACCTCGGCAAACCTTGGCTCCCTCTGGAGCTTCTCGCGCGTCAAGCCGTGAACCTCGATGGCTCCCTCGTCGATGTCGCGCTCTGGATTCAAGTAGCGGTGAAAGTGACGCCCCGTCACCCGCCGGTTGAAGATCTCCACGCACCCGATCTCGATGACGCGGTGCGCGAGCTCCACCTCCAATCCCGTAGTCTCCGTATCCAGCACCACCTGACGCATCAAGCCCCCGCTAACATCCGATCGATCGCCTGATTGGCGAGCGCATCGACATATTCGTTGCCCTCATGGCCGGAATGGCCCTTGACCCAATGCCATTCGATATCCTGCGCCGCCGCGGCGAGATCGAGCTTCTCCCATAAATCCTTGTTCTTGACAGGTTCGCGGGCGGCGGTGCGCCAGCCGCGCGCCTTCCACTGCGGCAACCATTCGGTCAGGCCCTGCAGCACGTATTTGGAATCGGTGTACAGCTTCACGGAGCAGCGGCGCTTCAAGGCGCTGAGACCGCTGATGGCCGCCATGAGCTCCATGCGGTTGTTGGTGGTCTCGGCCTCCGCGCCCGACAGTTCCTTGCGCTCGGCGCCGGCGATCAACAGGGCCGCCCATCCCCCGGGACCGGGATTGCCGCGGCAGGCCCCGTCGGTATAGAGCTCCACCTGCGTCACGGTCCGACTTTGCTCGTGGGCTCGGCCGCCGGTATCAGCACGCGCTGCCGTACCCGCCGCTTCGGCCGCACCATGGTCAGCGTCTGCACCCGCTTGCGGGCCTTCAAGAGGTAACCCCCGGCCGTCAGCGCCGGGCGTCGGCCCTGTTGCGGCTCCGCGCTGGTCGCGTCGAGCTTTCGCGGCCGGCCCGCCATCGGCAGCATGCCGAGATAGCCGTACACGTCGGCCACCTCGAAATCGAGCAGCGCCACCCAGTCGCGCAGCCGCCGCTCCGCCAGCAACCGCCGGGTCTGCGGCGGAAACGGCGGCCGCCGGAAATAATTCGAGAACAGGCGGCGCACGCCCCATCCGCTGTAGGGATTGAAGCCGCAGATCAACAGGCACCCCTCGGCGCAGAGCACGCGCTCCGCCTCGCGCAGCACCGCATAGGGGTCTTCGACCAGCTCCAGCGTGTGCGGCAGGAGAATGGCGTCGATCGAATCGGAACGGAACGGAAGCTCCGTCAGGGGTGCGCACAGGCTGACCCCCGGGCCGGCCTCGGGCGCGAGCAGCGTCGTGTGCTGGGTGCGGGCGGCGTCGAGCCAATGTCGTGCAGGGCCCCATTCGCCCACCTGCAGCAGCTCGAATCCGAACACATCATCGAGCGCGAGTTTCGCGAGGGCCGTCTCCTCGCGCAGGACGCGCCCGCCCAAGGGAGCCTCGAACCAATTGGCCGGCGCATTGTCTGGCGTCGCTCTCAACGTCGGTGCCTTCTGAAAAAACTAGCGGACTTCATATGTTACAGGTTAAATACGGCGCAAAATGTCAAACCAATCAACCCTCCAAGCTGCGCCCTTGGGCGTGCGGCCGGTTCGTGCGTTCGCCGATAATTACATCTGGCTGATCGAGGCGCCGGGCCAACCGGGATCCGTCATCGCCGTGGATCCTGGCGAAGCGGGGCCGGTCGAGACCGAGCTCGACAGGAGCGGCTCGCGCTTGGCCGCCATTCTACTCACTCACCACCATCCCGATCACATCGGCGGAGTCTCGCGGCTCCTCCAACGCGCCCGTGTGCCGGTCATCGGCCCCGACGACGACCGCATACCGGTGCGAACCCGCACGGTCCGGGATCGGGAACGCTGCGAATTGCCGGAGTTGGGACTTACCTTCGATATTTTGGGCGTGCCCGGACATACCTTAAGTCACATTGCCTTCTGGGGGCATGGGGCGCTGTTTTGCGGCGATACGCTGTTCAGCGCAGGCTGCGGTCGAATGTTCGAGGGTACACCGGTACAAATGCACGCTTCCTTGAGCCGTCTCAAGAGTCTTCCGCCCGACACGGCCGTGTACTGCGGCCACGAATATACGGCGGCCAATTTGAAATTCGCCCTCGCCGTGGAACCTGAAAACCGCGACGCGCGCGATTATCAGGCCAGGGTCCGGGCCCTACGCGAGGCGGACGCCCCGACACTGCCCTCCCTGATCGGTTTGGAGCGGCGGGTAAACCCCTTTTTGCGCTGCGACGAACCGGTGGTTCGCGCCGCGGCGAGCGCTCGAGCGGGACACCCGGTCCAAGAGGCTGCCGAGGTGTTCGGGGTGATACGCGCATGGAAGGATCAGTTTCGTTGAGATGGCCGGCATGATCGCACTGCGGAATCCCTGCGCCGTGCTGACGGCGACGCTCCTGGTGGCCGCTTGCGCGCACACGCCGCCGGCTCCCCGCGAACGCATCGTGCTGCCCCCGGCGGCCAGCGCCGAGGCGGGCACGCCCCCCGCCGATGCCGCCAATTCCGCGGCCGGGGCGCCTCCCTCGCTCACCATGCCGCGCGAATGGCAGCATCACAACGGCGAGGACTACGACGATCTGTTCGATCGCATGCGCGCGGGTTTCGTGTTGAACGAAGTGCAGGAGCCGGCGATCGATCAACAGCTCGCCTGGTTCGAGCACAACCCCGACTATCTGGAACGCGTGTTTCAGCGGGCGCAGCGCTACCTGTACCACGTGGTCACGGAAGTCGAGGCGCGCGGGATGCCGCTCGAGTTCGCGCTGCTGCCGGTGGTGGAAAGCGCCTATGAGCCGTTCGCCTATTCCTCGAGTCGCGCTGCGGGTCTGTGGCAGTTCATCCCGGCAACCGGGGTGCGCTTCGGCCTGAAGCAGGATTGGTGGTACGACGGACGCCGCGACGTGCTCGAGTCGACCCGCGCCGCGCTCGACTACCTGCAGGCGCTGCATGACCAGTTCGGCGGCGACTGGCTGCTCGCCATCGCCGCGTACAACGTCGGCGAGCTCGGGGTGCAGCGGGCCATCGATTACAACGTCGCGCTGGGCCGGCCGACCGATTTCTGGCACCTGAACCTGCCGGCCGAGACCCGCGCCTACGTGCCGAAGCTGCTCGCCATGAAGCGTCTGATGGCGGAGCCGGAACGCTACGGCCTCGATTTTGCGGCCATTCCGAACGAACCCTACTTCGCCGTGATCGAAACCGGCTCGCAGCTGCAGCTCACGGTCGCGGCGCAGCTGGCAGGAACGAGCTACGACGAGCTGGTGGCGCTCAACCCGGGCTACAACCGCTGGGCGACCGATCCCTCCGGCCCGCACCGCATGCTCGTGCCCATCGACAACGCCGATGCCTTCGAGGCGGCGCTCAAGACCCTGGCGCCCGAGGATCGGATGCGCTACGACACCCACGTGGTCGGGAGGGGCGAAACGGTCGCTTCGATCGCGAGGCAGTACGGCTCGTCGGTGGCGGTCCTCACGAAGATCAACGATCTGCCGGCCGGCCGGGTCGCTCCCGGCGAGACGCTCAAGATCCCGTCGATCAGCGTCCAGCTGCCGGACAAGGTGCTGCTCGCCGCCTCGCGCGTCGATCGCCCGGAGACCGACTTGGGTGGTCGCAAGCAGCACCAGATCGTGTACCGGGTGCGCGCCGGCGAGACCCTGAACAGCATCGCGCGGCGTCATGGCATGCCGGTGAGCACGCTCGCGCGGCTGAACAATTTGGGCACCGGCGACCCCTTGATCAAGGGTCAGCGCCTGGTCATCAAGGCGAGCGCCCGGCGCTATCGGGACGAGGGGGTGAAGAGCGGCCGGCGCACCTTGTACACTGTGCGCCGCGGAGACACCGTGTTCAGCATCTCGCGGCAGTTTCAGGTTTCGGTCGTCCAGCTGAAGAGTTGGAACGGACTCAACAAGAATCATCAGATCAGAGCCGGGCAGCGGCTCGTCATGTACATCGATTCGAGCCATCAACAAGGGTGAGCAATGAGTTTTTTGAAGGGTAAGCGCGCGCTCATCGTCGGGCTCGCGACGGATCGCTCCATTGCCTGGGGGATCGCCCAGGCCATGCACGCCCAAGGCGCGGAACTTGCGTTCTCACACATCGAACGAATGACCGATCGCGTGGTGCCGCTCGCGAAGAGCCTGGGATCGGACCTCACGTTCCCGATGGACGTGGCGATCGACGCGGACATCGAGCGCGGCTTCGCGCACCTGAAAACGCGGTGGGATGCCTTCGACATCCTGGTGCACGCGGTGGCCTTCGCGCCGCGCGAGGCGTTGAGCGGCACCTTCATCGAAGCCACGAGCCGCGAGGGGTTCCGGGTGGCGCACGAGATTTCGAGCTACAGCCTGACCGCGCTCGCCCGGGCGTCGCTGCCGTTCATGAAGGGACGAGCCGGCGCGATCTTGACGTTGAGCTATCTCGGCGCGGTGCGGTCGCTCCCGGGCTACAACGTCATGGGCCTCGCCAAGGCGAGTCTCGAGGCCAACGTGCGTTTTCTGGCCGCCGATCTCGGGCCGCTCGGCATCCGCGTCAATGCGGTGTCTGCGGGGCCCATCAAGACCCTGTCCGCCGCCGGCATCCCGGGGCTTCGCAAGATGCTGGCGCATGTCGCCTCCGTGTCGCCGATCAAGCGCAATGTGACCATCGAGGATGTGGGGAACACCGCCGCGTTCCTGTGCTCGGACCTCGCCGCCGGAATCACCGGCGAAATCACCTATGTGGACGGCGGATTCAATTCGGTGGCGATGAATTTCGCGGGCGAATCCGCGGATTCCTGAAACCTCGCCCACGGCTGTCAACGCGCCAGGCCTTTACCCGTTGAGCCGTTGTGGGATCATGGCTCAGGATTCAGCACGTCTTCGGAGGATGAGGTTATGTCAAGAAGTGTGATGATTCGCGGTTTCGCGGCGGCCGGCGTGATGCTCGCCCTCGGAGCCTGCACCACCCTGCACGTGGCCGTCGACCAGAATCCGGCCTACTCCGTGGCGAATTGCCATACCTACACCTTCGCGAGCGAACACACGGTAAGCGCGGGCCAGCCGGGGGCCTGGGGAAATCCCTTGAACGCCGATCGGCTGCGCAGCGCCATTCAGGGCAATCTCGCCGCGCGCGGCGTCACTCCGGCGGACGGCCCGGGGGCCGCGGACTGCGTGGTCGGTTACGCCATCGGCACCCGCCAGGTCTTCAACGACTACTACGGCGGATGGGGCCCGGGTTGGGGCGTCGGCTGGGGTGTCGGTTACGGCTGGGGGCGCGGCCGCTACGGCGGCTGGGGCTACGACGGCCCGTGGGTGGAGGACGAGACCCGCATCGCGATCGACATCTTCGATGCCCGTGCGCATAAGGCCATCTGGCACGGCGCCGTCAGTCAGAATGCGTCGGATCTGCGCGGCGCCGACGCCGAGGCCAAGATCAATGCGGCCGCAACGGCCATTTTCGCCAAGCTTCCGATCGGAACACCGCCGCCGCCGCCGCCGCCGAGCGGCAAGGTCTCGAGCTAGGTCTTGCGCGAAACCGCCCGGTGTACGAACAGGTAGTAAAGCGCGCCGAGCGCTGCGGCCATCGCCAGCACCAACA
>Ga0182013_10007402_pt1 | contig 12118 bp, 7 predicted proteins | sample 612S2MmetaG_FD_120487 | JGI IMG/M metagenome (GOLD analysis project Ga0182013, IMG submission 120487) | Permafrost microbial communities from Stordalen Mire, Sweden - 612S2M metaG | ecosystem: Environmental > Terrestrial > Soil > Wetlands > Permafrost | place: Sweden: Stordalen | collected...
CAATAACAACTTGGGCGATGTTTGCAACCAGTTGAATCTGTTCGACTTGTAGCCGGACAGCAGGGATGGTATATCTTGACTACCGCATTGCGAAGATAGGCGATAAAGGCGCGCAACGGCAACGGGATATTGGAGTTACCTCGATCAACGCCCTTTTGCCCGATGGAACTCGATTTGACAGTGTGACTGCCGAGGGTAGTACTTACGCGCAAGAAGGCGACTTGGACCAACGCCCTTCTCAACGCAACAACCAGGGACCAACAGAATAGGGCTGAGGCAAAGTACAGGCAACGGACCATCAAGAAAACTTTGGTCGAGATGTTTCATGGAAAATGTGCATTCTTCAGGTCTGCCGCTTTTCATTCGTCGATTTGGCGGGTTCTACAAAAAACGTGGGAGGATGAGTCATCCACTTTTGTGGAGAGAATATGATTCAGAATAATCTGGGCGCGCCACTCGTCTTACATTAGCTTGTGAGGGCAAGATCATGGCAAGTGTTTCCATCGGGTCCAATGACCGGGTATTTGTACTCACGGGAGCAGGCATAAGCGCGGAAAGCGGGCTGCCCACCTTTCGCGCTGAAGATGGGCTGTGGGCCGGGAACCGGGTTGAGGATATCTGCACTCCAGAGGCATGGATGCGCGATCCGGCACGCGTGTGGGAGTTCTATTCGGCACGGCGAGCCGCAGGGCAAAAGGCGGTCCCGAATCCCGCTCACATTGCGCTGGCGGAGGTAGAAGCGAAGTTGGGTGAACGGTTCTTCCTCTGCACGCAGAATGTGGACGATCTGCACGAGCGAGTCGGCTCAAAGCGCCTGGTGCACATGCACGGCGAACTCTCAAAGGCACGCTGCGAACGGGAGTGCGGACGCCCGCCCGTTGAAGACCGGGCGATCTATCGGAGCCTGGACGAAGTGAAGCGCTGCGCCTGCGGAGGGCGGCTGCGTCCACATATCGTCTTCTTCGGCGAGATTCCGCTGGAGATGGATCGCATTCAGGAGGAGATCGCCAAGGCGACGCTGATGCTTGTCGTAGGCACGTCGGGCTCCGTGTACCCGGCTGCAAACTTCGTTCATTGGGCGCGGCACTCCGGGGCGCGCACTGTATATATTGGACCTGAGAGACCACTGAACGCTTCGGCGTTTACCCAAGTGGTGGAAGGCAAAGCCGGCGCGGTGCTTCCCGGGTTGTTTCAAATTCAGTAAATTGAATGTCAATCTAGCTTCGGCATCGCGGGCAAAAATAGCAAAACTCACGGTTTTGTAACAGGGCATGGCTTTAGCCGTGCCGCAAAAACCCTCTTTGTTCGTTCGGGCTTTAACCCCTGTTTCAGAGCATGTTGCAGAAAACAAAGACGGCAGGGGCTAACGCCCAACTGATTCTACAGCACATACCGCACGGCTTCAGCTGTGCCCTTTCAAACCCAGACTTTTCCCACAGGCTGCCAAAGGAGCTGCCACTCGAAGGAAATCCTGGCGAAGCGCCGCAGGTTTCCGTACATCCCCGGCCCCGCTCTGCGATACTGATTTGTTATGCCCATTGCCGATCCGCAACAAGCTGCCCAGAAGATCGCCGGTTTCCTCAATACCCTCAACAAGCTGGGCGGTATGCGCCTGAAGTACCGCATCGCCGCCAACGAGGTTGTTTTAGACTCCGAAGCCGCGCCAGCTCAACAACTCTCGGTGGAGCTGGCCGGCCCCGACGTGCCGCTCGCCGTCCAGCGAAATGGCGAGTTGCTGTTCGCGTTGGAGACCATCGTCGCGCAAATGCTGCGCCTCGATCCGCGCGAGCAGAGCCTGATCAGCTTTGACGCCGCCAACTTCAAGGCCCTGCAAGCCGAGCAGTTGCGCCTGACCGCCGAGACCGCTGCGGAGAAGGTGCGCCGCTCCGGCATCCCCTACGCCTTCCCGCCCATGAACAGCCGCGAACGGCGCCAGTTGCATATGGCCTTCAGGGGAATCGAGGGCGTGGAGACGGCCAGTTCGGGCGAAGGCCAGGACCGCTTCCTTGCCGTCTATCCCGCGGGCAAAACCAACCTTTCCGTAGCGCCGCCGGTGAAGCCGAGAGGTTTTGGGCGCAGGTAGACCCACACGCAATAGCGAGCTTCGATAGGCGTGGCCGAAGCCGGGCCGCTGACGCAGCTGATCGGCGTTTGAGCAGTTTCGGCGTTAACGTCACTGGTTCCCGGCTGCGCCGCATGGTTAAAAGCACCTTAGACCGGCAGCGCCAGCGCCTCTTGCAGCGCTTCAGCATTGGTTACAGGAGGTAGGCAGGCCCGCCTGCGGCAAACGATTGCCCAAGCCTCGGCTCCCTCAGGCGGCGAAAGCTGGAGCAGCGTTTCGGCCAGCCCCTCTGGAATTCCGCCCTCCACGAGCCGGCGGGGATCGATTCGCAGCACCGTCTTGTTCACCGCGAAGCGCGCCACAGCGGTTGCCTCCATGCGCGCGGCCTCGGGGCCGGCGCCCACCACGACCACCTGAACCGGATCGAGGAGGAGCCTTTCGAGCGCCAGCCCGTAGCTGCCCGCGTAAAGGCCGAAGTGCTCCACGATGCCGGCAAAGGAGGCGAGTGTCTCTTCGGCGATCTCGCGATACTCTGGGCGTCCGCTCAGCGCCTCCAGCCGCAACAGGGCCGAGGCAGCCGTAGGATTACCGGCCGGGGTGGGCGAGTCCTGGAGCGGCTTGCGGCGCGCTCCCAGTGCGCCCAGCGGCGTTATGCCGCCCACGTATACGGCATCGAAAAAGGCTCCCCCAGAGCGATCGTAGAACCGGGCTATCATGGCGTCGGCCAGCTTGACGGCTGCAAGGTAGTATTTCATCTCTCCGCTGGCGAACCATGCGTCGATACAGGCGTTGACTGTGAAGGCATAATCGTCGAGCGTGCCGGGCACACAGCTGGTTGCCGGCCCTTCGGGGGACGGCTTTGCGTCGCCGTAGGCGATCACGTGGCGGAGCGCCTGATCTCCGTCCCAGGCCTCGGCGAGGAGGCGGTCGATGGTGTATAGCGCGAACTCGCGCGCCGCATCCATGCGCAGCACCCGAGCCGCCTCAAGATAGGCCGTAACGGCCATCGCGTTCCAGCCGGTGTAGAGCGTGCGGTCGATGAACGGCATGGTCCGCAGAGCGCGAGCAGCAAGCAGCTTGCGCCGCGCCGAATCGCGGAGTGCGCGCAGCTCATCCAGGCTCCGGCCGGAGTGGGCTGCCAGCTCCTCCACGGTTTGCTTTACGTGCATGACATTCTTCGCCGGATTGTGGTGCATATCGCCGAGCTCGCCAATATCCCAGAAGCCGGCGGCGAACTCCAGCTCCGCCGGATCGAGCGCGGCGCGGGCTTCGTCCAGCGTCCATGTAAAGTAATCGCCGTCGTCGTCGAGGTCGATATCGGCGTCCTGCGATGCATAAAAGCCGCCGTGTTCGCGATCCGTCATGGTCGCGTCGAGCCAGGCGACGATCTCCATCGCTGTCTCCTGAAAGTCCTGGCGGACGAAGCTCTGGTATCCGTGCACGTAGTTGCGCAGCAGCTCTGTGTTGTCGTAGAGCATCTTCTCGAAGTGGGGAACCACCCAGCGCTCATCCACGCTGTAACGGTGGAAGCCGCCGGCCAACTGGTCGTAGACGCCGCCGCGCGCCATCTTTTCCAGCGTAGCGATGAAGGCATTCTGAGCCTGCTGGTTGCCGCGGTTGACGGCGGCCGAGAGCAGCAGGTCGAGCACCGACGGATGGGAAAACTTGGGCTGCGAGCCGAATCCGCCGTTGAGGGGGTCGAATAACTTAAGCGCCGAGGCGGCAATCTTTTCCACCAGGGCCGGCGTCAACTCTCCGCCGCGGCCGGAAAAGGTCTCGTTGTGCTCGATGGCGGCCATCACGCTCGCGGCTGTCTCGAGCGCCTCGTCGCGCCGCTCGCGCCATACAATGGCCAGCGCCTCGAGAACCCGCCCAAAGCCCGGTCGCCCGTAACGGTCGTCGGGGGGAAGATACGTACCGCCAAAGTAGGGCCGGCCGTCGGGGGTAAGAAACGCCGTCAGCGGCCAGCCGCCCTGCCCGGTGATGGCCGAGACCGCCGCCTGGTAGCGCGCGTCTACGTCGGGCCGCTCGTCGCGATCCACCTTCACGGCCACGTAATGCTTGTTGATCAGTGCGGCTATTTGCGGATTCTCATAGGACTCGCGGTCCATGACGTGGCACCAGTGGCACCACACTGCGCCAATATCGAGCAGAATGGGCTTGTCTTCAGCCTGGGCGCGAGCAAAGGCCGCCCCGCCCCACGGGTTCCAGTGGACCGGCTGATGGCGCGCCGAGCGTAGGTAAGAAGAGGCCGCTCCTTCCAGGAGGTTTGCAGCGGCGGGATTGGCGTCTTTGGGCGTTGGGGAAGCGTCCTTGTGCATGACTTTGAGGATACAACCAGCGCGATGCGGCCGGCGGGCAGCTACTCACTCCCGCGCCGGCTCAGAGTCTCAGTGCCCGCTTCCGATGCCCCACTGAATGCGCAGCCCGGTCCGGATGGTGATGGGCAGGCTGGGATAACCAATGGGGGCAATGTGCTGGTCGTTCAGCAGGTTCTCCGCCTGAGCGTAGATGGCCACCCAGGAACGCAAGCTGTAGCTGCCGCCCAGGTCCAGCTTGGCATAGCCGTGGTCCAGATTGCGGTTGGGCAGCAGCAAGGTGGGACCGTAGTTGGCGTCCAACAAATAGGTGGAGTCGTCGCTGCGGCTGGAGAAGGCTGAGGCAAAAACTCCGGTCCACCGTTTGGCCGCGTAGCTGGCCGTAAAAAATCCCGTGTGCGGCGCGCGGCGGAACGGGCGAGCGCCCACCAACGGCGAGTAAGCCCCAATGGGGATGCCATTGTAAGTAGGCTCAATGCCTTCCATCAGCGCCTCGTTGTCGCTGCTGAAGGAACGCTGCACAACACCGTCGAGATAGGTGTAGCCTCCACGCAGGAAGATGTTCTTGCCGAGGCCGCTCTCAACCGTAGCTTCCATGCCTTGGGCACGAAAAGCTTCTGTATTGACGGAATAACTGTTGTAGGCTCCGAGTTCTGTCAATGTGAGAGCGGGGATCAACTGTGTCAGCAACTCCGAACTAACGCTCTCAATCTCTTTGCCAAATTGGTTGTGGAAATAGCTTGCGCGAAGGACCAGCCGTTCGCCAAAAAACGCCTGTTCAAAGCCGCCTTCATACGTTCTTGTCTCTGGGGCAGCAAGTGGTCCGATATGCAGTTGTGAAATCGCCTGAGGCTGATAATTCACAAGGAATTCGTACAACGAGCCGGTCTGGTCGGTCAGCTTGGGTTCTCTCACTCCATCGCCATAGTTGAAAAGAATGCGTGTGCCGCTGAATATCCCCGTGCGGGGACGAAGCGCGTAATAAGAGAGCCCGGCGCGCGGCGATGTCTGCACCCCAAACAGGGAATAATGCTCCAGGCTTCCGCCTAACGTGTAAAAAAAGCGATTCTTGAAGTCGCCGTGCACGGCAGCCAGATAGTCGTAGTTACTGCGCTCTTTCGCCACGTACGTGCCGGTGTTCTGCATCCCCCGCTCATCCTCATAATGAAAGCCAATCAGCGCGGTCAAATGCGGTGTAAACCGGTAGTCGCCCTGGTAGACAAGCTGATCGCGATTGTTGACATATTGGGCGGAGAACAAAGGTCCGGCAAAGTCGAGAACCGCTTGACCAGTGACGGAATATCCGTTGGCTCCGGTGATCGTCACTGTCTCGCCCAGGCCGTCGCCGTAGGCATCGATGTTGCCTTCCTGGGCCCACTGGTTATATTGTTCCCGCTTTCGCGTCAGTCCATAGCGGATCGAGTTATGAAAATCTGCCGTGGTCTGGTTGTCGAATGACGCACTTATGAAAAGATCCTGGTCCTTCTGCGTGGCGTCGTTGGCAACGTCATAAAAATCCCATGCGTTGGGAACCCCGGTCGCATCCACTCCGTAGTGCAGCGTGGCGCGAAGCTGCGTCCTGCCGCTCGGCTGCCAGCCAAGGTTAGCCGCCGTCGTCGCAACGTGATACTCATCGTTGGGCAAATCGTTCGAGGTTTGCAGCCAGCTGAATGCGCCCAAATAATCCAGCTTGTTATGAGCGCCGGCAACTTCCAGCTGCTCGCGCGAGGTGCTCAAATTGCCTGCATCGCCCTCAAACAGAATCGAGGGAAAGCTCGTGGTGCCGCGCGGAGTGGTCAGGCTGATCACTCCGCTGGCCGCATCTGCGCCATACAGGCTGGAATTGGGGCCGCGATAGACCTCGGCGCTCTCTACCGCGGTGGTCGAGAGTGGCCCAAAGTCGAATTGCCCGCCCATATCGCCCGCGCTGACGCCATCGAGCAGAATCTTGTTTGCATCCGAGTTGCCGCCCCGGATGAAGAGCGAACTTTGCGCTCCCATCTGGCCGTCCTGCACCATGAACGTGCCCGGAACCAGCCGCAGCGCGCTCGTCAAATCGTCTCGCAGAGCCAGATCGAGCGGCCCCAGCACACTGACGGCGACGCTGGTCTGCGGTTGCGGCGTCGGCGTTCCGGTTGCGGTCACTACAATCGACTCGCGCACCCACTCCGGCTCCAGCACCACGTTGCGCTCAATGTTATCCAGGCGGCCGGCGTAGAAGCCCGGCGTCTCCAACTGCCTGAAGCTCTTGGCCGAGACCACCAGAAAGAACCGCCCTTCGACTCCGGTAAGAAACTCGAAGCTGCCGTCGGCCGTGGAGACGGCGGTGGCAATCACCTTTCCATTGCTGAACAGGTTTACATTCGCGCCGGTCACTTTGGCGCCCGAGGCATCGGTCACCACGCCGCGGATTGAGGCGGCAGGGCACGAAGCGGCGAAGGCCGTGAGGAGGATAGCAATGAAGATACCGGGCAGTGCGCTGCTGAGGCGGGCGCGTAAAAATGCGGAAACAAGCATGACTGGCTCCTTCGTTCCCCTCGGAACGCAAGCGGGGTTGTGCGCCGAGGACCGGTCTCCTGACTTGCGCCTTCTTCAGCCACCTTCCCAGAAACGAGCTCGAAAGGCCTCGCCTCCAGTGGTTTCCCTTGCGGTCTTCCGCGCGGCGGAAGAAACCTGGCTGAAATCCTGCCGCCGATCACCCCATTATGACGGGCGGCGGGGCAGGGGCGCTCACAGTTGCGGGGCAGTGGCGGAGTTTCACCGCCTTCCCGAGCATCCTGGCGATTGTTCTAGTGAACGGCGCTATTCCTTGACGGAGCAGCCGTGATGTCATGGAACCTGTTTCCATGACATCAACATTTATAACCGCTTGAAGGCGTGAAGTCAAAGCCGCGGCGGTGGAAAAACCTGCCGCCGAAGGCGCGTGCCCGGCAGGAAAGCCGAGCGGCTTCGGACCTACGATGCATTGTTCGGAAAAAAGAGGTGGTGACCCCGGGAAGACTCGAACTTCCGACACGCAGTTTAGGAAACTGCTGCTCTATCCACCTGAGCTACGGGGCCACAATTTTCCAAGTGACAATTTTCCAGGTACTTACATGAAGTTCCTGCGTCTAGACGACTGCGCCGATCCTCCGCAAACCGCGGATTCGGCCGCTCTGCCGATGCAAGATCAACCACTACCAGCCTATCGGCAAAGACGCGCCGTCCGCAATGCCACAACCTGTTCAAGTTCCCGGCGGCCTGTTGTGGGTGGGGCATGCGCCCCGTTTTTGGGACCGAGGAGACGTGAAAACTTCAATCGCAGCAGTACTACTCCAGCAACTTGGAATGGGTTCATCGATTTTCAGGTCGAATTTTAGTCAACTAATACGAACAACCATCGGCATAAATCAGCTGGGGTTCTTCTCTCGAATCGGCACTACGTCCTTACTGACAACTATCGCTGTTCGTTCGCGATTTTGGAACCATCCATCCCCAAGGCAGCGCAACAACATCTGCCTCAAGCGGACGCGCTTTGCCGCTGTGCAACACGACTCCTCGCACAAAAAATGCTCTGCGCTTCAGATCATCCCGAAAGGCGCGAATCCCCATGGTGTCGCTCGATGTCACCTGACTGTTTGCCTTGACTTCCAACGCGATCAGCTTGCCGGCTTCTTCCAAAATGAAATCCACTTCGTGCCCGGCTCGGTCGCGCCAGTAATGCAATTTGCGTTGTTGCGGATCGAGGGCGCGCCATGTTTCCAGTGTCTGAAAGAGAGTTTGTTCCAGCCAGAATCCCGCGTCCATGCGGGCCGCCACATCCGAGGACGACTTGATTCCGGCCAGCCACGCGGCAAGGCCGCAATCGGACCACAGCAGCTTCGGCGCTTTGACGAGCGCTGTCGATGGATTGGTCGCAAGCGGGCGCACTCGCGTAATCATGCAGCCGGTTTCCAGCAAGTTCAAATACCGATGCGTGGTCGGGTGGCTGAGCGCTGCGTCACGGGCCAGGTCGGCTTGATTGAGCAGCTTGCCGGTTCGCTGCGCGGCCAGCATCATCGCACGCTGGAAATCGGGCAGACTGGAGACATCGCTCAACTGGCGTAAATCCCGCTCCAGATAGGTTTGCACGTACGCGGAAAACCACAGGCCGCGGTCCGTTTCGGAAGCAATCTGCAACGCGGGCGGAAAGCCCCCACGCACGAGCCAGGCCGTCCAGTCGCCGGGTTCGTCGGGCCATTCGCGCCAATCGAAATCCGCAGCAAACAGACGGTCCAGGGGCTGCAATGCGTCCTTGCGTTCCTGCCATTCGGTGGGACAAAACGACCGGAGGTCCAAATAGATCGCGCGGCCGGCCAGCGTCTCCATCACGTGCTTCATCAGCAGCAGGTTGGCGGAGACGGTCAGGATGAAATCTCCGGCTCGCCGCCGAGTGTCCACCGCCCGTTTGACGGCAAGCAGGATTTGCGGCGCTCGCTGAACCTCGTCGAGAATGACGGGGCGAGTGGCCAGTAGCGACTCGGGATTGCGCTCGGCTTGGTCGAGAATACCGAGATCGTCGAGAGTGAAATACTCACGCGCCGGCTCAATCGATTGTGTAAGCGTGGTCTTGCCGGTCTGCCGCGCCCCCGTCAGTACCGTGACGGGCAAGACGTGGAGGGCAGACTGGAGATTGCGGACAAACCAGCGAGGTCTAATTCTGTCCATACTGTGTCATAAATCATTTCACGACGTGAAATACAATAAAATTCTCGCACGATATGCATAAGGATGGGTAATTCACCGCATTCTTGCGTGGGAATTGGGAGAGAGTTCCCGGAACGGACGCGCCTTGATTCGATCCAAATACGGTGGGAGACTACAACGCAGGCATCGGGGAAACAACCAAGAGGTTCAAGAATTTACCTAGTCGCGCTGCTTGCCGGCCGACTCGCTGTCAAGGGAGGCAACCTGCTCGTAGGTGGTGCGCAGATACTTGTGCGGATTCACCGGGACGTTATGGACACGCACCTCGTAGTGAAGGTGCGGACCGGTGGCGCGGCCTGATTGGCCTACGTAGCCGATCACCTGGCCCCGAATCACGTGCTGGCCGGGCACAACCGCCATCGCCGAAAGGTGTCCGTAGACGGTGAGCACATCGTGGCCGTGGTTCAGCACCACCTCGCGGCCATACCCGGCGCCCATCGACGCTCCGCTCACATCGCCATCGGCAGAGGCACGGACCGGCGTGCCGTAGGGCGCTTCGATATCGATGCCCGTGTGGAATTTACCCTCGCCGTTGAAGGGATCCTCGCGCTGGCCGAAGCCCGAACCCACGCGGCCCTCGACGGGCCAGATCGAAGGCGCGTCGGCCAATTGCGTCCAGTCGCCTGCAAAACTGGCGGTCAGGCCGCCCTCAAGCGCCTTGGAGACCTGACCTGAGAGCGCCTGCGTGCGCAGGGAGTAGAACTGATCGATCGAAAGCTTCACGTCTTGCTGGCTCACATCGTCAGTGAGAGCAAGAGTTGCGGGCGTGGGAGCCGCCGCCCTGGCTACCGCTGCCGCGGTCTTTGCCGTGCTCAACCTGTTCTGCCGCAAACCGTAAAGCGCCGTCACTTCGCTGGCCAGCGCTCCCAAAGAGGCCACCTGCACGCTTCGGTCGTGGGCAATCTGCGCCATCTGCTTGTAATCCCTGCGCAGATTCTCACGGTCCTGCCGCACCTGGTTGAAGCTCTCAGTTTTCAGCAGCATCCGCGTGTAGGAACCAGCCAGTCCAACGATGGTGAACGCGCCCACCAGGGCCGCCGCAACAAATCCATACGCATATTGGAGCGGAACGGGGATCTTCCGGACGCGCCCGTCCTCATCCCTGGCTACAAATAGAATGTAATAGCGCTTGCGCAGCATTTTCGCCTTTCATCCCTGCAACTTCGCAGAGTCGCAATTCGCCGTGTACTCAAGAACAGCGCATGGCATACGGGGCTTATTGGCCCCTGAAAAAACCTCTCAGCCCGAGGGGAAAGTCGGGTAACGGTTCGTCAAGACTACCAAATCGCCGTGGGCTGGGTCAACGTAAAATAACCGAAAATCCCTTTTTCTATCGGTCTTCGCCCCTCGTTCTCCCTTTGACCAATCGCCGCGAAAACCCGCTCAACCCAGTGCATCGGGCTCTGACCCCGCTCGTAAAATCAAGCTGCAAGCCCGACCGCATCAACGCCAGAATCCCTGACCCCCGATCTCTGATCCCTGACCCCTGTCGTTTGTCCTATCCTCAAAGAATGCCATCGAAGCGGGTCGATCCACGATCAGGCGACGGCCAGGCGGGCGAAGTGGCCCTGCTGCGCAGAATCCGCAGCCGTGCGGGCCGGGGCGCAGGAGCCGAGGTGCGTCTGGGCATCGGCGACGACTGCGCCTTGCTTCGTCCGCACCGCGGAGAAGAACTGGCGGTCACCACCGACCTCTCCATCGCCGGCCGCCACTTCCGCCTCGACTGGCACCCGCCCGAGTCCGTCGGCCACCGGGCACTTGCCCGCGGGCTCAGCGATCTGGCCTCCATGGGCGCCCGGCCCGTCGCCGCCTTTCTTTCCCTCGGGCTGCCCCGTGACCTTACTGTAGCCCAGGCGGCTAGCCGCTCTGCCTTGCCAACGGGATCTGCTCGGAAGAGAAGCCCGGCGGGAGAGGGCGCAAGCTGGATTGACGGCTTCATGGACGGCCTGCTCGCTCTTGCCGCCGACCACAAGACCCCCCTGGCGGGCGGCGACCTCTCCGAGTCGCCCATCGCCATCGCGGACATCGTGCTTATCGGCGGGGTTCTAACGGGAAAGGCCCTGCGCCGATCCGCAACCCGCCCCGGCCATCTCATCTACGTCACAGGCGCTTTGGGCGGAGCCGCCGCCGCGCTCGCGCGCCTGGCCCAGTTGGCCGAAGCCCGGCAATCTCTCCCAGGCCACATCCGGATTCCCAAAAAGCTCGAAGCTCTGCTGGCCCCGCACCTCTACCCCCAGCCCCGCATCCGTCAGGGCCTCTGGCTTGTACAGCACAGCGCCGCTTCCGCCGCCATCGACATCAGCGACGGCCTGTCGACCGACCTCGGACACATCTGCGAGGAGTCCGGCGTGGCCGCCGAGGTCGACGCCGCTCTGCTCCCCATCGACCCCGCTGCAACCCTTGCTCAGGCCTTGCACGGCGGAGAAGATTACGAACTGCTCTTCACTGCTCCGCCCACCGCGCGCATGCCGCGTAAGATTGCCGGCGTTGCTATCACCAGAATCGGCCGCATCGTAAAGCCACGCCCCGGCCAGCCCGCGGTTGCGCTGCTGACCGCGGAGGGCCGCCAGCCCCTCGGACCTCAAGGTTGGGAACATTTCTCGTCAGTTTCGTTTCGATCGGGTCTGCAAGAAATGTAGTTCGAGATGCGCTTCCAGGCGATTCAACCGATTGTTGAATTTGGGCATTCTTGCCGGATCGTAGCGAGACCATTCATATCGAGTCAAGTTGTAGTCTCATCGCTTCCGTTATATCGGCAAGCAATGCTGCTTCGAGGTGCTTTGCCTTTTAGGCAGTCCGGAATTGCCGCAATTTGGTTCTACCCCAATCCGGAATTGCCGCAATTTGCAACCGCGCCCCGCAATGGGCTCTCCCGCGAGAACGGAGTGATGAAGACGCCAAGCTGGACCAGTAGCGCCGCGAGGAAGGGCTGTGCGATACTTTGAATGGCCTATCCTACCCCGAGCCGGGATGGCGGAACTGGCAGACGCAGCGGACTCAAAATCCGCCGACC
>Ga0182013_10007404_pt1 | contig 12117 bp, 9 predicted proteins | sample 612S2MmetaG_FD_120487 | JGI IMG/M metagenome (GOLD analysis project Ga0182013, IMG submission 120487) | Permafrost microbial communities from Stordalen Mire, Sweden - 612S2M metaG | ecosystem: Environmental > Terrestrial > Soil > Wetlands > Permafrost | place: Sweden: Stordalen | collected...
CCGCATCCACGCCCGTTCTACACGCCAATCGCCGATATCGACGGCAAGTACATCGCCGAGCCCGTCTCCTTCGGCATGCGGTTCGCGCAACAATTCGCCGGCGCTACGCTGGTCGCGGTCGACTTCGATCCGGGCGAGGTGAACGCGACAGCCTATGCAGCGAAAAAGCAGGGCGGCGCGATCGTTCTCGCCATCATCAACAAGGACGAGACGCAGCCCCTGACGCCGAGCATCGCCGGCTTCCGCATGGCGACCTGCCGATGGCTGAAGGCTCCGGCGTTGACCTCGACCGAGGTGAGTTGGAATGAACGCCCAACCATTGTGGGCCACATCGCAAACCGCGCGGAACGAAGCCTGGTTGAAGGAAACAGCGTCGTTCTGCCCAACAAACCTCTGGAGTTTCAGATTCCGCCTGCGACCGCTGTGCTGATGGAGCTACTACCCTAAACGGTTCGCCTACATCCTTCGAGTTAGGACCTCACGGCCACGATGTGATTTCAGTCACAGTCTAGGTGTGATGCGCGCGAATAGCCTGATTTCGCTGGCGAATTCGATTATCCCGCGTAAGGCCGGCGAGCGTTGCGGGAGTCCATTCCGGAGGAACACATCATGGCAGAGTCATACAGAATCTCAGCAACGCCGTTGCTCTATCGCGAGGGCAAACACAAGGGGCAACTCAATGGCGTCACCTTCAGGGCTACATCCGAGAACGACATTCGCGAGTGGTTCACCATCAACTGCGGACAGTTAGAGGACGCCTTTACCCAGCTAATGTCGCGCGGCCGCGCCAGGGCTATCGTCGCAGGCCTGATGGAAGGCGATGTAGTCGAGCTGCCCGGCTTGTATGTGGAGGAGCAGTTCCGCCGCGGCTTCGTCTACGAGTGGTCCTGCGCCGACTTTGCCGGCCCGCTGCCGCTTCGCCAGGCGGCCTGCGCATACTAAAGCGTCTTGCGGAAGTGCACACAGCAGCGGATGGCGGAGATGGACATGATTCAAGCTGCCAGCGCATTTGCGGATTCGCCGCGGAACGAGCCCCAAACCCGCAGCAGGCCTCCTACAACCTTTAGTGTACGAGTTTCACCATTAGGCTGTGACGCATGTCACGGGCACGCTCCGCGAACTGCCGTACGCTGATCTTGCCGCGAATCGAATCGGTTAACACGAACCGGCGGATTGCGGAACCAGAGGTCACTCACCATGGCGGCAACCTACAGGATTTCGGCAGTTCCAACGCAGTTCACAGGGGGCGAGTACAAGGGAAAGCTCAAGAGCATAACCTTTACCGCCACGTCTCCCAACGACACGCGCGAATGGTACGCCAAAAACTGCGGGCAGTTCGAGGCCGCGTTTGCCAGGATCATGCCGCGTAACCTCGCGCGAATTATCATCGCCGCGCTGGCTAATGGCGACAGCGTCGAGCTGCCGGGCCTCTACGAAGAGGAGCAGTTCGAACGCGGCTTCCTGTTTGAGTGGTCTCCGATTTATTTCGTCATTCCATCGCCAGCCTTTCCCAGAGACGCCGAAGCAACCGCTTAGCGCAGGTCGGCCACGAAGGCGGGGAAGGGTGGGCCGGCGGGGTTTATCGTCATGCCCGTAACTTTCGCAAAACGAGGCTATTTCCCCGCCCGCTTTTGCCCTCAACTGGGCCGCCACACTCGTTAGCTCCGGACTGAGCCAGCCACAGTATTTTCGGAATCGACGCGGCGCGCGAAGCATCCAATCTAAACACCCACGTTTACCCCAGAGTACGCATTCTGCCTGTGGCGTGGAACAATAACAATTCAGAACCAATTTGCCAGGGCAGGAAGCTGCGCGAGTACAGCTCACGGAGCAGGGGGTAGGGGTGCGGAGTAACGGGCACGAAGATTCAGCCGGAAGCCGGGTGCCATGGCGGAGCTAGTCTTCGACGAGCTGCATTGGAAGCCGCACCATAATCCATGGGCGGTCGCCATCACCGTGACCCTGGCGACCTTTATGGAGGTGCTCGACACCTCCATTGCCAACGTCGCGCTACCCCATATGGCCGGCTCGCTGGGCGCCAGCCAGGAGGAGGCGACCTGGGTACTCACCAGCTACCTGGTCTCGAGTGCCATCGTCCTTCCCATCTCCGGCTGGCTCGCCAACCGCATGGGCCGCAAGCGCTTCTACATGACCTGCGTCGCAATGTTTACAGTGTGCTCCATGCTGTGCGGAATTGCCCAGACGCTGCCGCTGCTGATCCTGGCGCGCGTCCTGCAAGGGCTCGGCGGAGGCGGCCTGGCGACCAGCGAACAGGCCATCCTGGCAGACACCTTCCCCATCGAGAAGCGTGGACAGGCCTTCGCCCTCTACGGCATGGCTGTTGTCGTCGCGCCTGCAATCGGCCCAACCTTCGGCGGCTGGATCACCGATAATTTCAACTGGCACTGGATCTTCTTTATCAACGTCCCGGTAGGCTTGTTGTCGCTCTATCTGTCCAACCGCATGGTGGAGGATCCGCCGTTTCTGAAGGCGCGCAAAGAGGCCTCCAAACACTTGAAGATCGACTTCATGGGCCTGGGTCTAGTCGCCCTCGGCGTCGGCTTCCTCGAGTTCACGCTGGACAAAGGGCAGGAGAAGGACTGGTTCGGCGATCCCATGATCCGGATCACCTCATTCCTCGCCGTCTTCCTGCTCATCTTCTTCGCCTGGTGGGAGTGGCACCACCCCGACCCCATCGTCGACCTCAAATTGCTGAAGAACCGCAACTTCGGAACCGCCGTCTTCCTCCAACTGGTCCTCGGCATGGTGCTCTTCGGATCGACCGTGCTGATCCCCCAGTACCTCCAGGTACTGCTCGGCTATACCGCGGAGCGAGCGGGCATGGTGCTGTCGCCGGCCGGCTTCCTCATGATGTTCATGATGTTCTTCGCCGGCCGCCTGGTGGGCAAAATGGACCCGCGTCTGATGGTCTGCATGGCTTACATCGTCACCGCGCTGGGTATCTACAACCTGACGCGGCTGGACCTGACCACCAGCTTCGCCAGCGTAACCGAGTGGCGCATGCTCCAGGTGATCGCGCTGCCCTTTATCTTCATCCCCATCAGCACCCTCAACTACGTAGGCGTGCCCGCGACCAAGACCAACCAGATCTCCAGCCTCTCCAACTTCGCGCGTAACCTGGGCGGCTCGGCCGGCACGGCTCTGCTCACCACGTACATCGCGCGCAGCTCGCAGGTACACCAGTCCTCTCTCGCGGCCAACGTGATTCCCGGCAGCGTCAGCTACCAACTCTTCATGGACCGCATACGACAAGCCTTCATCACCGGTGGGATGTCCTATGCGGCCTCCGGCCCCGCAGCCGTGGGCGAGGCCTACCAGATGATGCTGCGCCAGGCATCCATGCTCAGCTACAAGAATGCCTTTGCGATCATGTCGTGCCTCGTCGTGATGTTGTCCCCGCTGCCCTTCCTGATGCGCCTCCCGCCCAAGCGTCGCCCCAGACCAGGCACCGCCGCCCCCGCCGCAGAACCGGCCCCCGAAGAACTCGCCGTGCATTAGGCTGCCCTTGGGGCGTACATTAGGCTGCCTCTGGGCCGTCCATTAGGCCATCCAGAGCCGCACATTCATCCGACCCCCTAAGTCGTCATTCTGGGCGAAGCTCAGAATCTCAGTATTTGTCTTTCGCATGGCAATGATTCTCGATTCGACAGCGCCCCTCATCTCCATAGACAACTCTCCCGCACCAGGCCAAACGATGCCCCCCCTGTGTTCTCTCTTTCCCTCTGCGTCCTTTGTGATTTGCTTTGCCTCCCCCGTCGCGACCCGTCGCCAAAGCTGCTTGACAGCCGCCGTATAATAGAAGATAGGAAATGAGGTGCGCGGCCCCGTGTCTGGCCCTCGAATCCGGCGTGGGTTGCCTGTTTAAGTCATTTGTTTGGAAGATCATGTAGCTCTGTGGCGCGAATTTGCTGGGTTTTTTCCCTACATCGAAATGGGGCCCTGGCTAAGTCGTTTTTCATCTAGATTATGTCGATTTCGAGGGGGGGAGGGGTACATGACGGACGACCACAACATCGCCAAGCCCAACTCCAGCGAACCTCTCAACGCCGGCGTTGCGGAAAACTTAATTCCCACCGCTCCAGGCATCGATCTCCCCGAGCAGGACTACGCCGTCCCCATCTACCAGCCCAAGGGGCGCCGCGCTGCCGCCAGCTTCATCTTCCTCACCATCACGCTGGATATGCTCGCGCTAGGCATGATCGCGCCAGTGCTGCCGCGGCTGATTGCCAGCTTCATGTCCGGTAACGCGTCCGGCGCGGCACAGATGCTGGGCATCTTCGGGACCGTCTTCGCCGTGATGCAGTTTTTCTTCTCGCCGGTGCTCGGCTCCCTTTCCGACCGCTTCGGCCGCCGTCCTGTGGTTCTGCTTTCGAACTTCGGCCTTGGCTTGGATTACCTGCTGATGGCGTGGGCGCCCGCGCTGGGCTGGCTCTTCGTTGGCCGCGTTGTCTCCGGCCTTACCGCCTCCAGCGTTCCCACGGGAATGGCCTACATGACCGACGTCACACCTCCGGAGAAGCGCGCGAGCGCGTTTGGCCTGCTGGGCGCGGCCTTCGGCATGGGTTTCGTGCTCGGTCCGGCGCTGGGCGGAATTCTCGGCAGTGTCAACCCGCGCCTGCCCTTCTGGGTTGCCGGAGGCCTCAGCCTCCTCAACGGCCTATACGGCCTGTTCGTCCTGCCGGAATCGCTGAGCCAGGAGCATCGCAGCGGCTTCTCGTGGAAGCGCGCTAACCCGCTCGGCTCGCTCCAACTGCTCAAGAACAATAAGGTGATGCTCGGCTTGGCCGCAGTGCTAATCCTCGGCTACCTGGCCCAGCAATCGCTGCAAAACGTCTACGTCCTCTACTGCGACTACCGCTTCGGTTGGAGCGACCGCTCAGTGGGCCTGTCGCTCGCCGCGGTCGGTATCTTCTCCGGGTTTTACGGCGCGGGACTGGTCAAACCCCTGGTCAAGCGCATTGGAGAGCGCAGCGCGCTCTCCTTTGGGCTGGTCGGGGGCGCGCTGGGATACCTGATGATCGGCCTCTCGAAGACCGGCATTCTTATGCTGTGGAGCATCCCCATCCTGAACCTCATGTCCGTCGCCTGGCCTTCCGCCCAGAGCATCATGTCACGCGAGGTGAAGCCCTCCGAGCAGGGTCAAATGCAGGGCGCGGTGCAGAGTCTGCGCGGGTTAGCGGGAATCTTCGGGCCGATGATGTTTACCTACATCTTCTCGAAGTCGTACGGTCTGACCGCACCGATCCATGCGCCGGGTCTGGCCTTCTTTGTCGCCGCCGGACTGCTCGTCCTATCCCTGGCCGTAGCCCAATGGGTGCGCCGCCCAGCTGCAAATGCGGTGGTCTCCGCTTGAGCGCTTCGCAGGTTACATCCGTCCAACCCCGGGAGAGCATCCTACAACGCATGGTTCGCTGGCCAAAACGCGACACGAACAGTCCAGCCTCCGACCATCGGTATCGCCGCGCGACGCTCGGCACGAGTCACGAAGTGACCGCCGCCCGCGCAGGGTGCCCGTCCGGCAGGACAGCATCTCGCCAGCTTCTAAGGAAGCTTGCCGCATCGTGTTCCGCCAGCTGCCTGCTGTTAGCGTGGCCGGTTGGCGGACGGTCAGCATCTGCGGATGTGCTGGAGGCTCAACTGTCGTCCGCGAAGCAAATCGTTGTCGCCATGCTGAACAACGAGAATCTGGCAGCGCTGCAAAAGGATCACTACGCCTATCTCTCCAAGGAGCGCTCCGACCGCACAGGCGGCCGCCTCTGGACCGAGAAGGTAGTCGAGACCAACGCGGGCAAGATACGCATGCTGCTGGAAGAAGATGGCCAGTCGCTGAGTCCGGAGCGCATCGCCGAGGAGCGTGGACGGCTCGCGGCCATCGTAGCCGACCCCTCTGCCTTCGAGAAGAAAGCGCAGGGCACCAAAGACGACGAGGCACACGCCAGGCAGATGCTGACCTTCGCTCCCAAAGCATTTCTCTTCAGCGATGTCCACGAGCAGGACGGCTATCTGCGAATCGACTTCCGCCCCAACCCCGACTACGAGACGCAGGGCATGGAAGAGCGGGTGTTGCATGCGATGACCGGGACCATGTTGATCGAGCCGCAGACCATGCGCCTTCACCATATCGAAGGCCGCCTCCCGCAGGATGTCAGCATCGGCTTCGGGCTGCTGGCGACCATCCATGCCGGCAGCAGCTTCTCAACAACCCGCGACCGCCTCGGCCAACCGGACTGGAAGACTACGCTGCTGGACACGGATATCAATGGCCGGGTGATCTTCTTCAAATCCATCGCCAAGAATGAGCATGCCGAACACAGCGACTTCGTTCGTGTCGCGGACAATCTGACCATACCCCAGGCCGTCGCGCTCGCCGAACAGTAGCGGCGTTGAACGGGCATACTGGAGAGATGGGTCTTAAGTTTGAAGTCAGCGCTACCGCGACGGCCGGCGGACGGCGCGCCGCGCTGCATTTGCCGCATGGAACAGCGCAAACGCCCGTGTTCATGCCAGTCGGCACCGCAGCCACGGTCAAGACGGTGCAGCAGGAAACGCTGGAGAAGATCGGCGTGAACGGTGCGGGCGCGGAAATCATCCTCGCCAACACCTATCACCTTTACCTTCGTCCCGGCCACGAACTCATCCGGCGAGCGGGCGGCGTCCATCGCTTCATGAGCTGGAGCAGACCGATGCTGACCGACTCAGGCGGCTTCCAGGTCTTCTCGCTGGCTAAGCTGCGCAAGATCAGCGACGAAGGAGTCGAGTTCCGCTCGCACCTGGACGGAAGCAAGCATTTCTTCTCGCCGGAGCACTCGATGGAAGTGCAGATCGCGCTCGGCGCGGACATTATGATGGCTTTCGACGAGTGCGTCGAGACACCTGCAACATGGGAACGCACGCGAGATTCGATGGGACTGACGCATGCGTGGGCGGCACGGTCGCGCGAGTACTTCGAGGCACACAAGCACGAGGTTCCGTGGGCGGAGAGGCAGCTAACAGGGATCGGGGAAGAGGGAACAGGCACGAATTCTGAGCCGTCTCCTGTTCCCTGTTCCCTGATCCCTGATCCCTCGGCTCGCCAGTCTCTGTTCGGTATTGTGCAGGGCGGAATGTACGCCGACCTGCGGCGGGAATCGGCGGAGCGTTTGGTAGAGATGAACTTCGATGGCTACGCGATCGGCGGCCTGGCGGTGGGCGAGCCGCGCGAAGTGACCCGCGAGATGATTGCCCGCTCGCTCGAAATCCTGCCCAAAGACAAGCCGCGCTACGTCATGGGCGTCGGCTATCCCGACGAGATCGAAGAGTACGCCAAAATGGGCGTCGACATGATGGACTGCGTGCTGCCCACGCGCGCCGCGCGGCACGGCCTGCTCTTCCGCGCGCCTGAGGTTGGCGAGGAGTTGTCGATGGCGTCGCCGGGCAGCTCGGATGTAGACAAAGTGGAGACCGCATCGCGCGGGGCCGTGCGCATGAACATCAAGCGGTTGGAGTATGCGGAGGATCAGCGGCCCATCGATCCCACCTGCTCCTGTCCGGTCTGCCGGCGGTACACGCGCGCCTATCTGCGGCATCTCTTCGTGGCGAAAGAGCCGCTGGGCCTCACACTGAACTCTATCCACAACCTCAGCTTCTACCTCGACACGATGGAGCGCGTCCGCGGCGAACTTGCCTCATCGGTCTAGATCGCCTGAGGTCCGGGTGGGTCACATCCCGCCGTTGACAACGGCACAAGGGATTGCGTCAAGCATTTGGGTTTGTCTGTGACATGAATTCAGGGGTGACCTCGACACAGACATGAGAACCGGCGCCGGTCGATCTTGATCTTTGGTCAAATGCGTAGCGGAAGACTCTTTCCGAGCGGATATTGATCCTTGACAGCCGTGGCTTTTTGGCGGCTGCACCGCTTTTGTGGATGTTCGCTCAATCATCGTTCTGAAAACATGTAGTGCAGCCAATGGCTGCGGAAGGCTTTCGGTGTATAGAGTTCGGCGTTCGGTTGTGTTGTCCCTGGTGTTCTGCGTTGGATTGTCTCTTCTCGTTGCGATCTCCGGTTGTAGTGGAACGACGGCAAGTTCTGCCTCAACTCCCACCAACTCCGCGCCTGGCATCTCCAGTTTCACAGCCACGGCTGCAACCATCACGACAGGCGGAAGCTCCACGCTCAGTTGGTCGGTTACAGGCGCGTCCAGCTTAAGCATCGACAATGGAGTTGGAACAGTAACGGGAAGCAGCAAGAGTGTATCGCCCGCGAGCACCACGACCTATACGCTGACCGCTACCAGCGCCGCCGGAGTTGCGTCAACCGCGAAGGTCACCGTGACGGTGGTTGCGGCACCCGCTATCTCCAGTTTTATTGCCACACCGTCAACCCTGGTGTCTGGCGCCACAGCCGTCCTCTCGTGGGTGGTCACGAACGCGACCACGGTGGGCATCGACAACGGCGTCAGCGCCGGAACGGTGACCGGTACCAGCGAAAGCGTCACCCCGACCGCCAGCACGACCTATACTTTGACCGCTACGAACGCCGCAGGCACCACTGCTACGGCCACCGCTACTGTTACGGTGACCGTCCATAATCAGTTGGCGCTTTTGGCGGGCACAGTCGGAAGTCAGAGCTCAGCCGCCACTTTCGACTACCCGGCAGGAAGCGCGGTGGACGCCAGCGGAAACGTCTATGTCGCGGACGCCGGCAACAATACCATCGAAAAAGTCAGTTCAGCGGGTGCCATTACGATTCTTGCTGGATCCCCGGGTGTCAGCGGCAGCTCGGACGGCACAGGTGCTGCCGCCTCATTCAGCAAGCCCATGGGAATCGCGGTCGATGCAAGCGGCAATCTTTATGCGACCGATACCAACAACGACACCATTCGCAAGATCACCCAGGCGGGCGTGGTGACAACTCTTGCAGGGGCTGTAGGGGTTGACGGCATTGCCGACGGGACCGGTTCAGCAGCCAGGTTCAGCTATCCAGTGGGAATCGCGGTAGACCCTGCTGGGAACCTCTTCGTCACCGAGGATGCAACCCATGGCGCGGCTATTCGCAAGATCACCTCTGCTGGGGTGGTCACCACGGTTGGCCTCACGGGCGGGGGTTGCTGGGCGTATTCCCCGATGCAGGGGATTGCTGTCGACGCCAGCGACACTCTGTATGTCGTCAGCGAATCCAATTACCAGATTTGCAGGATCACCCAGGCTGGCGGCAATATCGTTCTCGCAGGAGGTTTTTACACTCCGAACGGCGGCAGTGTGGATGGTACTGGCCAGGCTGCCGAATTCAATAATCCCAGCGGAATTGCGGTTGACGCTAGTGGGAATCTCTTCGTCTCCGACACTGCCAACAACACCATTCGCAAGGTGAGCCCGGCTGGGGTGGTCACAACTCTCGTGGGATCGCCAGGAAATCAGGGCAGCGCTGACGGAACAGGCGCGGCTGCGAGGTTCAACAAGCCCATCGGCATCGCGATTGATGCAAGTGGCAATCTCTACGTCAATGACAATGGCAATAAGACCGTTCGCAAGATCACTTCCGCAGGAATCGTCACGACCTTGGCAGGATCGCCAGGAAACGAAGGTAGCGTGGACGGAACCGGCGCAGCCGCCAGATTCAGGTATCCAACTGGAACCGCGGTCGACGCGAGTGGCAATCTCTATGTTGCGGATACGGTAAATTCCACCATTCGAAAGATCACGCCGGCCGGTGTGGTCACCACCCTGGCCGGTTTGGCGGGAACTGCCGGGAGCGCGAACGGCACTGGCTCGGCAGCAACCTTCAGATACCCGTCCGGAACCGCGGTCGACGCGAGCGGCAACATCTATGTGGCCGACTCCGGTAACTTGATCATCCGCAAGATCACACCGGCTGGCGTGGTCACACCTGTCGCAGCCAATTACGCATTCGGCAGGCTGGTTGGAATTGCGGTAGACGCCAGCGGCAATATCTATGTAGCCGACGCCGGCGCTTGCTCAATCGACAAGATCAACCCATCCGGGGTTGTTACTATTCTTGCCGGGGGGTGGGGAACGCGGGGAAGCTCCGACGGCACTGGCTCGGCCGCGGGATTCAATACCCCAAGTGGAATCGCCGTGGATGCTAACGGCAATATCTATGTCGCAGACTCCAAGAACTTCACAATTCGCAAAATCACCTCGGCGGGTTTGGTCACAACGCTAGCTGGTCTAGCGGGATATAAAGGCAGCTCCGACGGCATCGGCGCAACCGCCAGGTTCAGCTATCCGGCTGGAATCACGGTGGACGCCAGCGGAAATCTCTATGTCACTGACTTTGGCAACAACTTGATCCGCAAGGTCACACCCTCTGGTGTAGTCACGACAGTAGCCGTAAATTCCGGAGGAGCGGGCGCGAGCATCAGCCTTGACGGTCCGGCGGGAATCGCGGTGGATTCGTTAGGCAAGCTATATATTACGGACGACAATGGTGTGCTGACACTGCAACCGTAAGCCGCAGCCGGTTGGGCTTAGCGACGCGAAGAGCGCGGGTGCGAACGGTTTACATCGCACCCTTGGCAAGCGCGGACACTCAAGCGACCAGCCGGGGGGCATCTCCGGTCCTTCCGAACTTGTCGAGCGTTTCTCGCGCAATGTCGATGTTGGTCCACATCGCGTCTGTCCCCTCGCGCAGACTGGAAATTGTCGCGGTAAGATGCGTCGTGGACAGACCAATTTCCTTTAGTCTCCGGCACAGAGCTTCTTCACCGGAAAACTCCTCCACCGGACGTCTGGATTCGAGGCTGTAGAGAGGAAAAAGTTTCAGCAGGTATTGTTTTCTGTCACGCTCAGCGGATCCCCAGATATGGACGATGCATTGCATGGAACACCTCGGCACAGCATTGCACTGAGCCGTCCGATGCACCACTCCCGTGGCAGGTTGTCTTTTTGGCCGGAAGGGAATCAAGGGATGTACGCGACCAGTTATCGGGGCCTCGCCGGATCGTCCGCTATCGCCTGTTTAATCATTTTGACCACGCGGGCGATAGGCAGACCCATGACGTTGAAGTAGTCGCCATCGATACGGGGAATCCAGCGCGCTGCGTAGCCCTGGATGCCGTAGGCTCCGGCCTTGTCGAGCGGCTCGGTGGTAGCGCAGTAGAGGTCCAGCTCGCCTGCGGGGATCTCCAAAAATGTAACTCCCGTGGTTTCAACATCGCTGAGAATGCCGGTCGGCGTCGCGACCGCGACTCCGGTCAGAACCTGATGCGTGTGCCCGGAGAGGCTGCGGAGCATGCGCTTTGCGTCGGCGGCATCCGCCGGCTTGGCGAGAATCTCGCCGTCGAGCACAACGGTGGTGTCCGCGCCAAGGACGATAAGAGTATCCTCCGGGACTGGATTGTGGCGGGCGTAGATGGCTTGTGCTTTTTCCTCAGCCAGGCGTTTGACGTAGGCGGCCGGTGCTTCGTTGTTGCGCTCCGATTCGTCGACGTCGGCGGATTCCACGGTGAATGTGTAGCCGGCTTGCGCTAGCAACTCGCGCCGGCGCGGCGACGCCGATGCCAGGATGAGCCGGAAGTTCTGCGCCACGCCGCGACCCGCCATCTAGGCAATCTTCTCGATGGAGATATCGGCACGCATGGTGTGAGTCTCGCCGGCCTCTACCGTGACGGCGTCATCGCCCACGTTCGCGGTTTCAATGCAGGTCATATGCAACCAGCCGTCGGGTTGCATGTCGTGCATGGTTGCGGTAAGTTCCTGCCAGGGATTCCACACGACAGTCGAATGCGACCCCGACTTCGCGACGACGATCTTCCGTCCGCCAGCGGGATCGTGCAGCACGCACGTCGCTGCGGTGTTCAGATACGGGCGGTCGGTTCTACCTTCGAACTTCAGCGCGCCCGGAGCTTGCAGCTTGCGCTTGCCGCCGTCGACTTTGTCGATATAGGTCGTTCCGCCCAGGCCGTCGATGGTGACGCTCCGCGCATCGGCGACTGCGTAGTAGGTGTGGAACGCCTCTTCGAAGACGAGCGGCGCGCCATTCTCAGCCGCGAGGGCCGACGCAGCCGCGCCAGGCTGCGCACCGCCGGAGCCCGAGTCGTTCGCCACTGTGAGTTCGAGTGCGAGTGTTCGGCCCAGGATCATGCGATACGCCAA
>Ga0182013_10007408_pt1 | contig 12110 bp, 11 predicted proteins | sample 612S2MmetaG_FD_120487 | JGI IMG/M metagenome (GOLD analysis project Ga0182013, IMG submission 120487) | Permafrost microbial communities from Stordalen Mire, Sweden - 612S2M metaG | ecosystem: Environmental > Terrestrial > Soil > Wetlands > Permafrost | place: Sweden: Stordalen | collected...
CGGGTTGGCATCGTAGACCCAGAGCGTCCCGGCGATGTCGCAGAGCCGTTCCACCGCGCCGCGGATCAGTTGGTAAACGAAGGCGACGTCGCGGCGGCGGGCAGTGACGTCCTCGGCGGATATGACGCGACCTGAGTTCACCGCATCCATGCTCTCTTGCCGGCGGGCGCGGAAGATCAAGGTGGCGGACTCGATCTCGGCCGCCGATTGGGCGAGTTTCAACTGCACCACCTCCGACTCGGCCACCTTGCGCGCCGCCCGCGCCAGCCGGGTGCGCAACGTGGTCGCGACGGCGTCCAGCGCGCGATGTCCGAGGGTTATCGCCACCGGCACCTGCGAGTAGATGCACAGATACAGGCGGGGCGCGCCAACCAGGGGATAATCCGGATGCACAAGCCGGCCCGGCGTGGTGCCCCGCAGCAGGTCGTTCAGCAGCACGGTGCGGTGTTCCGGCACGAATACGTCATGCAGCGCCAGCGTCTTGCTGCCGGTGCCGCGCAGTCCCAGCACGTCCCAGTCGTCGACAATTTCGATATCGGACAACGGCACCAGCATATAGCGTTCGTCCTCGCCGCGTTGCTCGCCGAGCGTCCCGACGATGGCCCATTGCGCGCGGCCGCAACCGCTGGAGAACGGGTAGCGCCCGCTGAGCCGATACCCGCCCGACACCCGCGTCGCGACCGCGCGCGGCACCAGGCTGGACGAGGCGACAGCCTGGGGATCGCGGCCCCAGACGTCGATCTGTGCTTGTTCCGGCATCGATGCGATGATCCAGGCGTGTTCGCCGAAGACCGCATAGACCCATGCGCTCGACGCGCAGCCATAAGCCAGCTCCTCGACAACCCGGGAAAATAGCGGCACCGAGCTTTGCAGCCCGCCGAACCGTCGTGGCTGCAGCAATCGCATCAGCCCAAGACGGCGGAGGTCATCCATCGTGTCCGAGGGAACCTCGCGCGCCTTTTCCGTCTCCGCCGCCCGCGACCGGAGAGCTGGTACCAGGGACCGCGCGCGTGCCAGGATCTCGTCCGGATCGACGTCGCCTCGATCCGCCACGGCTGTCACGTCGATCTTCAGCGCGCCTGGCATACTGCTTTCCTCCACTGCGTGACGTCGGCCCCTGACGTCTGCCCGTGACGTCGGTCCCGTGACGTCGGTAACGTCGCGCTGCTTAATCAGGCGGCCGCCGCCCCTGTCCAATGCGAAAGGGCGTGCGTCCTATCACCGGCCGACATAGCGGCCACCGGCTGACATAACGGCACCGGCCGACGTGGCGGATCGCGGGCAGGCTATGTCTTTGCCTTATGGCCGCGCTCCGGTTTGGCATTGGCTGTCCCGGATCACCGACATTAATGCTGGGGCATGTGCCGTTTCGCGCGATCGGCCGCGCACGGCGAGGGGAGATGAACGAACATGCTGGAAGCGAGTGCGACGCGACTGGGCCATGTGGGCCTCTTTGTCAGCGACATGCCCAGGATGGTGGATTTCTATCGCCGCGTGCTCGGCTTCGTGGTGACCGACGCGGGTGCGACGGGAAGCCCGACCTTCCTGAGCCGCAGCGCCAAGGATCATCATCAGGTCGTGCTCGTCGCCGGACGCGACTCCGGCACGCGGGACATGGTCCAGCAACTGTCGTTCAATCTCGGCTCGCTCGAGGCGGTGCAACAGGTCTTCCACAGGATCGCCGACAGCGACGCCACCGATCTTCGGCCGATCACTCACGGCATCGCATGGTCGATCTACTTCCGCGATCCGGAGGGCAACCGCATTGAGATGTTCGCCGACACCGACTGGTACGTTCCGCAGCCCTGCGCCGTGCCGATCGACCTGGGCATGCCGGCGTCCCAGCTTCGTAGCGAGACAGAGGCATATTGCCGCGCTCAGCCGGGATTTCTGCCACTGCCGGAATGGCAGGCGGACTTCGCCCGGAAGATGGCCGCCGCCGGCTGACCGACCCTTCGCGGGTTCGCCGCGACCGCCGCTCAGGCTTGTGTGTCGTGCGACGACGGCAGCGAGCGGGCCGCGCGCCGCAGGCAGTCGGCGAACGCCAGCGCAGTGGGGGAGGATTGCTGGGCGCGATGGAAGAGTGACATGGTGGTGGTGGGAAATCGCCAGTCGCCATGCAGTTCCTTCGTCAGCCCATCGACGATATCGGGCGCCACGACCAACGATGTCGTGATGGCGATGCAATCGGTCACCCCGATCAGCCGCCGTACCGCGATCAGCGATGAGGTCTCGATGCACCGCCGGGGCATCGCCACCGATTGACGCGCGAACTCCTTGGTCAGCAGCGGATGCAGACGATAGGCGCGATCAGGCATGATCCACGTCTCCGTTTCCGCCAGTCTGCTCAGGCTGTGATCGCGCCGCTTCAACAGGGAATGGTGGCGATCGGCGAAGATGCCGATTTGCTCGGTCGCCAGGACCTCCGAGTACAGCGAACCGTCGTCCCCCTCGCCTATCCTTGGTCCGACCGCGATATCGAGCTCGCCCAGCCGAAGCATGCGGATCTGGTCGTCGGTCGATGCCTCGACCAGCCGGACCTGTGCGCCAGGTTCGATGCGTTTGAACGCCTTGACCGCGAGGGGCAGCAACAGGCTCATCGCGATGAACGATCCGCCGCAGGTGATCTGCACGCCGGATCGCCGCCCCAGGACGCGCAGCTTCGCCGCGGCTGATTCCAACTCATCGTCCATGAGGCGAACATGGTCGAGCAAGACACGACCAAGCTCGGTCGGATAGACGCCCTTGGCGACGCGGATCAGGAGTTGCGCGCCCATGGCGGCCTCAAGCCGGCCGATGCTGCGGGTCAGCGCGGGCTGGGACAGGCCGATGATCGTCGAGGCCCGATTGATGCTGCCCGCATCGACCACCGCCTTCAGGTGCAGAAGGTTTTCGAAATATCGCGCCAGCCGCCTCCGCATCGCCGGATTCCATGCCTCCCTGAAGCCGCAGGCTGCGTCATCGGCGATCGGAACACAATGGATTCGATGGGTCGCCGCCGACGGCGGTCAGGCATGGCGTACGGCGCCCTCATCCGCGCACGGCGCGATGATATAATTCCGGAGAGGCATCCTATCGATGGCGGATGCACGCTATTGACGCGGAGGCAAGTTGACGCCAACGAAAACACCACCAACGAAACGCCCCAAGAGCCCACCAAAGGAGCAGCCATGGTCGAAGTCCGCCCCACCGGCGCCGTACTGGGCGCCGACATCGCCGGCGTGGACTTGTCGGCCCCGCTGACCTCGGCCAAATTTGGCATGATCCACCGCGCGTGGATGCGCCATTTGGTGCTGCGCTTTCGCGAACAACGCCTGACCGACGAGCAACTGATGGCGTTCAGCCGGAATTTCGGCGCGCTGGACGGCAACCCGCGCCACGCCAAGGTCGAGGGCCGGTCGTCGGGAGATGCCTCCGGCTACGTCAACATCATTCCCAACGTGGTGGAGAACGGCCGCGCGATCGGCGGCCTGGGGAATTACGAGTCAAAATGGCACACGGACATGAGCTATAATCCAGTGCCGCCGATGGCGAGCGCGTTGTACGCGCTGGAAGTCCCGCCCTTGGGCGGCGACACTGGTTTTTGCAACATGTACGCCGCGCTGGAGACGCTGCCGCCGGCGTTGCGCGCCCGGATCGATGGGCTGAACTGCGTGCATGACAGCAGCCTGAACAGCGTCGGCCAGCTTCGCGTCGGGTTCGAAGAGGTGACGGATCCACGGAAAACGCCCGGCGCGGTGCACCCGCTGCTGCGAACCCATCCGGTCACCGGCCGTCAATGTTTGTTTCTTGGCCGGCGCCGCAATGCTTACATCCGGGACCTGGACCTCGCGGACAGCGAAGCGTTGCTCGACGCGTTATGGAGCCACGCCACCCAGCCCGAACATTGCTGGGCGCAACAATGGCGAGTGGGCGACCTGGTTTTGTGGGACAATCGGTGCGCGTTACATCGAAGGGACGAATTCGCAGGCACCGCGCGGCGGGTGATGCACCGGACGCAAATATCCGGCGACAGGCCCTTCTGAACCCGGTGGAAGACCTCGCGCGCGCATGCCTACTTCCCTGCAACCGGCCGCGCGCGATAACAGTCCTCGCCGCCCTTCGGTCACGTGGCGTGACATCGGGCGGCTGGAGGCACTGTGAACTTACATTGGGGCGCTCTGGCGCTGGCGATCGCGACGAGCATGGTTGGACAGACCCTGCTGAAGGTGGGCTCCGGCGCGCCGAGTTTCGTGGCGCAATTGTTCGATCCGCGAACGATTCTGGGATTGGGGCTGTACGGCGGTTCGGCGCTGCTCTACATCGTGGCGTTGCGTAAAATCCCGATGTCGGTCGCCTTGCCGTGCACCGCCGTGTCCTACGTCATCATCGCCCTGATCGGCCATTACGGGTTCGCCGAGCCTCTGGGCATTCCCAAAATCGCCGGCATCGCGATGATCTGTCTGGGCGTCATGATGCTAACGATCGCCTGAAACCACGAGAGGACGCCATGTCAGCCACGCGCGCCGAAGCCTACATCGTCGATGCCATCCGCACGCCCACCGGGCGTCGTCGCGGCGGCCTCGCGCATGTGCATCCCGCCGATCTGGGCGGTCACGTGCTGCGCCAGATCGTCGACCGTAACGCCATCCCGGCCGAGGACTACGACGACGTGGTGTTTGGCGCGATCGACGCCGTCGGTCCGCTGTCGTCCAACATCGCCCGCACCTGCTGGCTCGCCGCCGGACTGCCGCTGACGGTGCCGGGCGTGACCATCGACCGGATGTGCGGGTCCTCGCAGCAGGCGATCCATTTCGCGGCGCAGGCGGTGATGAGCGGGACGCAGGACGTGGTGATCGCGGGCGGCGTGCAGACGATGAGCCAGATCCCGATCGGCTACGCCTTCACCGCGACCGCGCCTCTGGGCCTCGGCGATCCGTTCTCCACCAGTCTGGGTTGGGTTGCGCGGTTCGGCGGGCAGCCGGTGTCGCAGTTTCACGGCGCCTCGATGATCGCCGAGAAATGGGGATTTTCCCGCGAAGCGATGGAGGTGTTCTCGCTGGAAAGCCACAACCGCGCCTTGCGGGCACAGGCCGAGGGGCGCTTCGACCGCGAAATCGCGCCTTTGGAGGGGGTGACAAAGGACGAAACGCCGCGCGCCTCGTCGCTGGAGAAGATGGCGAGCCTGGAGCCCCTGCCCGGCTTTCCCCGGCTGACCGCCGCCGTCGCCAGTCAGACCTGCGACGCGGCGGCGGCGGTGCTGATCGTGTCGGAGGCGGCGTTGCAGCGGTTTGGCCTGACGCCGCGGGCGCGGATCCATCACATGAGCGTGATGGGCGACGATCCGATCATCATGCTGACCGCGCCCATTCCGGCCAGCAAGCGTGCCCTCGGGCGGGCCGGCCTGAGTTGGTCCGACATCGACGTGGTCGAGTGCAATGAGGCGTTCGCCTCGGTGCCGATGGCCTGGCTGGCGGAGATCGACTTTCCGCATGAGCGGTTCAATCCGAACGGGGGCGGGATTTCGCTCGGTCATCCGATCGGCGCGACCGGGGCGCGGATCATGACGACGATGCTGCACGAGTTGGAACGCACGGGTGGCCGCTACGGCTTGCAGACGATGTGCGAGGGCGGCGGCACCGCGAATGTCACGATCATCGAGCGGCTGGGTTAGGCGCCTCTCGCGTCAGGCGGTCACGCCTGACCGATCGCCGTTACCCGTTCTCCCGCGGCCGCTGCACCAGCGGTTTCGCGGCGACCGGCTTTCCGCCCAGTCGCTCGATGACCCCCTTAGGCGCCACCAACTCGCGGCCCGCGCTGACCAGGCTCTGGTCCAGGCGAAGGTCGATCGGCCGGCCGCCCTTCTTCAACGACTTCTTTTGCGAGAAATCGGCGTACGCGACGGTTGTCGGCGCGAAATCCCGGTATGCGCCCATCGCCGGAATAAACGCGCGATACGCCATGTTCGGGCTGATCTGGATCGGACCCGGCTGGGCGAACGGGGCATACACCATCGGGAGGCCGGAAATCCCACCAACCGGCGCCGGCAGCGGCGCGAAACTCAGCTTCGCCAGGACGGCCGGGTCCTTCGGATTCCAGGTGGCGACGACCTGATCGCGATACGGCTCCCCGACGCCCGGCGTGCGGGAATGATACGCGGCGATCGCCGTCCCCCAATCGCCCAGACCGCTGAACAGCGCGGTGAGGAAACGACCGGCGTAGGCGGCGTTGCGGGCGGGATCGAACGCCTCGTCCAGCGAGGCGAAAGCGTCGGGATGGTGCATCAGGTTGACCTGCATGCAGCCGACGTCGATCGACTGGCCGCCGGACGCCTGGATGGCCTGCACGGCGGCGATGGCGGCGTCCTTGGTCTCATAAAAATGGCCGGCGCCCTCGAAATTGATCGTCCAGGGCCAGGGACGCGCCCGGCCGGTGTCCGGGTCGACCCGTCCCGACTCGCGCAACGCGATGGCGTTGAGGACTCGAGCGGGCAGCTTCGTCTGCGCCTCGGCGGCCGCGATGGCGGCTTCGCACATGGCGGGCGGGGTCGAAGGAAGGGCTGGTAAGGCCGGCGGGGGCGGGGGTTGCTGTGCGGTTCGGGCCATGGCGAGGCCAGGCAGCAACATGAGACAAAGCATGGCGCGAATCATGGAGGCGTTCTGCGCATGGAAACGCCTCCCTGGCCAGTCATTTAATATTACCGACAGGGAACTCCGGCCGCGGAGGGTCGCACCTGGATCCGGCCAACAGCCAGAGCGTGAACAACCCGTCCGGATCGGTCCAGGCGCGCTGACGCGACCAACCTGCTGCCTCGACCATCGCCCGCATGCGCTCGGGGGCGTATTTGTAGCTGTTTTCGGTGTGGATCGTCTCGCCGCGGGCGAAATCGATGCTCTGGCCGGCCAGCATCACGGTCCGCGCCGAGCGGCTGACGAGATGCATTTCGATGCGGCTCTCCGCCTCGTTCCACACCGCGCGATGGATGAAATCATCGGGGTCGAAGGTGCCCCCGGCCTCCCGGTTCAGCCGGACCAGGAGGTTGCGATTGAAGCGCGCCGTGACTCCGGCGGAATCGTCATAGGCGGGGACGAGACGCGCTGGGTCGCGGCAGGTGTCGAAGCCAAGCAGGAAGCGGACCGGATGCTCCACCTCGGATCCCCGCCAACCCGCGGAATGCCCCGCGGGATGTAACGTCAGGCGCGCCCGGCGCAGAAACGCCACCGCGGAGCCGGGCTCCAGGTTGCCGATCGTCGAGCCGGGGAAGAACCCCATGAGCGCGCTTTCCGACCGCCGCTCCGGCAACACGATCGGTCGCATGAAGTCGGCGGTCACCGGCAAGACGGTCAGCCCAGGACGCCGGTCCGCCAGGCGGTCGCGCATGGCGCGCAAGGCGGGGGCGGCGACGTCGATCGGGATGTAGCAGCGGAACACGCTTTCACCATCCGGCTGCCCGGCGGGGCTGGTCTGGCGCAGTAACATCTCGGCCTTGGTTTCATCGCTGGCACCGTATTCGACCAGCGTGGCGCCCGTGGGCAGCAGCGCCGTCACCTCGGGCGCCGTCCTCTCCAGCAAACGAAATTCGCTCCGGGTCAGATAGTATTCCGGCAATTTCGTTATTTCGTAGAACAGCCGGCAGCCCTCTTCATCATAAAACAGACTGGGCGGCAGCGTCTTGCGCGGCGCGGTCAATCCGCCCAGAGCGGCCTTGGCGACCTGAGCCGATACCGCTGCCGCCTCAGGCCGCGGCCGCGTGAGCACATGACCGTTGGCCGCGCCGACGGCGGATCGCTCCCCGGAAGTACGTTCAGCCGGAGAACTCCGCGTGACGGTTCGCCCGCTGGAGGCGCGCCGCGACGAGCCATGCACGCCGGAAAATCCCACCGACGTCTCCGGTGCGGCCTCATCGTCATATGCCATGGGATGTCCTGTCAGACGTCGCGCGCCAGGCGCACGCCAGTGAACTGCCAACGTTTATCGGGGTGGAAGAAGTTGCGGTACGTCACGCGCGTGTGACCCGGCGGCGTGGCGAGGGAGCCGCCGCGTAACACCATTTGATTGATCATGAACTTGCCGTTGTATTCGCCGACCGCTCCGGCGGCGGGACGGTAGCCAGGGTATGGCCGATAGGCGCTGTCGGTCCATTGCCAGGCATGCCCGGTCAGTTCCCGAATCTCGGGGTGATCGGACGCGGTTTCCCATTCGAATTCGGTCGGCAGCCGGGCGCCGGACCAGCGGGCGAAGGCATCCGCCTCATACCAACTGACATGGCGCAGCGGCGCGGCGGGATCGAGCGGCGCCAGACCGCCTGGCCCCATCTGGAACCATGCCCCATGCTGTCGCCGCCAATGCGCCGGAGCGGTCCAGCCTTCGTTTTGCACCGTGGCCCACCCGTCCGACATCCATAGCGTAGAGGCGCGGTAGCCGCCGTCCTCGATGAACGCGAGGAACTCACCGTTGCGCACCAGTCGATCGGCGATTTGAAAATCCGGCAGCAAGGTTTCGTGCGCTGGCGTTTCATTGTCGAAGCAGAATGTCTCATCGGCGTGGCCGATGCCGGTCACACCGCCGACGCAATGCAGGAATCGCGGCGCGCCGGGACTACAGGCGGGCTCTCGCCAATCCGGCGACAACGCCGGCGCCAACGGATTTTTCGAAAATGCGTCGAGGATATCGGTGATCAGCAATTCCTGATGCTGCTGCTCGTGCTGCAGGCCGAGTTGAACAAGTTGCAAAGTTTCGTCGGGCGCGCGGGGGAGAAACCGCGACATCGCGTCATCGACATGGGCGCGATAGGCGGCGACGCGGGACATCTCCGGCCGGGTCAGCAACCCGCGCATCGGCCGCGGATGGCGGGCGCCGACGGCCTCATAGTACGAATTGAACAGGAAACGAAAATCCTCGTCGAACACCTGGTAATTTTCGCGCGAGGGACGCAGGACGAACTCTTCGAAAAACCATGTCACGTGCGCGCGATGCCACTTCGTCGGGCTCGCGTCGGGCATGGACTGAACGCATTGGTCCTCGGCCGTCAAAGGCGCGGCGAGCGTTTCGGTGTGCGCGCGGATCGTTTCGTACTGGCGCGCCAGATCCGTCATCGACACGGCGCTCCGGTGTGAGCCGGATCGACTTCGCTCGCCGGTGCGTCGGCCGCCATCGTCACGGCAGGACCGCCGTTGCTTCAATCTCGACTTTCGCATTGGGCAGCACCAGCGCGGTCACACCGACCAGCGTCGAGGCGGGACGATGCTCCCCGAAATAGCGTTGCCTGGCCGGATTGACTTTGGCGCGGTCGTTGATGTCGGTGAGATACACGTTGACCTTCACGACGTTCGCCGCCCCGGCGCCGGCCGCGGTCAGGCACGCGTCGATGCTGGCCAAGGCGAGTTCCGTTTGGGCCGCGACATCGTCCGGAACCGATCCGTCCGCCGCCACGCCAAGGGCGCCGGAGACCCAGATCAGGTTGCCCGCGCGCACGACGTGACAGTAATGACTGACCGGCGCCGGCTGACCTGACACCATCAGCCGCTGGATTTCGGTCATGCGCGCAATTCCCCGGCTTTCGCGATTTCAATGACTTTCGCACGGGCGAGGGCGGCCTGTTCGCGCGCCATGTCGGCGCACAGACCGGTGTAAAGCGTCGGATCCAACAACGCGCGCATCGCGTTCGCATCGACTCGCGAGGAAACGCGCTGATCGGCCATCAGCAGATCCGAAAACGACTTATTTTCCACGAACGCGGCCTGTGCCGCGTCGTAGACCACGTCATGCGCATGTTGGCGGCCAATGGCTTTCCCCAGATCGAGCATCACCGCCTCTGCCATGATCAACCCATGACCGAGGTCCAAATTGGCCCGCATGCGTTTCGGATCAAGTGCGAGACCGCGGAGAATTTCACCGAGCCGCGAGAGGATGTCACCCATCGCCACGCAGGTCCGGCTTTCGGCCGTGTCCATGATCAGGCTGGTGGTGCGATCGGCTTCATGCTCGGTCATCATCGCTTCGAGCGCGAGCGGCACCATCGCGCGCACTTCCGCCGCCGCGGCGATAATATCCTGGCACAGCTTTGGATTGCGCTTCTGCGGCATGGTCGAGCTTCCAACGGTGCCGGGGGGTACCGGTTCCTCGACCTCACCGAATTCCGTTTTCATCAGAGTATAAATTTCGCGGCCGATCTTGCCGGAGGTCGCCGCGATCAGGCCAAGGACGCAGATGTTCTCCGCCAAATGATCGCCAAGCGCGCGCGACGGCACGGCCATGGTGCCGAATCCGAGCTGTTTGCCGATGCCGGCCTGCACCGGTGGCCCCTGCTTTCCCAGCGACGCGAACGTCCCGGCGCCACCGCCCAGCATGGAAACGAACAGGCGGGGGGAGAGATCGCGCAGGCGGTCGCAATGGCGCAGGAACTCATCGATCCAGACGGCGACCTTGTAGCCGAAGGTGGCGGGCACCGCGTGCTGGCCGTGAGTGCGGCCGGGCAGCGGCATGTCGGCGCCTTTTTCGGCGAGATCGGCCATCGCCGACAAGATATCGCCGATCTGGCGCAGGAAGATGCGATGCGCCTGGCGCAACACCAGCAGGTCGCCGGTCTGGGTGATGTTCTGCGTCGTGGCGCCCCAGTGCACCCAGCCGCCGTGCGGCTCGCCCACGATGCGGCTGAGTTCCCAGACCAGCGGCACGATGGTGTGACCGGTGCGGGCGAAGCCCTCGTCGATGCGGGCGCGGTCCATCAGGTCCAGGTGCGCTTTCTCGGCGATCGCCTCGGCGGCGTCGGCCGGAATGATGCCGAGTTCGGCTTGCGCGCGCGCCAGGGCGACCTCGACATCGAGCCAGGCCTGCCAGCGATTTTCCAGTCGATAGAGCGCGCGAATACCCGGGTCCGCGACACGGGTGGCGGTCGGGAGAGTGTCGCTCATTGAACGCCTCGGATTGTTGTTGCCGGGACGTTAACGGATCGCCCGGGAGGGGGCAAATGAAGGGTAAGGCCTGATAACCGGGCCGCGAACGCATGAGCGCTGAAAGATGCCCGGACACTGGACAGGCCATCTGACGTGGCACGCGCGGAGACAGATCACCGGGTCAGGCCCGGTGATGACGTGGGGAGGACGGTCATCACGTTGGGAGGACGGCGCCCAGAAGGGTCAGCGCTTCCGTGGCGGTGACCCGGCCGTCGTACAGCGCGCGGCCGACGATCACTCCCTCGATCCGGGTGCCCGCCGCGACGTCTCGCAACGCCGCGAGATCGGCGAGCGATCCGACGCCGCCGGATGCGATCACCGGCGTCGTCACCCGCGCCGCCATATCGAGCGTTTGTTCCAGGTTCAAACCGGACAGCATGCCGTCGCGGCCAATGTCGGTATAGATGATGGCGGTCACGCCGGCGTCCTCGAACCGGAGTCCGAGTTCGGCGGCCGGCATGGTCGAGGTCTCGGCCCAGCCCTCGGTGGCGACGAAGCCGTCGCGGGCGTCGATGCCGACGGCGATGCGGCCTGGGAAGGTCTTGCAGGCCTCGATTACCAGTGCTGGATTTTTCGCCGCCGCGGAGCCGAGGATGACCCGCTGGACGCCGGCCTCCAGCCACGTCGCGATGCCGGCGATGTTCCGGATGCCGCCGCCCAGTTGAACGGGGAGATCGACGGCGGCGAGGATGCCGATGACGGCTTCGGCGTTGACCGGCTTGCCGGCGAAGGCGCCGTTGAGATCGACCACGTGGAGCCATTTGAACCCGGCGTCGCGCCATGCCGCGGCCTGAGCGGCCGGATCGTCGGCGTAGACGGTCGCCTGGTCCATCTCGCCGCGGCGAAGGCGGACGCAGTGGCCGTCCTTCAGGTCGATGGCGGGGTAGAGGGTCAGGCGCATGAGGGGATCATGGGTTGGCCACGGGTGCGGGCTTCACAATGGCCGTCATGCCCCACGTCCCCGTCATGCCCCACGTCGCCGTCATGCCCCACGTCGCCGTCATGCCCCACGTCGCCGTCATGCCAGGTCTTGAACCTGGCATCTGCTGATGCAGGTCCCGCGCTCTCAGGTTAACCACGAGTTCTCCGCAGGCTGATCCTCGGCTCAAGGCCGAGGATGACGATGCGGGGACCGGGGATGACGATGCGGGGACCGGGGATGACGATGCGGGGACC
>Ga0182013_10007414_pt1 | contig 12097 bp, 10 predicted proteins | sample 612S2MmetaG_FD_120487 | JGI IMG/M metagenome (GOLD analysis project Ga0182013, IMG submission 120487) | Permafrost microbial communities from Stordalen Mire, Sweden - 612S2M metaG | ecosystem: Environmental > Terrestrial > Soil > Wetlands > Permafrost | place: Sweden: Stordalen | collected...
CTCGATCTCCTAAGTCGCGGTAGCCGGTTTGCGGCACCCGATTCTGTTTCATTCGCCGAGTCGATTTGTCATAAATCATGCTACGCCGCGAATGCGCAGAATGTTGTACCCCCATCGCTCGCTCATTATGTCTCAATGAGATAGCCGGCGAGTCCGCGCGCTCCCCAGCCGGCAAACATTTGCCCGTCGCGCTGGACCCCACGGCTATGGGCGACTAGTATCTTCCGACAAATAAGCTTCCCGCGAAGCAGATTGGGGATAGCCGTGAAATGGAGTTCGACTTCTGTTGCCGCACGCATGGCTGTAGCTCACGCTGTGCGTAGCATCCCCGCCCGACCTACAGCACTCGCGTGCGGGCAATGCTCGCCGATACTCGACAGCGTGCTGGCCAGCTTAGAACAATGAGTTCTCTCAAGGACGCCGTCATGCATCACACCAAATTGTTTTGGATTCTCATCGGTGCCATGGCCTTCGCCGCCGTTCCAGCCAACGCGCAACAGGCGCCCGCGATCACCAGCGCGAGCGCCGCGAGTTTCCCCGCGGGTATCGCGGATTCCTTTACGGTGACCACCACCGGCGTTCCGACCCCCGCCATCACCGAAAGCGGGACGCTGCCGCACGGCGTCGCGTTCGTCGACAATCGAGACGGCACCGCTACCTTGAGCGGCACCGCCGCCGCACGCGGCTCCTTCAGTATCGGGATCACGGCCGCCAATGGTGTGGGTTCCAACGCCGTTCAGGACTTTTCCCTGTCGGTCGCGAAATCCGCCTCAAGCACCGGTTTGTCGTCGAGCGCGACTTCATCTACCTACGGTCAATCCATGACCTTTACGGCGACGGTCACTTCGGAATCGGGCGCGCCGTCCGGCACCGTGAAATTTTACGACGACGGCGCCTTGCTGGGCACGGCCACACTGAGCGGAGAGAGCGCGGCGTTCTCGACGCCGTCTCTCAACGCCGGCAAACACACCATCAAGGCAACGTACTCCGGCAGCAGTCAGTTCGCATCCAGCACCGGTTCGGTCAAGCTAACGGTGCAGCCGGCAGCCACCGCAATCGCGATCACGAACGCCGCTCCCTCCCCGTCCACCTATGGTCAGCCGGTCATGTTCACCGCGACTGTCAGTACATCGGCAGGCTTGGCCACGGGAAATGTAACGTTCAGCGTCGGTGGCAAGGCGATAGGCAGCGCAGTCCTGTCCGGCGGAACGGCGAGTATGACGACGACTCCGACGCAACTCATGGGCGGGACTGATTCGGTCACGGGGGGTTACGCAGGCGATGTCAACCACGCCGCCAGCAGTTCAGTCCCGTATCTGCAATCAGTGGGCCCGGTAGCCACCACCACGACGATCGCCTCCTCGTTGAATCCCGCCGCCATAGGCCAGGGAGTTACCTTGACGGCCACCGTGAGCGCCGCGACTGGCACGCCTAGCGGCAATATTCAATTTCTGGATGGCACGACCAACTTGGGAACAGTTGCCTATTTCGGCGGAAGCTCTCAGCTGGGGGCGGCGTTTACCACGACGGGAACGCATAGTTTGAGCGCGAATTTCCTCGGAAACTCGACGTTCCTGGCAAGCAGCGCAACTTATTCCGAGACGGCACAGCCAGCGCAGGCGCAGGGCAACCAGATTCAGCATGTCGTCATTATTTTTCAGGAGAATCGAACCCCGGACAACCTGTTCCATGGATTGCCCGGCGCCGACATCGCCAACTCCGGGCTCAACTCGAAAGGCGAAACGATTCCGCTCGTGATGACCGGCCTGGAGAACGGTTACGATCTCAATCACTCTTACCAATCGTTTCTGCAAATGTACGACGGCGGCAAAATGGATGGGGCCGATCTGATCACTGTGACGTGCACCCGCACTCCACAAGGATGCCCACCGAATCCACAGTTCATCTACGTCGATCCGTCGCAAGTCGCCGAGTATTTCACCCTGGCGGAGACCTACACTTTTGGCGATCGGATGTTCCAGTCCAACCAAAGTGCAAGCTTTCCCGCCCATCAATTCATGATTGCCGGGACATCCACTCCGGGTACCATCGATGGCGGCATTTATAGCAACTATTTCGTGAGCACGAATCCGACACCGGATATACCGACCGGGTGTTCTTATGCAGCGCCTACTTCATTCGTCACTTTGGTGGACCCGGAGGGCAATCAAACGGTCAACATTTTCCCGTGCTTCGAGCATATGACGCTGATGGATTTGCTGGATCAGGCCGGGACTTCCTGGCGCTACTACGCCGGAAATTTGAATTCAATATGGACGGCTCCGAATGCCATTCAGCATCTGACCACGACACCCGCGGACTGGCAGAACGTGGTCACTCCGTCATCGCAAGTTCTGACCGACATAGCGGCCGGCAATCTCGCGCAGGTCGTCTGGGTCATACCGGGGGGCCTACAATCCGACCATCCCGGCACCCAGTCGGATTCTGGTCCTGCGTGGGTTGCTTCGGTAGTCAACGCGATCGGCAGCAGTCCCTATTGGAACAATACCGCGATTTTCATCACTTGGGACGACTGGGGTGGGTTGTATGATCACGTCGCACCGAACATTTACAATTCCTATGAATACGGCTTTCGGGTTCCGCTCCTCGTCGTCTCACCGTATGCAAAGAAAGGCTATGTGTCGCACGTTACACACGACTTTGGCAGCATCCTGAATTTCGTCGAAACCACTTTCGGGCTGCCCTCCCTGGGCTATGCGGATGCGAGAGCGGACAATATGAGCGACTGCTTCGATTTCTCCCAAGTGCCGACCCCGTATGTGCCTGTCGCGACGAAATACAGCGCCTCGTACTTCATCGAACTGGAGAAGACCACTCCGCCAACCGATCCGGATGACGATTAGCACAGCTTGATGTAGAGTCACGACGTATGCGCATCGCCGCGGTTTCCGACATCCACGGAAACCTCTTCGCCCTCGACGCCGTGCTCGCCGACTTGGAACGTCGCGGCGTGGACGTCATCGTGAACTTGGGCGACATCGTCTCGGGACCGCTGCTGCCGCGTGAGACCGCCCAACGGTTGATGGCGCTCGGCTTGCCCACCATCCGCGGCAATCACGAGCGGCAGGTATTGACGATGGAACCCGGGCGCATGGGGGCGTCCGACCGGTACGCGTTCGACACCCTCGGGGAGGCGGAGCGCCGCTGGCTCGCGGCGCTTCCCGCCGTGCGGGCGCTCGACGCAGATATCTTTCTCTGCCACGCGACGCCTGCCAACGACGTCGATTGCTATCTCGAGGATCTGGTGCAGCGCGAATTGCGCCCCGCGCCGCTCGAGCGGATCGAGGAGCGGACGCGCGGCTGCGAGGCATCGCTCATCCTATGCGGTCACTCGCACATCCCGAAGCTCGTGCACCTGTCGACCGGTCAGGTGATCGTCAACCCGGGAAGCGTCGGCATTCAAGCCTACGAGGGCCACGATCCGGGTCCCCACCGCGTGGAGATGGGGGCGCCGCACGCGCGCTACGCGGTGGCGGAACGCCGCGAAAACGGCTGGGCGGTGGAATTTTTCGCCGTGGCCTACGATTGGAATGCGGCCGCGCGGCTCGCCGAACAGCGTGACCGGCCCGATTGGGTGCGCGCGCTCAGAACGGGCTTCGTCGCCAGCTGAGAGGCTTGCTAGAATCACGCAGCATCGAAGGGAGATGCTGCCGCCGAACAGGGAGTCGAACATGGGTGATGGGATTATTGGGGGCGGCGCGGGCGCCCGAATCGGGCGTCACACCCGGTATCGGTTCCCACGCTCGGCTGCGAGCATGGTGGTTGCCGCAATTGCAGCTGCGCTCAGCGGATGCTCCAGCATCCACCATGCAGCCAGCGGTGCGTTGTGTGGACCGGCTGAGGCGCTGCCCGGTTGGACCGGCTTTGCATACCTCGTCAAGGGCGACGCGGGGTATCGTCGCTACAATATTGGCGCACAGGAACCGGTGAGCATGAGTCCGCAGACCGCGCCGGGCGGTGAATCGATGTACTGGGTCATCTTCGATGGCAGCGCGCAGGCCGGAGACGAATCAACGCCGCCAAAATTCACCAGCAGTCTTGATTCGATGATCTACCGGGCCGACCGCGCCCGGCTGGAGGTCAATGGCACGGCCGTGGCGCCAGCCGCGATAGCCGTTTTCCATGTCGGCGACCAAAATGCCTACAGCACTGCGGCGCCGGACCGGCGTCGCGCCGTATCGGAGGAACCGATCAATCTCAACCAACGCCCCCGGCCACTTCTGCACCTTGGCTTTCCAGTCAAGGTACGAGCCTCCGACCATTGGGTTTTCCGCCCGGGGAGCGTGCGCATCGGCGACCAGGACATTGCTCTCCCTGGAAAGGAGTCCTGCATCAAACCGGCCTGGGATGAGTCGAAAAATCTTTGGCAGATGTAGGCGACGCTCATCGCGCGCGGCTTTGCACCCGTGCACCGGTGGCTCAGCCAGTACCGGTCGCGATGCCCAGGGTGTACCATCGGCTGGCGCTTTTTCATGGATACGCCGCTCAGAATAATACGAAGCGAGGAGTAACTGGCCATGCTGAAGAATGCCGCCCTGGTGTGTGCGCTCATGGGGTTCGCGTTGTGCGCCTACGCCGGCAACACGCCCCCTCCCAAGGTCAAGCCCCCGGTCAATCAGGGAAGCCCTAACAAAGCGGCGCTTTCGTCGTTGAGCAGCTTCAAGATGGGCTCGCCCAATGCCGGCTCGAGCGGCACGGGAAACACGGCCGGTGGCACGGCCGCAGGAAAGACCGTTGGTGGCAGCGTCGCAGGAAAAACCGCTGGGACGAACATCCGCGGTACAGGCAGCGGCAGCGGCAATCTCGTCGGAAAGTCGGCCGCCGGCAACCTGAACAAAGGGGGCACCTCCGTGCGGCCGCCCACCACGGCGCAGCACGACACCCAGTTCAGCGGTAACCCGAAACTCAATTTCAGGGCAATCGCCGTCGAGAACGTCCAACATTCCCCCACCGCCTCAGACGATGTGACGTCTGGCACACCGGCCAACCCGCGGTCCGCTTCGTCGCTCGTGCAAGACGCATCCACCAAGCCGCAGATCAAGGCGCCGCTCAGACGACCGCAATGAATCGAGCGAAGCTGCGCGACCCTCTGTGGCGCTAAAACCCTCGGATCAAGGAAGAGACAGCATGGTAAAGCATAAGGGACCGCCCGGTTTTCATCCGGCAATGTTCGCAGTAGCGGCGCTCAGCCAGTTCGGCGCCGCGCTCGCCGTCAGCGCACCGAACGCCTGCGATTTACTCTCGAGCGCGGACGTGACGGCCGCGGTGGGAGGCGCGGTGACCGGCGGTAAGATCTCACAGGTCGACCCTACGTCCGGAACGGCCAGTTGCATGTATATGAGCGCCGGCCTGCACATCGGGGTCACCGTGAATCAATATCCGTCCGCGGCTGACGCGAGAAAGCAGGTCGCAAATCAGTTGCAGGACTCACGGTCGGGCGACGGCGCGGGCCAGAAGACGAGTGTGGAGGCGGGCGTCGGCGACGCCGCGTTCTCCTCGACGATGACCGAGGGCATGGAAATGACCGTCGGGGTGGCGGCGCATGGCCCGGTGACCGTGATGATCGCGATCACGGGGAAGGGTGCTGCGGCGATCGCGCACGACCGGTTCCATGCACTGCTCGCGAAAGCCGTTTCAAAGTAGTAAGGACAGGGCCTGGCGCTTCATATTGCCCGGGGCTATCCTTGTGCTGCTCGGGGAAGAGCTGACCGTATAAACAAGTAATACAACAGGTCGCGAGCAGAGCGCGATGCCTACGATGGCAGAGATTCGGTCACGGCGGCGTACGAATCAAGCTTTGCCCGCCAACGAAGGGGGGTTCCCTCTGATGAGAATCAAGGAATACGGCGGCTGCAGACGCGCGTTGGCGGCGGCGATATTGACCGCGGCCGTGCTGACGACGGCGGGCTGCAGCAAGAAATCCGGCGCACCCGCGGCGGGCACAGCGCCGGTCGTGACGGCCCCGGGTGCTCCGGTCGACGTGTCCGCGTGGTTGGAACGAAAGCGCGCAAATGAACGCAACGTCGTTGTGGGCGCCGGCAAGAGCTTTGCCCACGTGACCTACAAGCCGGAGGTGAAGATCGTCGACGAGGCGCTGGTGACCGGTTCGCTCGTCGGCGTCAGCAGCGACGGCCATGGTGCCGTATTCGAGAACGCGCCGGTGCAAATACTGGCGCTCAAGGCCAACGACATCCTCCTGGTCAAGAATGCGTTCGCGGTCAAAGTCGTTGCAACGCAAACCACCGGCAGTCAAACGGTGCTGATCATCGACCGCGCGCGGCTCGTCGACGTGGTCGCGGGAGGTGCGATTCATCTCGAGTCGCCGGTCACGTTCAACGGGCCCAGGGTGACGGCCGTCCAGGAGCGGGCGTCACCGCCGTTCGACTGGCTGGACCTGATCGCGCCGCCCGCCTACGCGCAGAAGGGCACCGGCGCACAGCAAGACACGACGGTTTATCAGGGGCAAACGCCCGAGACTACGCCGAGCTACAACACGGCCAAGCCCGGCATCGATGCCGGTTCAGCTCTCAAGCAGACCAAGGACTTTCTCAAAGGCTTCCACCCCGATTGGGACGTCGAGAACTGGTCGGTATCACCGCAGGCCGGAGAGGCCACGATCCAGCTTAAGATTTCGAAGTCCAACGCCGGGTTTACCGGCCTGGTCACGATCGACGGGACGATCTCCAACTTCACGGCTGGCGGCGACTTCAGCTTTCCCGGCAACGACTCGCAGAACTTCAGCAGCATACTCAAAGGCATGAGTGGCAAGCTGAAGCTAGCCTGGCAGGTGGGCAAGACGACGCCGGGCGGATGGACCAACGAGGACAAACTCAACCTGCCGGCAGGCCTGACGATACCGCTGGGACCGTTCCTGAGTGGAATTCCGCTGACGCTCGATGTGAGTGTCGCGATGCTGATTCATCCGGTGCTGACCGGAGGCAACCAGTTCGAGGAAGGCGCGGCTACGGTCGGCTTCAATGGCGATGGAACCAGCGAGGGACTGACGGTCGAGGTCACGGAGAACAAGAGCGTCTCGGCGGCGGCACCCAACGCCATGGTCATAGCGTTCTGCGCGCCCCGCATCGAGCTGCAACTTGCACCGATGAGCGCATTTTCGGGCAATCAAGCCATCAAAGAGGCCGGCGAGAAGATCGACAGCATCGTCGGCCAGCTGGCCTCGTCGCTATTGTCCCCCGAGACGATCAGCGCGATCCAGAAGTCACCGTTTGGCAATTTCTCGTTCAGCAACGCCCTCGCCTCGAAGGCGGATGCGTATGTGCAAATCATTCACTCGGCCGGCACCACCTATTCCTCGACGCTGACGCCGGCCCCTTGCTCAAAATTTCAACTCGAAATCGCCGGGCAATGGGGCGCAGAGGCCTCGCTGATGGGCATGTTCCCCGACGCCAAGACCATGAAGAGCCTGTTCTCGAAGACCTACACGCGGTGGGATCCAGCGAGCGATTTCTGCAAGTCGGTGTGAAGCGAAGACGACGGTTGGGAGAAGTCGGATGGGGTCGACCTACAGTTTCCGGCGAGAAGGCGCGTCGTTCCTCGTGCTCACGATGATCGCTGGCGCGCACCAGCTAGTCGGCGGCCCCACCGCGCAGGCGCAGAGCCTCGCCGACAGGCTGAAGGCCGTACAGAGCGGCCAGGCCGATCGCCTGACGAAGCTCCCGGCCTGGAAACCCGTCGGATCGACGACCTCCACCGCGATGGTGCCGCTGGTTTCCGGACTCACGGTCGTGACCGCTGTCAGCGAGCCGCCACTGGGCGACTACGAATCCATCAAGATGATCACCGCCGTCGGGCAGACCGCAGTGCAGCTTCACTATTCGGCGAGCCAGCCAAAAATGGAGCTCAAGGGTCCGCTCGCGCGGCGCGCCGCCAATCTGGGCGACTCCGATCCAATGAAGGAATTTCCGGACAAGATTGCCTGCCTGCGAACGATCGACCATGCCGACCTCGTGAGTGCGGTCGCCTACAGCGAGGTGTTCTGCGCCTCGCCAGCAGAGCACTTCACGGGTTCCACCTCGATAGGCGCCTCGAGCGACTTGCTGGCCAAGTTGAAGGCCGGCCAGGCCGTGGAGTTTCACTACGCGAATTCGAATCAGTGGGCCCTGTACGCCCAGCAAGGCGCTCAGATTGAGGGACAGAAACCGGTGGGGGCCCTGTTGACCCAGTATGCGGGCCAGTGGATGAACGCCTGCCAGCTGCGCCGGGTCGGCACGACCGACGTCGCCGTCCCGGTGCTGCTGAACGGCCAGCGCGTGGAGCTGCCGGCGCTCCATGCGTCGTGCGCGCCGGATGAGAAGACTCAGGCCGACTTCTACTGGCTTGACCAGGCCGCCAACCCAGTCACGCTGGCACTCGATTTGGACGACACGTTCTTCCAAGCGGTGCAGATCACGTTCCCGCCGCCGGCGACTGCGCCGTTGCCGCTCGAGACGGCGCTGGCGGCCAAGCAGCCGGCGCAGGTGTACGGCATCTATTTCGATTTTGGCAGCGCGACGATCAAGCCGGAGTCGGAGCTCGTCCTGCGCCAGATAGCGGACATTATGCAAAAAAACGCCGGGTGGAGGCTTTCGGTCAGCGGCCACACCGACAACATCGGTGACGCCACCGCGAACCTCGCGCTGTCGCAGCACCGCGCCGCGGCTGTCAAGGGCGCGCTCGTGGCTCGGTTTCACATCGCGGTCGAGCGACTGGACACCAGCGGCTTCGGCGCCGGGCGCCCGATCGACACCAATGACACGCTGGAAGGCCGCGCGCGCAACCGACGCGTGGAGTTGCAGCGCGAGTAGCAAAAACGAATTTACAACCACGCCAGAGGCACCGTCTCGTCGATCGGCGCCGACCGGCGAATAGGGTGGGCGATGCCGGCGTGCCAGTCATCCTTGCCGATTCGTATCGCCGCCGCGCTTGGCGCGGCAGCGCTCCTGAACTATGCCGGCGCCCCGACAGGCCACGCACAGAGCCTCGCCGACCGGCTCAAATCCGTGCAAAGCGGGGATGCCGACTCAAAACCACAGGTCGGTCCACCGCTCGTACCCTTCAGACCGATCGACGCCACCCTGTCGTCGATCGAGATTCCACTCGCCAAGGGCCTGCTGGTTGTCGCTGCCCGCAGCACACCCGCTGGCGACTACGAGTGGTACAGCGCCGTGCAAGACGCGACGACCTCACAGTTCAAGCTGCAGATTTCGTTCTCGGACAAAAGGGCACACGGCGCGGCTGCGGGAACCTCCGGCAACGACCCCGCCAACAAGGGTACGAAGTGTCAGCTGATCGTGGACAGCGTCGACTTCGTGAGCGCCCGCAGCACCCGAACCTGGGCGTGTCAGGATCCGGTCGAACATTACCCGGGCATCACCCAGATTGCGCTTTCGAGCGACGTGCTGAACGGCCTGCTCAAGGGCGAGGCCGTGCAGTTCTACTTCCCGGCCACGCCGGGTGAGGACACCGCGGAGGCTGTGGAGAACATCCAGCGAATGCTGCATGGGCAGGCATTGCAAAAGCCGGCCGTCTCCGACCACGCGGGTCTGCCCTCCTACAGCTGCGTGATGCATCGCGTAGGCGCGACCGATGTCATGGTTCCTGTGCTGGTGAATGATCAGCCGGTTCGCCTGCCAGCGCTGCACGCCGCCACGACCTGCAAGGGCCTGGAAGGCAAAGACGTCGCTAGCTCGGACTACTACTTGCTGGATCAGCCGTCGAACCCGGTATTGCTGGTCGAGGAAGACAAGGCGCTGTCGTTGCGCATTACGCAAGTCATCAAAATCAGCTTCCCACCCGGGGCGCAAAAGCCGGGGCAAAAGGCGGCGCCGGCGCCTGACAAGCCCAAGGCCGTCTCCTCGATGGAAAGGGCGCTGTCAGATAACAAGCCGGTGCAGGTCTACGGTATTTATTTTGATTTCAACAGCGCCGAAATCCGTCCCGAATCGGAACAGGTGTTGGGTGAGATCGCCGGTATCATGCAGAAGAACCCGAACTGGAAGCTCTCGCTGAGCGGCAACACGGACAACGTCGGTGGCGACAAATTCAATCTCGCGCTGTCGCAGCAGCGCGCCGCCGCTGTCAAGGACGCACTGGTTACGCGCTACAAGATAGCGCCAGACCGGCTGCAGACCGCGGGCTTCGGCGCTTCCTCGCCCATCGACTCCAATGATACTTTCGAGGGGCGCGCGCGTAACCGCCGCGTAGAGCTGCGGCGTCTGTGAACATCATTCATCAACCGAGCGGCGGAGCGGTCGCAGTGACCGCCCGCCGGCGACAACAACCCCCGGAGAACCGACCATGAAGGCAGTACTTTCGCTCGCCATTTCCAATACCTTGCTCGTCAGCAGCCTGGCCGTCGCCGATGCGAGTTACCAGGAGACGACGCAGATAACCGGGGGTACCCTGGTCGATTCCCTCAAGTCGAGCCCCTTCCTGCGCCTCGGTGGCGCATCGGCGAAGAAGCTGTTCGACCCCATCAACAAGCTCGTGTTGGTGCACGGCAACCAGATGGCGATCGTGTCGGCGACCGGTAGCGAGATCATCGACATCGATCAGGAGACGACCACACGGATCGACAATGAAAAGAAGACCTACTCGGTCACGACTTTCACCGAGATGCGCCAGGCCTTCAAGGATGCGCCGAAGAAACTCGAACAGGCGCAGGCGCAGATGCAACAACAGCCTGCGGCCACGCCGAACAGCCAGGCGCCGCAGCTGCAGATCACTTTCGATGTCTCGACGAGCGATACCGGCGAAACCAAGCTGGTGAACGGCCAGACCTGCAAGGAACAGATTTTTACCATCAAGGCGCACATCACCGACCCCAACGCCGACCCCGCGCAAGGCCCAACGACCATGACCTACAACTATGCCGACGAAGTATGGACCACGCCCGATCCTCCCGAGGTCAGGGCGGTGCAGGATTTCTACCAGCGCTATGCGAAGAAGCTGATGGAAGGCATCGACGTCTCCGCAATGATGAAAGCGGTCAAGCCGATGATCAGCGGCTCGGCGCTGGCGCCGATGTTCGCCGGTAACCCGGGTCTTGGCTCGGCGATGCAGGAGATGGCGAAAAAGATGGAGGTTGAACAGGCCAAGATCCGAGGCACCCGGGTGCTCGAGATCACTCGATTGGGCGGCGACATACCGGCTGGAACCGCGACCGCCGGGGCACCTCCCGCCACCGGCGACGTCGCGACGCAGGCGGCGACCCAGGCCGCGACCGACAGTGCAGCATCGCAGGCCGGCAGTCGGTTTGGCGGTCTCGGATCCCTGGTGACGCGTGGAGTCGCAGGCGCGTTCGCCAAGCGCAACGCCGATAAGCCAGCCAGTAGCGCGCCGCCCGCGACTCCGACCGCGCCGACGAGCGCCGTGTTGTACGAGACGACCACGCAAAAGTCACAGTTCTCCGAGGAAACTGTGCCACCCGACGCCTTCCAGGTGCCGAGCGGTTATAAGAAAATCGCCTCGCCGATGCAACAGATGGCCGCAGCGGCCAAATAGATGCAGATAAGCGGACTTCGGGCAGGATTGAACTATTACCGGACGATGGAAGCTGATTGATTTTCTCAAGACTCTTTCGGCGCGGGGAACCGCGGCGGCCGCAATCGATCCACGGTTTCCTCGGGATTCGAGGGACGCCTGCTGACGGTGAGATACCCCTCGATCTCCAGGGCCGCAGGACTTGCGGCGAGATCCGCCAGTATCGAGGGCAGACGCGCGGCCTTTTCCGTACCGGCCCAGCCGATCCACTGATTCCTATTCTGCTTGGCCTCGTAGAGCGCGAGGTCCGCGACACTTAGGGACTGTTCCCAGTCGAATGCCGCGGTCTCTCCGGGAATGAACGGGATCGGCGCAAAGCCGATGGAACAACTGGTGCGCGCGGCGAGACCGTCGTCGATGCGGAATATCCGCTTTGCGATGGAGGAGCGTACGCGCTCGGCGAGAGTGCTGGCCACCGCGATATCGGTGTCGCGGCAGACGACGACGAACTCATCACCGCCCCAACGGCCGATCAGGTCGGACGGGCGAAACTCGCGGCGGAGGATTTCTGCCACCTGGATCAGCACGGCATCGC
>Ga0182013_10007415_pt1 | contig 12095 bp, 10 predicted proteins | sample 612S2MmetaG_FD_120487 | JGI IMG/M metagenome (GOLD analysis project Ga0182013, IMG submission 120487) | Permafrost microbial communities from Stordalen Mire, Sweden - 612S2M metaG | ecosystem: Environmental > Terrestrial > Soil > Wetlands > Permafrost | place: Sweden: Stordalen | collected...
CGAGCCCGCCTGCGAGAGCTCGCCGCCGGGGAGGCGGGCCGGGCCGGCGAGCTCGAGCTGCTCGAGCTGCAGGTCGCCGAGTTCGAACGGGTCGCGCCGGAAGGCGCCGAGGCCGAGGAACTGAGGGCGGCGCGTGAGCGACTGCGCTCGCTCGACGTGCTGCGGCTCGCCGCGGCCGGCGCCGCCCAGGCACTGGAGGGCACCGACGAGGCGGCGGGCGCCGCCCAGTCGGCGGCGTTGGCGGCCGACGCGCTCGCCGCCGGACGGGCAGACGCGGCGCTCGGCGAGCTGGCCGACCGCGCCGACGCGCTGGCGATCGAGCTGCGCGACCTCGCCGGCGAGGTGGACAGGTTCGCCGCGACGCTCGACGGCGGGGCGACGCTCGAACGTGGGCCGCTCGCCGGCGCGCAGCCGACGCTGGAAGCGGTCGAAGCGCGCCTGGCCGACTTCGAGCGGCTCGAACGCCGCCACGGCGCCGCTGCGCACGAGCTCCCGGCCGTGCTCGAGCGCCTGCTCGAGCAGCGCGAGCAGCTCATGGGGGCCGGCGAGTCGGCGGGGGAGCTCGAACGAGAGACCGGTGTGCTCGAAGAGCAGTACGGCCGACTCGCCGGCGAGGTCTCCAAACGCCGGCGAGAGGCCGCGACCGCACTCGCCGCCGCCGTCCGTACCCACCTCGAGGACCTGGCGATGCCCGGGGCGCTTTTCGAGGTTGCGCTCGGTGAAGCGCCTGCGGGGCCGCGCGGGACCGATTCCGTCGAGTTTCGACTGGCTGCCAACCCCGGCGTGCCGGCGGCGCCGGTGAGCGCGGCCGCCTCGGGTGGCGAGCTTTCGCGGGTGATGCTCGCGATCCTCGCCGTCGCCGGGGCCGGTGGCGAGGCCGGCACGACTGTTTTCGACGAGGTCGACGCCGGCATCGGGGGTCGCACAGCGCGCGCCGTCGGGAACATGCTCCGTGAACTGGCGGGCCGCGGCCAGGTGGTCTGCATTACCCACCTTGCCCAGATCGCCTCGCTTGGCGACAGGCATTTCGCGCTGACCAAGGACACGGGCGCGCAGACCTCGTTGACGACCGTCAGCGAGCTCGGTGAGCAGCAGCTCGTCGGCGAGCTGGTCCGGATGCTGGGTGCGCGTGCCGACGACCCGGACGCCCGCGCACACGCCGAGGGGCTGCTGCGCGCCGCCTAGGCCCGCGACGCGAGCCCTCGCGAAGCGTCCGGTCCGGGGCATAGCGTGCGCCACGTGTTCCCCGCCCACGCAAACAGCGGACAGCACGCCCGGCGCCGGCCCGGTCGGCAAGTGTCCCGCGTAGACTGACCATTGGCGATGGGTCGAGTCGACGGAGAGCGAGAACTGCAGAGCACCGGCGAGACCCGCTTCATCTTCATCACCGGCGGCGTCGTCTCTTCGCTCGGCAAGGGCATCGCGGCGGCCTCGATCGGACGGCTGCTCGTCTCGCGGGGCCTGACCGTCGGCCTGCAGAAGTTCGACCCGTACATCAACGTCGACCCGGGCACGATGTCCCCCTACCAGCACGGGGAGGTGTTCGTCACCGAGGACGGTGCTGAGACGGACCTCGACCTCGGCCACTACGAGCGCTTCACCGATGCGAACACCAGCCGCGCGTCGAACGTCACGGCCGGTGGCGTGTACGACACCGTGATCCGCCGCGAGCGCCGCGGGGATTACCTCGGCGGGACCGTCCAGGTCGTGCCGCACATCACGGATGAGATCAAGCAGCGGATCGCGCTGATCGCGGCGACCAGCGACGTGGATTTCGTGATCACCGAGATCGGAGGCACCGTCGGCGACATCGAGTCGCTCCCGTTCCTCGAGGCGATCCGCCAGTTCCCGGTCGATGTCGGGCGCCGGCGCTGCATGTTCATCCACCTGACGCTGGTGCCCTTCATCTCCCACGCCGGCGAGCTGAAGACCAAGCCGACGCAGCATTCGGTCAACGAGCTGCGGCGCATCGGTATCGCGCCGGACATGTTGATGTGCCGCTCGGAGAGCTCGCTGTCGCTCGATATCCAGCGCAAGATCGCGCTCTTCGCGAGCCTGCCGGTCGAGGCGATCATCTCCGCCTACGACGTCGACGACATCTACAAGGTGCCGCTGACGTTCCGCGACCAGCACGTCGACGAGTTCGTGCTCGAGCACTTCGCGATGAGCGCTCCGGCGCCGGACCTCGTGCGCTGGACCGAGCCGATCGAGCGCTCGGCCCGGGCGTCGCGGACCGCGCGGATCGCGCTCGTCGGCAAGTACGTGAAGCTCGAGGACGCCTATCTCTCCGTCGCCGAAGCGCTGCGCCACGCCGGTTCGCTGCAGGACAGCAAGATCGAGATCGACTGGATCGACTCCGAGACGCTCGAGGGCCCTCGCGAGGCGCACCCCGCCGCGGACGACCCGTACGAGCTGCTCGCCAACGCCGACGGGATCCTGATCCCCGGCGGCTTCGGCGGACGCGGCATCGAGGGGATGATCAACGCCGCCGGTTTTGCCCGCGAGCAGCAGATCCCATACCTCGGGATCTGCCTCGGGATGCAGGTCGCGGTCGCCGAGTTCGCGCGCGCCGTCGCCGGGATGGAGGGCGCCAACTCCACAGAGTTCGACATCGAGACGCCGCACCCCGTGATCGATCTGCTCCCGGAGCAGAAGGAGGTCGCCGACCTCGGGGGCACGATGCGTCTCGGGGCCGACCCGATCAAGCTGCACGACTCTACGCGCGCCCGGCGGCTGTACGGCGAGGCCGTGATCTACGAGCGTCACCGCCACCGTTACGAGGTCAACAACCTCCTGCGCAAGCGCCTGCAGAGCGCGGGCCTGGTGATCAGCGGCACCTCTCCCGATGAGCGGCTCGTCGAGGCGATCGAGCTTGAGGGCCACCCGTTCTTCGTCGCCTCTCAATACCACCCGGAGTTCAAGTCCCGTCCCGAGCGCCCCGCACCGCTGTTCCGCGGCTTCGTCGCCGCAGCGCTCGCGCACGCGGCGGCCCGGCCGGCGCGCAGCGACGCCGGCGCGCGCAGCTAGACCGGCGCAATGGACGAGGCGCTCGAGGGCCGTCGCCTGGCCGCACTCTTCGCCGACCTGTGCGCGATCGACAGCCCCTCGCGCGGCGAGCGCGCCGTGGCAGAACGGGTTCGCGCGGAGCTCGGCTCACTCGGACTCGAGGTCGAAGAGGACGACGCCGGCACGGCGATCGGCGGCGACTGCGGCAACCTGCTGGCGCGCATTCCGGGACCCGACGAGCAGGCCAGGACGGTGCTGCTGTGTGCACACCTGGACACGGTTCCGGCACTGGCCCCGCTCGAGCCGACGCTCACCGACGGATACTGGGAAAACGCCGGCCAGGGCATCCTCGGCGCCGACAACAAGGCGGCAGTTGCCGTGCTCCTGATCCTTGCCCGGCGCCTGGCCGAGCAGGGCAGCCCGTGCGCGATCGAGCTGCTGTTCACCGTCGCCGAGGAGATCTGCCTGCAGGGCTCGGCGGCGTTTGACCGCTCGCGACTGCACAGCGAGTACGGCTTCGTTTTCGACCACGCAACCCCGATCGGCGGCGTCGTGACGGCCTCGCCGACGCATTACCGGATCGAGGCACAGTTCACCGGAGCTGCCGCCCACGCCGGCCTGGAGCCCGAGCGCGGTCGCAGCGCGGTGCTTGCCGCGGCGCGCACGGTCGCCGCGCTCGAGCAGGGGCGCCTGGACGAGGCTACGACCCAGAACATCGCGCTGATCGAGGGCGGCGGGGCGATCAACGTGGTGCCCGACCGCTGCCGGATCGAAGGTGAGCTGCGCTCACTGGACGGCGCGCGCGCGGAGCAGCTCGCGGCCGACTTCGTCGCGGCCTGCAACCGGGCGGCGAACCTGCCCGACTGCGACGTCGATGTCGATGTGACCTGCGAACGGACCTTCGCCGGCTACCGCCACCCCGAAGCGAGTCCAGGTGTCGAAGTCGCCCGCCGCGCGCTGGCGCGCCGGGGCTACGAGCCATTCGACGTGGCCAGCGGCGGCGGCTCGGATGCCAACAGCTTCATGGTCGCGGGCCTGCCGGTGATCAACATCGCGAACGGGACGGAATTCGCCCATCAGCCTCGCGAGCGCGTCAGTGACGAGGCCCTCCTCGCGATGGTCGGCGTGAGCGCCGCGCTGATCGATGAGGCGGCGGCGTGAGCGCTCCGTCGCGCCGCTTCGAGCACCTCGGCGGGGAGACGGTCTACGCCGGCCGGATCGTCGACGTGCGAATCGAGCACTACCGCCACGAGGACGGCGAAGAAGCCACGCGTGAGGTTGTGCGCCACCCCGGTGCCGTCGCGATCCTCGCGCATGACGACCTGCACGTCTGGCTGACGCGTCAGCCGCGCGAGGCGGTCGGCGAGGCCGACATGCTCGAGATTCCGGCCGGGCGGCTCGATCGTCCGGGGGAGCCCCCGGAACGCGCCGCGCACCGCGAGCTGGCCGAGGAGGTTTCGCTCGCCGCGGACACGATGACCCACGTGATGACGTGGTGGACCGCCGCGGGCATCACCGACGAGCGGGTCCACCTGTTCCACGCCACCGGCCTGCGCGCCGCGAGCGCCGAGAGCGGAGAGCAGGAGCGCATCGAAGTCGTGCGCTGGCCGCTGGACGAGCTGAGCGAGGCGATCGCGCAGTGCGTGGACTCCAAGACGCTGATCGCATTGCAGTGGCTCGCGCTACGCCTGAGCGACGCGTTGCGCTAGCAGGAGCGCGCCCCGTGGGCGCAGAACAGGACCGCATGAGCGATGTCGTCCTCGACGCCGACTTCAGCGCCCTCGTCGTCGACTTTCTGGCGTTCCTCGAGCTCGAGCGCGGCCTCTCGCGCAACACGCTGGCCGCGTACGGCAGCGACCTGGACCAGTTCGGCGCCCACCTCGCGCGGATCGGGGTCGGAGCGCTCGACGCCACCGCCGAGGACCTCGCCGGCTTCCTCGACGAGCTGGCGCGGGGCTCGCAGGGCCAGCCGCCGGCGGCGCCCGCGACGCTCGCGCGCAAGGTTGCATGCCTGCGCTCGCTCTACCGCCACCTGCGCCGCGAAGGCATGATCGACCGGGACCCGGCCGCCGAACTGCGCGGGCCGCGCGCCTCGCGGCGGCTACCGAACGTGCTCACGCGCCAGGACGTCGCGCAGCTGCTCGCCCAGCCACATGGCGAGAGTCCGCTCGCGCTGCGCGATCGCGCGATCCTCGAGCTGATGTACGCATGCGGGCTGCGCTCGTCGGAGACCGTGACACTGGAGGTCGGGAACCTCGACCTCGAAGAGGACCTGCTGGCCGTGACCGGAAAGGGCTCCAAGGAGCGCCTCGTGCCCGTCGGCGGCGCGGCGGCGCGCGCGGCGCGGGCGTATCTCGAGGGGGGCCGGCCGGCGCTCGTCGCAGAGCGGGTCCAGCCGCTGCTGTTCGTCAACGCACGCGGCGGACCGCTGACCAGACAGGGGCTCTACAAGATCATCCAGGGGCACGCCGCGAGTGCCGGGCTCGCCGGGCGGATGAGCCCGCACACGCTGCGCCACAGCTTCGCGACGCATCTGCTCGACGGTGGCTGCGACCTGCGCTCGCTGCAGGAGATGCTCGGTCACGCGGACCTCGCGACGACCCAGCTCTACACGCACCTCTCAGCCGAGCACCTGAAGAACGCCTATTTCTCCGCGCATCCGCGCGCGAGCATCACTCCGCCCGCTTAGATAGGCGGGTGCCCGCGCGTTCGCGACGTGCCTTCGTACTGGTGATCGACGCCCTCGGCATCGGCGCACTCGCCGACGCCGACGCCTACGGAGACGCGGGCACCAACACCCTGGTGCACCTTGCGCAGGCCGTCGGCGGACTGCACCTTCCGACGCTCGCCTCGCTCGGACTGGGCAACATCACGGCGATCCCCGGCGTGGCGCCCGCGGAGCGCCCGGTGATCTACGGGCGCCTTGGCGCCCTGGGCCCGGGCAAGGACTCGGTCGCCGGCCACTGGGAGCTGATGGGGATCGTGCTGGACGAGCCGCTGCCGGTCTTCCCGAACGGCTTCCCGGACGCGCTCGTCGCGCGGCTCGAGGCGGCGACCGGGCACCGCTTCATCTGCAACCGGCCCGCGAACGGGATCTCGGCGATCACCGACTTCGGCGCCGAGCACCTCGACAGCGGCAAGCCGATCCTCTACACCTCGCAGGACTCGGTGCTGCAGGTCGCCGCGCACGTCGACAGGGTCCCGCCGCAGGAGCTTTATGCGCTGTGCGCCCAGGCGCGCGCGGTGCTGACCGGCCAGTGGGGCCTCGGACGGGTCATCGCCAGGCCCTTCAGCGGCCGGCCGGGAAGCTTCGAGCGCACTCAGGGGCGCCGGGACTGGGCGCTGGCCCCGCCCGGAGACAGCTATCTGCTGGCGCTGCAGCGGGCCGGAGTACCGGTTCACGGCGTCGGCAAGATCCGCGACCTCTTCGCGGGCGTGGGGATCGACGTCGCCCACGCGGGCTCGACGAACGCCGCGGCACTGCAGGCCACGCACGAACTGGCCGCGACGCTCGAGGCAGGCTTCGTGTTCACCAACCTGATCGAGACCGACCAGGTCTACGGCCACCGCAAGGACATTGCAGGTTTCGCAGCGGCGCTGAGCGCGATCGACGACTCACTCGCGGGGCTCCTGGCGCGGCTGCACCCCGAGGACCTGCTCGTGATCACCGCCGATCACGGCGTCGACCCCTCACACCCCGGCAGCGACCACACGCGTGAGCACACGCCGCTGCTCGCGAGCACCGCGGCGATGCTCGGGACGGGCGGGGGCCGGCGACACGAAGGGCCGCTCTCCGATGTCGGGGCGAGCGTCCTGATGCACCTCGCGGGCGAGCGCGCGGACGCGCTTCCCGGAAGCAGCTTCCTCGAGGCGAGCTGATGCCCGAGCTCCCCGAGGTCGAGACGGTCCGCCGCCAGTTGGCTCCGATCTGCGAGGGCCGGCGCCTTCGTCGCGTCGCGGTGCTCGATCCGCGCTGGTGCGCGCCGCTCGCGCCCGCGGAGCTCGTCGACGCGGTCCAAGGGCGGCGGATCGAAGGTCTCTCGCGCCGCGGGAAGTACCTGATCTGGGATCTCTCGGGGGAGGTCCACCTGATCCAGCACCTGCGGATGACGGGAACGATCCTCCTCGACCCGTCTCCCGAGCAGCGCCACGTGCGAGTGACGATCGAGCTTTCGCGGCGCGCCGGCATGCCGGCAGACCTGGCGTTCGTTGACCCGAGACGCTTCGGCACCGGGCAGCTGGCGCTCGGCGACGCGGCGCTGGAGGCCTTCTTTGCCGATCGGCTCGGGCTCGAGCCGATCGACCCGCGCTTCACGACCGAGTACCTGGCCGGAGTCCTGCGCGGCCGGCGCACGGCGATCAAGCCGCTGCTGCTCGACCAGCGGCGGCTGGCGGGCGTCGGCAACATCTATGCCGACGAGGCGTTGCACGGCGCGGGCATCCATCCGCTGCGCCCGGCCCGGCAGATCCGCGGCGCGCAGGTCGAGCGGCTGCGCGCGAGTCTCGCGACCGTACTCGAAGCCGGCATCGAGTCACGCGGCGCGAGCATCGACGACTTCCGCGGCGTCGACGGCGTCTACGGGAGCTTCCAGGACCGCTTCCGAGTCCACCTGCGAGCCGGCGAGCCGTGCGAGACCTGCGGGCGCGAGATCGTCAAGATCACCGTCGCGGGCCGGGGAACGTACGTCTGCGAGCGCTGCCAGCCGCGCCCGCGCCGGCGTCGCTAGCCTGCGAGCAGCTCGTCGAGTCGGCCGCTGTCGGCGGCGGCCTTGAGTTCCTCGTAGCCGCCGACCAGGTGCCCGTCGATGATCACCTGGGGGAAGGTCATCATCCCCGTTTCGCGCACGAGCTCGGCGCGGCCCTCGGGGTCACGCGCGAGGTTCACTTCCTCGAACTCCACGCCGCGGCCCTTCAGCAGCCCCTTCGCGCGCGCGCAGAAGGGACATGGATCCGTCGTGTACATCAGCACCGAGGCCATGGAATCGAGGATAGCCGCGCGCAGTTTGGGCTCCGCCCGCGAACCTAGACTGCTGTCATGGGCAGACAGGTCAAGACCGAGGCGATCGTGCTGCGCTCGCTGCGCTACGGCGAGGCCGACCGGATCCTGAACCTCTACACGCGTGACCGAGGCCGGGTCGGGGCGATCGCCAAGGGCGTGCGGCGCGCGCGCAGCCGCTTCGGCGGGCGCCTGGAGCCGTTCTTTCGCCTGCACATCGAGCTTCACGAGGGCCGCTCGGAGCTGCTGACCGTCACGGGCGCCGAGACGATCGACGGCTACCCGGCCCTGCGCGCGGACGCGGCAGCGCTCGATGGCGCGTCGCGCTCCTGCGACGCGGTCCTGCGCCTGTTCGATACCGGCGAGGGGCACGGCGACGTCTTCAATCTGCTCTGCAACCGGCTCGCGCTGCTCGGGTCCGCCGACGACGCGCAACGTGCGCAGGCCGCCCACCGGGCCGGCGAGCTCGCGTTCCGCCTGAAGCTGATGCACGCCGCGGGACTCGCGCCGCAGCTCGCGGCCTGCGCGAACTGCGGCGAGCGCGAACACCTCGTCGGTTTCTCCGGCGCGGCGGGAGGAGTCGTGTGTGGCTCCTGCGAGGCCGGGTCGTTCGCGCTGGACGAGCGGGCCTGCGAGTTCATGGTCACGGCGCTCGGCAGCCCACTGCGCGATGTGCCCGCGGCGGACGCCCCGTATCTCGCGCAGGCCGAGCGGGCAATTGCCGCGACGCTCGAGCACCACGCGCATGTGCGCCTGATCGCGGCGGCGGCTTAGCGGGCGCAGGATCCCGACGCGGGGAGGGGCTATCGTGACCCAGCGAATGGACGAGGGAGCGCCGATCGCCTACACGGTTCTGCACGCGGGCGTGCCGGTCTACGCCGCCGACGGCGAGCAGGTTGGAACCGTCGCGCGGGTCCTCGCGGAACCCAACGTGGACATCTTCCACGGCGTCGTCGTATCGAGTCCGGTGGGCATGCGCGAAGTCGAGGCAGCCGACGTGCGCGGACTCTACGAACACGGCGTAGACCTGGTCCTCGACTCGGCGGCGTTCGGCGCGCTCGGAGACCCGCGTAGCGGTCCGGCGGAGGGTCAGGCCACCTGGGACGAGCTCCACGGCCGCTTCGGCGACGGCAAGGCGTGAGCGGGGCCCGCGCCGGAGAACCCGTCGCAGAGCAGTTCGAGCGCGCCCGGCGCGAGCTCGAGGAGATCACACTGTCGCCGCTCGCGGCCCGCTCATATCCTGCGCTGCGCGAGCACGACGAGCCCGATTGTGCGCTGCGCACGCCGTTCCAGCGTGACCGCGACAGGATCGCGCACTCGAAGAGCTTTCGGCGACTGACGCACAAGACGCAGGTCTTCGTCGCGCCGACCGGCGACCACTACCGCACGCGTCTCACGCACACCCTCGAGGTCACGACGATCTCACGGACCGTCGCGCGGGCGCTTGCGCTCAACGAGGACCTCACCGAGGCGATCGGGCTCGGCCACGACCTCGGCCACGCACCGTTCGGACACATCGGCGAGGAGGCGCTCGACGCCTGCCTGAAACGCGACTTCGGCCGCGATTTTCGCCACTTCGAGCACTCGCTGCGGATCGTCGAACGGCTCGAGCGCGACGGCCGCGGCCTGAATCTCACCGAGCAGGTTCGCGACGGGATCCTCGCGCACTCGGGCCGCGCGCCCGAACCCGCGACGCTCGAGGGGCGGATCGTGCGGATCATCGACCGCGTCGCCTACATCAACCACGACATCGACGACGCAGTTCGCGCCGGCCTGCTCTCCGAGGGCGAGCTGCCGGCCGACGCGATCGAGGTGCTCGGAGCCGGGGGCTCGCAGCGCATCGACCGGCTGGTGCACGACATGGTCGAGCACTCCCAGTTGGCCGGCGACATCGTGCAGGGCCCGCTGGCGGGACCCGCGATGGACGAACTGCGCTCGTTCATGTTCGAGCGCATCTATCTCGGCGAGGAGGTTCGCACCGAGGCCAGGCGGATCACGAACGTCGTGGCGAGACTGTTCGAGCATTACGTCGCGCATCCCGAGCTGCTCCCGGCGAGCGCCGGCGATGAGGACCTCGCGACCCGCGTGACCGACTACCTGGCCGGCATGACCGACCGCTACTGCATCCGCGCGTACACCGAGTTGCAGGTACCGCGCGCCTTCGCCCGGTAGCGTTTCGCTGTGGCGCTCTACACCAGCGACTCGCGTGATCGCGTCCGTGAGGCGGTCGATTTCGTCGAGCTCGTCTCGACCCGCACCGAGCTGCGCCGCGCCGGCCCGAGCCGCTACGAGGGGCTCTGCCCGTTCCACGACGAGCGCACGCCGTCGTTCGGAATCGACCCGGTGCAGAAGGTCTACCACTGCTTCGGTTGCGGCGCCTCCGGCGACGTCTTCACATTTGTCCAGGAGACCGAGGGCATCGACTTCAAAGCTGCGCTGGAGCTGCTCGCCGAGCGCTACCACGTCAAGCTTGAGCGCGAGGCCGAAAACGCCGGCGAAGCCGAGCGACGCAAACGCCGCGAGCGCCTCTACGCGGTGCTCGCCCGGACGGCGGCGTTCTACGCCCGCTACCTCTGGGAGGCCGGCGAAGCGCAGCCTGCACGCGCCTACCTCGCGGGCCGCGGCCTGGAGGAGGCGATCCTGCGTGAGTTCGCGGTCGGTTTCGCGCCCCACGCGTGGGACCGCGTGCTCGCCGCGTCCAAGCGTGAGGGCTACAGCGAGCAGGAGCTGCTCGAGGCCGGACTTGCGCAGCGCTCGCGCGAGTCCGGGCGCACCTTCGACCGCTTCCGAGGGCGGATCATGTTCCCGCTGACCGACGGGCGGGGGCGCGTGATCGGCTTCGGCGCACGGGCGATGGGGGACGAGAAACCCAAGTACCTCAACAGCGCCGACGGTGAGATCTACCACAAGGGCCGCAATCTCTACGGCGCGCACATCGCACGCCAGCATGCGGCAAAGGCCGGGCGCGTGATTCTCTGCGAGGGCTACACCGACGTGATTGCGATGCACCAGGCGGGGTTGCGCGAGACGGTTGGCCTGATGGGAACAGCGCTGACGGCCGAGCAGGTCGCCGAGCTCGGCCGGATGGCCCCGGTCCTGGTCCTCGCGCTGGATGCCGACAGCGCCGGCCAGGGGGCGATGGAACGCGCGGCGACGCTCGCCGCGGATCGCAGCCTCGAGCTGCAGGTCGCGCCGCTGCCCGCCGGTAGCGATCCGGCCGACCTCGTCGCTCAGCGCGGCGCGCAGGCGGCGCGCGAGGCCTTCGATGCGACCGTTCCCTTCGTCCGCTTCCGCGTCGAGCGGATCGTCGCCGCGGGCGACGCGGGCAGTCCGGAGGGGCGCGACAAGATTGTCGATGCGCTGCGGCCCGTCTTTGCCGCGATCCCGGTCGGCGCGACGCGGCTCGATCTGACGCGCTTTGTGGCAGGACGCCTCGACCTGACAGAGAACCTCGTCGCCGAGATGCTCGCCGCGCCGCGCGGGCAGCGGCGCCCTGCCGGCGCCGGACGGCTCAACGAGAGCGTCGCCGATCCGACCGAGATCGCGTTCCTCGCGCTCTGCGCCGCGCTCGGCGAGCCCGGTCAGCGCGAGCTCGCCCAGCTCGACCTCGACGAGCTGTTCGCCGGCGAGCCGATGCGGCGTCTCGCGCGCCTGCTGGTCGAGCACGGCACACACGGGATTGCGGCCGCCGCCGACCCCGAACTGGCCCCGCTGGTCTCCGAGCTACTTGTGACCGCCGCGGGTGAGCCGCCCGACCAGGAGCTGCTGCGCCTGCAGCGCTACCAGCTTGAACTGGCGGCGCTCGAGCGCCGGATCCGCCGCTCACGGGCAGGAGCCGGAGAGGACAGCGTCTCCGAGCTCGCGCAGCGCCGCGACGAGCTAAAGCAGACCTTCGACCGCGCGTACAGCGCGGCGCTCGAGGACGGCCGGTGAGCAGCCCGCCGTGCCTCCGCCCGAAGCCCTAGGCCAAGCGCCGCTCCGGCGAGCACCCGCCGGGCTTCAGGCGAGGGCCTAGTACATTCTCTTGCGTATCGGTCTGGGGTAGCTCAATTGGCAGAGCATTCGGCTGTTAACCGAAGGGTTATGGGTTCGA
>Ga0182013_10007418_pt1 | contig 12093 bp, 6 predicted proteins | sample 612S2MmetaG_FD_120487 | JGI IMG/M metagenome (GOLD analysis project Ga0182013, IMG submission 120487) | Permafrost microbial communities from Stordalen Mire, Sweden - 612S2M metaG | ecosystem: Environmental > Terrestrial > Soil > Wetlands > Permafrost | place: Sweden: Stordalen | collected...
AACGGTCCGATCTACACAGTCGTAACTGCCAGGGGGTCGCCCCACAAGCGCTAAGGGGCCGCGAAACAATAAGTTGACCAAATGTCTCGAACGTGCGCAATCGCTCCCTAACGGTCCCTAACGGTCGCGGCTCTGTCAAACGCGCATGCGAGCCGCGCGCGTGAGCAAGCGGTTGGGTCTGAGTGCACAGGATATTATTTCGCGGCTTCTAACGTAAGCCACGCTCTGTCCGAGTAGCCGACTTCCCGTCAACTTGGTTTGTAGAGGCTGCGTCGGGGATGATCGGTTACGGCCGCCGGCCCCCTCTTTCACTACCTGTTGGAGTTTAGCAAGAGACGGCTCGTTAGTACGCTTGTCCCCGATTGTCGATACCGTGAATACGCGCCTGGCTCGGGGTATCGAGATCGAAGAACACCCGCCACTTTCCCGCGCGCGGCGGGCTCCCAGACGAAGGTCAAAGTCCGAATTCCCTGAGTACGTCACTGTGGGATATTCCAGGAGATGGTTGGTCACGGGCGCGATCAATCCGCGCTAGCAAGTCCGCATCAACTGGGGCTTCGTGAGCTAAGAGGAACTCGATGTAACGCGTCGCCGCGGAGATTTCGGACTCCGGAAACTGGTCGATCAGGCGATGAAGTTGCCGTCTATCCGGCATCGTTGTCTGCTTCCAGCTTACGCCACTTCCGAATCTTGTGCCCGGCCCAGCAGGCCGGAGACCGTCGCGCCGCCAGCCTCCGCCGCGGAATCGGGCGCGCGCAGAAACGCACGAATCTCGGTAATGCTGTCGGCGCTGGGCTTCACATCGGCCACGCCGGTCCAGTAGGGGCGGAGGGCCGCTGCATTGCGCTGCACCCAGTAGGAACGGAAGTAGACATCCTCCCGAGGGAATCATACTCCATGTCGTCTGGTATTCTGGACATTCCCGCCTTATGAGTCGAAAACTAGCGCACCTCAGCCTGATCTTCTCCGGAATGATCCTGGCGGCCCAACCGTCCATTGCGCAAGGCCTCGCGGAGGCCGACCGCATCGCTCTGGCCTACACCCAGGCCCACTACACCAAGTACGAATTCCGAATTCCCATGCGCGACGGCGTGCGCCTGTTTGCCGCCGTCTACGTTCCCAAGGACGCCTCGCAGCCGTACCCCATCATCATGCAGCGCACCCCCTATAACGTGGGACCGTACGGCGCCGACAACTACAAGACCCAAGTGGGCCCGTCCATGGCCGCCGAAAAAGAGGGCTTCATTTTCGTCTATGAGGATGTGCGCGGCCGCTACATGTCTGAGGGCGTGTTTGTGGATGTGCGCCCGCACAAGACGCATTACGATGGCCCCAAAGATACCGATGAGAGCACCGACACCTGGGACACCATCGACTGGTTGATCAAACACTTTCCCAACAACAACGGAAAAGTGGGGATGTGGGGCATCTCCTATCCCGGATTCTTCGCCGCGCACGGTCTGATGGATTCGCACCCGGCATTGAAGGCGGTGTCGCCGCAGGCCCCCATGGGCGACGTGGGGAACGGCGACGACGGCTATCACAACGGCGCGTTTCATCTGGCCGCGAATTTCCGCTTTTACTCCGGTTTTCTGCCGCGGAAACCGGAACCCGAGCGGCCCGCGCCGGCTGTCCGCTTCGACCCCGGCACCATGGACGCTTACGACTTCTTCCTGCGCATGGGCCCGATATCGAATGCCAATGAGAAGTACCTCAAAAACACCAGCGCCTATTGGGACGACACCATCAAACACACCTCCTACGACGAATACTGGCAGACGCGCGCCCAGGCGCCGCACATGAAGAACGTCACTCCGGCGGTGATGTGGGTGGGCGGTTGGTTCGATGCCGAAGATCTCTCCGGGCCGCTCAAGCTGTTCAACGCGCTGGAAAAGAATGGCGCCATCGCCCCGGACACTCTCGTAATGGGGCCCTGGCGCCACGGCGGCTGGGCCCGCGACCGCGGCGACACCCTCGGCAACCTGAACTTCAAGTCGAATACTTCCGAGTATTTTGCGGAGTCGATCGAGCTGCCGTTTTTTGTGCAGAACCTGAAGGGCAAGGGCAACGGACTGAAGGCCAGCGCGGAGAGCGCCGTTCCCAAGGCATTCCTGTTTGAGACGGGGCGCAACGAGTGGCGCCGCTTCGACGCCTGGCCACCCAAGAACAGCACCGCCCGCTCGCTGTATTTCGATGCCGATGGGAAACTGTCGTTTACCGCTCCATCGGAGGCGGGCTTTGACGAGTATTTGAGCGACCCCAACAAACCGGTGCCCTCCACTGGCGAGCTCGCTCCCGGCATGGGAATGCCCGTGGATTACATGACCTTCGACCAGCGCTTCGCCTCCACGCGGCCCGACGTCCTGACCTATGAAACCGAACCGCTGGACCACGACGTCACCATTGCCGGACCCATCACGCCGCTGCTGCGCGTCGCGACTACCGGCACGGATTCGGACTTCGTCGTCAAGCTGATCGATGTCTATCCCAACGACTATCCCGATCCGGACCCCAACGTGAAAGGCGTGTACATGGGCGGCTATCAGCAACTGGTTCGTGGCGAGCCGTTCCGCGGCAAGTTCCGTAACAGTCCCTCCAAGCCGGAGCCCTTTACGCCGGGAAAACAGGAGAAGATCGAGTTCTGGATGCCGGACGTGCTGCACACCTTCCGCTCGGGCCATCGCATCATGGTGCAGATCCAGAGTTCGTGGTTCCCTCTTGTGGATCGGAACCCGCAGCAGTTTCTGGACATACCGAATGCCAAGGCTTCGGATTTCAAGAAAGCGAGGGAACGGGTATTTCGTGGTGGGCCGGATGGGTCGCAACTCCGCGTGCTGGTGATGGAGTAACTCGCTGTCCCTGAGGGCGACCGGGGATCTCGGGTAGTCGGGGAAATTGACCTGAGCCAAACGGATGGCCGGGCCTGAGGAGCCGCGAAGAAGTATCCTGTGCACTCACAACCGCTTGCTCCCGCGCGCGGCTCGGCATGCGCATTTGACCGAGCCGGGCCCAGAGGGCGCCCCGTGAGGGAGCGATTGCGGACGTTCGAAACATTTGGTCATCTTATTGTTTCGCAGCCCCTAACGCTCCCTTACGGTCGCGGCTCTGAACGCGCATCGGAGCCCTGCCCAGAGGGCACCCCGTGAGGGAGCGTTAGGCAAGCTTATTTCTTACTTGAGAACCGCGATGTTCACATCGGCCTGCAACTTCAGGTCGCGCGAGGAGGGGCCCACGAATACCGTGCGCGCGCCAGTGGCGGTCTCCCACTTACCATCGGCGGTGGACCAGAACTGCAGCCGGCGAGGCTCCACGTGCAGAGCCACGGTCTTGGACTGGCCGGCCGGAATACCGACGCGGTAGAACTGCACCAGTTGCCGGACGGCGAACTGGGCTCCGGCGGGCGGGGCCTTGGGAGCGCCGATGTAAACCTGCGGCACCTCGTCGGCGGCCACCTTGCCGGTGTTACGGATGGTGAAGCTCACGTCGAGACCTCCGTCGCCCGTGCGGGCTACCTTGAGCAGGGAGTACTGGAACGCGGCGTAGGACAGGCCGTAGCCGAAGGGGAACAGGGGCTTGATGTCCTGCTTGTCGAACCAGCGGTAGCCCATGAAGATGCCCTCGGTCTCATAGGTCTTGCCGTCCACTCCCTGGTTGGTGCGCTCGGGGTGGTTGGCGCGATCCTGCGCCACCATGTCGGACAGCTTGACGGGCCAGGTGATGGGGAGGCGTCCCGCGGGGCTTGCCTTGCCTAGCAGCACGTTGGCGGTGGCGGGGCCACCCTCGTCGCCGGGATACCACATTTCGAGCACGCCCTTCACTTTGTCGATCCACGGCATCGCTACGGGCAGAGTGGTATTCAGGACTACCACGGTATTGGGATTGACGGCGGCAACGTCGGCGATCAACTGATCCTGGTTGCCGGGCAGGGTGAAGACCGCTGGCGCCAGGCGCGCCCAGGCGAATACCACGGCCTTCTTTGCGCTCTTGGCGGCAGCGACGGCCGCATCGTAGTTGGCTTTCTCCTGCTGCGGCGTGACCCAGGCCAGGCGGACCTGGACCGGGAAGCCGTTCTGTTCACCGGTGGTGGTAACGGTCAGATCGTGCGGGCCCGCCTTGAGGTCGATTCTGTTGCGGGCGTTATTGAGGTGGTCCGCCGTGGGGACGATATTGCCCGAAATGGGGTGCTGGCCTTTGAGGCCGGGCAGAGAAGCGAGGGACGGTCCGCCCTGGCCGCCGCGCCCACCGCCGCCCGCCGCCGGCATGGCCGCGCCCGGCGCCGCGCCGCCCGGCAGGATGGCTCCCGGCTGGGGAGCGCCGCCGCCTCCACGCCCACCGCCGCCGCCAGCCACCTGGTTGCCGTCGAGTGTCACGGACCCGGTAGTTCCACGAGTCTGAAACGCCAGCGTATACGCTCCGTCCGCCGGAATGTTCAGCGTGCCCTTCCACGTGTACGAAGTCCCGGCGGGCAGGGCCTTGCCGTTCGAACCGGTGAAATCGATCTGGGCGTCATTCTCTGTCTCGCCGGTGCCGGTAGTGGTGCGCACCAGGTTCGACAGGTTGGCTGCCGGTATGGGCGTCCCGTCGAAATCGTTGGCGACGGCGAACTTCACCTTCTTCCCGGAGATCTTTTCGATGGAGGGAACCGGGCCCACCTGATGGTCGGGCAGCCCCATGGCTTTTTCACCCGAGATGCCGATGGAAACCAGGATGCCGCCGGTTGGGCCGATGAACGCCGTGGAATCGAGATCGGCGGTGGATAGAGGCAGCACGTTGTCCTGATTCTTCAGCAGGGTAGCGGCGTCCTCCGCGGTTTTTTGGAGAATCGGCGCGTTGAAGGCGGAATCCACCTCGGTGATGGTGTGCTTGGGGGCCTTATCGAGGTAGCCGAACTTGTCCATTTGAAGCAGGACGCGGCCGACGGCCAGGGAGATCTGCTGTTCCCTAATGAGGCCGTCCTGAACGGCCTTGAGCATTCCGTAGGCCGGCGGATCGTTGCCGCGTCCCGGACCGCCGGCTCCGCGGCCGCCCGCGCCTCCGCTGGCGCGTTCTTCAGGCATACCACCGCCGCCGCGTCCGCCCATGCCGCCGGGGTTGGCCTGAGCCGCTCCGCCGGGAAGCGCCGCCGCTCCCGTACCGCCTCGTCCGGCGGCCGCTGGCGCCGCGCCGCGTCCACCGCCTCCGCCCATGCCTCTTCCGCCCGGCTCGGCGGCGGAATAGCTGCCGGCCGGCATTTCCATATCGAGACCATTGGCGATATTCAGAGTGCCGTGCGTGGCGCCCCAATCCGAGGTATTGAAGCCGCGGAAGCCATCCTCGCCGCGGAAAATGGTGTTTTGGATTTCGGCGTTGTCGCAGGCCTGCAGGCCGTTGATCTTGTTGTAGGAACACATGATCGACGAGACACCCACGTTGGAGGCGTCCACGAAGGGCGCGATGTAGATCTCGCGCAGGGTCTGCGGATCGACGTACACGTCGTTACCGCCATCGTAGCCGACGAAGTGCTTGGCCTGGGACATCACGCCCTCGCCTTGCGTGCCCTGAATCTGCGACGAAGCGATCTGCCCGGTGAGGTAGGGGTCCTCGCCGGAGGTGTTGTAGCCGCGGCTGAATTCGAAGTCGCGGACGATATTGATGAAGGGCTGGAGAACCACGTCCTGGCCGAGGGACCGGGCGTCACGGCCAATCACGACGCCGTTCTTCCTGGCGTCATCGCGGCTCCAAGTGGCCGCGAGGCCCATGGTGGCGGTCATGCCGGTGGACCAGATTCCGATGGAGATGCCCGGGGGGCCGTCCGACAGACGGAGAGACGGTATGCCAAGACGCGGCAGGCCCGGCCACGTTCCGGCCTGGCCGACGCCGCTCGGGCTAGTCTCCGGGCCACCGTGCAGCAGGGTGATCTTCTCCTCAAGGGTCATTTGGCTGAGGAGATTGTCGACTCTCGCATTCCCCGTCACGACGGGTGGGATTGCGGTGGATTGCGAAAGGAGAATGGCCGCGCATACCGCCATGAGGGCGGCGGCGGCAAGAACGGACTTCCACATCGATGGCTGGCGCCTGCGGCGCCCGATACCGGAATATTGCACCTGAACCTCCAGCTTGATGAGCCTTGCCGTCGAACGGCGGCAGAGGCGCCAACCCGCGGCTACGCCAAGGGTAAAGCAGAGTGTAGTCCCGCGCTATGCGAAGTACAAGCGGAAGGCTGAGAGACAAACGGGTGTCTTTTCGCCGATGCGGCACGGCAGGGAATTCTCGCGGGCTTCGAGAAAGCACAAGTGAATTCCGACCACGCGGCGGCATCCACGTTCAACTGTACTGCCGACGTTGCGGGATCGGTGGGCTTCGTCATTCGATCCAATGCTTGATTCCGATTTTCCAGCGTCGGGGCGGAATCCGCAACGAGCCTCTGGAACTGCTCAGGCGAATCGAGCCGGCTCGGACTTCTTCGCAACTGCTTCGATTGTGGTGCTCTAAGGCGGGAACGCCTGGACCGTTAGCGTACCACGCCGCCACGAGCCGGATTTGGTATGTGTGGGGATAGTGGCAGGTGGATGGAGATGTTGTCAAGAATTCTCGTTCGTGTACGGCCCCAAAAATCTTGGGCCGTTGAAGTGAACCATGTGCGAAGGAGCGGAGGCGATCCACACCTCGGTTTCCCACGCGATGGCCTCCAGGTATTTCATGAAGATCTTGCGGTTTGGAAACGCCGACACGTAAACCCGTCCCGCAGTGCATCGTGCAAAGAGTTCTTCGAGTTCGGTGTGGCGCTTCGAGTCTACAGGACCGTGGCGCGTGACGGATTCGATCAGGAATAGCCAGTTTTTTTTCGCATTGTAGATCACCACATCCGGCAGCTTTCCGTGGTTGTCCAGCACCACGCCAAGTTGCGCCAGAAGGGACACCTCGAAGTATCCGTACTTGTCTCCGGTGTCTCCAACGTAAACGAGCGTGCCGCCACAAACGAATCGCGGGGCGAACTCTTCAACGATTGCCTTTATGAGAAGGGAATGATCGCCAGCGGAAAGGGCGATCTCGACACCATCTTTGACTTTCAGGGGCACCATCGCCATCTCACGCTCTCTGGCGTACATCTCAGCCAGCGTCTTGTGCACCGAAAGATGTTCCTCCAGCTTCTGCTTGTATTTGCGTGTTTTGTATGTCCGAAGCACCTCAAGAACCTGCGGGGCGATCTGGTAGACGGCGTGAGGACTGTTGACTGGCCGCTCCGGTTTGTCAGGATTGTATAGAGAAATGCCAGCCTGGACGAACTGGTGCATAGATTGGCGGCGCACCGTTTCACGAGTGTTCGGGGCATAATCCTTGTCGTAGTGCTTTCTTGCCCAATCCATTATTGGGGTGATCCCGATCCTTGGAGACTCGGCCTTGCTCCATTTCTTACCGGGCGTCAGATTCAGAAGCGCAAGTAGACAGAGCGCCGTCCTCTCGTTTTGTTGCGCCTTCGGAAGCCCCAAGTCAACAAGAATTGCCCGGGCTTCTTCCAGCGTCGTTTCTTTGCTCATGCGCGTGTCGGATCGTGTCGTCAATCTCGGCTTGTGTGAGGCCGGTGCGATAGTTCCTTCCCAACTCCTTCAAGAATTGCACGGATGGATATTTCATATTCCTGAGATCGGTGGCGTTGACTTGGGTGTGACCTGAGAATACACGAAAATGGTTGTCGAGCATCGTGGAGTTCAGAAAGAATGCCAGCCCTTTCGCCAAGGCGGGATCAATTCCACGTTTCGCAAAATGGAAGACGTTCCAATGGTTCTCGAAGCCAACCTGACTACATTTGATTTCGTCGGGATCGTAAACGTAGGCAACCACCCGGCGTCGTTCTTCCTTCGAGGAGAAGCGTTTCACGAGCACGTAACATTCATTCGGCATCAGCCAACGTTCGAGTGCTGGACCGTGCAAAAGAGCGTTGGGTTTCTTATGCTGCTTCGGGTACTGCAACTTTCCATCCGAGAAGTGGTGAGGATAGATCAGTGGGATCGAATCTTCTACCGGATCGACAAGCCAGTACAGCCGCAACCTGAAATCGACAACAGGTCCAGTGCTTACCTCCAGTCCGATCTCATCCAGCGAATGTTCAAAAAGATCAGCGCAATCGTGGCAGTCGTTGTCTGCGGTTGGAACGTGAATGAACACTTCGGGGTCGGTTGGTTTAACGATTTCAGTGAACGGAAATGTTCTTTCGCTGTAATCGGTGAGACGTTGATCGTGCGAAGACGAAACAACGATGTCGCCCTGCTCCTTACCTCTGACGAGCTTGATAATCACGTTTTCTTGTAGAACGTCATCATCTTTGAAGGCTTTCGTGCGGGACTCGAATACGTGGATGCGATCAAGTGAACATGTCTTGAAAATCAGTCGCCGGAAGGGCCGGTAGTATGGCCCATTGCAGAAAGAACGTGGAATGATGGCGACGACTTCTCCGTTCCGTTGCATCAGGAGCACCGATAACCCGACAAAGGCCGTATACAGATTCACCGTCTCGATTCCGACTTTACGCAGCAGCGCGCGGTGAATCGAATCGCTGTTCAGCTTTTTGTACGGCGGATTCAGGATGGCGTGTGTGTACCGCTTGCCTTTGGCGAGCGCGATCTGTTGGACCGCCGATGGAATGAAATCCTCACCATGAACGGTATGCTCCACGCCGAGAAGATGAAGGTTTTGCTCCAGGTGTTTCCGCATGATTGGGTCGATTTCCCAAACATCGGCTGAAGCAAGCGTGCCGAGTTCCTGGACAGCGGCTATTGTAAGGGAACCGATCCCGGCGCCGGCATCCAACAACACAGCGGGGCGCAGCGGAGCATCGAACAAACTCGCCATGTATTCGGCGATGACCGATGGCGTCATAAACTGCCCAAGTGCTGTTTTCCGATCCGGTTCAAGAGCGCTGTTGACGCTCAATCGAGACGCATCGGAATCGGGCATGGAGACGATTCGTCCAGGAATCATTTGAGCCATTCTCTTTGCTGAAGTCGCATCATAGCGCATCCACCTCGAACGTGCAGCGAGTTGACGGAATCGAAGAGCGATGGTGTTTTCGCCGACTCCCCCGCCCCGACATCTGCAACCGCCCGGTGAACTCCTGCCAGTTCCTCACGACTCAAGATCGGCTCCGACTCCGAACGGCGAGCCATGATCGGATTTTAGCGGATTCGTTTTTTGTTCGCCATCTGTCTTAATGTAAGCATCGGCTGGGCGACTCTATGTCGATACCCCTACGATCTCCATCCGGATTTGGTAAACTGGTTTTGAATTCAACACGGTGGGCGTAGCTCAGCTTGGTAGAGCGCCGGATTGTGGTTCCGGTGGCCGAGGGTTCGAATCCCTCCGCCCACCCCAATAACACCCCTCATTAACTCCAACGAAACGCAGCACTTATGCGATACTGCGGCTGTGCAGACCACAATCCGGCGCTCTGCCAAGCTGAACTACACCCACCGCCAAACGTATCAAGGCGTTCGAGAGCGTGCCAACTATTCGAGCCCCGCCCGCTTCCATAATTCATCCACGCGGCACTTCACCTCCGGCGCCATTTCGATCACTCCCGGCCAGGGCCGCGTGAACCCCTCCCCGGGCCACTTGCGCGTCGCGTCGATCCCCATCTTCGACCCGTAATTGGCCATCCGGCTGGAGTGATCCAGCGAATCCACCGGGCCCAGGACGAACTGAATATCGCGCTCCGGGTCGATATTGTTCAACGCCTTCCAGGCCACCTCGCGCACGTTCTGCACGTCCACGTCTTCGTCCACCACCACGATGCACTTGGAAAACATCGCCTGGCCGGTGCCCCAGATCGCATGCATCACCTTGCGCGCGTGGCCGGGGTACGACTTGCGGATGGCCACCAGAATCAGATTGTGGAACACCCCCTCGGCCGGCATGGCGATGTCGCGCACTTCGGGCAATTGCAGACGCATCAGCGGGAGGAAAATGCGCTCGATGGCCTTGCCCATGTAGTAGTCTTCCATGGGTGGCGGACCTACGATAGTGGTGGCATAGATCGGCTCCCGGCGCTGCGTCACGCAAGTGACGTGGAAGACGGGGTACTCGTCGGCCAGCGAATAGAAGCCCGTGTGATCGCCGAACGGGCCTTCGGTACGCAGCTCGCCCAGTTCCACGTAGCCCTCCAGCACGATCTCGGCCTGCGCCGGCACTTCCAGGTCGCAAGTGCGGCACTTCACCATTTCCACGGGACTCTGGCGCAGGAAGCCGGCGATCATCATCTCGTCGAGGTCCGGCGGCAGCGGCAGAATCGCGGAGTACATGGTGGCCGGGTCGGCGCCGATGGCCACCGCGACGTCCATGCGCTTGCGGCCGTAGTGCGCCATGCGGCGATAGTGCTCGGCGCCCTGTTTATGGGTCTGCCAGTGCATGCCGGCGGTCCGTTCGTCGAATACCTGCATGCGATACATGCCGCAGTTGCGCTTGCCGGTGTCGGGGTTTTTCGAGAAGACCAGCGGGAGGGTGATGAAGCGGCCGCCGTCTTCGGGCCAGCATTGCAGAATGGGGTAATCGAGCAGCGAAAAGCGCTCCGTGCGGACCACTTCCTGGCAGGGAGCGCTGGAGACGATGCGCGGGAAAAAGGCGCCCATTTCGGCTAGTTTGGGCAGCATTTTGAGCTTGCCGAGCAGGCTTTCGGGCATGCGCATTTCGAGAAACTCGACGATGCGCGCGGCCACTTCCTCCACCGAGTCCACGTGCAGCGCGATCTCCATCCTGCGCATGGAGGCGAAGGCGTTGATCAGCACCGGGACGCCGTAGCCCTTGGGCTTCTCGAACAACAGCGCCGGCCCGCCCTGTTTCACGGCGCGGTCGGCGAACTCGGTGATTTCGAGGATGGGGTCGACCTCGACGGCGATGCGCTTCAGCTCACCCTTTTCTTCCAGCGCGCGGATGAAGTCGCGCAAATCTCGATAGGCCATAGACCAATGAGTATGGTAACAGTCAAACCCATCGCGCAATGACAGGGTCCAGTGATGCGACGCAGCGCCGCTTCGCCGCAAGTGGCCGGCGGTAGCGCTCAGTTTGCCCGCAGGTGGGGCGGGCGGTGCTCGCCTGCCCCACCTGCGAAGCTCTGGCCATCGAAGGAAATGGCTCAGCCCATTTTCCCCGCCAGGCAGAAATTGCGGGGCGACAGCGGGAATTCGGAGTCTCGGCGCGGCAGGCACGACGAGCGCCTGCGCCACATCCGGAGTGGAGAGGAAACGTGGAAAAGAAGTGGCGGACAGCAGACAAATGGGCAGGAGGAAGACCCTCGCGGGAGTCCCGCCTGCCCTCGGAAACCTAGGAACTGGCTTCGGTAGTTGCAGGAACTTCCGGTGCGGGAGCCGATGTTGCTTCCGATGCTGGCGGCTCAGCCGGAGCCGCCGCAACAGGGGGAGCCGGAGGAGCAGCCGTCTTCACAACCTTCTTCTTCGGGGCGGGCTTCTTCGGAGCGGCCTTCTTCGGAGCCGCTTTCTTTGGAGCCGCCTTCTTTGGCGCAGCCTTTTTCACCGCCTTTGTGGGGGCGGACTTCTTGACTGCTTTCTTCGGCGCAGCTTTTTTCGGAGCAGCCTTCATGGCTGCCTTCTTCACTGGCTTAGCAGCTTTCTTCGCGGGCTTCTTCTTGGTTGCCATTCTCGTCTACCTCGAACATTCGTTTGCTCCGCTGTGCGGGTCATCTCATCTTATCTCACTCGTTGGACGAAAGCGCGCGATTCTTGTTGGCGCCCTGCAACAACGATTGATCGGTGAGTCTGAGGTTCTTCAAAAGTTCGGCGGCGCGTTTGCGCTCCGCTGGCGTGAGCCCGCGGGCAGCGCGTTCCATAGCGGCCTCGTGGCCGGCGAAGGCGCAAGCGATGACCTCGCGTCCGGCCTGAGTCAGATGCACGATGCGCGCGCGGCGGTCCGCCGGATCGTTGCGGCGCTCTACCATCAGACCTCCTGATCTCGCCCCGCATTTTCCGCCTGGCGGGGAAAATGGGCTGAGCCATTCCTTTCGATGGCGAGAACTTCGCAGGTGGGGCAGGCGGTGCCGCCTGCCCGCCCGCACTGAATTAGGCCCGCTGTTCGAATCGGATCGAGGGCAGGCGAGCACCGCCTGCC
>Ga0182013_10007420_pt1 | contig 12089 bp, 7 predicted proteins | sample 612S2MmetaG_FD_120487 | JGI IMG/M metagenome (GOLD analysis project Ga0182013, IMG submission 120487) | Permafrost microbial communities from Stordalen Mire, Sweden - 612S2M metaG | ecosystem: Environmental > Terrestrial > Soil > Wetlands > Permafrost | place: Sweden: Stordalen | collected...
ATACCGGCGATTCGCCTGCGATTCGCCGGCGAATGCGTCCTTGAGATTCTTTTCAGTCTTGCTGCCTTTGAGATTCACGACTCACTACTCCTTCCGATTGATGGATTCGGAAACCAAATCCGGATGAATTCGCCGCGACGGTAGTCCCGCCGGCGGCGCCAAGTCAAATTGCTGGTCTCTATCGGACGGATGCATGCCGTCTATCGGGCAAAGGGTAGCCGCCGCACGAGGCGCGAGTCGCGGGCGCAGCGCAGTCACGGGCCCAGAGGATCGCCGCATCGAGCGAAGCCCCGCAGGGTGGTGGGGTAGTTCGTCCGGGAGCAGGACGACCCATGGGGAGCACGTCACTGCCCGCGGAGCTCCGTCTCGGTGCGGCGGGTAGGCAGCATGCGTCAGCCGGCCAGGCCGTGTTATCAGCCGAACCCAGCGGCCGATGTCATCCATCGCTGACGCGCACCACGTATGAACCGGCCCTTGCACCGGACGGGCACGCTTGTTGCTAAGAAGCAACGGATGTGGTGTGGAATGCAATCCGGACGCGCACCCAAGCCGCCGAACGACGCTCGGCAGATTCACCATTCGAATCAGCCCATTACGATCGTACCGCAGCCCTGAGGGCGCTCCGGCAAGAGGCGACTAATGGCCCTGGTGTGCCCGATGATGATGGGCGTGATGGTGATGATGCTTGTGATGATGAGGCGCCGCAAAGCTTGCCGTGGCAAAAAGCAGCAGCGCAACCGTGATTCCGACGAACTTACCCATGACTCGACCCTACTCTTCGAATGAATTGCTTCCCAACGCATAGCATAGCCTTGTGCGGCCTCCCCAGCGAGTCGATTTGCGGCCGAGGGCCACGGTCTTTCTAGACGTTCGTTCAAATGCGTCTTTCTCGCAACAAGAGATGCATTGACAATGGAACCGAACGCGATTCTTATAAGCTCATATAACAACGTTGGGGATGCCGCAGGGTGCGCGATTGAATATTGCTTCAGAGCCCCTTGGGTCGGTCGACATGGCAATCGCGCATGCGAGGCGACTCCTGGAAAAAAATCCCGACCTCGCCGCAGAGCAGGCGCGGGAAGTTCTGAATGTCGATCCTGTCCATCCAACCGCCCGTCTCATCTTAGGGGCCGCCTTGCGCCGAGGAGGGCGCGCCCGGCAGGCTCTGGATGTGCTCGAACCTCTCGGCAGCGAGCTGCCGCACGCCGCCCCCGTGTATCTGGAGCTGGGAGTGGCGCGCGCGGAGACCGGTCATTTGCCGGGCGCGATCGCCGCGCTTCGCCGGGCACTGCAGCTCAATCCCGCGTCGGCCGACGGATGGCGCTTCCTGGCGGACTATCTGCAGGCCGATGGTGACGAGGACGGCGCCGGCGAAGCAAGGGTTCGATACGTTGCCGTCGCGGCCCGCGACCCGCGCTTGAAGGAAGCGGCGGCTGCGTTGATGCACAACGATTTGCCGCTGGCAGATCGCCGGCTGCGCACTCACCTGGCCGTCTATCCGACCGACGTGGCGGCGTTGCGCATGCTTGCCGAGGTGGCGGGGCGGCTGCGCAAGTACATCGCGGCTCAAGAACTGCTGGAACGCTGCCTCGGTCTGGCGCCCGAGTTCGATGCAGCACGCCAGAACTATGCCGCCGTGCTCAACCGGCAGGCCAAGCCGGCGGCGGCATTGCCCCACGCGGAACGGCTACTGGCCAAGGACGCCGGCAATCCAGGCTATCTGAGCCTCAAGGCGGCCATACTCGCGAATCTCGGCGACTACCGGGGGTCGATCGACCTCTACGGCAAGGTGCTGCGCGACCATCCGCAGCAACCCAAGGTGTGGATGAGTCTCGCGCACGCTTTGAAGACGGCGCGCCGAGCCGAAGAGAGCGTGACCGCGTATCGTCGCGCCATCGAGATGGAGCCGACTCTCGGCGAGGCCTATTGGAGCCTCGCCAACCTGAAAACCTTTCGATTCTCGGCGCAAGATGCCAGCGCCATGCGGTCGGCGCTCGATCGCACCGATCTCGCCGAGGAGGATCGGCTGCATCTCGAATTCGCGCTCGGCAAGGCGCTCGAGGACGAGGGGTCGTACGAGAGCTCGTTCGCCCACTACGCGGCCGGCAACGCGCAGCACCGACTCCATCATCCGTACAGCGCGGACGAGAACAGCCGTTTCGTGAGCCGGTCCAAGCGCCAATTCAGCGCGGAATTTTTTTCGGCCCGCGGGGTTGCGGCGATCCCGGTCTCGCCCGTTCCGATATTCATCGTGGGGTTGCCGCGCGCCGGTTCGACCTTGATCGAGCAAATACTCGCGAGTCACCCCTTGGTGGAGGGAACGATCGAGCTGCCGGATATTCCTCAGCTCGTTCGTGAGTTGGTCGGACGCGACGAGGGCGGGCACGAAGACCATTTCTTCGAGGCTCTTGCCGCACTCTCGGCACCGCAGCTCGCCGAGTTGGGCGAGCGTTATCTTGCCTCGACCCGGGTGCATCGCACGCGCGGCGCGCCGTACTTCATCGACAAGATGCCGAACAATTGCCTATATATCGGTCTGATCCAGCTGATCCTGCCGAACGCCAAGATCATCGACGCCCGCCGCCACCCGCTCGGTTGCTGTTTCTCGGCGTTCAAGCAGCATTTCTCGCGCGGCCAGAGCTTCACCTACGACCTCGAGGACCTGGGCCGCTACTATGCCGATTACGTGGATCTGATGGCGCACTTCGACGAAGTGCTTCCGGGCCGCGTGCATCGTGTGTTCTACGAGACCATGGTGAGGGACACCGAGTCCGAGGTGCGACGGCTGCTGGATTACTGCGGGCTCGCATTCGATGAGCGGTGTCTCAAATTTTACGACAACGAGCGGCCGGTGCGCACGGCAAGTTCGGAGCAGGTGCGCCGCCCCATCTTTACCGAGGGCCTGGATCATTGGCGCCATTACGAGCCGTGGCTCTCACCGCTGAAGCGGGCGCTCGGCGAGACTCTTACGGCCTATCCACATTGAATCGTATCGATCAATAAACGAAAACCACGGGAGCAAGGGAAACATCATGACTCGCAGCCGATTCAGATTCAGACACCGCCGCACGGTCGATGCGGGCCGCTCGCTCAACCTGCCGCGCTCCGCGCTGCGGCAGCTGCCGCTGGCCTCCGCTATTTCCGCCGTGCTCGCCGGCGGCGCGCCGATCGCCCGCGCTCAAGCTCCGGAGGCGACCGATACCCTTCAGGAGGTCACGGTCACCGCGCAGAAGGTCACGGAGAACCTCCAGAACGTGCCGGTGAGCATCGAGACCCTCGGTAGCGAGAAGCTCCAGCAGCTCAACATCACGAACCTCGACGACTACGTGCAGAATCTGCCGGGCCTCACGACCATCAAGAGCATCGGGCAGGGCGGAAACGGCGTCGGCACGACGCACGTCTACATGCGCGGCATCAACTCGGGCCAGGACGGCAACCATTCCGGCTCCCAGCCCACCGTCGGAACTTATTTCGACGAGCAGCCGGTGACCACCATCGACGGCACGGTGGACATGCATATCTATGACATCGCGCGCATCGAAGTGCTGGAGGGGCCGCAGGGCACCCTGTACGGGGCGAGCTCGGAGGCGGGCACCGTGCGCATCATCTCGAACAAGCCGGATCCCACCAAATTCGAGGCGAGCTACGATGTGGCCGGCGACCAGATCACCAACGGCGGCGGCGCCGGGGGGAAGGCCGAGGCCTTCGTCCACAGTCCGCCCTCCCCCATCGCGGCGGTGCGCATCGTCGGATGGGACGAGCACGATCCGGGCTACATCAGCAACGTCGCGGGCACGAATGTGAACGCGGGCATCGTGAACGGCAACCGCAGCTTCCCAACGTGGAGCGCCACGGGCGACACGCTGAGCAATGCGGGTTCCCGCGAGAAGAATTACAACACGGTCGAATATCGGGGCGGTCGGGCCGCCTTGAAGCTCGACCTGGGCGACAACTGGACCGTGACCCCCACCTTCATGGGTCAATCCACGGCGGCCAACGGCTTTTTCGGATACGACCCGGCGGTGGGTCCGCTCCAACTCGTGCACTCCGGGCCCGAGAACGATCAGGACTCGTTCACCCAGACGGCGCTCACCGTCGAGGGCAAGGTCAGCAACTTCGACATCACCTACGCGGGTGCCTGGTTCACGCGCAACCAGCATTCGATCGCGGACTACTCGGACTACTCTTACTGGTACGACAAGTACTACGGTTCGGGCGCCTTCTGGACCAACAATGCAGGCACGCCGGTCATGCCGCAGGAGTTCGTGATCGAGGATAACCACTACTCCAAGTGGAGCAACGAGCTGCGCGTGAGCAGCCCGCAGGATTATTTCATCAAGGGCACGGTGGGCCTGTTCGCCGAGCGCCAGGTGCACGAGATCTGGGAGGACTACGTCCTGCCGGGCTTGGGCGGCAATCCCTACACTTACAATACGCAGGGCCTCGGCTCGGATTTCACCATCCCCGGCCTCAACAACAACTCCATCTGGCTCACCGATGAGGAGCGCGTGGACCGCGATTATGCGGCCTTCGCCCAGATGACCTGGGACATGGGCGCCGGGTGGTCGCTCACCGGCGGGTTCCGCCAGTACCGCTACGACAACTCGCTGCAGGGGTTCTACGGCTATGCGCTGGGCTATACCGGACCCGGGCAGCATTCGGGCCAGGCGACCTGCGGTCCGCCGGGCAAGGGCGGCTCGCTGACGACGCAGTATCCGAATTATGCGCCGTTCCATTTCGCGCCCTGCACGGATTTGAATCTCACCACGGTCTCGGCCAACGGTCATACGGAGCTCTTGCGCTTGAGCTACAAGTTCGATCCGGACCACATGGTGTATGGCACGTTCTCCACCGGATTTCGTCCCGGCGGCGTAAACCGCGTGTTCGATAAGAATATCAACGCCGTCTATCCGCCCTACAAGTCGGACGAGCTCAAGAACTACGAGATCGGCTGGAAGACCCAGTGGTTCCACGAGCATCTGCGCTGGAACGGCGCCGTGTTCTGGGAGAACTGGAACAACTTCCAATTCTCCTACCTCGGCCCGAACAGCGTCACCGTGGTGCAGAACGCCGCGTCCGCTGTGAGCAAGGGTGTCGAATCCAACTTCGAGTGGCTGGTGGGCGGCGGCTGGAGCATCTCCGGCAGCGCGACCTTCCTGGACGCCTACCTCACCCGGAGCTTCTGCGGCACGACGACGCTGGTGTTCCCCACCAGCTGCCCGAACCAGCAAAGCGGCTCGGGCTCATCGCCCATCTCGTTCGCGGACGGAACGGTGGTGCAGGGACCCTATGCGCCTTCCGGTACGCGCCTGCCCGGCACGCCGCGGCTCAAGATGAACCTGTTGTCGCGCTACGGCTTCTCGATCACGGGTGACTGGACGGGATATACCCAGGAGGAGGTGGTCTATCAGGATGCCTCGGTTCCGCTCATGTTCCCGGCGTTCTACCAGCCGGGGCCCGCGGGTCAGCAACATCTTGGCGAGCTGCCGCCCTATACCGTGGTCAATCTGTCGGCCGGGGTCGAGCGAAACGGCATGCATGTCGACGTGCGGCTGAACAATGCGATCAACACGCTTGGGGAGTTGACGCGGTTCGCAGCCTGTACGCCGACCACCTGCAATCAGCCGTACGTCATCCCGGTGCAGCCGCGGACGGTATGGCTGCAGTTCGGACAGAAATTCTGAGGTAAAAGAGGCGGGCGCTCGTCGCGCCCGCCGAACGCAAAACGGATCGGACCTCCGCGGATGCAGCGGGGTCCGATCCGCGGGGGATCGACTTACGACGCGGCGGCTTTCGCCACCCCGTTCACCTTCACCGCATTGGCCGCCAACAGGTCCATCAGGGCCGGCGAGAGCGCATCGTACGGCTCGAGCTTGAGCTCCTTCAGGCGCGCGCGGATCGCGTTCATGTCCTCCGGCTTGGTGCCGGTCTCGATGACCGACGAGACGAACGCGGCAAACGCCGGCGGCGCCCAGCCACTCTTGTCGAAACGCTCGGCATGCACGAAGGTGAGCCCGTTGAAGGCGTGCTTGGGGTTGTCGATCGGTCCATGCATGTGCACGCCGCAGACCGTGCAGGCGTTGCGATGGATGGTCTTGGAGGGATCCACCACCTTCAGTTTGTGGCCGTTGGCCAGCACCTTGACCTTCGGGGTCGGAACCACCGCGATCATCGAAAAAAGCGCACCCATCGGCCTCCAGCACTGCGAGCAGCCACAGACATGGTTGAACAGCACGTCGCCCTCGATCGAGACCTTCACCGGATCGGTGGTGCATTTGCACGTCAACGTGCCGCCGGCAAACCCCGGCGTGCCTGGTTTGACGCCGTTGTCGACGGCAGGATGAATCTTGACAGTCATGTTGAGCTCCTCATTGTTTAATAAATACACACGCTGCGGATCGACTCGCCTTTGTGCATCAAGTCGAACGCGTCGTTGATCTTCTCGAGCGGCATCGTGTGCGTGATCAAATCATCGATGTTGATCTTGCCGTCCATGTACCAGTCCACGATTCCCGGCACCTGCGTGCGCCCGCGCACCCCGCCGAAGGCGGTGCCCTTCCATACGCGCCCGGTCACCAGCTGAAACGGACGCGTCTGGATGGTCTTGCCGGCGCCCGCGACGCCGATGATCACCGACACTCCCCACCCGCGGTGGGTGCATTCGAGCGCCTGCCGCATGATGTCGACGTTGCCGATGCACTCGAAACTGTAGTCCGCGCCGCCGTCGGTGATGTTGACCAGATGACCGATCAGGTCGTCGCCCACCTCCTTGGGATTCACGAAATGCGTCATGCCGAACTTCTCGGCGAGCGCCTTGCGCCGGGGGTTGATGTCGACCCCGACGATCTTGTTCGCCCCGACCAGCCTTGCACCCTGGATGACGTTCAGGCCGATGCCGCCCAGGCCGAATACGACGACGTTCGCACCCGGCTCAACCTTGGCGGTGTGAACGACCGCGCCCACGCCGGTGGTCACGCCGCAGCCGATGTAGCAGACCTTGTCGAAGGGGGCGTCCTCGCGGATCTTCGCCACGGCGATCTCGGGCAGCACCGTGAAGTTCGAGAACGTGGAGCAGCCCATGTAATGATGAATCTTCTCCTTGCCGATCGAGAACCGGCTCGTCCCATCGGGCATGACACCCTTGCCCTGCGTCGCGCGGATCGCCGTGCACAGATTGGTTTTCTGCGATGTGCAGGATTTGCACTGGCGGCACTCCGGCGTGTAGAGCGGGATCACGTGATCGCCCTTCTTGACGGAGGTGACGCCGGGTCCGACATCGACCACGATGCCCGCGCCCTCGTGCCCGAAAATGACCGGGAACAGGCCCTCGGGATCCGCGCCCGAGCGCGTGAACTCGTCGGTGTGGCAGATGCCCGTCGCCTTCAGCTCTATCAACACCTCGCCGGCTTTCGGACCCTCGAGGTCCACCGTGGCGATCTCAAGCGGCTTGCCTGCCGCGTAACAAATTGCAGCTTTGGTTTTCATAGCGTTTGATCTCTCGATACTGGCGTTTTAGCGTAACCGGCCGCAGCCCTGGCGGCCGAATTCATCGACTGTCAAAACTAACATCAATCCGCGATCCGCCGATATGAGTCGACGTCGGCCTCCCGGACCTGTTGTCGTGCAAATTACATGCCGGAGGCCTCGCACGAGCGGGCAAGCGGCCAGGTGGGCTGCCGATACGCGCGGAGAGGCTGCGTAGACGCGGGCGCGAAATCGTCGGGGCGCGGTTGTCGATCCATCCGTCGGAGCGCGGCCTTCTCCAGACGCCCGTTACAAATTGCTCCGTCGGCTGCCGAAGCGTCGCGGAAACGGTACAACGGATTGGCGCCAGGTGCGTGAGGTTCGCGCAGTCGGCGAGGAGGCGATGACGATTCGGTTGCCGACGCTGCGGTGGTAACCAAGAACACCGTGGGCCCGTTGCGCGGCGTAACGTGTGTGCCCCTTTCATCGCATCACGAACGGCGCAATGACCCGCCGACTGTAACGTGCCTGGCACAGTTCGTCTTGCTGGGGATCGTGGCGCGCCGCTTCGGTGTGTCGTAACCGATTGATTTAAAAGAAGACGGGTCCGCATCGAGGATTTCTTTTTTGATTCCCCGCGGATGGCATAAGCATTGCTAATCATAAGCACAATCCAGGCGGTGCTGCGGCGCCGTCGCGGGATCAGACTGGTAGCGACCGGTGCAGCCAGACAAATACAACGTATTGCGAAGGAGGGAGTTTTGCAGGCACGACAATCAACAAGATCCGCTGTTTTCCCCAGGCACCCAGCATCCTTGGACTCGGTGCGCGCCGTTCGCCACTTCAGCGGCGAAATGCTCAGACCTTAAGCAGGAGAATTGAGATGAAATGGCTCACAGCAAAACGTCAGGTCAAGGTCCTATATGCCGTTGTAGCGCTCGCCACGACCTGTGGTGCCGCTTTGGCGGCATCGGACTCGGAACAGTTTCAACGCTTCAAAGATCCCAATCAGTGGGGAGCGCCGGCGGGGAACCTCAATCTCACCCGCTATAGCTCGTTGAAGGACATCAACACCGGCAACGTGAATTCGCTGCAGATGGTGTGGTCGCAATCGAGCGGCACGCTGCGCGGTCATGAAGGACAGCCGCTGGTCATCGAGGATGTCGGCGGCAAGCCGATGATGTTCATCGAGAGCGGATGGCCCAATATCGTTCAAGCGCTCGACCTGAGCGATCCTGACCATCCGGTGCAGGTATGGAGCTACACCAAGACCGGCGGCCGCGACGAATCGGCGGTCCCCCGCGCCTGCTGCGACACGGTCAATCGCGGATTGTCGTATGCCGACGGAAAACTGGTGTTCGGCACCTTGGACGGCTACGTCATTGCGCTCGATGCCGCGACCGGCAAGCAGGACTGGGTGGTCAAGAGCGCCTATCCGGAGCACGGCGAGACCATCACGCCGGCTCCGATCATCGCAGCCGACAAGGTGTTCATCGGCTTCGGCGGCGACGAGTTTGCCGCACGCGGCGCTGTCACTGCGTACAACCTCGCCGACGGCAAGATGGCCTGGAAATGCTACAACACCGGCAGCGACAAGGACGTGTGCCTGACCGCGAAGACCAATGCCAAGCATCCGGAATACGGCAAGGCCGGCAAGGATCTGGGAATCAGCACGTACCCGGGCGATGAATGGCAGCGCGGCGGCGGCGCGGCCTGGGGCTGGTATGCCTACGATCCCGACCTGCACATGGTGTATTACGGCACCGGCAATCCGGGCCTGTGGTCCCCGCAGTATCGGTGCGCGGAGCCGATCACGCAGGAGAACTGCAATAGCGGCAAGTTCGACAACAAATGGTCACTGAGCATCTTCGCGCGCAACATCGACACGGGCGAAGCGCAGTGGGTCTACCAGATGACCCCCTTCGACCAGTGGGACTATGACGGCATCAACGAGGTCGTCCTGGTCGATCTGGAAGTCGACGGCAAGATGCACAAGTCCCTGGTGCATTTTGATCGCAACGGCTTTGCCTACGTTCTCGACCGCACCGACGGCACCCTGCTGCGCGCCAACAAGTACGTGACGGTGAACTGGGCCGAAAAGGTCGACATGAAGACCGGCCGCCCGGTGAAGGTGCCCGAGCACTCCCCGCTCAAGGTCGGCGGCAACACCCAGGCTTGTCCCTCGGCGATGGGCGGCAAGGATCAACAGCCGGTGGCGGTGGACCCGAACGATCCCGCGAACTTCTACGTGCCGACCAACAACTGGTGCATGGAAGACGAACCGCAGGCCCGCTCGCATACCCAGCAGGGAACGGTCTACGTGTTCGCGAACGTCTACATGTACCCGGAGAAGCCGGGCGTGACGGGCAAGTTCAAGAAGTTCAACGTGGTCACCGGCAAGACCGAGTGGGAAATTCCCGACCAGTATCCGAACTGGGGCGGCGCGCTGGTGACCGGCGGCGGTCTCGCTTTCTACGGCAGCCTCGGCGGCGATTTCCGCGCCGTCGACCGCGCTTCCGGCAAGATCCTGTGGTCGCGCAAGCTGAGCTCTGGAATCATCGGCAACCCCATCACCTACTCGGTGAAGGGCAAGCAGTACGTGTCGGTGTGGTCCGGAATCGGCGGTTGGATCGGTCTGCCGGTGACGGCGGGTCTCGATCTGAACGACAAGTTCGGGGCGATCGGTGCGACGGCCATGACCAAGGCCGCCGGCCTCAATCACATCCCGCAGGGCGGCACGCTGTTCACCTTCCGTGTGGGCAACCCGACGCCGGACAGTCCGACGGCCGCTGCCTCGGGGCAATGACAGGGAAGTAGTGGAAGATAGTTCCGATTGGCCCGGTGCCGCGAGGCGCCGGGCCTTTCTTATGTGTGAGCCCTCGAACTGGCGGGGGCAAAGCATTACCATGGGACCGCGCGGGAAACCTTATCCTGCGCGGCAAGTCTCAACCAAGATGCAGCCGGCGTCGCAATGACGCTTCGAGGAGATCAATCATGATTCGCAAGACCTCGCGCCGCATCGGGCTCGCCGCCCTCATTGGCGGGTTCGCAATGCTCGGCCACGTCGCGCTCGGCGCGGAATTGAGATCGCTCACCGTGTGCGCGGATCCCGGCAACATGCCGCTCTCCAACCAGGCGGGCGAGGGGTTCGAGAACAAGATCGCGCAGCTGATCGGCAAGGCGCTCGGAACGGGCGTCAATTACTACTGGCGCCCGTCGATCGAGCGCGGGCTCATGCGCACCACGCTCTCCGAGGGAAACTGCGATGTCTGGATGGACATGGCCTCGGACACGGAAGGGGCCGAGGTGCTGCCCACCCCCTTGTACCGCTCGACATTCGTGCTCGCATACCGCAACGACAAGGGCATCGACATCAAGAGCCTGCACGACAACGAGCTCAAGAAGCTGCGGGTCGGCGTATTCCAGGTCTCGGCGATCCGCGAGGCGCTTTCCGAGCATGGAGTGGCGAACAACACGGTGGTTCATTATTTGAGCCACAACGCGGATACCGATCTCGAGAATCAGCCCTCCTATCAGGTGCAACAGGTGATCGACGGCTCGCTCGACATCGCGGCCGTGTGGGGTCCGATGGCGGGGTACTACAAGACCATCAAGCATGCGCCGCTGATCATCCAGCCGGTCAACCTCATGGAAGACCAGATTCCGATGGAATTCGACATGACGCTCGCGGTGCCGCGCGGGCGCCCGGACATCAAGTCGGCGGTTCAGAACGCGCTCGAGCAGCACAAGGATGAGATTCATCGGATCCTGGTCGATTTCGGCGTTCCGCTGGTTCAGTGCAAGGATTGTCTGGTGTCGGGCGATCTTCCCTCGCACGGTCCGTACGCCGAGCCGCCGCCGGCCACCGAGACCGCCGCCGACCTGCAGAAGGCGCGTCGTGTGCGCATGGCGGAACTCAAGAAGTGGCTGGCGCAGGGCGCAAGCCCCGACACCGAACTTGCGGATGCGATCGTCGCCCACGACATGGACCGGGTGAACTACCTCCTCCAACATGGCGCCCACGTCAATTGGAAGGACGGCGAGGGCAACACGCTGCTGGTCAACGCCGTACGCTTCGGCTTCGTCGACGTGACGACGGTGCTGCTCGAGCGCGGCGCCGACCCGAACCAGACCAACCTGAGCAACTGGACTCCGCTCATGTATGCGGCGTGGGACGACAGTGCCGAGATCGCGAATCTATTGATCAAGCACGGCGCCAAGCTGGGGGCCGTGGACAACGACGGGCTCACGCCGTTGGCGATCGCCTGCCAAAATGCCAAGATCAAGGCGGCCGATGCGCTGGTTGCCGCAGGCGCGGACGTGGACGCGCCGGTGGCGAAGGGCGGCTACACCCCGCTCATGCTCGCTTCCCTCTCGGGTTCCAGCGAACTCGTGACGGCGCTCATCGCTCATGGGGCGAAGGTCAACGCAGTGAACCCCGGCGGCGTGACGGCGCTCATGATCGCGGCGGCCAACGACCGCCGCAATGTCGTCGCCGTACTGCTGAAATCGGGCGCAGACGTGAATGCGCGCAGCGAGGATGGCCGCACTGCGCTGAGCATCGCCCAGGGAAACAACAATGAAGCGCTGATCCAGGTGCTGAAGGATGCCGCGCAGCAGGGCGG
>Ga0182013_10007423_pt1 | contig 12085 bp, 16 predicted proteins | sample 612S2MmetaG_FD_120487 | JGI IMG/M metagenome (GOLD analysis project Ga0182013, IMG submission 120487) | Permafrost microbial communities from Stordalen Mire, Sweden - 612S2M metaG | ecosystem: Environmental > Terrestrial > Soil > Wetlands > Permafrost | place: Sweden: Stordalen | collected...
ATACACCTCCGGAAGACGGAACTGTGATCGTGTTCAGGCCAGACGCAAAGGTGACGGACTGGTTGAGAAATCCAGGGGATGTGTAGGACTGGTACGGAACCTGGAGGTTCCCATTGAAACCGTCGAGAAAGCCTGAGGCGATTACCTGTTCCGTGATCGTCATTGTCGATGATGCCATCTCTTATGTCCTCCAGTCCTAATTCCGTATCGAGCGGCAGCCTTGACCCACCCGATAGGACAACTGCCCTATGGAATACTGAGTCTCAGGCGCCTTGCCGGCTGATGCCCATTGCAGAAAAGCGTTGATCTCCTCCACTGCCTTCGGGCCATATACCTGGGCAAGACCCTGCATCTCTGCATCGGCTATCTGTGTGGCCGCCAGGTAGGCGGCACTCCAAAAGAGCCAGGCATCCTGATAGAGAACCGGCACATCGTCATTCTGGAGCGTGTCGTTATCGGCCAGGAAACCGGCCGGAGCCACACCTGCCACGCAATAGAGCGTCCCTGCGGACTGCGGAGGCCCGTAGAGATAGAGCGTATACGAGTCAACCCAGCAGTATTCGGGGAAGCCGCCCTGATTGAGCGGCAACAAGTTCCGGTCGAACGTCTCACGGGGCTCGAATGTAAGCACCATCGGAGCCCCGCCTAGATTGTCTTGCCACACCACACGCCGGAGATCCTGAACGAATCCCGGCGTGTTTGTGATGATCCCGTTGAGAGGGATACCGTAAGGTTGATCCTGGCTGATGCCGGCCGGGATCGGAACGCTCACGAACGAGTTGACCTTGAACTTGGCCTTGCGCGCGATCTCCTTTGTAGCGATATCAAGCGCAAAGTTTATCATGTCGTTCGTCGGCGCGCGGTAAGCCCCGGAAGGCTTACCGGCGTCGGCGGGATTGCTCGTAAGCGCAATGAGAGGGACTTTACCCAGCATTCGCCGGATCGCATCCCTCATCTGTGCTCGATTAAGGTACTGAACGGCCATCGTCTACCACTTGGAATACCGCTCCAGATAGATGATCGCGCCTATCACGCAGACAAACGCGATTATGCCAAAGGAGATGACTTCCACTAGATCGGCCCTCCGTCGAGGCGATGGTTGTAGATGTAAGTGTTTCCCCTGCGCTGATCCACCATATTGCCGTACTCGTCGGCAGCGAGATCTCCTTCGAAGCAGTAGAAGCCCGAAATGGAGTCCCATGTCTGCCGCCCGTCAGGGATAATGCCCATAACGCGCGGCAGATTGTTGGAACGATAGCGGATCGGCAGGTAGTGCTTCATCCTATATCACCTCAAGGAAGCTGCTGTTATCCGTCGAGATCAAGACAACCTTCACCCGGAGGTCCGTGATGCTTCCCGTGCTTGCCGGTGTTTGCGCCCGTACCGAGAAGATGCCGCCCTGAGACAACGAGTACTTGTTGCTCGCCGGTGCGGTGGTTCTCCAGTACAGACCGTCGAGTACGGGATCACTGTTGATGGGTAGCAACCCCGATGCCCGAGCGGATGCGAACGTGAACGCCGATGCGCTCGCAGTGAGAGTGAACGGCGCGAGCAGGTAGCTGCTGCCGCTCGTGGTGGCGTTGTACAGATCGACCTTGATCGTACCGGCGCTAGTGGCGGTGTAGGTCACGTACACATCGTAGATACGGGCCTGGCCGTAGAACGGCGAGGACTCATAACACTGCGACGTGGTGAGAGCCACACCGGCGCTCACCGAAGCCACAGTAGGCAGGGGCAGGATACTCGCCGTATCCCAGTGCTCCGCGCTGTGGCTCGTCGGCGGATTGTTCATGTAGATCGGAACGGCCGCGGCAGTAGACGGATTACTGAACACGCCTCTTTTGTACGGCATGACTTCCTCCTTCTACTGACCGTTCGAGGCTACGGCACCTCTCCAGTCCGACGCGCCAACGGCCCAATGGCCGTAGCAAGTGTAGATGTAGGAGAGGGTCTTGTAGTCGAAATCAGTCCTCGTCTGCGGCTGCGCGCCGATAAGGCACTTCAGGTATCTCTCCTTACCGAAGAGCGCCCATGCAGTCGGCAGGCCGGACGAACCGCCGAAGTTCCACAATGGCGACTGTAGGACCTTGATCTTGTAGTCGCGCAGTGCGGTGTTATCGTTGTCATCCGAGGTGATACGCTCCCCAGCGCCCCGCACGCACTGCTCCGCCACCTGCTCCAACTGCGGATGCACAAGCAGCGTCTCAGGGGTGTTATGCATGGGCTCGACGCCATCCGGCCGATACTGCGTCCGCAGCATGGCGACGGCATCCCATAGGGAGCCGATGCCAAGATCGATGTTGCCGGGGATGACGTTCGACTGGGTAGACGTTGCACCCGGATAGTTCGGGTGCGCGGAGTTGAACAAGCTCAGTCCATCGGACTGTCCAGGAATGGAAGTGGCCGACGAGAATCCGATGATGCCCAGGTAGTTGTAGGCATCGTACTCCATCTGCAAGAAATGCTTGCGGGCCAGTTCTCCGCCGGCCTTCGGCAGTATCTTGGTGATGAACGCGTAGCGATCCCACTCAAGGAATTCCTGAGGGATCTGATCCTGCATGCCGTATAGCTGCTGGAGATACGCCTTCTGGTAGCCAGGGAAGAACGAACCGGAGGCGACGCCCTGGCCAGGAATACGCTTTCCAGGAAGGCCATACATAACCCACTGCTGGTCGTACTCGTAGAAGTCGTCCGTAGGACGCGTGTGATAGATTTGACGGAAACCAGGGTCCCACTCCTGTTTCGCGAAATCGATCTGCTCATTGATACCCGCCGAGATGAGCGGGCCAAACTGCTGTGATGCCATCTCTCAGGACCTCCTTTCTAGGTGGTGTAGGGAACCGCGGTGTCGAACTGGCTGTAGGCGCCAAGTACTTCGAATAACACAGAAGGCCCACGCGCGGCGCCCGAGGCGACGGCAACGCCATAGAGCGGATCGGTAGTGACCGCAGCGATAATCCGGATACAGTTCACAACGCCAGATCCGGCCGGAGTGATCGTATAGGTGGGCACACCGGAAGTAAGCGTACAGGTGACGCCGGCCAGCGTGTCATTGTACTGATCGAGCAAGGTGATACCGCCCGAGGGAATAGTCAGATTGCCGAAGAACTGATTACCGGAAGCGGCAAGATAGACCGGCATCTGAGATCGTCCCGGCCCGTTGAACTGGATCGGGGGAATCTGAGCGATGGAGCTTACCGCTATCTGGATGCCCTGTGCTCCGGGATAGGTCGTACCGCCCTGGTAGACACCGCTGGCGTTTGTGATAGCCTGATCCACGGCAACGCCGAGGATGCCGGATACTACACTGCCACCGGAACCGGTCGAATAGTACGAGTTGGTTATGTCGGTGTTGAGCAGGTTGCGTAGTACCGGCGTGCTGTTGGTGTCCGAGTAGGAAGATTTGGTCGTCAGAACTACGAAGTCGCCGCCGCGCATCTGGCCGGCGGCGGTCGAAGTCTGACTGCCGGTAAGTGAATTGGCAAGGTTATAGGGGTCCAGGAACGGAGAACCTGTCAACCCTCCTCTTGAATTTGCAAAGGTAATACCAGGCATACATTTACCCCCCTTATGCCTTAGCGCCCGGTTTCTGTGTCACCATGCGCTGAACTTGCTGCGTGCGAGTCGGGCCGAATCCAACGGGTCCCGCAGAGAACAACTTGCCGCTCTTGGGCTTGGGCGGTGCTTGCCACATCTTTGCCCAATCATCGTGAGAGACGGGCGCCTGATTACCTCCACGGCGCACCTCATCCATCAGACGCTTAACTTCGGGGCGGTAATCGCCCTTGCTGTCGTAGAGTTCGTCGAGCGACTTGTCACGGGTCGGGCCGAGGATACGCGCATCTTTCATCTGCCGCGCCCATTGGCGCATACGGTTATAGATTTCCCTGTCGCTCTCCTGGCGCTCAGCCGCTCCCTCGATACGCTCACGGATAAAAGTCTCGTGCTTTTCAGGATCATCCGTGCCCTCGTATTCGGCCAAGAACTGCTCGGCGTCCGCGTCGATTTCCTTCTGGCGCTCCTCGTTGAAGTGCTTGGGAATCGCCATCAGAACATGATCGTGCTTCGTGTACCGGTCGAACTTGTCGTTGCCGTCCACGCCAACAATAAGCCGGCTACCAGGAAAGTCGCGCAGCGTATCTTCTACCCGATCCGTGATGTCGCGCTCTTTCCAGTAAGGATGGTTTCGGTTCCGAGCCCAGAAGTAATCCTCATCCGGACGAATGCCTAACGATTCGGCCTTCGTAGGCGAGATGTAGTAACGGGACTGCGGCTGATCCTTGATTCGAATGCGGCCGTTCTTAGTGTAGACACGCCGGCCCTGAGGCTTCGCATCTATCGTCCCGGCATCGTGTTCTTTGGCAGTTGTAGTACGGGGCATCTGCTATACCTCATTCATGTCGTTGAGCTCGGCCAGAGTAACGCCGAGCCGGTTGAAGTGCGCCATTGCCGGACTCATACCGCTCGGCCGAGGAGAACCTTGCGGACGCGGCCGGGAAGAGACAGTCGGTGTAGGCATACGCTGCGCGGGCGGAAGCGCCGCGGTAACTTCAGGCTTGGGCCTAACGGCCGGTGCCTCAGCGAGCGCCTTACGCATAGCGCCCTCCAGGTCACCCGTCCTTTCAGCCTCTTCGTATACAGCAGCCAGGGCCGCAGCATATACGCCCTTAGCCTCGCCTCGGATCTGTGGCGCCACAGACGTATTGAGATGCCTCCGGATGGCGGGGCCGTAGGCTTTGAACACAGAGGGGGATAGTTCCGCCTGTGCGGCGTACGCCTCTTCCGCGGCCGACTGATAGATGCTCCGACGATCCGCGATGCGCTCAGCCACGCGTTCGGAACTCTCAAGGATCACCCCGAGAGGATCGGTAGATAGTCTATCGAGAAGCGACGATTTCTCAGCTTCAGTGAAGTAGGGACTGTCGGCGATGGCGCGGGCGGCATTCGAGACAACCGTACCTTCCGAAGCCGGAGCAGGTGCAGCAGACTTGGGGGACGCTGCAATGGGCTCCTCAACATCTTCGGCCGCAGGCTCCTCATAATCGGGAGCCTCTTCGTCTACCTCTTCCTCGTCTACGCCCTCAGTTTCTTCCGTAGACTCTTCGTTCAAGTGCTGCTCTTCGTTCTCGTCCATCATCCACCGGCTCTTTCTCTTGGTCGTCGATCAAAACGACCGGTCTTGAGATTTCGTCAATCAGGATCGCCTTGCCCTGCAAGACACAGCGAGCCTCATTCGTGTCCGCATACCGCAAAGTCGTCAGCAACTCTTGCTGCTTGAACTCCAGATACGGCAGGATCACATCTTCCCACTCAGGCTGCGATTGCAGGTTGACCCACGCCGTTAGAACTGCCTTCTGGCGGTCGTTGTCCATTCTGCGCTCCCTGATTCATGAACGGCAATCCTCCCTGCGACTGATTAGGCGGCACCGGAGGCGCGGATGGCTGATCGTATTCCTCTTCCTTGCCGATATACTGTTCCGGATCGTGGACACCGAGATCCAGAAGGACCATGCGTTTAGAAGACCATATCCGTTTGGCCACTTTCGGAGGCAATTTCGGAGCGATCAGGTCGAACTCGGTAGCAATCTTATCGACGAGCATTACTCTATCGCGCTTGATGTCGGGATTGGCGTCACCAACGTTACCACGCACCTTAATCGCAAATTCGGCTCGGAGCATATCGGGAGTAACGTGGTGAGTATCCCCAAACTCGTCAGCCCAACTCTCACCTTCGTCGCTCATGTTATCGATTTGGAGAATGACGATCTTCTCGAAAAGCTTAAGTATCCCCATCGATAGGTTGGAGGCGTAGTACTCGTACTTTGAGGCGGCAAGGATCTGCGTCGATTGGATCTCCGCGGCCTTGCGGACCTTGCTCTGTAACTGACCAAGCCCTCCGGAAGCGATAAGAGACTGCGACTCCGACTCCAGATATTGGAGATACTGAAGGCTCGACACCTGAGTCTGTGGCATCACGAGCGGCTGGATCTCATCGGCGCTCTGCTCGTAAACCAGCACGGCGCCTGGGAACGCCTGAAAGCCGGAGTTGCGCTGCGCCACGCTCTCACGCATCTTGAACATGGGGGTAAGCGCATACTGAAGACTGTCGATGCCGTAGCGCGCATGCGCGTTCATCTCCGACTGAAGCGAATCGAGCATCTTGGGAATGCAGTCGCCCATCATACTTTCTGCGTTGTGGCACATGTAGAACATCACATAAGGACAGTCCTCATAGGGAGAGAACTCGCACTTCAATACTGCCCTCGCAGACGGACATGTAACGCAGCAAAACCAATCGTAGAGGTAGTCGGAGTCGAAGATCAACTCTCCTCCGCGACGGATACAGGGAAGACGGGTGTACCAGATCATGCAGTCGTAGAGGCCCGTCTTATCGGTGGAGGAGGATTCCACTCCGGAGTCCTCTGCTTGGGATTGGCGAGCGTAATTGGTGGCTTCCTGACCCCCTCCGGCTCCGCTTGCGAGGATCTTATCGACGGCCTCCGGATCATAGCCATATTGCTCTATGCCCAGTATCAACTCCGACTCGGAGAGTCGGATTATTTCGCCGTGCGCGGTCGTTTCCTCAATGCACGTCGCATCGTACGGCGCCCAGTAGAAGTCAGAGGGAGCTACGACACGCACGCAGGCACGATCCTCAGGCACGATGCGCTTTGCGGGAGATACCGGATAGTCAGCGCCTTCCGGCACCTCCTCTATGTTAACTATCGAGCCGTCAGGAGCCCGATAGCGGTCGAAGCGTTCCCATTTCCAACCTGACTTCCATCCCACGTGAGCCACCGCATACGGATAACGCCCCGAATGATCGATGATGTCAAGGAGAATGTCGTTGAGTTTGAGTTGATGGGACTTCTCGGTCAGCAACGCTTCGAGTTCGGCCGACTGTTTATCAGTCACGCGGGCCGATTGAGGGGAGACAAGGGCTTTCGGATCTTGCTTGATCCATCCGTACATCGCCGCCTTGTATTCGAGGTGCGCCTTCTTCGTGGTAGGCACGACAAGGTTCGATGCGTTCGTGGATTTGCGGTTCGTCGAGGGAGTTGTGATACCTTCGACCTGATCCGAATACATACCGAAAAGCTGATTACGCTCCTGTGCGCGGGAGATCGCGTCGTTTTGCGCCTTCAGTATCTCGTTGTAGATGAGGTCGCGGTCACCGTCTTCAAAGGGAAATTGTAGTCCGTGAGCAGCCATAAAAAGGGCCCCTGTCGAGCGGTCACAGGAGCCCTTTTCTTACATCCAGGCGAGTTAGATTCTATTCCCCAGCAGTCCGGAACTACTTCCGGCGATGGCGACGACGCACGCCAATGTACATGGGAGTTCTCCTGTGATCGTATGAAGTTTCGGCATGGGGTCAGGCGGAACCGCGACCGGAGCCGATGACTATGAGATGATTCGACAGACGTTCAATGCAGACGAAGTGAACAGATGAGGCGCACTACTTCTTGTACCGGCCCCGGTGTCGCTTGCTAACGTACATTGTGGCTTCCCCTTTCTGGACCGTCTACACGCAAACGGTTCACAGCAGACAGGATAGCCCTCGTCAGAGGTCACGCACTGTCCTGCACACTCGCACAAGCGTTGTGATCTTAGCGGCAGCCAGCTAACGATTAGCGAATCCATGTCCTCTGTCTACGAATCTACCATGCATTCCGGGAATTCCTCCTTCAGTCCATCAAATTTGTGTACGGAAGGATCTTTGGCGACCTTCCACCCCGCTGCGGGGGCCGGTGACGCATCGGCTGGTAGGTGAGAAGTACGAAGAAAAGGGAAGTGATAAGGTGATCGAAGGCATCTACGAAGGGCTCTTCGGGCCTTTGAGAGACAAGATCGGCGTCTGCGGCACGCACAATACGCTTACGAGTAGGCTTTCGTCTCCAGCGGCGCATTTCGTTTATGAGATCCGGAGCGCCAAGTACACCGCCCCCTTCATCTCCTTGTATCCAAAGGCGGGAAGACCCGAGCATGTACTTCGTGACGCCGTTCTCCTCGAATACCTTATCGCTGCGGAATGGGTGTTCGGTCAACAGGTCGGGATCAAGCAAGTTGATGGCCGCATCCAGGCCGGCTTTCTTACTGTAACCTCGCGCGAGTTCGGCCACGATGTTATGTTCCCTCAAACGATCGCCAATAGCCTCCACCGTCGCCGCGGCGCCGCTCTTTGCAGTGGCTGCATGACAGTCAATGTAGTAACTGACCCGATCGTAGGGCGCCGTCATGTCAAGAATATCGCGGCAGAACTTATCCCACGTGATGTTCGCCTCGTAGACCTGATCTACGGCAAACATGTAGCCATTCTCCACGTCATGGAGCAAAAGAAGCGCCGCGTACTGGCTCGTGGTGCCACCAGGATCTATCCCCACAATCGCCTGCCAGAAGGTAGGCCAGCTTCCGCCAGGATCCCAACCGTACGCCTCCGCAATCTCTTGCCACGTAAGGATATGGACTTCCTCACGATAGAATGGGGGCGAGAAGCCAAGAGAGCGGGACTGGGTAAACTTCCCCTTCACCATCGCTTGGTACATGAGCGGATCATTCCGGTACTGGTTCGCCATCGTGGCCACGAACGACTTCGGGTTGAAGGGGTTGTTCTGTGTGTCAATCGATAACGTGAATATCGTCTGAGATCCCTCGTCGGTAACGGAGTCCTCCAATACATACTCATAGCATTCGATCTCAGCCCCCGTGAGGGGATAGTAACGACAATCTTTCTGGCACGTGAGACCGCACTTGTTACATACGCCCTCAAGCTCCATCCCGTCCAATCTTTGCGCCGGAGGAAGGCTGGCGTTCTCAATGTACTTGTCACACGGCGGAATGAGGATAGTGTGCGGGGCATCCTTGTAAGGCGATCGGCTGACCAACTCTTCGTATACCCAGTCGAGGCCAGCCGGGTTCGTCGCAAGGTAGACCAGATAGGGATAGTGGACGGGACGCGCACGCATGCGCTGGAACATCGTCTTGTATACGGCTCGTGCCTTCTGCTGATCGCAGTCGCAGAGCTGCGTGATCTCCTCATAGAAGACGGCGTGAACGCCAAACATCCGGATCGATTCGGCGCTCTCAAAGCCCTTGCAGATGATGCTCGAACCGTTCCGGTAGTAGACCTTCTGTTCCTTGCCGTTGAACTTCTTGACATGGGGATTGCTCTCCGGATCGATCACCTGGTCGAGCAGCGGTTTGAAGTACATCCAGAAGTAGTAGTCATAGGGCATGACGTACATGATCTGGTAGCCAGGATACTTCAAGCAGAGATAGTGCGCCTGAACGAGCAGGCTCACGCTCTTGCCGGACCCCACACCTCCCACCAGAGCAACTACATGGGCCTTGCGGCCGTTGAGGGATTGACCCTCGTGCATCATGCGCTGAAAAGGAAGGACAGACTGGGTATTGACGTACTCGCCATTGCCAATGTACTTGGGGACTACGGGGTAAAGGCGTGCGAGGTCAAGCTCCTCGCACATGTAAGCGGTGTTGCAGCGAACGGACTCGATTACCTTTTTGTGCCACCGAGACCGCCGAACGGCCACGGCTTGAAGCTGCTGCATTCAGAGCCACCTCACCAACCCGCATCGGCAGCAACGTTCTACGATCTCCTGAGGATTGTCGCTGTGGAGACCGTAGTCGATCCACACATGGATGTGCTTCTTCGTCTCAGGCCCCATATCTCCCCACGCATCCACGTAAACCTGCTGATCGCGGGTAATCCTAAGGGAGATCTTGCGGTTGGCAGGAACCTGAGGCAGCCTCATCGGATCACGGTAACCTCGTCAGAGAGTTCTTCCTGGCCGCGCTCTTCCTCTGGAACGTCCAACTCGGAAATGATGCGCTCCACATCCTCGTCGATAATGGCGCGCATACGATCCTTGACGATCATATTCCCGTTCTCCTGCTGGAGCATCACGATCAACTCGCTCGACGGAACCTTGTCGAAAAAGGAAAGCACGGAGGATGAAATCGTTATGAGGGCGTTCTCGAACACCTCGGGAAGGATGGCAGCCTTCTCGGCATAGGACTTCTGACTTATGAGAAGATCCGTCTGAGCATCCAGGAGCCTCGGCCTGGCCTCCATGATCCCAGACTTCTTCTCGGCCTCGATACGGGCAATGTTGGCCTCCGCAAGCATGCGCTCACTCGGCTTCTCCATGAGCCCGTGAAAGCGGTCGAGGCAATATATGAGATACCGCGGCTCCGGCTCCTTCCGATAGACCCGAAACTTCTTGCCCTTCACGTCCGGATCGTCTATCGGGATCTCGTCATAGGCCCAGTGCCCAAGCGCAATGTCGAGCATCTGAGTCCACATGTCTTCCACATATGGGCTCAGAATGTCCTTCATTGCCTCCGTGCCCTTGTCGGTAGCCTTCTTTGCCATCAACACCCCCAATCCAATTCTGAAACGTCTCCGCAACCCCATCGAAGAAAACGCCTGAACAAGTCGCGTACAGCCTCTTCCTTCGTTTCCTGACAGGAACTTATCCCGAATGTCATTATGTCCCAGAATCCGCCATCGTCAGAAGGACGATACATCCTGAACGTGACGGTAACTTCCCATCGCCCCTGTTCCAGGATCGAAGTCAGCGCGCTTCTGTCTCAGCGTTTCCCACCAGGCCATAGACTCTTCAACGCTCGGCTCCAGCACGCCGTTATCAAGAACATTCACCTCTTCTTCCTCTTGGGCGCCGGCTTCTTCTTGGCCCTCTCCGGCCGCTTCTTGCCCTTGCTGGCCTCGTCGAACTCCTCCACCGCTTTATCCCCGAGCGCCTTCCGGCCAGCCTCCGTATGCCCCCACCGACGCTGCGCCTCACTCTTCCACGGCATTGTCATCCCTCCCCAGGTCCTTCGCCGCGTCCGCCAAGTACTGATAGAACTTCTTGTCATCCGGCAACGTCACTATCGCGTACGTCTTCCCCCGATCCTCCGTCCGAGTCTTCCGAGGAATCTTGCTCTGCTTTAGGATCGCCAACTCCTTCTTGCGCTTCAGGTTAACCCTGAACGAGATCTTCCCCGCACGCGAAAAGTGATCCCTGCCGTAGCGAGCAAGGGTCGTTAATCCACCCCTTCTCCCTATCTCTCGCGCTTTCGCTCTCATCTCCGGTGTCCAGGTAGCCATAAACAAATCCTACCACAACCTGCGTCGGACTGTCCATATGCACAAGGGTCCCTCAGGCGCACACATGCGAAAACCCCCGACTACTCCGGCTCCACTTTGTCAGGATCAAAGCTACGCACCACATGACGCACCGGCGCCACTGGCAACGAGGTCGAACCCTTTTCCTCAGCAGGTGCGTAATACGCATCCTCAGAAACCGTAACAGGAACTTGGATGACCTGAGAAGTCGGACACTCCCTCCCCATCGCCTTTATCACCAAACGCCGCAACCACCCCTTCTCGTGCCTCCTTACAAAGTCCACCTCCGACTTTGTAAGCGCCAACGTGATCTTCGACTGCACCACACTCCCACGGTCCTCGTTCCTATCCCTTCCCATCATTTAACCTCCTTTATCCACACGTCACGTCACGTCTAAGAATACCACATTCCTACACGTCACGTCACGTCACGTTATGGCACCCCGAAGTCCCCCACCCGCGCATAGAACACCCGCAAATGGTACAGGTGACCGGTTCGCATCCGAATGGTGGGGGGTCCTCCCGGTGGTGGTGGGGGGGGGCTCGATCTCGTCACACGTAGACCCTCCCCCATCTCGTCGATCCCATCTCATGAGAGGGGACACAACGCAGTGACCCACGTGAACGACGCAGGAGCATGAGAGGGGACACAACACAGAACCCACATGAACGAGCAGGAGGACGGGGACGATGGGGCAGAGAGGGATTCGGTTGCTCTGGTTGCTCTTCGTTACCCACCAGGCCCCATACACGGTGCTGCGGGAACGAGTAGACGATGGATGGTGGTGGTTGGTGGTATGGTGCGGGCAGACGGGTGTTTGGGTGGATAGCGTTCTGTCAGTTTCGATGTGCGGGTGCAAGGACGGCGCGAGTCAAAAAACATTCATTTATTTTATGAGAAACTCTTGACGCGGATGGATTTGTGCGCTATCATGATAT
>Ga0182013_10007425_pt1 | contig 12082 bp, 9 predicted proteins | sample 612S2MmetaG_FD_120487 | JGI IMG/M metagenome (GOLD analysis project Ga0182013, IMG submission 120487) | Permafrost microbial communities from Stordalen Mire, Sweden - 612S2M metaG | ecosystem: Environmental > Terrestrial > Soil > Wetlands > Permafrost | place: Sweden: Stordalen | collected...
ACCCCAGCTGTGCGGTGAACCGGCAGCCGCCCTGTATCGCGAACGCCATGGCGGCCATCAGGGGAGCCAACTCGCGGGTGTTGACCAACGACGACACAAAACCGGTGGCCGGGCCCAATCCCAGCAGGTCCAGGAAGTTATAGCCCTCGATGCCGACGAGCGCGCCGACGGTCACGCCCAGGACAACGGCCACCCCAGCGGTACCGCCACCCACCACCAGCGATCCGTTGCCCCAGGTGATGTTCGATAGCAGGCGCAGAAACTCGCCGCGGTATTGACGCACCGCGATCGGCACCGCGGCCAGTGCCTGCACGAAGAAGACGAGCATGTGGCCCAACCGGGCGAACGGCTTGACGGCTCTGTGCCAGAGCCGTACCAGCCGATTGGTAACCGGCGCCAGTGGCCGGTAGACGGAGACCGTCACGTCACGCGCCTTGTCATAGCCCCGTCCTGGGCACCATCATGATGTAGAGCTGGCTGATGGCGACGTTGACGATCATCAGCACCAAGATCGCTTCGACGACGGCCGCGTTGACGGAGTTCGCCACACCGGTCGGGCCGCCCTTGGTGGACAGGCCTTTCTGGGCCGACACGACCGTGACGATGGCGCCAAAGATCATCGCTTTCAGCAGCGCCAGGATCAGATCGTCGGTCGTCGCGAACGAGGCGAACGTTGACACGAAGCTGCCCGGTGCGCCGTTTTGGAAGTACACGTTGAACAGATAGCTGGCGAAGAACCCGACGAAGCACACCACCCCGGTGAGCGCGACGGCGATCATGATGGCCGCGGCGAACCGCGGTACCACCAAGCGACGGATCACCGAGACGCCCATCACCTCCATGGCATCGGTTTCCTCCCGCATCGTTCGCGAACCCAGGTCGGCGGTGATCGCCGAGCCCACCGCCGACGCCATCAACATGGCGGCCACCAGCGAGGCACCCTGACGAATGACGGCCAGTCCGCTGGCGGCGCCGGCCAATGACGTGGCGCCGACCTGGCCGGCCATCATCGCGAATTGCACCGACATGGTGACACTGATCGGCAAAGACACCAGAACTGTGGGCAACACGGCCGTCCCCGCCATGAATGCGCCTTGGCGGACGAACTCTTCCCATTGGAATCGGCCGGTCACGAGATCGACGAAGAAATACTGCACCGTGCGTATAGCGAGAACGAACTGCTCACCGACCGTGGTGAGGGATGCGACAGGGTGACGTTTGACGTACCCGACGGACCAGTTCTGGATGGCGGCTTTGCCGTCAAGTTGGCCATCAAGTTGGCCATCAAGTTGGCCGTCAAGCTGGTCATCGGGTGGGCCGTCCGGGGAGACGACGTGAGGGTCGCCATAGTTGTGAGCCCTAGGCACCACTGTTTCTTGTTGCGCAGTCATCGCAGTGTGGCCGGCAATTGCTCCGGCAAACCCATGCCAATGGTCATCGCGTACTAGTACCCGCCCTCATCGGCGCTCTCCACCATTAATTTCCCGAGTGCCGGACACGAATGTCGGGCACGCTTCAATACAATCTTGGCTACGAAGTTCCGCGACCCTGCAGCTCAACCGGTTAACGACCAGGCGACAGCTTACTCGACAGGCGCCAGCAATATTGCAAAAGTGCCCAATTAGGTCGTCTCGTGACAGTGTTTGCCTGTCGGAACGACAGATTGACGACGGTGGCGTCGAACTCCCAGCAAACGCCCGGCTCAGACGGGCGGCACCGCACGAAGTGGCGCGTGGGGTGAGTGACGGGACTCGAACCCGCGACATTCAGGATCACAACCTGACGCTCTACCAACTGAACTACACCCACCATTGCCGCGAGCTGGCCTACGAATCCGCGGGCCAACGAGCGGCGACGTCGATACTAGCCGCTCGTTGGCGCCCCGTCCGAATCCGCGGCCGAATCGTCTGGCCCTGGCTCGAGTTCCCTACCTTCAATATGGGCGGCGACCGCCGCGATTTCCCTGGTCGACGGCCCCGGCGGGGGTACGAATGCGGTACGTCGGTAGAACTGCAGCTCGCGGATGGATTCGTGAATGTCGGCCAGCGCGCGGTGAGCGAGCCCCTTGGCCGGCTGGCCGAAGTAGATGCGCGGGTACCAGCGCCGGCAGAGTTCTTTGATCGAGCTGACATCGATCATCCGGTAATGCAGAAACGAGTCCAGCGTGGGCATGTCGCGGGCGATGAAGCCACGATCGGTCGCGATCGAGTTGCCCGCCAGCGGAGCCGTTTTCGGTTGCTTGACGTACTTGCCGATGTAATCGAGCACGATCGCTTCGGCGGTCGCCAGGTCGACGGTGGATACCTGCACCTCGCGGGTCAGCCCGGAGCGCGAGTGCATTTCGGCGACCACCTCGACCATCGAAGACAGGGCGGCGTCGTCGGCGTGGATCACCACATCCACCCCGTCGCCGAGGATGTTCAGGTCAGCGTCGGTGACCAGCGCTGCGATCTCGATCAACTTGTCCGAGCCCAATTCCAGCCCGGTCATCTCGCAGTCAATCCATACCAATTCGTCCCGCACAGCGCCCAGACTAAGCCACATAAGTCCTGCCCTGGCCTCCACTGGCAAGTAGTGTGATGCTTTGCCTTTACTGGACGGGAACTACTTGGGAAGAGGGCCGCGGCACGATGAGCACGGAATCAACGGAGACGCCGGCGAAGCGGATCGCGGATGGCTATGCGGTCGAAGGCCAGGCGCTGGAATTGGGGACGGTCGTCGTCGACGGCACCGCCGACCCGAGCGCGCAGATTCGGATTCCGCTGGCCACGATCAACAGGCACGGTCTGGTGGCTGGAGCAACCGGAACCGGCAAGACCAAGACGCTGCAGTTGATCGCTGAACAGCTCAGTGCGGCGGGTGTGCCCGTGCTGATGGCCGACGTGAAGGGCGACCTGTCGGGGCTGTCCCGACCTGGCGAGGCCAACGACAAGACCGCCGCGCGCGTGAAAGATACCGGGGATAACTGGGAGCCGACGGCGTATCCGGTTGAGTTCTTGTCGCTGGGTACCGGCGGGATCGGCGTGCCGATACGGGCGACCGTCGAAAGCTTTGGCCCGATTCTGTTGTCAAAAGTGTTGGGGCTCAATGCTACTCAAGAGTCGACGTTGGGGCTGATCTTCCACTGGGCCAAAGACGCAGGCCGCCCGCTGGTGACACTGGACCAGTTGCGGGCTGTCATCAGCTACCTCACCAGCGACGACGGCAAGGCCGCTCTGAAAGATCTGGGCGGGGTTTCGTCGACGAGTGCGGGCGTAATCCTGCGGGCGCTGGTCAACCTCGATGCTGAGGGCGGCGACACCTTCTTCGGCGAGCCCAAACTCGACCCAAACGATCTGCTGCGCAACGACGACCAGGGCCACGGCATCATTTCGCTGCTGGAGTTCACCGGTCAGTCGCTGCGCCCAGTCATCTTTTCCACCTTCCTGATGTGGCTACTGGCCGACCTCTACAGCAAGCTGGACGAAGTCGGTGACGTAGACAAGCCCAAGCTGGTGTTCTTCTTCGACGAGGCGCACCTGTTGTTCACCGACGCCTCTAAAGCGTTCCTCGACCAGGTCGAACAAACCGTTAAACTGATTCGCTCGAAGGGTGTCGGGGTGTTCTTCTGCACCCAGTTGCCCACGGATCTGCCCAACGATGTGCTCTCTCAGTTGGGCGCCCGGGTCCAGCACGCGTTGCGCGCGTTCACTCCCGATGACCAGAAGGCGCTCAGCAGGACCGTCCGCACCTATCCGAAGACCGACGTCTACGACCTGGAGTCGGCGTTGACATCGCTGGGAATCGGTGAAGCCGTCGTCACCGTGTTGTCGGAGAAGGGCGCGCCGACGCCGGTGGCGTGGACCCGGATGCGCGTACCCCGTTCGCTGATGGGTGCCATCGGCGCCGACACGGTCGCCGCGGCGGCCAAAGCCAGCCCGCTCGAGTCGAAGTACGGGCAGACGATCGAACAGGAGGCCGCGCCACCAGCACCCGTCCCGGCGTCCGGATCGGACTTCCCGCCGCCGCCGACCGAATTTCAGGTTCCGCCGATGCCGGAACCGGCGGAGCCCAAGAGCCCAGCCGTCTGGGAGGAAGTGTTGAAGAACCCGGCGGTCAAAGGTGCCCTGAACACGGGAGTCCGCGAGATCGTCAAGGGCATCTTCGGTTCGGGCCGCCGCAAGTAGGGGCTACCCGCCGCCGAGTCTCTTGTAGAAACTACCCACGATCGGCGCCACGATCGCGCGTGGCGCGTACCCGCTCGCGACCGACATTGCTTTAGACGTTAAGCCCGGGACAACGCGCATCTTGTTGCGCTCTAAGGCATCCAGCGACAGCCGGGCGGTGTGCTCTGTTGAGATCCAGAGAAAGTCCGGCACCATCCTCTCGACCAGCGAGGCTTCGGCGGCATCGGGTAGATCGGTGCGCACCGGGCCGGGTGCCAGCAGCGTGACGTGCACACCGGAGCCACGAAGCTCACCGTGCAAAGATTCGCTGAAGGTGTTCGCGAACGCTTTGCTGGCGGCATAGGTTGCGTTGTAGGGAATCGGCGAATTGCCTGCCGCCGAACCGGAAATCAAGATGCCGCCGGCCTTGCGATCGATCATGCCCGGCAGTACCGCCAACGTGAGATCGTGCACCGCGACGGCGTTTAACTGCACCTGAGCTTTCTCGCCCGCCGGGTCGAGTTCCGAGATCGGGCCGAATGTCGCGGTACCCGCGTTGGCGCAGAGGATCGAGATGGGCCGCGCCGCCAGCTCGTCGGCCAGCTTCGCTCGTTGGGACGGGTCGGCCAGATCGGCCGGGCGCACGTCTACCGCGACGCGATACTTGTCGACCAGGCGGGCGGCCAGCTCGTTGAGCGGTCCCTCGCGCCGCGCGGTGACGATCAGGTTGTGCCCGCGCGCGGCAAGTTCAATGGCCAACGCTTCGCCGATGTTTTGCGAAGCGCCAGTGATAACGGCACGCGCGTCTGAGCTGGGAGCTGGTACCGGCATGCGCCAATCGTAGTCAGGCAACCCCCGTAGAGTGCCGGGCATGACTCAGCTGGACGCGGCGCCGCGGACGACCGCGCGATCCCAGGTGGCGGCTTGGGCGCTGTGGGACTGTGGGGCCGTCGGCATGAGCGCGATCGTGGCGACCTTCGTCTTCGCGGTCTACCTGACCAGCAGCGTGGGGGTAGGCATCTCCGGCGGTACGACGCCCGCCAGTTGGTTGGGCCGTGCGGGGGCCATCGCCGGGTTGGCCGTCGCGGCGCTGGCGCCGCTCGTCGGCGTGTGGGTGGAGTCCCCGCGTCGCAGGCGGCTGGCGCTGAGCGTAGGGACGGGCCTGGCTGTGGCGCTGACCTGCGCCATGTTCTTCATCCACGATCGTCCGAGCTACTTTTGGGCCGGGCTGGTGCTGCTGGGGGCGACGGCGGCATGCTGTGACCTGGCCAGCGTCCCGTATAACGCGATGCTGCGACAGCTGTCGACGCCGCGGACGGTCGGCCGCATTTCCGGCCTGGGCGCGGCTTCGGGTTACATCGGCAGCGTCTTATTGCTGCTGTTGATCTTCACGGGATTCATTTCAGGGTCTGGCTCCGGGCCGGACGCCGTGCGCGGGCTGCTGCGGGTGCCCGCTGCGGACGGGCTCAACGTCCGGTGGGCGATGCTGGCGACGGCGGCGTGGTTCGCGGTGTTGGCTCTGCCGTTGCTGTTCGTCACAAACCGGCTACCCGAGTCCGATACCGACTCAACAGCGCCGGCGAGCATGCTGGGTGGCTACCGCAGGCTGTGGACGGAGATCTCCGCAGAATGGCGGCGCGACCGCAACCTGGTGTACTTCCTGGGCGCCAGCGCGCTCTTCCGGGACGGGCTGGCGGCGACTTTCGCCTTCGGCGCCGTGCTGGGCGTCAGCGTCTACGGCATCTCGCAGGCGGACGTGCTGATCTTCGGCGTGGTGGCCAGCGTGGTGGCCGCACTCGGTGCGGTGCTGGGTGGGTTTGTCGACCACCGGATCGGATCCAAGCCAGTGATCGTTTGGTCTCTGGTCGTGATCATCATCGCGGGCCTGGTGTTGATGGCGCTGTCCGGTCCGGTCGCCTTTTGGGCCTGCGGACTGCTGCTGTGTCTGTTCATCGGGCCGTCGCAGTCGTCGGCGCGCGCCCTGTTGCTGCAGATGTCAAACCATGGCAGGGAAGGGGTGGCGTTCGGCCTGTACACGATGACGGGACGGGCCGTCGCGTTCCTGGCGCCGTGGCTGTTCTCCGTCTTCGTCGACATCTTCGGCGCACCCCGCGCCGGGTTGGCCGGGATCTCGCTGGTGCTGATAGCCGGACTGCTGGCGATGCTGATGGTCCGGGTCCCACCGCGCGATGCGGCCGCGCCTAACGCTGTTTAGCTCCTGGCGTCGCAGATGATCAGGCCCTGGCCGACACGTTGGCGCATCTGGACGCCGTTGACGGTGACCGAGCACGTGACGTTGTGGCCGATGTTGACGATTGTGACGCTCGGCGGATGCGCGGCCGACTGGACCAGGGTGACCTCTTTGCTCCACGGCAGCGGCACATTGAACGAGGTTTGTATGACGCCGTCGGCGTCGATGTACATGATGCTGATCGCGCGACCCTCACCCGCGACGTTGTAGACCACGGTCTGCATCGCCCCTGGGCTGGTCGTCTCGCTGGGCACGGTCGGTGGCGCGGCGGTGGGATGGGACGGTACCCTCGACGGCACCATGGGCGGTGCCTTGATGGAAGGGGTCGGGACTACCGAACTCGAGCCCGGCATCGCCGGCAGCGGCGGGACGGCAGTCTGGGTCTTGGTTGCGTTGTTTGCGAGTACCAGCGCGATGACCAGCCCGAGGACCAGCAGCACCGCGACGCTGGCGGCGACCCACAACCACCGCGGCGCCGCCGGGCGTTCCGCCGGCGGGGAATCGGGCCCGCGCGGAGGGGGTCCTCCCAGCGGGGATTGGTCTTGCTGCCATTGTGGTGGCAAACGTTGGGTCGGATTGGCCCCGGTCAGATTCGTCGGCTTCGACTCCGACATCCAGGGCGGGGTATACCGGTACCCGCCGTAGCTGGGCGCGTAGGGCGCCTGGTCGGCGTAGGCAGGATCTGCGGGCGGCGGCTCTGCTGGGCCCCACGGCCCGGTCGGCCCAGACCCCGGTAGAGGGGGACTAGATCGCTCGGGTCGACGTGGATCGTTCATGTCCACCTCATGATTTGCAGGGTACCCGGGCCTGGCACCCGCGCGGTGGATTATCCGATGAGACCAGGTTCAGCGGGCTGATCTCCGGCTCTTAACGCGGCGACGGTCATGGCCCGCATCAGTGCGCGTGACCGCACGGCCTGGGTCGGCTTGCTGTGCGGTGTCGAATTCAGCAGCCCGAATACCGCATGCGCAGTCAGCCGGGCATCGGCTTCGGCCAGCAGGGGGTTCAATTCGCGCAACACGCCGACCCACACCTCCACGTACTGTCGCTGCGCCTGCCGCACCTGCCGCTCGGCGGCCGCGGGCAGGTGCGCAAGGTCGCGGTCCTGGATGCGGATCAGGTCGGGTTCGCCCAGCGCAAATTCGAGATGGAAATCGATGAGGCCGTCCAGCGCCACCCCCGCTTCGGAGCCGCGGGCAGTGACATCGCGCGCACCGGCGAGCAGCCGTGCACTGATTCCGACCAGCAACTCGACCAGCATCGACTCCTTGTTGGGAAAGTGCCGGTAGATCGCCGGACCGCTGACGCCGGCGGCCGCGCCGATGTCTTCCAGCCGCACGGCAAGGAAACCGCGCTCGGCGAATAGCCGTTCGGCGGCCGACAGGAGCTGTAGGCGCCGGTCGGATTTCAACCGGCTGCGGCGATTTGGCGCGTCCGGCCGGCCGGGTTCGCCGTCCGGGGTGGAGGGTGTCATGACGAGTGCGTCCCTGGACGTAACTGCCCGGGCGATGGTACTCTCACGCCAGTTAATCTACATTAACTGAAAGTCTTTTGCCCGGGGTCGCCGGGCCGAATGGAGACCGAGCTTGTCAGTGACCGCTGCGGCATCGTTCGCCGATGAACACCGCAGGCTCGTCGGGGAGCTGAACGCCAAGCTTGCCGCGGCGGCCCTGGGCGGCAATGAGCGCGCGCGAGAGCGGCACGTCAGCCGCGGCAAGCTGCTGCCTCGCGACCGGGTGGATCGCCTGCTCGATCCGGGGACCCCGTTTTTGGAGCTGGCTCCGCTGGCCGCGGGCGGCATGTACGGCGACGAGTCTCCGGGAGCCGGAATCATCACCGGGATCGGCCGGGTCGCTGGGCGCGAATGCGTGATCGTCGCCAACGACGCGACGGTCAAGGGCGGCACCTACTACCCGATGACGGTCAAAAAGCACCTGCGGGCTCAGGAGGTCGCGCTGCAGAATCTGCTGCCGTGCATCTACCTCGTCGACTCTGGCGGCGCCTTTCTGCCGCGCCAGGACGAGGTGTTTCCCGACCGCGAGCATTTCGGCCGGATCTTCTACAACCAAGCGACAATGAGCGCCAAAGGCATTCCGCAGGTGGCGGCGGTGTTGGGCTCCTGCACGGCAGGTGGCGCCTACGTGCCGGCGATGAGTGACGAGGCCGTCATCGTCCGCGAGCAAGGCACCATCTTTCTCGGCGGCCCGCCACTGGTGAAGGCGGCCACCGGCGAGATCGTCTCGGCCGAAGACCTCGGCGGCGGCGACTTGCACTCGCGGGTGTCGGGTGTCACCGACCATCTTGCTGACGACGACGAACACGCGCTGCACATCGTCCGCCAGATCGCGGCCACCTTCGGCCCGCGCGAGCCCAGTCAATGGGAGGTCCGACCCGCGTTCGAACCCAAGCACGCACAGGACGAGCTCTACGACGTGGTGCCGCCCGATCCGCGGGTGCCCTACGACGTGCGCGAGGTCATCGTGCGGCTGGTCGACGGTGGGGAATTCAACGAGTTCAAGGCAAAATACGGCAAGACGCTGGTGACTGCCTTCGCGCGCATTCATGGCCATCCCGTCGGGATCGTCGCCAACAACGGGGTGCTGTTCAGTGAATCCGCGGTGAAGGGTGCGCATTTCATCGAGCTGTGCGACAAGCGCAAGATCCCGTTGCTGTTCTTGCAGAACATCGCCGGTTTCATGGTCGGACGCGACTACGAGGCCGGTGGCATCGCCAAGCACGGCGCCAAGATGGTCACCGCCGTGGCGTGTGCCCGGGTGCCGAAACTGACCGTCGTGATCGGCGGATCCTATGGCGCGGGTAACTATTCGATGTGCGGGCGGGCCTACTCGCCGCGGTTTTTGTGGATGTGGCCCAATGCGAGGATCTCGGTGATGGGCGGCGAGCAGGCCGCGTCCGTGCTGGCCACCGTTCGCGGCGAACAGCTCAACGGGGCAGGCACGCCGTGGTCCGCCGACGAGGAAGAGGCGTTCAAGGCGCCCATCCGTGCGCAGTACGAGGATCAAGGCAACCCGTACTATTCGACCGCCCGGCTGTGGGACGACGGCATCATCGACCCGGTTGACACCAGAACGTGTGTCGGGCTTGCCCTTTCGGTGTGTGCCCACGCGCCGCTGGAACCGGTGTCCTACGGCGTCTTCCGGATGTGATTGATGTTTGACACCGTACTAGTGGCCAACCGCGGCGAGATCGCGGTGCGGGTGATCCGCACACTGCGCCGGCTGGGCATTCGCTCGGTCGCCGTCTACAGCGATCCCGACGCCGGCGCGCGGCATGTTATCGAGGCGGACATCGCCGTGCGGCTGGGGCCCGCCGCGGCTCGCGAAAGCTATCTCGATATCGCTCGCGTGCTTGACGCCGCGGTGCGCACCGGATCCCAGGCGATTCACCCGGGTTACGGGTTCCTCTCCGAGAACGCCGATTTCGCCGCGGCCTGTGAACGCGCCGGGGTGGTGTTCCTGGGCCCGCCCGCACGTGCGATCGAGGTGATGGGGGACAAGATCACCGCTAAGAACGCCGTCGCCGCTTTCGGCGTGCCGGTGGTGCCGGGGGTGGCAAAACCGGGGCTGACCGAAGACGATCTCGTGGCCGCGGCCGATGAGGTCGGCTATCCGGTGTTGGTCAAGCCGTCGGCGGGCGGCGGCGGCAAGGGCATGCGGCTGGTGGAAGATCCGGCACGGCTGCGCGAGGCGCTGGTGAGCGCCCGGCGCGAGGCGGCTTCGGCGTTCGGCGATGACACGCTGTTCCTTGAGCGCTTCGTGTTGCGGCCCAGGCATATCGAGGTGCAGGTGCTCGCCGACGGGCATGGCAACGTGCTGCATCTCGGGGAGCGTGAGTGCAGCCTGCAGCGACGCCACCAGAAGGTCATCGAGGAAGCGCCGTCGCCGCTACTGGACGCTGCGACGCGGGCCCGGATCGGGTCGGCGGCCTGCGACACCGCCCGCAGCGTCGACTACGTCGGCGTCGGCACGGTGGAGTTCATTGTCTCCGCCGAGCGGCCCGATGAGTTCTTTTTCATGGAGATGAACACCCGCCTGCAGGTGGAACATCCGGTCACCGAGGCGGTCACCGGACTGGACCTCGTCGAGTGGCAGCTACGGGTCGCGGCCGGCGAGAAGCTGACGTTCACTCAGGACGACATCGAACTGAACGGGCACGCGATTGAGGCGCGGGTGTACGCCGAAGATCCGGCGCGCGGCTTTCTGCCGACCGGCGGTCGGGTGTTGCAGGTGTTCGAGCCCGCGGGTGCCGGGGTTCGGGTGGACTCGTCGCTGCTGGCGGGCACGGTGGTCGGCAGCGACTACGACCCGATGCTGAGCAAGGTGATTGTCCACGCGGTGGACCGCGATCAGGCGCTCGCCAAGCTAGACCGGGCACTGTCGCAGACCGCGGTCCTGGGCGTGCAGACCAATATCGAGTTCTTGCGTTTCCTGCTCGCCGACGAGCGCGTGCGAGCCGGTGACCTGGATACCGCGCTGCTGGACGAGCGGCTGGCGGATTTCGTCCCGCTGCCGGCGCCCGAGGATGTGCTCGCAGCGGGCGGCCTTTACCGCCTGTGGGTTCTGGCCCGCAACTCCGAGGGCAGCCTATGGTCGGCCCCGACCGGATGGCGCGTGGGTGGCGCCGCGGCGCCGGTCCGCACCGCGATGCGCACGCCGCTTCGCACCGAAACGGTGTCGGTGTGGGGGCCACCCGAGGCCGCCAAGGTACAGGTCGGTGACGGCGAGATCGCCTCCGCAAGTGTGCAACTCGGGCCCGACCGGATGAGCGTGACGCTGGACGGGCGCCGGCGCGACTACCGATGGGCCGAGGCCGACCGGCAGTTGTGGATCGCCGACGAGCGCGACACCTGGCGGCTAGGTGAGGCCGAGGAGCAAAAGATTCACCGCGCGGCAGGCGAGCGGCCCGCCGAGGTGGTCAGTCCCATGCCGGGCAGCGTGATCGCCGTGCAGGTCAATTCGGGCGCCGAGGTCAGCGAGGGCGAGGTGGTGGTGGTCGTCGAGGCGATGAAGATGGAACATTCACTGACCGCTCCTGTTTCGGGACAGGTAGAGGTGCTGGTGTCGGTGGGTGAGCAGGTGAAGGTCGAGCAAGTGCTGGCCAGGATCAAAGGTGAACAAACGTGACGACAACGATTACCGCGGGCAGCTTGCCCAAGGAGTATGAGGATCTGCGCGATACGGTGGCCGATTTTGCGCGAACCGTGGTCGCGCCCCTATCGGCCAAACACGATGAGGAGCACAGCTTCCCGTACGAAGTCGTCGCGAAGATGGGCGAAATGGGACTGTTCGGCCTGCCGTTCCCGGAGGAGTACGGGGGAATGGGCGGCGACTACTTCGCGCTGTCGCTGGCGCTCGAGGAACTCGGCAAGGTCGACCAATCGGTTGCGATCACTCTGGAGGCCGGAACCAGCCTTGGCGCGATGCCGATCTACCGGTTCGGCACCGAGGAACAGAAGAGCAAGTGGCTGCCGGATCTCATCGCCGGCCGGGCGCTGGCCGGCTTCGGGCTCACCGAGCCCGGGGCGGGTTCGGATGCGGGCGGCACCCGCACCACAGCCCGGCTCGAGAGCGGCGACTGGGTGATCAACGGCAACAAGCAATTCATCACCAACTCGGGCACCAAGATCACCTCGCTGGTCACCGTCACCGCGGTCACCGCAACCATA
>Ga0182013_10007434_pt1 | contig 12079 bp, 8 predicted proteins | sample 612S2MmetaG_FD_120487 | JGI IMG/M metagenome (GOLD analysis project Ga0182013, IMG submission 120487) | Permafrost microbial communities from Stordalen Mire, Sweden - 612S2M metaG | ecosystem: Environmental > Terrestrial > Soil > Wetlands > Permafrost | place: Sweden: Stordalen | collected...
AAGGAAAAATGTTGTTCTAGTTTGCTCATCGCATTCGGACTTTCCGCAAGAAATGCTCCGCTCGATGTCCATGGATGGGCATACATAGAGTCACAGCTTTGGGCGCAGGGTGGATCGTCAGCCTTAGAGCCTGTTATTAACTTTGCTGGAATGTTCGCGTCAGGTTTGTGAGCATAAGGCAGGCGAATGCAAGGTAGTGCAGCGCGGCGAGGGTTTCAGACAGTCGCTCGTAGTCTCTTGCCAGCCGCCGGAAACGCGCGGCCCAGGCGAAGCTGCGCTCCACCACCCATCGTCGCGGCAGCAGCACGAAGCCTCGCTTGACCTCAGTGTGCTTGACCACTTCCAGTTGCACACCGTGTTTCGCCGCTGCTAGAGCGGCGTTTTCCCCGGTGTAGCCTTGGTCGACATAGGCCAGTTCAACGCTCTCGCCAGTGATCTGCCGCACCGCCTCGGCCAGCGTTTCCACTTGCGCGCGATCCTGCTCATCGGCCGCCGTAACATGAAGGGCGAGCAAGTGGCCCAGCGTGTCGACCGCCGCGTGCACCTTCGATCCCTTGCGGCGCTTGGCCCCGTCGTAACCGCCTCGCGCGCCCGATTCCGGTGTGGATTGCAGCGTCCGGCTATCGAGAATCATGGCTGTCGGCTGCGCTTTGCGGCCGGCAAACTCGCGCAGCAAAATGCGCAGATCCTCGACCATGGTTTCAAAACAGCGTGCATCGATCCACCGCCGCATCTGCTGATAAACCACATGCCACGGCGGCAAATCGTTGGGTAACATGCGCCAATGGCAACCGGTTTTTGCCACGTAGCGCAACGCGTTGAAGACGGCACGCAACGGATAGTCTCGCTGCAGTGCATCCTCGCGGCACAGCGCCAAATACGGCGCCACAAACGACCACTCCTCATCCGTCACATCGGTCTGGTAGCCCAGACGATCTCGATTTCCCATACCTCCATCGTCGGGGATGCCGAGAGTTGCAGCTATGCAAAAGCAAACAAAGGGATAAAGTTAATAACAGGCTCTAGTTCTTTCACATTGCTAGAGTCGATGGATTACAAGAGTTACAGGTTACCAGAGGCAATAAGTTACTAGATTTCGCAAATCGTTGGTAATCGTAACTATTCTGCACCTGATCGGCACACTTGCACGGATATCATCTCTTCGACTCGGTGGGAGGCCGTTCCGCAGAAGCGCGCCATTGTCCCACTGAATGGCATCAATCAGGCTCCAGCCTGCCGCCAGAACCACGCCTTGTGGCAATCGAAGAGCCTTCCTCTTTGCATCGAACAGGTTTGCCGGGGTCTCGCGGGTAAGAGTCTTGTTGAGTGTTGTCTCTATCGCAGTTTGCCGACCCAGATAGAACGTATAATTCTTAGTTGGACCAACTTTGGTAGACTACTTACCCCAGCAGTTTGCAACGGGAGCTTAGGCCAGCATGTACAAACACAAAGGCATCGTCAGTGCGCTTCTAGTAAGCTTTGCAGGATTGATCGCATTGGGTCAGGAATCGCCCCTCAAGGTCGAGATCAAGTTGGCGCATGCAACCGCCAACAACTATGAGCCATTTTCAGTGGCCACTGCCATCCGCAACACGGGCACGGAAGACCAGACCGTCGATGTTTGGTCCTGCTCTTATCCTACGCAGTGGACTGGGGATATTCCTTCGGTTCGCGTGAACCTGGTGGGGTGCAAGAAGAACGATCTTCAGCATCTCAAACTGAAGCCCGGCGAGGCTTGCGAAAGACCGTTGTCGATCCGAATCGAGCTTCCTGCCGGCAACGGAAAACCGGAGGCGGTTACTTTCAGAATGGGATTCAAGACAGCGACTCTCGAGATAGGAAAGGAGAATATCCCGGTTTGGAGCAATGCTGTAACGGTCAGCGTGACGAAATAGCCGGGTGCTGGGCGCCCACAGTCTGCCGAAGCCCTTTCCAGAGCGAACACGTTTCGCGTTTGAGCAGTAGACAGGACAATTCGCAAAGAGCTGTCTTCCTGGAGCCTCCCGTAGTTTCGCTTTGTCGTCCTGCGCGATTTTCGCTTCTTTGCGTGAGATAGATCACGCCACATTCAAAACAAGAAGGCTCGCGAGAGTGTTTACCCACTAGAATTCCCTTTGCCTGTGCAAGTTTTTGCATATTGCCCTACGAAGCGGGGGGTTCCGTTTATGTGATATGTGTCACATTTGTACATTAGAATCAACAGTGTACGACCATCCTCGTCGTCAGTTCTTGAACCTCTAAAGTTTGGCCCTCCAGTTGCTATATAGAAAGCGTGGCTCCCCCAGCCGCTGTAATCTAACTCACCAAAAACCACCAACAGGAAGACTGCCGGAAGATCGCACAGGTTTGTCGCGGCCAGTTAACACAACAGGAGAGCCTTATGTTTAGCAATTTCAAGAAGTTATCGACGACAACCCAACTGCGGGGGAAGGCAGTCGCAATCGGCGTCTCAGCCGCGGCCCTCTTGATGATGGCCACGACGGCGCAGGCAAACAACCTCGTCCTCAACGGCGACTTCACGACAACAACGGCCATTACCGCAACCAACGCGAGCAATTCCAACGGCGGTGAGCTGGGCTACAACCTCACGGCAACGGATTGGACCACGCCCACCAATGGGTTCAACCTGCTCTTTACCTCGGGCGCCAATGCTGTGGCCGGCATCAACAACTCGTTTGGCGCGCCCGGCTTCAAGCTGTATGGCGCCCCCAACCTTCTGGCGACGACGGCCGTTCCCGGTGGCGGGAGCTTTGTTGGACTCGATGGCGCCTACCAGATTGAACCCCTCGAGCAGAGCATCAGCGGCCTCACCGTCGGCGATACGTACTCGGTCACCTTCGACTGGGCAGGCGCGCAGCAGAGTGGATTCACGGGCGCAACCACCGAGCAGCTCCAGGTCTATTTCGGCTGCAGCCTTTCAAAAGGAGCCTGCACCGATCCCACGATCGCCAAGGATCCCAACCCCAACCCCGCCGGCGACTATTCATTTACCAATACTGCCGACACCCAGTCGACTGGCGTCCTGACCAACCCCCAAGGTGGCTTTACCGGCTGGTATTCCGAGACCATGAACTTCAAGGCGACCAACAGCACTGAGATTCTTGCGTTCCTGGCCGTCGGCACCCCGACCGGCGAACCGCCCATTTCACTCCTGACCGATGTTTCCTTGAACGTAGCAACCCCTGAGCCGGCAACCTTGCCTCTGTTCCTCACCGGCCTGATGGGCGGTCTCGGCGTTCTGCGGTCGAGAAAGTGGCTCAAGCGCTGATCGCGAGCCGCCGCGCTGGGCCAACGCGATCAAAAACAATCCAGGGGGCGGCGCCATTCTCGTGGCGCTGCCCCTCTTCAGTGTCTGGAGCAACGCACGCTCCTCAAAAGACAACTGCTTATTACGGCTTCCCCATGCAACATCATCCCTTTTAGAGATGTTGCACTTGGGCTTTGAGCGCGGCCAGCGTTGCTATTCGCAACGCGCGGAAAAATGACGGCGAACAGGTTATGCTTCCTCTTTTCCGCGTTGGGCGCGACGCAGCAGCCAGGTAGGAGCCGAAGGCAATGAAGCCCTTTCGCCTCACTCCTCGCGGAGCAGGATCGAAGGATCGACCGAAAGCGCGCGCTGAGCTGGAATCCAGGTAGCCAACAGGCCGAGGAAGAGCATAGCCAGGACCACACCCGCCAGGACCAGAGGATCGCGGGAAGTCGCCTGATACACGATGTAAGCCAGCACTTTGGCGGCCAGGATTCCGAGAATCAATCCCGCTGCCGAACCATATGCCAGTAGCTTCAGAGGACGTCCGAGGGCTGCCCGCAACACCTCTCTCCGCTTGGCGCCGAGGGCGATGCGAATCCCCAACTCCCGCAGCCGCTTGCTCACCGAGTACGCAGCCATACCAAAAATGCCTGTAATTGAAAGCATGGCGCCCATCGCGCCCAGCACACCCAGAGAGATCGAAGCCATGCGGGCAGGAAACATACTGAAGTCGAGTTCCCGGTTCCACATCAGAATGTCCAGCGGAAGCCCCGCATCCAGCTCGTGAAGTTTCGTTCTCACGGATCCCGCAAGTAGCTGCGGATCGCCAGCCGAGCGCACCAGCATCCACTGCTCGCCGAGAGGGTCTTGCTGCGCGACGGGAAGAAACATCGCGGGCTGCTGGGCTTCAGTCACGCTCAGGTACTTTCCGTCTTCTACGATGCCTACCACCTGGACCCGCGTTCCGTCTGTCACCTTGAAATACTTGCCAATGGCGTTTGTGGATGAGCCGAGGATCCTGGCGGCAAATTCGCGATTCACCATAGCTACGGGCGGCGCACCTTTGTCGTCATGCCAATTGAATGCCCGGCCTTCCAGCAATGTCGTTCCGGCCGCGTGCAGATAATCGGGAGAGATGACGTACATGAAGGAGTTGGCGGCTGCGTTTGCGGGGCTCAGATCTTTGGATTCGTCCCGAAAGACATCCGCCTTCCAACTTCCGCCCCTTCCCAGGGGAGGAAAGCTTACCAATCCCACATGCTCCACGCCCGGTATCGCCTCCAGCGCGTCGATCATACGGCGCTGCACGGCGGGAATGCTGCCGGAGCTGTAACCGGAGATCTTCAGATCGGTCTCCACCAGCATGACATTGTTGGGATCGATGCCGAAGCTGCCGTGGAGCGAGCGCGCAAGTCCACGGACAGCGACCATGGAAGCAGTGACCAGAACGGCGCAGATGGCAATCTGCACTACCAAAAGGATGTCACGCGCTGAGATTCGCCGACCCACTCTTCCAGCCGATCCCCCTTTCACAATCTCGTAAGGATTGGTCCTGAGCACCTGGCGCACGGGAACGATGCCAAAGAGGAGCCCGCTCACAACGGCCAGAACCAGCGCCACCAGATAGACATTGGCGTCCGGCTGCACAGGCACATGGATGGGAACCCCCGAGAACGGCTGCCATGTATCCAGCCGGCGCAATAGAGCGATGCTGGAAGCAAGGCCGGTGGCGCCTCCGGCAAGAGAGATCAGCAAAGCCTCGGTCAGCAATTGCCGCAAGATGCGAGTGCGGGTTGACCCCAACGCCAAACGAAGAGCCACTTCACGGGAACGGTCGCTGGCGCGAGCGGCAAACAGGCTGCCCAGGTTGGCACAGGCAGCCAGCAAAATCAGCCCGGCAAGCAGCATCAAAGCGCCAACAAACGCCCGCACTGGGCCGCCAATCGCGCTCGGCAGGCTTGGGCGTCCCAACGCGAAGCTCTCGTGCAGATCCACTTTCGGGTACGCCTTTGCAAGAACCGCGCCTATATCGTCCAGATCGGCAACAGCCTCTGTCGGGGTGACTCCGGGCTTCAAGTGCCCCAGGATCTGAATGACCCCGCGGCGCTCCCGGTTGTTCAAGGCGCTATCGCCCATAATCTGGTCCTGGTCGACCATTGGCACATAGAAGTTGGGAGCGAAAAAGACAAAAGTTCCGCGGAAATCGGGAGGCGTTACACCCAGGATGGTATACGGATGGCTGTTCACCCTGACAACACGGCCCACTACGTTTGGATCGCCTTGAAAGTGGCTGTTCCAATACGCATAACTGAGCACGATGTAGGGGGCACTGTTCATCCCCCGCTCATCGGATGGATGGAAGAAACGGCCAAGGTACGGCTGAATACCCAGCACATCGAAGTAGTTTCCGGTTGCCTCAAATCCCCAGATGCGGGAAGGATCCTTGCCTGTGTCGAGCGCCACCTGAGAGAGGCCCATTGCCGCAAGTCCGTCGAAGGTGTGGTTGCGATCTCGGAGATCGAGGTAGTTTGGATACGACTCCCAATCGCGTTCGTTCTTGTGATTGAGTGCATAAAGGCTCTTCGCGCCGGGCACATTTACCGGACGCAGGATGAGCGCGTTCAACACGCCGAAGACGACGGCATTGGCGCCAATGGCCAAGGTCAGCGTCAAAATCGCGGCGATGGCGAATCCGGGAGACTTGCGCAACTGGCGCAGCGAGAATCGCAGGTCTTGCAGCAGGGTAATCATGGCTTATCTCCAAATGACTGTGGATCTAAATGGGGGAAGGAGCAATTCGCGAGCCAAACTGTTTCAAAGATCATCTTGATGAAAAGAAGCTGCTTGCGGTGTGCATACGGCGCTTGCCAGCAGAATTCGATGTCCGTTTCTGCTGAACGGTGTCCGCCAGCGAACAGGAAAGCATGGGCAACGCATACCAGGGTGACGGCCGGCAGGGCCACTGAGGTCTCCGCGTGGGCTGCAACCGCATCCTCCTTGCTTTGCGACTCGGCACGATTCGTCATGAAACGCTCGATGTTGTTGGCGATACTCCCGATACGCTCGGACTTCGTGAAAGAAGTGACTCACTCTTCGCGGAGCAGGATCGAAGGATCGACCGACAGCGCTTGCTGAGCTGGAATCCAGGTTGCCATCAGGCCCAGGAAGAGCATAGCCAGGACAACACCCGCAAGCACCAACGGATCGCGAGAAGTCGCCTGATACACGATGAATGCCAGCACCCGGCTGGCCAGTATCCCCAGAATCAATCCCGCCGCCGAACCATATGCCAGCAGTTTCAATGGCCGTCCCAGCGCAGCCTGCAACACTTCTTTACGCTTGGCGCCGAGGGCGATGCGAATACCCAATTCCCGCATCCGCTTGCTCACTGAATAAGAAGCCATTCCAAAGATGCCGGTGATCGACAGCATTGCGCCCATCATGCCCAGGACACCCAGCGCCATGGTTGCCATGCGCGATGGGAAAAGAACAGTTTGCAGGAGAGAGTTCCACGTTTGGGTGTCAACTGGCAGGCCCGCGTCCAGCTCGCGCAGCTTGCTCCTCATCTCCGCTGCAAGCTGCTGCGGATCGCGATGCGAGCGGACTATTAGGTAAGCCGCGCCCGACGGCGACATCAGGAAAGGCAGAAACATCGCCGGCTGCCGATCTTCATTGAGACTCAAATACTTTCCGTCTTCAACGACGCCCACGACCTGAACGCGCTTTCCATCCTTCAGTTTGTAAAACCTGCCGACCGCGCTCGTTACCGATCCGAAGATCTTCACTGCAAACTCCCGGTTCACCACGGCAACGGGAGGCGCGTCCTTATCATCATTCCAGGTGAAACCCCTGCCGGTCAGCAAGCTGGTGCCTGCGGCATCGAAGTATCCGGGAGAGATGTCGTATCGGAAGGGAATGGCCGCGGCGTTCGATTGGCTCAGATCGGCGGTTTCCTCCCTGAAGATGTTCTCCCTGCTGTTTGAGCCGTAGGCCAGCGGAGGGTAACCAATCACCAACCCAACGTGCTCGACGCCGGGAATCTCCCGCATCGCGTCGATCATGCGCCTTTGCATTGCGGGCACTTTGTCGCCGCTATAGCCTGCCATGGTCAGGTTTGCGGCGGCAATCATGGTGTTGCGCGGCTCAAAGCCGAATTGGCCGCTCAGTGAACGGATCAGCCCGCGCACGGCAACCAGCGAAGAGGTGACGAGAACGGCGCAGATGGCAATCTGAAGAACAAGCAGCATGTCACGCACTGTCAAACGACGCCCGACCTTGCCGCTGGGTCCCGCTTTGACGATCTCATACGGATTGGTCCTGAGCACCTGGCGTACCGGGACGATCCCGAAGAGAAATGCGCTCACTAACGCCAAAGCCAACGCGACCAGGTAGAGGCTTATGTCTGGAGTTACCGGCAGGTGCACCGGAGCTCCAGGGATGGGCTGCCATATGCTGAGCCGGCGCAATAGCATGACGCTTCCAAGCAAGCCCGCAGCGCCCCCGGCCAGAGAGATCAGAGCAGCTTCAGTGAACAACTGCCGCAGGATGCGGCTGCGGCTGGAGCCAAGCGCGAGCCGGAGAGCAACTTCGCGGGAACGGTCGGCCGCGCGCGCGGCAAAAAGGCTGCCCAGGTTGGCACATGCGGCGAGCAGAATCAAGCCCGCCAGCAGCATCAGACCTGCAACGAATGCCTGCGCCGGACGGCGGAAGGAAGTCAGGCCTTGCCGAGACAGGGTAGTGCTCTTTTGACCGAACTCCTTTGGATAGGTCTTCTCCAGATACGCTCCCACCGAGTTCACATCGGCGACAGCCTGATCGGGCGTCACTCCCGGCTTCAGATGTCCAAACGCCTCAAAGATTGTCGAGGTGCTCCCGCGCGTCTCGAGCGTTCCCGCGCCGTAGATCTGCTCTTCGTTGGTGATCGGAATGAAAAAATCGGGAGAGACAAACAACAAGGTTCCGCGGAACTCCGGCGGTGCTACACCGATGATGGTGAAAGGATGCTTGTCGACCAGAACAGTGCGGCCCACAACGCTTCGGTCGTCTTGAAAACGGGTGTGCCAATACGCGTAAGTGAGCACAAGATAGGGGGCGCTGTTGACGCCGTGTTCCTCTGCGCCGTGGAAGAAGCGGCCAAGAAACGGCTGAATCCGGAGCACGTCGAAGTAATTGCCACTGGTTGCAAAGCCAGTGGAACTGGCTGGATCGTTTCCCGTATCGAACCCGGCAAAGACGAAGCTGAAAGCCGCCAGATCTTCGAAGCTGCGGTTCCGATCGCGCAGGTCGAGATAATTGGGGTACGACTGCCACCCCGCATCGTTTCCGTATTCGGTCCCGTAGAGGTTCTCCGCCTGAGGCACGTTCAGCGGGCGCAGGATCAGGCCGTCCATGATGCCGAAGACCACGGCATTTGCGCCAATGGCCAAGGTCAGCGTTAAAACCGCGGCGATGGCGAATCCGGGAGACTTGCGCAACTGGCGCAGCGAGAATCGCAGGTCTTGCAGCAGGGTAGACATGGTCAGCCTCCGATGAGCGATGGGTTTACAAGGAAGAGAAAAGCAATTCAAGAGCCAAAACGATCAAAGCACAACTTGATGATAAGAAGAGGCTTGTTAGCTACCTGAAGCACTTGGGAACAGAGTTGTATGTCCGGTTTCGCTGGAGGATGTCCGTAAACGAACAGATGCAGCATCGATCGCGACCACGTTTTGCGCCTGAAGGCAGTTCACTCAATCAGTTCTACGAGGGTGGCTTCATGCAGGTTCCGCAGGATACCGCCGAAGCAAGGTGGATGCTGTAGATCGAACGGATTATCGGCGAAGGGGCAAATGGGCCGTGGCGCGGGCGCCCGGGCCGTCTTCGCGGTTGACGAGGCGGATTTCACCGCCATGAGCGCGGGCAATCTGCTGAGCCAGCGCCAGCCCGACGCCGCTACCGGAGGGCTTAGTCGTATAGAAGGGTACAAAGAGATTCTCGGCGTTGGCGATGCCCAGGCCGCGATCTTCAATGCAAACCAGGGCCTCGGCGCCGGCCACACGCCACGTGACGCGAACCGGCTGAGCGCCGTTGGCCAGCGATGCGTCAAGGGCGTTGGCAAGCAGGTTGATAAACAACTGTTCCAACTGATCTGGATCGGCGTTGAGCACGAGCGGCGGGCCGGGATCGAGCTGAATGTCGAGGCGCTGGTCAGGGAGGGTCCCGCGTCGAAGCAGGACGACGCGCTCCAGCAAGGAACCCAGGGGAACCGGGCGCAACTGGGGCGGCGGCAACTGGGCCAACTGACGATACGACTGGACGAATCGATGGAGGGAATCGGCACGACTCTCCACCACGCCCAGGCCGCGGCGAAAGTCGTGCAGCGTGGCATCGTCGCCACTCATCTGCTCGACACGCGAGCGCAGGCTGCCGGCAATGGACTTGATGGGCGCAAGCGAATTGGATAACTCGTGGCCCAGGACTCGGATCAGCCGCTTCCACGCCGCCTGCTCTTCTTCTTGCAACGGAACGCTCACATCGGCCAGCAGCAGCAACGTGTGGGGCACCCCGTCTTGGCGAAAGGCTGCCTTGCGCATCAGCCAGCGCGTCGGTTTGGCGCCAAAGGAGTGGATCGTTTCATCGGGCGCCGCGAGCAGGACTTCCAGGCCAAGTTCGCTGGCTGGATAGCCGAAACAGCGCGCATGAGGGCGGCCCAGCAACTGCACGCCGGCGTTGTTGACGAGTTGCAGCCGGTCATTGCGATCGAAGGCGAAGAGCGGCGAGTGCATTACTTCGAGGATGCGGGCCAACAGTGCCGTAGCTTCGAGCGAACGCACACGTTGCTTCTGCAGAAGGTCGGCGAGGGCGTTGACCTCGGCTGCCAACTCGCCCAATGCATCCTGAGTGCCGGCTCCGCGGGCGCGGAAGGAGTAGTCGCCCTCGCGCAACGAGGAGATGACGTTTGATAGCGTCTGCAAGGGGCGGGCAAAGCTGTCAACGAGCGCCCCGGCGACCAGTGCGAGATAGAGCAACAGGCACGCGGCGAGCAGCAGTGCCGGAGCGACCGACAACAGACGCAAAGAAAAGAAGACCGCTGCGAGGATCAGCGCGGGCAGGGCAAGAAAAAGGCAATAGAGCCATGCCCGGCGAATGACCGAGCGGCCGCGGCGCCTGTGCTTGTCAAATGCCATGCTTCTCAATGCGGCGATAGAGCGCCGCGCGGCTAAGGCCGAGGGCTTCGGCGGCCTGCGTGATGTTGCCTTCGCACCGCCGCAGGACTTTGCGGATGAGCAGGCCCTCGACCTCATCGATGCTCATGTTCTCAAACGACTGCGTAGAGCCGCGGGCAGAGGCAATGGCGAGGTTGCCAGGTTCAATCTCTTCTCCGCGGCAGAGCAGAACTGCGCGCTCCACGGTGTGCTCCAGTTCGCGCACATTTCCAGGCCATGTGTAATGCATCATCTGCTGCATGGCAGATGGAGAAAATCCGGAAACCTGCTTGCGATAGCGGTTGCGATTGCTGCCAAGAAAATGCTGGGACAGGAGCGGTATGTCTTCGCGCCGGTCGCGCAGCGCGGGGAGGTGAATCTCGACCGTGTTGATGCGGAAGAGCAGATCTTCGCGAAAGTTGCCGGCCTTGGCCTCTTCGTGCAACAGAGCGTTGGTGGCAGAGAGAACGCGCACATCCACGCGGCGGGTTTGTGAGGAGCCGACGCGTTCCAGTTCGCCGGTTTCAAGAACTCGCAGCAGCTTGGCCTGCTGGCGCATGGGCACGTTGGCAATCTCATCGAGGAAGAGCGTTCCGCCGTTGGCCAGCTCGAAGCGGCCCACCCGATCCGACCGGGCGTCGGTGAATGCGCCCTTTACGTGGCCGAAGATTTCGCTTTCAAAAGTGCCCTCTGGCAGCCCTCCGGCATTCACTGCCACCAGGGCCATGCGCGATCGAGGCGAAGCTGCGTGCAGCAGCTTGGCGACGATCTCCTTGCCTGTGCCGTGTTCGCCGGTGATGAGCACGTTGGCGTCGGAGGGTCCGACTTGCGCAATGAGTTCAAGCACCGGCCGCATGGCAGGTGCGGAAGCAATAAACTCCGGCATGCCATCGGCGCGGAGCAACCGGTTTTCAAGTTCCAACTGGCGAGCACGGCGCAGAACCTGGTGCAGCTCGGCATGGACGCGAATCAGCGAGAGCAGACGCTCGTTTTCCCAGGGCTTTTGAATGAAGTCGCGCGCCCCCCGCTTGATGCTTTCAACGGCCAGATCGATGTTGCCCCAAGCCGTCATCACGATCACCGGCATACGCGCGTCAACTTCGTGAATGCGCGCCAGCAGGTCAAGGCCCTCCTGGCCACTGGTGGTGTCGCGCGTATAGTTCAGATCGATGAGCAGAACATCGTAGTCACTCTCGCCCAGCGCTTCGAGGAGCAGTTGCGGCGAGCGCACGCAATCGACGCGAATGCCGTGCGGAGAAAGCAGCAGTTCAACGGCTTCAAGGATGTGCGGTTGATCGTCGGCAACCAGCACCCGGATCTTGTCTTGCTTATTGGAGATGATCTGCCTCCACTGTGCCTGATTTGGCGTCAGCGATTGAAATGCCATAGTCCTCAAGCACCGAGCCGGTGGCGCGGCGCACCTCGATGCGCGCTTTCTCGTAAGCTGTCTCGGCGGTTACCAGAGCCGAATCAGCCAGAGACAGATCGTGCTCGGCCGCGAGCGTTTGCTGATTCGAACCCGCGCCGAGTTTCTGTTCCTTTTGCATAATGTCAAGAGTACGCTGCGCCAGGTCGCGGGCCTTGCGCGCCGCAGTCACCCGGCTTGAGCCCTGCTCCAAAGCATAACTCGCATTGCGCACCTCAA
>Ga0182013_10007435_pt1 | contig 12079 bp, 11 predicted proteins | sample 612S2MmetaG_FD_120487 | JGI IMG/M metagenome (GOLD analysis project Ga0182013, IMG submission 120487) | Permafrost microbial communities from Stordalen Mire, Sweden - 612S2M metaG | ecosystem: Environmental > Terrestrial > Soil > Wetlands > Permafrost | place: Sweden: Stordalen | collected...
GTGAGGCTGAACATTGCAGCAATAAACTGGTCTATCTTATCATCCTTCGCTGACATGGTCAATTATTTTATCTGTGTTATTAAATGCTGTAAAGTTACGACGTTCGAAATAAAATAACCAGTCTGAATTAAAAGCAGGTTTTTTAAAGTTTCTCGGTTAGGCCTGTTGTTCGAAGTTTCCCGCAGGACAACTTCGAACTTAGTATGAATGTTTAGTCTCGTGACTAAAACAACGTGCCGTGTGTGCAAATTGAATGTTTGAATACCGACTTTAGCTAAAGAGGGCTGATAAGTTTTGGAGTAGTAGATATTGCAAGTTGTATGGGTCAGGAGACCCATACGATTCATTTAAACTTCCAAGTTGGCCTGAAGGCACACCTGGAAGAACGTGTAAAGCTAAAGAAAAGCTACTCCGAAGAAGAGCGTAGCTGGAATGCTACGCACAAATAGGGAGAGTTATGCCGTAGTTAAATCACGCAATCCTTTAGCAATGTATTCTATTCCAGAGGTATAAGGAAGATTTAAATAATCCGAAAAAATAAAGACTTCTGTGCCACTGTAGACCTTTCCAGCGAAATAGGGGTATTTATATAAAAAATGTCGTCGCTTATTATACAGGTTAACTATATCAGGAACCCCATCATAAGATAACATCCAAAGTTTTTTTATGTCTCGCTGAATAACCTTTGATAAGTGAGCATGATCTGATTTTGCATAAGCGTTAAGATATAGCCCACTGCCTTGTTCATAATAAGGAGGGTCAAGATACACTAGACTATCCTTGGGCAGGTTAGGGATGTAATCAGTAATGTATTGTTCTGCATCAAAATTTGTAACGGAGATTTGATCTCTATATTCACCAATCGCTTTAATCTTTTCGATTAATTCTTCTTTTTTATACCGCGCGTCTATTTTATAATTGCCTGTTTGTTCAAGCCCACCGATTACACCGGCATCAATAATTCCTGAACGGTTACATCTGTTTAGATAAAAAAAACTAAAACCCAGTTCAAGTAAAGTTCTTCTATCACACTTTCTAATAAGTTCTTTTCGTCTTCTCCACTCCTCGACAGTAAGAGGTGTGTTTTCAATTAACGAACAGAACTCATCTGTTTTAGTGAGGACACTTTGCCAAAAGGCATAAACACGATAGTCAGAATCATTTAAATGAATATTTTCCACCTCCTCATTTAATAACAATTCAATAGCAACGCCTGCTCCGCCAGCATAAGGCTCGCAATAATGCCCCGTAATATTATTTTCTTTCAAAATTTGCATAACAAATTTTGTAAGCCGCTGCTTACCCCCTGGATATCTTAAAGGAGTTTTAATCCGAACGCTCATATATACTAAACTGTTTTTCCGTGTGAAGACATCAGCATACCACCAAGAATGATAGAAATTGCTATTGTTTGTTCAAGACTTTTTGATGCAGAATAATTATGCGCACCAGTGTGTAACAATTGTATTAAGGACTTTTCATTAACGTTGTGATTAGATAAAGATGTCTTGGCATCGGTACTGAGATTTTTCTTGGCATTTGCAAAATGTGCCTTGATATAATCATCCATCTTCAGTCCATTGCTTCCCGCCGCCGTTTCACATAGTAGACGTAATGCCATTCTTATAAGCGTGGAAAACGAAAGGGATAGCCTGGTCGCATTATCATTATAAAACTGATATAAATCCAAAATATCGCGATGAAGGTCATTTACATCGCCCGCTTCCAGAAACAGTCTGGTTCCAAAAAGAACTGTTTCTTTTTTAGGCTTACGTTTGGTTAAAGTTTTGGGTTTACCTCCTTTACCTTTCTCTAGGGACTTGAAATCAACATGCACTTTGGAAAGAGAGTTCTCTTTATTTTTATCTATTAGGGTCTGTGATTTCTTATCAAGGACATCAATAACTTTATATCTGCTGGTTCGTGTCGTGATTTGTTTATTCACGACTTTTTGAGCAAGGTCGCTCAGAATAGCAGATCCTTGTTTTTGATTATGAACGCTAAATAAAGTCTCCCCTTTAAACTCAAATCCCATTTCTTTAAGGTTGTTATCTTTTAGAATCTCATCCTTAACAAACCTCTGATTCATGAGAGGGTGGGTACTGATTAAACCGGTATTTTCTTCAACCAATAAAAAAGTGCTTTTGGGTTGATGCATGAATTTATTAAGAAAAATATCGCGTTCAAGTGGTGCCCACGAACCTGAATCCCCGTGCTTTCTTAATACATTTTTTAAAGCAGTTTCCTCATCACAGATATTACATGGGATATCAGCAGGAAAAGTAGGAATAATTTCTGCATCAAATCCGTCCGCCTTCACTAGGTGTAACTTTATTTTTCCCAAAATAACGCGCCTGTTACCATCATAAACGACTGGCTTTGTACCATGATAAACAACTGTTGGAAGCTCACTAAAATCATAATAGTCCCCCATGTCAAGCGCTAGTTTGGACAACGCCCACTTCTCAGATTTATCCCCCAAGGCACCATTAACAATATCCTGGTCAGTTGCATTTGCATCAATGGGATCGCGCGGGTTCTCTGACCACAATACGAGGTCTTCCAATTTTAGCAGTTTGACTTTTTGGCTCATATTATATATATAAATATTATAAAAAAACTTTTAATTAGTAGCTTCCAATTGATTTAAGCCTGCAAAGATAGCGCGGGCAATGCTAATATAAAAATAAATATTGATTATTGTATTTTCGTAGGGTCTCCCTTGCAGCTTTGCGATAGGGACCCCTGCGTGGGCTTACAAAACTGTAATATCAAAGCGTCATAAAGATACTAAAATAATTGGAGTTTACCACCTTTTCACTTCTGAAAATTACCTAACATTCACGTTGGGGTTGGGTACCATTTAAATATACAACGGAAGATTGCCACAGCCTTTTCTTTCTTATTTTTTACGAGAAAAGGCTTCGCAATGACATTTGTTTTATTTTAAATACAGCGCAAGGGTGTAGGTGGTTGTTGATGAAATGACAGGTAGTTAAGCGCGTGTGTAGTGATGCAAGATTTTTCGTCTTTTCTACAGCGGTCCATCATTAATCAGGAGACGCAAAATTTTGCGTCTCTACGGGCAATTTGCGCGGCATTTTTAGGTTTAATGCATATTGGTAAAAGTATAACCCGCCTTGAGTGGAAAGCGTCTTTAAGATGGCTTAAAATTGAAAAAAAACGGTATACACTGTACCCGTGCAAAAAGGGGTTAAGTGGTTGACAATAAGGCAAGTAGTATGAAAAAAGTGTACCCGTGCGTGGACGGTGTCACATGTGAGTAGGGATGCAAATGCAAACAGCCACACACCCCGGCCTTCGGCCACCCCTCCAGAGGGGAAAATGCGCCGTCGGGGCTGCTTGCGTGAGGGATTGAACGGAAAGCACGCAAGCGAGGCTTTGCGAGTGCGGACTTGGAGCGGATAGCCCGACCCGCAGGGGCACGCCCATTAAAGGTATATAAAGTGACTCATATTTGTTCCATGTGGAACCGGCCGGATGGTGTGTTGCCGATAATGTGTAGGGGCGAAAAAATTTTCGCCCCTACGTGATGGGCGTGTTGAAAATAAAAAACCGGCAGTCGTGTTGACGGTGCCGGTTTGTGTGTGGGGTGTTGTTTATGTTTAATATTCTTTTCCCTCAGCGGCCAGTTTTTCTAAGCTGGCAGGTACTGCGAAGCGGGGGCCGTATTTTACGTTTAGTTCTTTGGCGCGGGTTATGAATTGTTTTAGTCCGTAGTCGTTGATGAATTGCAGCGTGCCGCCTTTGAAGGGTGCAAAGCCCCAGCCGAAGATGGAGCCGATGTTGGCGTCGGGGATGTTGCGGAGCACGCCTTCATCGAGGCAGCGGACGGTTTCGAGGGCCTGGATAAACATCATGCGGTCTATCATGTCCTGTTGCGATAAATCGGTATCGGTGCTGCGGCTGGCGAAGGTTTCTTTAAGGCCGGGCCACAGGTATTTTTTGCCGCCGTCTTTAGGGTATTCGTAAAAACCTGCACCGGCGGCTTTGCCTGCGCGGTGTAGTTCGTTTACCATTTTCTCGGTAACGGCGTATGCCGGATGGTCGGGTATGGTTTTGCCTTCGGCTTTAAAGTCTTCGATGGTTTGTTTGCGGATGTGCGACATGAGCGAGAGGCTTACTTCATCGGTTAATGCTAACGGGCCAACGGGCATACCGGCCTGTATGCCGGCCATTTCGATAGAGCGGGCGTTGTTGCCTTCGCCCAGCATGGCAATGCCTTCGGTTACGTAGGTTGCAAATACGCGGCTGGTGTAAAAGCCGCGGCTGTCGTTAACTACGATGGGTGTTTTTTTGATGGCTTTTACAAAGTCGAATGCCTTTGCAAGGGTTTCATCGCTGGTGTCTTTGCCTACGATGATTTCTACCAGTGGCATTTTATCGGCAGGGGAGAAGAAGTGTAAACCAATAAAGTTTTTAGGGCGCGATGATGCTGCGGCCAGACCGGTGATAGGCAGTGTTGATGTGTTACTTGCGTAGATAGCAGTTTCGGCAATTTGTGCTTCAGCCTCTTTAGTAACTTTTGCTTTCAGTTCACGGTTTTCGAATACGGCTTCAATGATAAGGTCGCAGCCTTTGAGGTCGTTGTTGTTATCGGTGGCTTTGATACGGTTAAGAACTTCTTCGGCTTTTTCCTTGGTCATTTTGCCTTTGCTTACGCGCTTTTTGATGAGGCTTTCGGAGTAGGCTTTTCCTTTGTCGGCGCCTTCCTGCGATACATCTTTCAATACAGTTTGCATGCCGCTGATGGCTGCGCAATATGCAATTGCGCTGCCCATCATACCGGCGCCTATAACGCCTACTTTTTTGAACTCGCCTTTGGCTTCAACTTTCGGGCGACTACCGCCGGCGTTGAGTGCGTTTAATTGAGTCCAGAAAACTTTAATCATGTTCTTGGCCACCTTACCGCTTGCAAGATGTGCAAAGTAGCGGCTTTCAATACGCGTTGCAGTGTCGAAATCAACCAGTGCGCCTTCAACAGCTACGCACATAATAGCTAAAGGGGCCGGGTAATTGTTATGCGTTTTTTTAGCAAGCATGGCAGGTGCCACCGGTAACACCGATGCTACTTTTGGTGTGTTGGGTGCACCACCGGGCATTTTGTAATCGCGGCTGTCCCACGGTTGTATGGCGCTTGGGTTGGCGGCTATCCAGGCTTTTGCTTTTTCAATTAAGTGGTTTTTATCGGTTGCTAATTCGTGAATCAACCCATCGGCCAGTGCTTGTGTGGGCGATACTTTTTTGCCTTCGCCTAAATAAGCAAGTGCCGGTTGTAAACCAAGCAGGCGAACCACTTTGGTTACGCCGCCGCCGCCGGGTAGTAAGCCCAGGGTTACTTCGGGTAAACCGATTTGAATTTTAGGATTGTCGATTACTATACGGCGGTGACATGCCAGCGCAATTTCGAAACCTGCGCCGAGGGCGGTGCCGTTGATAGCAGCTACTACGGGTTTGCCTTGTGTTTCGAGATACCTTAAACCGGCTTTAAATTCCTGGGCGCGGTCGAAGAAAAATTTGGCATCGGTTTCTTTAAACATCTCATCGATATCGGCACCGGCTAAGAAGGTTTCTTTGGCTGAGGTGATGATGATGCCTTTGATGGTGTCTTTATCCTGCTGCAGTTTAGCAATGGTTGCTTTGAAGGCTTCGCCAAATGCTTTGTTTACCACGTTGGCGCTTTTGTCGGGGCGGTCCATGGTGAGGGTAACTATACCTTGTTCGTCTTTATTATAATTTATGGCCATATTTTTGTGTGTTTAAGTGTTAATGTTTTTAAGTGTTCAGGTATTCAGGTGTTCAAGTGTTCAGGTATAAATCAGTCAAATATTTAAACTATGCATTTTTTATTACTTGAACACCTGAACACTTGAAAACCTGAACACAATAAATTATACTCTTTCAATAATTGTTGCCACGCCCATGCCGCCGCCTACGCATAATGTAATTAAGCCGGTGGATTTGTTGGTGCGTTCTAATTCGTCTAATACTATGCTTAAAAGAATTGAGCCGGTTGCGCCGAGGGGGTGGCCCATGGCTATGGCGCCGCCGTTTACGTTTAGTTTGTCGTTATCAATATCCAGTTCTCTCTGGAATTTTAATACGGCTGAAGCGAAGGCTTCGTTCATTTCGTAAATGTCGATGTCTTTAGCGTTCATGCCGGCAACTTTTAGCGCTTTGCGGGCAGAGAATGCGGGGCCGGTTAGCATGATAGTCGGGTCGGATGAAGTAACCGCTGCTGCAATTATTCGTGCCCGTGGTTTAAGGCCGAGTTGTTCGCCCATTTCTTTAGTGCCTATTAAGGTGATAGCTGCGCCATCAACAATGCCGGATGAGTTGCCGGGTGTGTGCACGTGGTTGATTTGTTCAACGGTGGTGTATTTCAGCATTGCTACGGCATCAAAACCAAACTCGCCGGGCATGGCGAATGATGGATCCAATTTTGCCAGGGCTTCTTTTGATGCGTCCTCGCGGATGGTTTCATCATGGTCGAGTATCAGAATATCGTTCTGGTCTTTAACCGGTATGATGGATTTTTTGAAGTATCCGTTTTTACGCGCTTCGGCTGCACGGCGGTGAGATTGTAATGCGTAGTTATCAACCGTATCGCGGCTAAAGCCTTCGAGGGTTGCAATTAAATCGGCAGAGATGCCTTGCGGGATAAAACCCAGCTTTGAGTTAACAGCAGGGTCGAGATACCAGGCGCCGCCATCGCTGCCCATGGGGTTACGGCTCATGCTTTCAACACCACCGGCAACTACCAGGTGCTCCCAACCGCTGCGCACTTTCATGGCTGCAAGGTTGATGGCTTCAAGGCCCGATGAGCAGAAGCGGTTTATCTGCATGCCGGGTACCTGTTGGTCCCAGCCGGCGTAAACGTGGCCAAATTTGGCAATGTCGCCGCCCTGTTCGCCAATGGGGGTTACGCAGCCTAAAACAACATCGTCTACCTGTGTGGTATCGAAGTTGCCGTTGCGTTCGCGCATGGCTTTAAATAAAGTAGCAAGTAAGTCGATAGGTTTCACTTCGTACAGCGAACCTGACTTTTTTCCGCGTCCCCGTGGGGTGCGGATGGAATCGTAGATGTAGGCGTCTTTCATAATAGTATTTAGTATTGAGTATAAAGTATTGAGACTTGAGGTTTGGTTATTTATTGTTGGTTTGGTTCTTTTGGTATTTAGTTGGGGTATTAAATAATAAGTATTTAGATTGGTGTGGTGATATAATTTGGTTTGGTCGTCAATCAATTAAATCTGAACAGCCAGCCCCTTCCGTCCCCTTCCCGCGAAAAGCGGGATGAAACAAAAGGGGATACCAGGGCAAAACAGCCAAATACAAGTGTGGACGACAAGCCTTGTATTGGTATTTGGCTTTGGTATCCCCTTTAGGGGACGGAAGGGGTGGAGACATTTATTTTAAACAAAGAACGTTTCAATTAGAGGCAAATCCTCGCGTTTTAATACTAAATACTTGCTACTTTATACTATTCTCCAACTCCATTCAATATCAAATCTGAAAATATTTCTGACACTTGTTTTATACTGTAGCCGGTTTTAACATGATACCAGCGATAGCTCCAGTTCAGCATACCGAATATACCTTTTACAATTACCTTGTAGTTTAATTTTGCGTTGAATTCACCACTCTTAACGCCTTCGGCAAAAATCTGCAGCCAGCCGTTTTCGTAATCCTTCAGCAGACTGAAAACATCGTTGTTGCTTTTTTTATTGATGAGGTGCAGGTCTTCGTTTATAAATACGCCAAAGGCGTCAATGTTATTATGATACAACTGCAGGTGGCTTTCAATACACAGGCGTATTTTTTCGCGGGGTTTATGTTCGGTGTTGTGGATGTTGCCGAGCAGTTCAACGCTTTGCTCTAAAATTTCTTCTACCAGGCCTTGCAGCAGGTCTTCTTTGGTGTGGATGTAGTAATATAAGCTACCTTTTTGCATGTCCAGCGCATCGGCAATATCCTGTATGCGCGTGGCGTGGTAGCCCTTGGTGCGGAACACCTTGGCGGCGGCTTTAAGTATCTCAGCTTTTTTGAAGTCGTGCTTCATGCGTGGACAAACATAATCTGTTGGTTGAGAAATTCAAACAGTTGTTTGAATTTTGTTTTGGGCGGAATACAAAATACAATGGAACGCTGATTTATTATGATTTTTATGATAAGGTTATGATTGAATGCATTTTTTGCTTGAAAGGCGGATTTGTATTTGGCTTTGGTTTCCCCGTTTCGGGGACGGAAGGGGTTGAGGCTTGTGCCCGGAATACAAAATGCTATGGAACGCTGATTTGTTATGATGATTATGATTTAGGGCATTTTTTTACAGGTGTTTGTGTACAGGGTTTATTTTGTTGTTATTGTTTCAATGCGCCACAGCCGCCCCTTCCGGCCCCTAAGGGCACAGCATAACTGTTCGGAAGATGTTTTTTGTTCTTCTTTTTTCAAGCGAAGCGTAGAAAAAAGAAGATTGTCCCCCGCTGGCGCTTGCCTATGCACACATCCTGTTTAAAGCAAATTTATTTTCTCCATACCAGCAAATACTGTGTTTTATCTGCGTTTCTCAACCCCTTCCGTCCCCGAAACGGGGAAACCAAAGCCGAAAACCACCACCATGCAATTTCGGTAATAACTGTATTGCAACAATTTTGCGTATCGAAAAAGCTGAAATGCAAGCGTGTATTTTGCCTTGGTTTCCCCGTTTCGGGGACGGAAGGGGTTGAGCATCTTGCAAAATATACAACTCGACTGAATTAAGGGCATATCTGTTTCCATAAAGATGTGTGCATAGACAAGCTCCCTCGGAATCCCGATAGCTATCGGGATAGGTGAGGGAGCTTCTCTTAACATTCCTAATATTTGCAAAACAAAAAATTAACCTTACCTTAACTTTGGTTTTCAACAACAAACGCCCAAACCCTAACATTACATGAAAAATTTTTACCTCTCAGCCCTGGCAACCCTGCTGTTTACCAGCGCGTTAACAGCACAATCATCCGCCTTTACCTTTTACCATGTATCAGACCTACACGTCTCAACCGTAACCTCCGCAGTTAACCAGTGCGACCTCAACGGCGCCGAAGCCGCATGTTACCTGGCTACATTTAATAGAATAACACCCAAGCCAGCATTTATACTCGCCACCGGCGATATCTCAAACATAGGCAATAGCACCGCCGTGCCCGGTGGCATGTATAGCGCACTTACGCAATACTTATATCCCAGAGGGCTAACATACCCCGGCATTGGCTCCCTGTTTATAGACTCGGCCCAAACCATACCCATGTATTTTGCACCCGGTAATCACGAGTACTACACCACCCTTACCGGTCTCTCGCTTTCCACCCAAACCATCCCTTACCTCGACACCATACCCAACTTCGTAAAAAACATTGCGCCCGATACCGACTACGCCATTACCACCCCCATATCCGTTATCCTGTTTATGCGCTCCGGTTGCGATATCTCATACCTCGTCTCTACTGACCCCAAAGGCACCGGCCTTACCGATGGGCAAATAAGCTTTATACGCCAGCAACTGGCCGCCAACCCCGGCAAACGAAAAATCATTGTAATGCACCACCCCGCCGCTAACCTTACCGGCGTAAATTGCGATGGCAGCACACACACCGCCCTCGCCGACTCAGCCTCAGCCACCTTCTACTATAACACACTCGCGTTCCGTAACATCTGCGACTCTATGGGTGTAGATGTTGTCCTTGCCGGCCACTCGCACCAAAACGTGGTGGTAGACCGCAGCGGTAACCAGATAGACGAAAACTGCACCACCTGCGGCACCCGCTACGTGCAAACCGGCCCTGCTTTTGCCGGCTGCTACCGCGCCATTACTGTAGACTCTGCCTTTATAACCGTTAGCCAGCCATTGGTAAGCTGCGGCGCCACCGCCGGCATTAGCGACTTGGAGGACGAACTCAACGTATCAGTATACCCCAACCCCAGCACCGGCCAGTTCACCCTCAACCTGGGCAAACCGGTACCGGTAGCCATGCAGGTTTATAACACCTTAGGCCAATGCGTATTAACACAAAGCAGCACCGGCCAGCTAATACCCCTCAACCTGCAGCAACAACCCGCCGGTGTTTACTTTATACACATGCTTATGCAAAACAGCGCCGGCCAAAGCTACAACTTCAAAACTTCGGTGGTGATTGCCAGATAAAATGATGTAATAGATTGGGCGTGCCCCTCGGAAACCTCGGGTCGGGCTATCCGCTGCAACTCCTCGTTCGCAGGGCCTCGCTGCGGGGTTTTCACTACTATCCCTCACGCGAGCAGCCACCATCCCCGAACCCCAGGGCCCTATATACCATATTTTCGCATTCCCAACAGCCGCCCCATGCGTCCCCTAAAGGGGAAACCAAGGCAAAACAGCCAAACACCAGCTTTGACGACAAAATTTGAATTTGTATTCGGCTTTGGTTTCCCCTTTAGGGGACGGAAGGGGCGAGCCCGGTGCAAACCAAGAGAGTTTTTAATGCGTGCGACAATATGGTATGCACCCCCGAAGCGAGACCCTGCAGAAACGTAAAATATTACCTGATTTTGTATAAATTAGTCTCCATGTCAGCATTTGAAATAAAAGAGAAAATACAAAAACGCCTCGCCGAAATTAACGACGAAACGGTACTGGAAGACATCTATCAAATGGTGTGCGAAGACCAGGAACCTTACCTGCTTTCTACCGAACAAAAAGCACGGATTGACTTAGCAAAAAAAGAAATAAAAGAGGGAAAAGTCATTTCAAACGAAGAAGCAACCCGCCAGGCAAAGGAATGGTTAAAAAAATAGTGTGGACGCTTAGTGCATAGATGGAGCGAAAGGAGGTACTTGATTGTAGCAAATTGTTCCCGCAATTTTTTAATTTCATTTTCAAGAATATCAACAAAATAAACTTTGCGGCCGTTAAAATGTTAAGTAAGCTATGGCAAAATTAAACTTCAAAGCATCAGTTCCCGTCCCCGGCGGAGCTATTGAAACAGGGCTTTCGTTGCTTTCTTTTAAAGAAGATAATGTAGTTATTATATACTCGCCCGAACTTGACCTTGCCGGAAGTGGTAACTACTTAAATCAGGCCAAAGCCTCTTTCTGGGAAAGGGTTTCTGAATTTTTCAGATATACCGCCAACAAAGGCACACTGATGAGCGAACTGCAACGCCTTGGCTGGAAGGTAGGTGGAACCCAAAAGAAACCATAAAAACTTTGAAAACTTAATTATCTTTAAATAACTATTCAAGAAGGAAATTATGAGCGATAAGGATTTAAATAATTATTTAAAAAAGCTGGATAGTTTTAATAAAAAAGTCAGCTCTTCAAAAACCGCTTCCCGTAAATTTCTACGCGATATGGGGGTGCTTACCAAATCTGGTAAAGTATCTAAATCTTATCAAAGCTTATCTACTCAACCAAGCCAGGGCAAACCATCTGTAATATTATGAAAGCAACAAATTCACCTAAAAAAAAGAGTGCTATGGCATCAGTTAAAGCCAAGGTAAAAAAAATAGTACATGAAGTTGACGCGGTATCCCCTTTCAGAAAAATGGTATCCGATAAAAATTATATATTGGAGCAGATAAAGAAAAGTAACCCTTTGGATAAGAATGAACTTAAAAAAAGAGGGATTAAACTTGCCAAAGCCGTATAATTTCGAGATTGCCCATTAGTTTTATCAACCACCGTAACCTTTGTCATATTGAACGGAGTGAAATATCTTAAAGGTGCTACTGGAGGTGCATGTAACAATAAGGGCTATACCATGTATTCATTCCCACCCTTTCCCACCCGCTCCAGAAACTCCGTAACACTGCCATCAGTAGTGACCTCTTCCGTTAACTCAACACCATCATACGTATGGTAAGGGTGGTCATTCTCATCATCGTATTTATCAAAATGCAAATCCTTTAAACCCCAGCGGCTGGCGTAAAACCATTCGCCATCTATCCTGTAGTTTTCTAAGGTGCAACGCACTTGCTCCAGGCTGTATTTATCGGGGTTGGTAAAAATGGCTTCGCCGTGGTTTTTGTAATTGGCGTAA
>Ga0182013_10007436_pt1 | contig 12078 bp, 7 predicted proteins | sample 612S2MmetaG_FD_120487 | JGI IMG/M metagenome (GOLD analysis project Ga0182013, IMG submission 120487) | Permafrost microbial communities from Stordalen Mire, Sweden - 612S2M metaG | ecosystem: Environmental > Terrestrial > Soil > Wetlands > Permafrost | place: Sweden: Stordalen | collected...
GAAGGAAACGCTGCATGTCCCACGCGCCGGTCGGGCAACGTTCGGCACACAGGCCGCAATGAAGGCAAACGTCCTCGTCCTTCACCATCACCCGGCCGGTCTTCAGATCGGCCGAGACATAGAGATCCTGCGTCACGTTCAGCGCCGGGGCCATCAGGCTGGCGCGCAACGTATCCTCATCGGCGTTGGCCGTGAAGGTGATGCAATCGACCGGGCAGATATCGACGCAGGCATCGCATTCGATGCAGAGCTTGTCGCTGAACACCGTCTGCACGTCGCAGTTCAGACAGCGTTGCGCCTCGGCGAAGGCCTGCTGGTCGTCAAAGCCGAGTTCGACCTCGGCGGTGATGTCGCGCAGCGCGATCGCCTTGTCGCGCAGCGGCACCTTGAAGCGCAGGTCGAGCGAGATGTCGTTGTCGTACGACCACTCGTGGATGCCCATCTTCTGCGACGACAGGTTCACCAGCGGCGACGGGCGGTCGTGCAGGCTCTCGCCCTGGCAAAGCTGGTGGATGGAGATTGCCGCCTGGTGGCCGTGCGCGACGGCCCAGATGATGTTCTTCGGACCGAACGCCGCGTCGCCGCCGAAGAAAACATTTTCCCGTGTGGACTGCATGGTCGTCTCATCAACGACAGGCATGCCCCATTTGTCGAATTCCAGGCCGATGTCGCGCTCGATCCAGGGAAAGGCGTTCTCCTGGCCGACCGCCACCAGCACGTCGTCGCACTCGAAAAACTGTTCGGGTTCGCCGGTGGGTACCAGACGGCGGCGGCGCTTGTCGTCGTATTCAGCCTTCACCTTCTCGAACGTCATGCCGATGAGACGCCCGTTGTGGTGCTTGAATTCCTTCGGCACCAGCATGTTGAGGATGGGGATGTCCTCGTGCATGGCGTCGTCTTTTTCCCAGGGCGACGCCTTCATCTCCTCGAAGCCGGACCGGACGATGACCTTGACGTCCTCGCCGCCGAGACGGCGGGCCGAGCGGCAGCAATCCATCGCGGTGTTGCCGCCGCCCAGCACGATCACCTTCTTGCCGATCTTGTCGATATGGCCGAACGAGATCGAGGACAGCCAGTCGATGCCGATATGGATATTTTTCCCCGCTTCCTCGCGGCCGGTGATCGGCAGGTCGCGGCCGCGCGGGGCGCCGCAGCCGACGAAGATGGCGTCGTAATCCTCCGCCAGCAGCGTCTTCAGGCTGTCCACACCCTGGCCGAGCCGCATCTCCATGCCGAGATTGGTGATGTAGCCCACCTCCTCGTCGATCACGCTGTCGGGCAGGCGGAATTTCGGGATCTGGCTGCGGATCATGCCGCCGGCGCGGGGGTCGATGTCGTACACGACGCAGTGGTAGCCGAGCGGGGCCAGGTCGCGGGCGACGGTCAACGAGGCGGGGCCGGCGCCGACCAGCGCAATTTTCTTACCGTTCTTTTGCTCCGCCGGGCCGGGCATCCGGTCGGAGACGTCGCCCTTGTAGTCGGCGGCAACGCGCTTGAGGCGACAGATCGCCACCGGCTCCCGCTCGACACGGCCGCGGCGGCAGGCCGGCTCGCAGGGCCGGTCGCAGGTGCGGCCGAGGATGCCGGGGAACACGTTGGAGTGCCAGTTGATCATGAACGCGTCGGCGTAACGGCCAGCGGCGATCAGCCGGATATACTCCGGCACGGGGGTATGGGCGGGACACGCCCATTGGCAATCGACGACTTTATGGAAGTAGTCGGGGTCCCGTATGTCGGTGGGCTGCAACTCGGACTCCTTTCCTCCGATCCTGGGTGGCTGTACCACCACCGCGGGACCCTGGGCGCGAAGGCTTCTGCGACCCCACGCGCGCCGCGTCAATCTATTCTAGCGCCAGGGCAGCCCGGCAACAAATAGGGCAGTCCACCCGTCAGGGCCGGTTGCCGGACGCAAAGACAAACAGGCTCCCCCTCCCCTTGGGGGCTTGGGCCTAGCGGGGCGGAGGTGCATGCCTGGCTGCACCCGGCGCGACAGATAGGCGGCGACCTGCACGACTGCTTCCAGATCGGCGAGGGCCGGCTGTGCATCGCGGTGGGCGACGTGTCCGGCACGGGCACCCGGCAGCGCTGTTCATGGCGCGCACCCGCAGCCTGCTGCGCGCTGCGACGTTACAGGCGGTCGCGATCACCGGCCACGCACCCGCAGGCTACGGTTACCCGCCGCCCGTGCAGTAGGTGCAGCCGGCTTCCTGCGCGCGGTTCAAACCCCATACGCCGGACGGCAGCAGAACAATGCCCGGCACCAGATTGGCCGCCCATTCCTTTGTGGCGTCGTCTGCGCTGATGTTGGCATTGCTGGCGAGCTTTCTGCTCAGGCCACGCAGCGCCAGGTCGCACGCCCCGAATATCGTGCCTTGCCGGAGCAAGCGGTCAACCGCCATGTCGTCCACCATGAGGACGCTCGGCTTCGGATCCAGGAAGGGGTTTTTCGTGGCCGGCCCCTTGGTTTCCGGATCGATAATCTTGAGCGCTTCACCGATCTTGTACTTTTGCCAGATCCCGCTGTTGAGCGCGATCGGCAGCGCCTCGCTGCGCACGATCACGACCGAGGTCGCTGTGCCCGGCGGCGTCGTGGTTGCCAGGAAGGCGTGTGCGAATGCCAGCGGGCGTCCGGAATTGACCTCGTAGGCGTCAACCACCTGGCGGTGGCGGCCCTTCAGCTTGCCGGGCCAGTCCGGCCCCTCGCGTTTCTCCGCAATCGTCGCCGCACGCAACGGGGTGGGCGCAAGCCCGGCGAGGCCGAGCGCCGCCACACCGGCAAGGCGGCCGAAGAAACTGCGGCGCGCCGGCGCATCGGGTTTGGGATCGGTCATGGGCATCTCCATCCTGCGCGTGTTGTGGCGCGGCGTTCCGGGCCTCGCCGCTTCGCGGGGCTGCACCGAGTAGAGCATGAACCGCCGCTCCCGGGCGGCGTGCCCCGGATTCGCGACGCGACCATGCGCAATTCGGCGATGACCGACAAGCCGGTCCGCAACGAAGTCGGTCGTTCGGCGATGCGGGCGGCTATGGTGCGTGCGGTCCGAGACCGATCGGCCGCAGCGCAAGCGTGTGCGGTCCGGAAATGAACGGGCCGGCGAGGGCGGCGATACCAATCCTCGCGATGACTGACGCGTCCCGCACCGGATGCGCCATCTGTCTATATTGCCACTGGGGGAAGAGCCCCGCGCGGGCCGCGAACCCGGGCGTGGCAAGCCCGCCTAGGGCCGCATGGTGAACCGCGACTCCCCCGGCGTGCGCAGCGGCGCCGCCATGTTGGCGAACTCGCACAACAGCGGACGGGTGTCGCGCGGGTCGATGATCTCGTCCACCCAGAAGGACTCCGCGGTGCGGAACGGCGAGCGCAGCCGGTTCAGCCGCACCTCGATCTCCTCCAGTTTTTCCCCCGGGTCCTCCGCGGCGTCGATCTCGGCGCGGTAGGCTGCTTCGATGCCACCCTCCAGCGGGAGGGAACCCCAGCTTGCCGACGGCCAGGCGTAGCGCACGCAGTAATGGCTGACCGGCTGGTGGCCCAGGCCGCCGACGCCGTAGCAGTTGCGCACCACGATGCTGCACCACGGCACGGTCGTCTGGTTGATCGCCGACAGCGCCCGCACACCCCAGCGGATGACCGCGGAACTCTCCGCCGCCAGCCCCACCTGGAAGCCGGGGCAATCCACGAGGTGGATGATCGGCAGGTGGAAGGTCTGCGCGGTATCGACGAAACGGATGATCTTGTTGCAGGCGTCGGCGGTCCAGGCACCGCCGTGGAACAACGGGTCGCCGGCCATCAGCGCCACCGGCCAGCCGTCCAGCCGAGTAAACCCGGTGATGATCGAGCGGCCGAACAGCGCGCCCAGTTCGAAGAACGAGCCCTTGTCCACCAGCGCCTCGATGATGCGGCGCATATGGTAGGCCTGCTTCTTCACCCGCGGCACCGCCGAGATCAGCGACTCCTCGCGCCGGTCCGGCGCATCCCAGCCGCGCTGGCGCGGCGGCAGATCGTGGATCGACGACGGCAGGTACGACAGGAAGCGGCGGGCGGCATCGAACGCTGCTTCTTCCGTATCCACCGCGTGGTCCACTGCGCCGCAGCCGAGCTGGATTTCCCAGCCGCCCAGTTCCTGCTTGGTCCGCGGCTCGCCCAGCCGTTCCACCACCGGCGGGCCGGCGACGAACACCGCGGCCATCTCCTTCACCATGACCGAGAAGTGGCTGGCAGCCAGCCGCGCCGCGCCCAGCCCGGCGACCGACCCCAACCCCAGCGCCACCACCGGCACGATGCCCATTTGATTGGCGACCAGGTCGAACGACGTGGTCTCTGTCAGACCGCCCGGCAGGTTGGCGCGGCCGGTGGTCTCGATGGTCTTGACCGAGCCGCCGCCGCCGGAACCCTCGATCAGCCGGATGATCGGCATGCGATAGAGCGCCGCCAACTCCTCCGACATTTTCGGCTTGCCCTTGATCGAGGCATCCGCCGAACCGCCGCGCAGGGTGAAATCGTCGCCGGCGATGACCACCGGGCGGCCGTCCACCATGCCCCGGCCGAACACGCAATTGCCTGGCGTGAAGCTGGTGATCGCCCGTTGGTCGGCGTCGTAGGTCGCCTTACCGGCGATCGCGCCGATCTCGTGAAAACTGTGCGGATCGAGCATGCGGTCGATCCGCTCGCGCACCGTCAGCCGGCCGCCCTTGTGCTGGCGCTCGACGCGCTCCGGCCCGCCGAGCTGCTTGGCCAGGGCGATGCGTCGGCGGAGTTCTTCAAGCTCCGGCTCCCAGCCGATCGCAGTGGCGGGTTCCGGCGCGGGGGATGGGCGCAACGGGCTGTCGTCGGGCATCCTTGCAAGTTTCCTCGTGGGTTGGACCGGACGCTATGGAGGAATCGCCGGATGCGCAACGGCGGATGGCAACCGCCCTTCCGCAAACGGAGGGGTTGGCCGGCACGCTACCCCGGCCCGAGCCGCGCCGCATCCTCGGACAGCGCAATGAGATCGACCCCCAGCTTCATCAGCCGCATCGCGTTCTCCCGGCTGCTGACCTGGCGCACCAGCGTGTGCGCCCGGTGCGTCCGAACGACCCCGATCAGCTTATCCAGATGCGCCAAATCCTCCGCCCCCCACCCATTCAAATCCTGCTCCTGCAACACCACGACGGACGCGCCGAGAAGCGAGAACTCGACGGGCGGCAGTTCCACGCAGTCCGCCTGGAATCCCACCGCGTGGCAGAACGGGCGCAGCCGCATCACGCAGTCCAGAACGCGGCTTTTCGGCACGCTGTACGGCATGCGCGCCAGCACCAGGATCAGCCGCGGCCGCAGCCGTGGGTCCAACTTCTGGCAGGCCGCGACGTAGCGTTCGGTGCGGCGCCGGTCCAGAAACACCTCGAAATCGACATTGACCATGATCGGCTGCGCGTTGCCCGCCGCCAGTTTGCCGATCACTTGCTCCGCCGCGAGCCCGAGCACCAACCGGTCGTAATCGAATGCGTGGCTGTCCGGTGCCGGCAGCGCCGCCAGAGCGCACTCCACCGCGTGCTCCAGCGCGTGCGGCAATGTGGCGAAATGGCCGACGATTTCGGCCGTGTGGCGGCTGCGCACGGGGGCCAGGTGACAGGACGCGGAATGGATTGCGCTTTGCAGCGTTTTGCGCGCCCGCCCTTCGATCTCAGCCAGACGGACCGTGAGCCGTTCGTCGATCGCCAGGGTCAACGCGTCGGGAGATTGGTCCTGCCGGTCGGGCAGTTCCACGCGTCCGGTGATGGCCGTGGCATAGGCGGTCTCGGGTGTCTCCCCTTCGCCGATCAGCCGGGCGCGGATTTCGCGGACGATCGTCGCGGCGCGGAATGCCGCCTCGTCTTCCGTCGCGTCGCCAAAGCAGATCAGGAAGCCACCATCGACGGTGCGCGACCAGGAATCACGCGGTCCGCAGCGGTGTCGGACAACATGCTCCGCACTCGCCATGACGCGCGACGCCACCGCGGGCCAGCGTGCCCCGAGCGCGGTCCTGACCTCGTCCAGCCCGATCAGCCTGATCTTGCCGGCGACCCGCACGCTGAGCTTGTTCTCTGCGCTGTCCGGCTCCGCCGGGGACACGGTGACGACCCGGAACCGCTTGAGGTCCTCGTGCTCCACCACCGTGGACGTGAGTTCGACCTGGATCTGCGAGCCATCGGCGCGCAGCAGGGCAGTGGGGATCGTGTAAGTCTGGCCGTCTTCGGCCTGGCGGGCGCGGGCCGCGGCGACATTGCCGCTTGCCTCCGGGGCAGCGACCTCCAGGGCGATCCTGCCGACGAGACCGCCGGACCGGTAGCCCAACAGGCCATCCAGTGCCGGATTGGTCATCACGATCATCCCGTGGTCGTCAACAATCGCGACGGCCGCATGCACCGAGACGAACACCTGTGCCAGTAGCCCCTGGATCGCCGAATGCTGCTTCCGATCACGCAGGGTCTCCGTGATGTCGGGGCCGAGCAACACGTAACAGGGGGGCGAGCTCTCGGGCACCGGCATCAGGTGCAGCCCCAGCCAGAACGGCGCTCCGTTCCGGTGGCCGCACAGCAATTCCGATCGATACGACCGTTGCTTTCGCGCGGACGCGACCATTGCCGCGCCGACCGCCGGACTGGCCTCCGGCGCCGCCAGGCTAAGGAATGGACGGCCGATCAGTTCCGGCGTGGTGAACCCCGACTTCCGGCAAAACGCGTCGTTCGTCGCGACCACGACCAGCCCGACGGAGGCTTCGTCGGATTGTTGGAGAACCAGCACGATATTGTCGGATGCATCCAGTGCCTGGTAGAGCAATTGCTGGAGCGATGCCGGGTCGAGCAGCCCCCGATTCATTGAGGTTATCCGGATTAGCCTTGAGCGCCTGCAAACAGGCCGGCGCGATCAGGCAATCCTCGGCCGAGACGCTTAATGCTGGGTTAAGGCTGCGCGGAATTCAGGCGCTCGGGTTGCCGGCACGAAGTGCGGCTGCGCTCACCTGTGCAGCACCGTCGGCATCCAGTTCGCCGCTCGGCGGGCCATCCGCGCCTCGGTCGCCTCCCCGTCATGGTCGGGCCGCGCCGGGTCTTGTACGAAGGCGGCACGATCGTCCAGGCAGTTGGTGTTGAGCACAGCGCGGGTGCCCGAAGCGGTTTCACATACCGCGCCGACGTAAACGCCGCAGCTTCGGCAGACCAGGTAGTCCGCGGTGCGCGAACCAAACCGGTACTGCGCCACCTGCGACCAGTCCTCGGCCCAAACTTCCAGCAGGCCGTCCGGATCCGACACGGTGCGCGTCGCGTGCGCGCGGCAGAACGAACAGGTGCAGGACCGCAACAGGTTCTCCAGCGGCGGCCGCGTCAGCCGTGCTTTCACACGCAACGTCCCGCAATGGCACCCGCCGCTATGCTCCATTCGTGCCTCCCTGGCATTCATCGGCCACCGACCGCCGGCGCGGTTCCCGCAAGCAGCGCCATCGCCGCAAGCGCCAGCCGTGCCGTCAGGCAAACCCTGGTCCGTTGGGCCCCGCCCCTGTAACCTAGAGCGTGTTCACCGCAAGTAGAAACTGTCATTGCGAGAAGCGAAGCGACGAAGCAATCCCCTGCGTGATGAGCGTTCCTCGGCTCGTCACGCAGGGGATTGCTTCGTCGCTTCGCTTCTCGCAATGACAGGGTTGGCTGGGTTTTCCACTCACGGTGAAAATGCTTTACCGTGCGGGTGCTTCCCTGCCACGCCCGAAGCCGGCACACTGTCGGCGCGCCAACCCACAACAAGCGGCGCAGTCCATACGGGAGACGCACTTGATGACAAACTTCTCACGCCGCCTGCTGCTGGGCAGCATCGCGGCGACTCCGCTGGCCATGCCCGGCATCATCCGTGCCCAGAGCACCTCCAAGCCGGTGCGGATCGGCTTGCTCAGCGACATGAGCGGGCCATACCGGGATGTCGGCGGACCGGGCAACCATGTCGCCACCGAACTGGCGATCGAGGATGTCGGCGGGTCCGTGCTCGGCCGCCCGATCGAGATCCTGCAAGCCGACGACCAGAACAAGCCCGATGTCGCCGCGTCGCTGGCGCGCGAATGGGTCGATCAGGGCGTGGACGTGCTGGCGGACGGCGCGGCGTCCTCCTCCGGCCTGGCGGTGCAGCAGATCTCGCGCGAGAAGCAGCGCATCTACCTGGTGACCGGTCCGGCGTCGTCCGACTTCACCGGCAAGCAGTGCTCTCCCTATAGCGTGCAGTTCTCCTACGACACCTATGCGTTGGCGCATGGCACCGGCAGCGCGCTGACCAAGGCCGGCGGCAAGACCTGGTTCTTCATCACCGCCGACTACGCGTTCGGCTACGCGCTGGAGCGCGACACCATCGCCGCGGTGGAGGCAGCAGATGGCAAGGTGCTGGGCAAGGTGCGCGCGCCGCTGGCGACGCCCGACTTTTCCAGCTTCCTGATCCAGGCGCGGTCGTCCGGCGCGCAGGTGATCGGCTTCGCCAACGCGGGCACCGACTTGCAGAACTGCCTCAAGCAGGCAGCGGAATTCGGCATGGGCTCCGGCGGCGTGAAGGAAGCCACTCTGCTGATGCAGATCAGCGACGTGAATTCGCTGGGACAGAAGACGTGCGAGGGGCTGATCTATACCGATTCGTTCTATTGGGACATGACGGACAAGACGCGGGCCTGGTCGAAGCGCTGGGCCGCCAAGATGGACGGCATGGTACCGGGTCTGCTGCATGCCGGCAGCTACTGCGCCGCTTATCACTGGCTGAAGGCGGTCAAGGCGGCTGGCACCACCGACGCGGACGCAGTGATGGCAAAGATGAAGGCCACGCCGGTCAACGACTTCTATAACACCAACGTGGAAGTCCGCGAGGACGGGCGGGTGATGCACGTGATGTATCTGTGGCAGGTCAAGCCGGCGTCGCAATCGAAGTACAAGTACGATTTCTGCAAGCTGGTCTCCACCATTCCGCCGGCCGAGGCATGGCGTCCGCTGAGCGAAGGCGGCTGTCCGTTCATCAAGGCGTAGCGGCCCGAAAACCTCTCCCGCTTCGCGGGAGAGGTCGAGATGCGAAGCATCGAGGGTGAGGGCGATCGGGCCGGCACGCTCATCGTCGTTGCTGCGTGCCTCCCGATCACCCTCACCCTCGTGCGCTTCGCGCCCTCGACCTCTCCCGCTCCCGCGGGAGAGGTTATCCCGCGCGGACGGTCACCTCAGCCGCGGCCGGCGCCTTACGTCCGCCCGCACATGCCGGAAGTTCAACACCGCAGGGTCGGCCACCACCGGCCCCGGTGCGATCGCGACAATCACCTGTTCCGCGATCGGCGCGAAATCGGCACGGAAATGCACCGAGGACTTCAGCGCCAGAATCGCACATGACGCAGGCTCGACGCCAAGGTGCCGGATGATCGCCTGGTCCAGCGCCTGCATTTTGCGCGACACCACCACGACGCGCACGCCGTCGATATCGATCAGCGCGCTGGGTCCAAGATTGCCCGGGTTGCCGGCGCCCATCGGTCCGGTCAGCGTGAACCTGCCGTCGCTCAACGTCAGCACGCGCGCGGTGCAGGCGAACGGCATGCCGTCCGACTTGCCTCCCAGCGACAGCGATACCTCCGCCCCCACCCCGGCGGCATGGCAGGCCGCGGCGCTGTCCGCGTCGTTAATCAGGCAGAACAACGCCCCCTTGGCGCGCTGACGCACCAGTTCGGACAACAACTCCGTCGTGTCACCGTGGCCGCCGCCGCCGGGGTTGTCCTGCGTATCCGCCAGCACCACCGGGCGTGACGCGCCTCGCGCGATGCGCATCGCCTCGGCCACCGCTTCGGCCGACGGCAACGTGTCCTGCACGAAGTCGGCTTCCCGGGCCGCGACATGCGCAGCAAAGGCGTCGGCCGCGGCATCGGCCTTCGCCTGGGTGTCAGCAAAAGCTGCCAGTGCCGGGCCGCAATCGGGAAAATCCGAATACGGAAAGCCGAAGCAGAACGCCAGCTCCGCAACATCCAAGCGTTCGGCGAGCGAGGCGCGCTCCTGCATCACCTCCTGCATCGGCGGCATCAGCGTGCACTGGCTGCCCAGCGGGATCCAGAATTCCAACTGCCGGAACGCGCGCGCCCAGGGCGCTCCGCGTTCAATTCTTTGCAGCAACAGCCGCATCGCCTGCGCGCCGGCGGCTTTCATATCGACATGCGGGTAAGTGCGGAACGGCACTGTCGCATCGGCCAGCCGCACCATCTGCGCGGTGAGATTGCAGTGCGGATCGAGGCTGATCGTCAGCGGCAGGTCGCCGACGATAGCGCGGACGCGGCGCAGCAGTTCCCCCTCGGCATCGGGGAAACTTTCGACCACGGCGGCGCCGTGCAGGTCGAGATAGACGCCGCCCAATGGTGCGGCATCGAGCGCTTCGGAAAGCCGGGCGCAGATCAGCGCGGCGATGCGTTCGAACGCCTCGTCCTGCACGGGGCCAGCGGGATTGGCGAAGCCCCAGGCAAGCGGGACCAGCGTTGCGCCTGCTGCTTCGGCCACCGCGATCGCGCCGGCAGCGGGCACCGAGGTGGTGCGCACCGCGTCGAACAGGCCGTCACCGTTCTGCAAGGGTGGGAAGCCGGCCGGGTTGACGAAGTCGGCATAGGTGGTGGGGTGGGGCGCGAATGAGTGGCTTTCGTGCAGGAAGCCGCCAATGGCGATGCGATGGGTCATGGGGGTGTTGTACACCTCTCCCGCCTGCGGCGGGAGAGGTCGATGGTGCGGAGCACGAGGGTGAGGGCGATCGGGAGGCACGGTGCAGAAGACGCTGCGTGCCGACCCGATCGCCCTCACCCTCGTGCGCTTCGCACCCTCGACCTCTCCCGCGAAGCGGGAGAGGTGTACTATCGTACTACCACAGAGGGTCGATCGCCGCGCGGCCGGCCAGCACCGCGGCGATATTGTCCAGCGCGCGATACCCCATGGCGTTGCGCGTCTCCACCGACGCGCTGCCGACATGCGGCGACAGGATCACGTTGTCCAGCTTGGAGAATCGCAGGTCGTAATGCGGTTCGGTGCGGAACACGTCGAGCCCGGCGCCGAACAACTGGCCGGAGGTCAGCGCTGCAAGCAATGCGTCCTCGTCCACCAGGCCGCCGCGCGAGACGTTCACCAGCACGGCGCCGCGCGGCAGCAACGCCAAAGCCCGGGCGTCGATGAGCTTGTCCGTCGCCGGTGTGGCCGGCGCATGCAGCGACAGGAAATTGCACTCCGGCAGCATCGCATGGAAATCCTCGAAATACCGCGCCCCCTGTTCCTGGTGCGCCGGCAACCGGTTGCGCGCGTGATACACGACGCGCATGTCGAACCCGCGCGCCCGCTGCGCCACCGCGCGTCCGATGCGTCCCATGCCCAATATGCCAAGTGTCTTCCCGGTCACGCGCACGCCGAGCAAATCGCCCTGGCCGATGCGGAAGCGCCAGCCGTTGCGCATGATCCGATCGTATTCGTAGGCGCGGCGGGCGGCGGCCAGCAGCATCATGAACGCGTGATCGGCGGTGCATTCGGTCAGCACGTCGGGCGTATTGGTCACCACCAGCCCGCGCGCCTTCGCCGCCGCGACATCGATATGGTCGTAGCCGACACTGCTGGTGGCGCCGACCTTCACGCTCGGCGGCAAGGCGGCGATTGCCTCGGCCGACAGCGGCAGCGTGTTGGTGAACAGGATGGCGGCGGCCTTGTGGTCGGTAGCGGCGCGCACCGCCTCGGGCGCGGTCATGTCGTCCTTGCCGTCAACCACCAGCGCGTCGAACTCTTCGCGCGCGCGCGTCACGACGTCGCGCGGCAGCAGCGCCGCGACCACCAGGCGTGGTTTCATTCTTTGGCCTCCTCGTTCCCCAAGTTATGGCCAACCGGGCGCGGTTGCGAAAGGGGTGGGGGCGAGGCAACCTCGCGCCATGCAGCGGAGGGCCAGCATGCGCGCCAACCTTACTCCCGATGTCGAACTGGCCGCGCGGCTGTTCGATGCATTGCGCGCCAAAACATTCGACGGCGTCGGCATCACGCGCGAGGCGTACGGGCCGGGCGAGCAAGCCGCGCACGCCCTGGTCCGGGCGGAGGCCGAGGCACTGGGGTTGGACA
>Ga0182013_10007441_pt1 | contig 12069 bp, 8 predicted proteins | sample 612S2MmetaG_FD_120487 | JGI IMG/M metagenome (GOLD analysis project Ga0182013, IMG submission 120487) | Permafrost microbial communities from Stordalen Mire, Sweden - 612S2M metaG | ecosystem: Environmental > Terrestrial > Soil > Wetlands > Permafrost | place: Sweden: Stordalen | collected...
AACAGGGGTGGTGGATGGTCCCTGACCTGGGTAATGATGTCCGTATGCCGCGAACCATCTGGAAGGGCGCCCTCAACTTCGGGCTGGTGAACGTCCCGGTCGGGCTCTACTCGGCCACGCAGGACAAGACGGTGCACTTCAACCAGTTCGAGGAGGGGACCTCGGACCGGATCCGGTACAAGAAGGTCAACGAGCGGACCGGTGAGGAGGTTCCGCCCGGAAAGATCGTCAAGGGGTACGACCTGGGCGGCGGGGAGTACGTGATCCTGACCGAGGCCGAGCTCGACGCCGCCGAGCCCGAGAAGTCCAAGCTCATCGAGATCACCGACTTCGTGGACCTCGACCAGATCGATCCGATCTACTACCGGTCCACCTACTACCTCGCCCCCGAGGGGGAGGCCGCCGACAAGGCCTACGCCCTCCTGCGCCAGGTGATGCGGAAGGCCAACAAGGTGGCCATCGGGACGGTGGTGATGAGGAACAAGGAGTACCCGGTCGCCATCCGGCCCGACGACGACGTGCTGAAGCTCGAGACCATGTACTTCGCCGATGAGATCCGGTCGCCGGTCAAGGAGCTTCCCGACCTGCCCGGCGCGGACGAGGTGACCGACCGCGAGGTGCAGATGGCCGGCCTCCTCCTCGAGTCGATGGCGGGCGACTGGAACCCGGAGAAGTACCAGGACACCCACCGCCTGCAGCTCGAGGCCATCATCGAGGCGAAGCGCCAGGGCAACGAGATCGTGACCGGAACGGAAGCCCAACCGGCGGCGACCAAGGTCGTCGACCTGATGGAGGTGCTCAGCGCCAGCATCGACTCCGTCAAGGCAGCGCGGAAGCCGGCCAAGAAGCCGGCGAAGAAGCCCGCCGCCCGCACCACGGCCAGGAAGGCCGCCGCCAAGTCACCGACGCCCATCAAGACGACGGCCAGGGCGACCACGGCGGCCAAGGCGAAGGCCCCCGCCCGCCGGAAGGCCTCCTAGCCGGAACTGACCGAGGGGGCCCGGACCCTGGCGGCCCGCTGACCGGGCCCTCCGGTCACCCCAAGGTGCCGAAGACCTCCTCGAGCTCACTCGGCACCGGCGTGTCCAGCTGCGAGTAGGTGCACGATTCCGGACGTCGGTCCGGGCGCCATCGGATGAAGGACGTGGCGTGCCGGAAGCGGTCCACCTGCAGGTGGTCGTAGGCCACCTCCACCACCAGCTCGGTCCGGACGGGCTCCCAGCTCAGGTCCTTCCCGGCGCTCCACCGGCTCTGGCCTCCCGGCACGCGGCCCTCGGGCGCCCCCTCGGCGAGCCAGGGATGGCCGGACGCGGCGTCGCTCCGGTAGGGCTCCAACGTCCCGACGAACTCCTCCCGCCGGGCGGCGCTGAAGCCCGACGCCACGCCGACGTGCTGCAGCACGCCGGCGTCGTCGAACAGTCCGAGGAGGAGCGAGCCGACGACGTCCCCGGTCTTGTGCCACCGGAAGCCGCCGACCACGCAGTCCGCCGTCCGCTCGTGCTTCACCTTCATCATGGCCCGCTTGTCCGGTTGGTAGGGGAGCTCGCCGTCCTTGACCACCACGCCGTCCAACCCGGCCCCCTCGAACCGCGAGAACCAGTCCCGGGCCACGTCCGGGCTGGTGGTGACCGGGGTGAGGTGGACAGGGGGCGAGGCCGATGCCAGCGCCCCTTCGAGGGTCCGGCGACGGACGGCGTACGGCTCCGCCTGGAGATCGTCGTCGCCCAGGGCCAGGATGTCGAAGGCCACGAACGAGGCCGGCGTGGTGCGGGCCAGCAGCTCGACCCTCGACGCGGCCGGGTGGATCCGCTGGGACAGGGCATCGAAGTCGAGCCCCGTCGGTCCGGCGATGACGATCTCACCGTCGAGGACGCAGCGGTCGGGCAGAGTGGCCCGCAGCGAGTCCACCAGCTCGGGGAAGTACCGGGTCAGCGGCTTCTCGTTGCGGCTGCCCAGCACCACGTCGTCGCCGTCGCGGAAGACGATGCACCGGAAGCCGTCCCACTTGGGCTCGTAGTAGAGACCCTCCCGCTCCGGGAGCTCCCGGGCCAGTTTGGCCAGCATGGGTGCCACCGGCGGAACCACGGGGAGGGCCACGGTCAGACCGTACCCCGGCGACCGTCCCCAGGTCCGGGTCCCTGCGCCCCGTGCCCGGCCGTCCAGGCCAGGAAGTCGTCGAGGGGCAGGGCGTTCATCACCCGTTCCACCGGCACCCCCACCCGCGCCGCCGGCTCGCAGCCGTTGCGCTGCCACTCGAGCTGGCCCGGCGCGTGGGCATCGGTGTCCACCACCACGTTGCACCCCAGGGTCAGCGCCAGCTCGAGGAGTGGCTCGGGCGGGTCGAGGCGATCCGGTCGGGAGTTGATCTCCACCGCCGTCCCGTTGGCCGCACACGCGGCGAACACCGCCTCGGCGTCGAAGGTGGAGGGCGGCCGGCCCTTGCCCACCACGATCCGGCCGGTGCAGTGGCCCAGGATGTCGGTGTGGGGACTCGCCACGGCCCGGAGCATCCGCCGGGTCATCTCCGGCTCCTCCATCCGGAGCTTCGAGTGGACGCTGGCCACCACCACGTCGAGCTCGGCCAGCAACGACTCGTCCTGGTCGAGTCCCCCGTCGGTCAGGATGTCGACCTCGATGCCGGTCAGGATGCGGAACGGCGCCAGCTCGTCATTGAGCTCGGCCACCACCTCGAGCTGGCGGCGCAGGCGATCGGCATCGAGGCCGTGGGCCACCGTCAGCCGGGGGCTGTGGTCGGTGAGGGCCCAGTACTCATGGCCGTAGGCCCTGGCCGCCTCGGCCATCTCGCGGATGGGCGACCCCCCGTCCGACCAGTCGGAGTGGCTGTGGCAGTCCCCCCGGAGCCGGTCCAGGAGTCGGGCCGCCCCCGCGCTCAGGGCCGGCGGACCGGTGGCCTCCAACCGCGCCAGGTACTCGGGAACGTCGCCGGCGGTCGCCTCCCGGACCACCTGGGCGCTCGTCTTGCCGACGTCGGGGATGGCCTGGAGCCGGGCGGAGGACATGGCGGCCAGCTCGTCGACGGGCAGGTCGGCGATGGCGGCGGCGGCCTTGCGGAAGGCCCGGACCTTGTACGACTCGGCACCGTCGCGCTCGAGGAGGTAGGCGATGCGGCGGAGGGCCTCGACCGGCTCCACGGCTCAGGCCTTCTTGGCCCGGCTCGGTGACACCCGGGGCGGCTCGTCGGGCTGCTTGGGGTACTCGGGCGGCCAGGGCGCGTCGTGGAGCCCGGCGGCCCGGTCGCGTGCCGCCAGGTCCAACAACGGCTCGAGCGACTGCGGCGCGGCGCCGATGGTCGACCAGGGGTCCCCCCGTCGGTCGAGCAGGTCGGGGACGGTCCGGATGGTCAGCGCCTCGGGGTCGACCGTGGCCACCTCCTCCCACGACAGGGGGGTGGAGACCTGGCCGCCCACCCGCGGCCGGGCGAACCAGGCTCCGAAGACCGTCTTGTGCGGGGCGTTCTGGTTGAAGTCGACGAAGATCCGCCGGCCCCGCTCCTCCTTCCACCAGTTGGCGGTGATCAGATCGGGATGCCGGCGTTCGAGCTCCCGGGCCAGGGCCACGGCCCCCGCCCGCACCTCGAAGCTGTCCCAGCGCGGCTCGAGCCGGGCGTAGACGTGGAGGCCCCGGTTGCCGGTGGTCTTCGGATAGGCGGTGATGCCGAGCTCCTCCAACAGGGCGTGCACCGAGGCGGCCGCCTCCCGGACCTCGTCGAAGGAGGTGCCGGGCTGGGGGTCGAGGTCGATGCGGAGCTCGTCGGTGTGGCCCGGGTCGTCCGCCCGGTAGGGCCAGAGGTGGAGCCCGAGGCACCCCAGGTTGACGGCCCACACGACATGGGCGGCATCGGCCACCACCAGGGCGTTCGACGTCGTGCCGTTGGGCGTGGTCACCTCGGTGGTCTCCAGCCACTCCGGGGCCCCGGCCGGCACCCGTTTCTGGAAGAAGGACTTGCCGCCGGCCCCCTCCGGGAAGCGCTGGAGCATGGCCGGGCGTCCGAAGGCGGTCACCGCCAGCCCCCCGGCCACCGCCACGTAGTAGGAGACCAGGTCGAACTTGGTGGCCTCCAGCTCGGGGAAGTAGACCTTGTCCGGATTGGAGATCTCGACGGTCCGACCGGACACCTCGACCGGGCGGACCTCTTTGGCGGGCACCGCCCCACGCTACCGGGCCCGATCCACCGGAGACCGGTCGAAGCGGGCCGGCCCCCGGAGCCGGCTGCGGGCGGGGACCACGGAGTCGGTATCCTCGGGCGCATGGGCCCGACCGGGAACCGCGACCGTCGAGACCGGTGACGGCCACGGGACCGTCCACCCGGTGGACAGGCTGGGACGTGCGCGGGGGCGCCTCGTCCGACTCCTCCGCCATCGAGCAGTTCACCCGGTCGGCGCCGGGGGACCCGGGCGACGGCGCCCACTTCGAGCTCCTGGCGGTGGCCGGCCGGGGGTTCCGACCCCCCAAGCTCCTGAGCGAGGTGCCCGGGCGGGGCACCACCGGACCCGAGACGGGTGAGGCCGAACAGCCCGGCCTTCGCCTGACGTGGTCGCTCCGCTGCCGACGCGTCGCCGAGACGGCCCCGGCCGGGGTGGCGCCCTTCGCCATCTACCTGCTGGGCGTCGATCCCCCGCCCGACGCCACCGACGACGACCTCGTGGTCTTCAACGACTTCTACACCAACGTCCACCTCCCCGAGGTGGCCGAGCGTCGCCGCGCCCTCCGCGCCGTCCGCTACGAGGTGGTGGATGCCAGCCCACCGCCCTACCAGGGGGCGCCCCGGTATCTGGCCGTCTACGAGGTCGACGAGGCATCGGCGGCCGACCGGCGCCATTCGGGACCGAAGTACGCCAGTGGACCCGATGTCTGGCAACGGCACACGACACCCTGGCGCCTCTGGTACCGGAGGCTCGACCCCGGCTGAGCGTGGTCCAGTGGCCGCCGCCGTCCGCGGTGCCGGTGATGGCCGCCCGGGGCGGGGCGGTCTACCAGGTCGTCCCGTTCAGGGGCGCCCGGGTGATCGCCAGCGTGGTGCCCTGCGTCCCCTGGATGGTCACGGTGCCGCCGCCGGTGGCCCCGGACTTGGCGGTGCCGTTGACGTCGTCGACGATCCACGAGGCACCGCCGGCACCGGCGCAGCTCGTCCCCGCCGCCGAGGTGCCCCCCGCACCGCTCTCGAACCCCGCCCCGCCCCCGCCTCCGGCGGCGATCGCCAGGGTGGTCCCACCGGCGGTCAGCAGGGTGTAGGGATCGGAACCGTCCTGGGCGCCGGTGGCGAGGGTCGGGAGCCCGAGCGCCGGGGAGACGCCCCCGGGTGGGGAGCCCACACTCCCGGCGACCTCGAACCCGTCGCTGATCTGCGTGTAGATGCCGGAGGTGTCGTACCCGCCGGCACCCCCGGAGGCGGGGCAGCCGAAGATGGCGCTCCCGTTGCCCCCACCGCCGCCGGCGATGGCCAGGATGCAGTCGCTGGTGGAGGTGAACGACGGGGTGCAGAGGGGGGTGGCGGTGGAGCACGTCGCGCCGACGCACAGCTCGCTGGCCCCGCCTCCGCCCCCACCCTGGCCGCTCGCCGTCGGTGGGCTGCCGGACTCGGCACCGCTGTACCCACCGCTGCCCGTCCAGGCCGGTGACGCCCCCGGGGTCGGGCCGCTTCCCCCCAGGGCCCCGAAGCCGCTGCAGCCGATGACGACGGTGATCTGCTCGCCGGCCACGAGGTCGACGGTGTAGGTCACCAGGGCTCCTTCGCCGCCCGCCCCCGAACCGCCCACCTGGTCCGCGCCCGCCCCACCGGCCAGCGACACGGTGGCCGGGCCGATCGGGAGGTAGACGCCCTGGCCGTTGACGGTCGTCGTCGCGCCCGCCGTCAACGTCGCCGTGGTCGGCGTGCACGAGCCGGCCGTGGCGGTGGCGTAGAAGGTGGTGAAGTCGAGGGAGAGCGCGCCGTTGGTCCCCGGTGATCCGGGGACCCCCTTGACGCAGTAGGCGGGATTGCCGCCCAGGGTGCAGTAGGGCACCGTCGCCCCGTTGCCGCCGCCGCTGCCCATGCCGAACGGCGCCGTGGACGATGCCGGCTCGAAGGTGGCCGTGCTGCTGGGCGAGACGTACGACACCGAGCACCCCGTGCCGCACGACACCCCCTGGGCGACATCGACGAACGAGCTCCCGCCCCCACCACCGAACCCGGACACGCCGCAGGCGCCCCCACCGCCGCCGGAATAGCCGCCACCACCACCGCCGCCACCGCCCCAGCCGCTCCCGAAGTCGGCCAGGCCGATGGCGCCGACCCCGGCGGGGGCACCCCCGACCGTTCCGGACCCGCCGGTGCCGCCGACCACGGTATTGCCCTGCAGACAGCCGTAGAGCGGCGAGTTCGGCGCGTAGTTCCGGGCCGACGGTGCACTCTGGTTGTCGCAGCTGCCGACCGACCCCGCCCCGGAGTTCGATGCCGTGGGGGTGGGGGACCCTGTCGGTGGGGCGAAGAGCCCGCCGGGGGTGAAGGTCGATCCCCCGTCGCTCTGATTGCACGTCGTGTTGCCGCCGTACCCCGGACCACCGGGATTGGCGTGATACCCGCCCGTGCCGCCGAAGAAGTTGTTCGATCCGCCCGCACCGCCGCCGCCGCCACCGGCGATGGCCAGGGCGCAGGGTGCTCCCTGCGTGCTGGTGCAGATCGGCTCGCCGGCACTGCACGTGGCTCCGAGGCAGATGGCCGACGCGCCACCACCACCTCCCGAGGGGGTGGGCAGCTGCTGGTCGGCCGCCACCAGGGTGGGCTGGCTGGAGCTGCAGTCCGGTGGCGGGTTGTCGCCGACCGGATCGGACGCCAGGACGCCTCCACTGCTGTAGGACACCCCGCTCCCCGCCGGGTGCTGGGTGGTCCACTGGGCGGGGGTGAGGCAGTCGGCGAAGAAGGCACCGCCGCCGGCGCCGCTCATGTAGCCGCCGGCCGGGTTGCCGATCAGGGTCGAGGCGTTGAAGGTGTTGGTGCCCCCGCACCCCAGGATGTACGAGAACTGGGGAGGCGACGACGCGCTGTACGAGAGCGAGAAGTTCACCGTGCCTCCGGCGAAGCCGGCCGCCCCGCCTCCGACGCTGCCCCCCGGTCCGCCGAAGGCGCCGAAGGTGCCGACGCCGTTCGGCCCGCCGTTGTACCGGTGGTCGAGGGTTCCGCCACCGCCGCCACCGCCGCCCCCCGAAAGCCCGGACAGCGTCAGCGAGGTCGCCCCGTTCGGCAGCGTGATACCGGACTGGGAGGAGCCGCACGTGGCGTTGGGGACGGTCTGCGTCGCCGAGGTGGCCGGGACATCCGGCACCACCGAGGTGAAGTCCATCGAGAAGGCGCCGGCGGTGCCGGGCGTCCCGGCCGACACCGCCGGACAGGCTGCCCAGGTGGTGGTGGCCGAGCCGCAGGGCGCCTGCTTCGCCCCCGAGCCACCGGCACTTCCCTGCCCGAACGGGGTGGCCGACGATGCCGGGGCCGCGTTGGTGCCGTTGATCGTCGGGTCGTACGACACCGAGCAGCCGGCCCCGCACGGGATGGCCTGCGCGGTGTCGATGTACGAGCTCCCGCCGCCCCCGCCGTAGCCACCGGCGATGCCGGGGCCGCCGCCTCCACCCGTCGCGTACCCACCCCCGCCACCGCCTCCACCGGCCCAGCCACCGCCACCGTCGGCGCCCCAGCCGCGACCGGCGGCGTAGGGGTTGGTGCCGGCCACTGTGGCCGAGCCCCCCGTGCTGAAGGGACTGATGTTCGGGGTGCCTCCGTAGGGACCCCCGCCGGACTGTCCGTTGCAGCCTCCCACCGACCCCGCCCCCGAGGCGTTGTCGGTGCCGGACGGTGGTGCGGAAAGCTGCCCGAGGACGAACGCCGGTCCGCTGTCGTTCTGGTTGCAGTTGGCGTTCCCCCCGTAGCCCGGGCCGCCCGGGTTGGCGTGGTAGCCGCCACCGGCCGTCCAGGTCCCGTTGGTGTAGCCGCCCTCGTTCAGCCCGTTGGCGGCGCCGCCGCCGCCGCCACCGCCGCCGGCGGCGATGGCCAGGACGCAGGGAGCGCCCTGGGTGGAGGTGCACAGAGGCGTGGTGGGCGTGCAGGTGGATCCGAGGCAGAGCGCCGAGGCACCGCCACCGCCACCGCCCGCGGTGGGACCGTACTCGTGGGCCGGAAGGGCGTCGGTCGAGCCGGCCTGGCTGGTCGAGCCGCAGTTCTGGCCGCCCCCGTCGCCGGTGGGCTCGCCATTGGAGGTGGAGGCGGTTCCGCACGACGCGTAGCCGATGCCGCCGGGGGCTCCCGGCGAGTAGCCCGCGGCAACGGTCGACCCGTCGCTCGAGCCTCCACACCCGATCAGATAGGAGAACGTCGGTTGGGCGGCCCCGGAGGCGGTGACCGAGAAGCTGACGCCGCCTCCGAGGTAGGCGCTCGACCCCGAGTAGCCGAAGGCCACACCGCCGCCGATCGCCCCTGCGGCGCCACCGAAGCTGCCGTAGGTCGTGTACGTGTTGTTGTTCCACGAATTGGTCGAGGCACCACCGCCGCCTCCGCCGCCACCGGAGAGACCGGTGATGGTGAAGGCGGTGTTCCCCGGGCTGAACCCGGCGATTCCGGCATGCTGGCTCGGGATGCCACAGGCGGCCGAGGCCACCTGGGCGGGTCCCGTGAGCGAGTTGGTGCCGGGCGTGCCGCCGTTCCACGCCCCGGCCTCGGTCGGCGTCGCCGATCCGTTGACCAGGAGCTTGATCGCCGCCTTCATGCTGCGACAGGTGAAGTCGCCGCTCCGTCCGGCTCTTCCCGTGGCATAGACGTAGGCGGTGCCGGTGGCCGCGGCCCCGGTCTCGGAGCTCGAGTCGACCACGTACTGGTACCCGGTCGTCTCCCCCGTGCCCGACCCCGACGTGTCGACCCAGTGGGTGGATCCCGAGAGGCTCACGGGGCAGGCCGGGCCCGTCCCGGTGCATCCGCCGACCGTGGTGCCGTCGAAGCAGTTCCGGAAGGCCGGGTTGGCCGGGTCGCCCGACCCGGACGCGACTCCCGAAGTGTTGGATGCCCCGCAGACGGCCGCGACCGTGCCGCCGTGGGCCGAGAACTCGCTGCTGCAGAACCCGTTCCCCCCGACGAACGACGACCCGTACGACGAGTCGGCCGCCAGCCGGCTCTGGTAGTCGGCGATCCCCGACTGGGCGGCCTGCAGCGCCAGCGTGTTGAGTGTGCCGGCGGAGACCGCCGGCACCTGTCCGAGCGCCGCCAGGTACGTGGCGACGGGGATCAGGACCATGACCAGCGCCACCATGAGGATGATCAACATCATCGTCTGCCCGGTCTCCTCGTCCCGCCTGGGGAGTCGTCTGACGGTGGTCATGAGAGGTTTTCCAGCCAGATCCGGTCCGAGATGGAGGTGCCGGGACTGCCACCGGTCACCGGCGGTGCGGCGTTCTGGTCGGCGAGTGACGTCATGGACAGCCCGACCGATCGGATGTGGAACAGGCCGGCGGCATCCTGGGCGCTCTGCATGTCCAGGTTCGCCGTCGGCGAATTCAGGGCCGTGGTCGTCGACGATCCGAAGAAGGAGTAGAGCGGTGGCGTCGACCCACCACATCCACCGGGCGGGTTGACGTACCCGGCCGTCATGAGCGAGGCGCACGAGTAGCCGTAGACGAGGTTCGAGAATCCCGAGGGCCACGTCGCGGTCCCAGAGGAGCACGCCCCGGAGGAGGGGCAGCCCTGGCACCAGCTGTCGCACCAGATCTTGGGAATGGTGGAGACGACAGGCGCGCCGGTCGCTGTGAACGGATTCACCGCCGAGGTGCCGGTGCCCCAGTCGAGCACCTGCAGCGTGCACGAGGCGATGACGCAGCTCGCACCGCTGACCGGGGACACCATCCGGATCTCGTAGATGTGCGGAAGGTCCGAGGTGGCCGAGGTGCTCCCCGGTCGGTAGGCGCAGAAGACGATGTCCGAGTCGTACGCCTTGAGGACCGCCAGGTCGTAGGCGGGCGTACCGGTGGGGAGTTGCCAGGAGGCCCCGGCAGGCTCGTAAGTCGTCGAACCCCAGCAAGGCCCCCCGGCCACCGCCGTCGGCGTCGCCGCGGCGTCGGCGTTCGGGTTCCCCGCGCTGGCCGACTCGGCCAGGTAGGCGTTGGCGGGGGTGACGATGTCACGGATCAGCTGGTCGACGTATTGGACGTTGTTGAGTGACGCATCGGTCGCCTGCACAGAGCGCAGCGTGGTACTCGCCGACGAAGAGATACCGGTGATGATCACCGCCGTCATGGCGAGCGCGACGGCGAAGACCGCCAGTGCCACCAGCAGCTCCACGACCGCCTGTCCGCTTTCGCCGGCCTCCGCTCCGGACCCGCGACAGTGACGGCGCGCGCTCACGAGAGCACCACCGGGCAGGTCGCGGTCGTCGTCGGCAGAGCCTTCCAGGAGGGCAGGGTCGGCACCGAGGTGTACTGCACCACGGAACCACCGCCCGAGCCGGTGGCACCCGAGGCGGAGGTGCCGTTGCCCCAGACCACCTTGACGGCAACGAAGTACTGGAGCGGGCCTCCCGAGTTCTGGACCAACGTATTCGCCCATTGGTTGGAGTTTTGGTTGGAGTTGAGCTGGCACCAGCCCCCGGCGATGTCGATGCGGTAGGTCTCCGTGCCCACCGTGGTGCAGGCCGGCCACGGGCCCTGACAGCTGGACGTGGTGGCATTGGGCCACGCCGAACCAGCGACAGGCAGACCGTCCAACGAACTGGCGGCGTCAGGGCCGGTGGCAGCCTGCGCGGCGTCCTCCCGGGCCTGGTCGATCCAGGTGCTCGCCAGGTTCGAGGCGGTCGTCCGGGATGTGTCGGCGGCAGCCACGGCGTTCATGGAGATGAGCAGCTGGACGAGCGGTACGAAGATGACCAGGAGCACGGTGATCCCGATCACGATCTCGAACATGCTCGTCCCGTCGTCCTGGCACGTGCCGCGCCAGCAGAACATCGGGTGGTCCCACACGGAAATGCCCCCTTCTGACCCCCACCGGGCGCTCCCGGCCGGTTTGGTCGGTCGCTCCTGACGGGTCAAGTGGTTATTGGATAAGTGTATGCCGCACTTTCCCAATGTGACCATAGGTGAAATTACCTGCCCTCCCCGAGCGGGTCCGGACCACGGGATCACGGCGCGCCGGGGCGGGAGAACCACGGCCCAACTCGTCGGCGAAACGTCGCTACCTTGCTGCTATGCCAACCGGATCGACGGCGTCCTCCCGGAAGGGCGGGCGCCCCTACGAAGGCCTCTCCCCCGAACGAGCGGCGCCAGGAGCGGCGCCAACGACTGATCGAGGCCGGCTCCAGGAATTCGGGACGGTCGGCTACGCAGATCCGTCGATCGAGACGCTCTGCCGTTCAGCGAAGGTGACGCCCCGCTACTTCTACGAGTTCTTCGCCAGCCGCGAGCGGGTCCTCGCCGCCGTCTCCGACCGCACCTCGATCGAGGTGCTCGCCGGCGTCTCCGAGGCGGTCCACCGGGCCGGGACCGATGATGCGGCGGCCACGATCCGGGCGGGGACCGGTTCGTTCTTCAGCCGGCTGTTCGAGGACCCGCGCAAGGCCCGGATCCTCTGCGTCGAGTCGGTCGGGGTGAGCGTCGAGATCGAGCAGAGCGTCGCTCAATTCCCCTCCGGAGATTCCCTTCGCAACTCCGTGAAATTCTACCCTCGTTCGATTCTGCGCAACACTGAGCGACCAGTCGACTCGATGTCCGCGGGAGTCGGAGGGTCAGCGAGCATGGTCTGTCGGATGGCCCGGGCGGTCCGGGCGGCGCCCGTGACGAATTCGAGTTCGATGCGCTGCGCGCACCACTCGCCGAAACCATGGGGAGCACCCGGTAGGTCAGCGGCGATCCCGGCTAGCGACTCTGGACGGGTGAACAGTGCGTACAGGTCCCCGTAGTCGTTGGGCCCCTTGTGTGCCCGCTCGGCCCGCCGACGAGGTGCCGACTGGAGCTTCATAGCCACCAGGGCAGCGGGGGTGGCCACATGGCAGGTCACCCTGGCCAACGGGGTCCGTTCCCCCGAGACAACGGTCAGCGAGGCCG
>Ga0182013_10007443_pt1 | contig 12069 bp, 8 predicted proteins | sample 612S2MmetaG_FD_120487 | JGI IMG/M metagenome (GOLD analysis project Ga0182013, IMG submission 120487) | Permafrost microbial communities from Stordalen Mire, Sweden - 612S2M metaG | ecosystem: Environmental > Terrestrial > Soil > Wetlands > Permafrost | place: Sweden: Stordalen | collected...
AAAGAAAAAGCAAAATATGAAGCCCAGGTCAGATGAGCTGTATGTGCGCACCTCGTTAATCAAAGAGTCAACTGCTGACTTCGACCGGCCACTTGATTTGAATACCATTATCAAAATGTCTAAAAAAGGTATGCTTAAAGAAAAGAAGCTAAAGCCGGGTAAGGTTGCTTAGTTGCAATCTTTCTTACGTTTCCTGGCAACCTATCTGTAAAGCCAGAAAGGGATGAGTCCGCTGGAACATAAACCCTGGTATTTAACTTTTGGTGATACCCTCTCATCATTAAAGAAATACTCAATTACCTTACTGAACTTTACGGGCAGCAGAATAGAAATAACAGGGTTGAGGAATTGAGGTTGTTGTCAAATATAATAGAGGGGTGAAAACCCGGCATTAAGCCTCTGGTCATTTCATTCTGCAGAAATCTCATCCTTGCAAAAAAAATCAACTCACTCGCTTAAAACGAAAATGCTACCGCTAAACTTGGCAGTATAGGCAATTGGTTTACCCTTGCATAAGTAACCGGGTTGAAATAGAAAATATTCTGACGGTCGTAGACGTTGGCAACGCTGGCGTTTGCTTCAAGCTTCAGCTTCTTGCCAAAGCTCCATATCTTCTTTATTTCAAGGTCAAGGCGGCTGTAGGCAGGCAGGCGGCCACCGTCAATCTGCTGTGCGTAAAGGATGCCCAGGTTGCCATTGGTGCCTGTGTAATTAGTGCTTATACCTGCTGTAAAAGGATTGTTTTCGTAAAAGGCCTGGGTTTGGGTAAACGGAAAACCGCTGCCGTAATTCCAACGGGCGCTTACTTCCCAACTACGTTTTCTACCAAAGTCATAAGCTGCAACCAGGTTAACGTTATGGCGGCGGTCATAATAAGGGGCATATATCTGTTGAAAATCGTTTATTTGATTATAAGCCAGCGAATAAGTGCCATATAAAAACAAACCTTTGTATTGCCACTTCATTAAAATATCGAGCCCGTAAGAAGCCCCTTTTTCAAGCATAAAGTCTGACTGGTCATCGGCGGTTTTGTAAATATTCAGGTCGAATAAATGCCAGAAGTATTTATAATAGGGTTCAATGTTCAGTGTAATGTTTTTAGGCAGGTCTACCTCAACGCCAAAAATAGCATCAACGCTGCGCTGCATGTTATGGATAGCAGTATGTAATACTCCATTTGCATCCTGTGCCGATTCGTTAGGGGCATCCAGGAAGCCGGTAAACAGGTCTACCACATCCTGGTTGTTTTTAGTGCTCATCAGGGTTTGCGAGTATAGTCCCGATGCCATTTTAAATCTTAGCCTGTCGGTAACATTATACTTCATATTTAACCGGGGCTCGGGCGAAGCAGCAGTAATAACCCCGTAATACTGAAAGCGGGCACCTATGTCAATAACAAATTTCTTGTAGTACTTATGGTACATGAGGTAGGCACTTAAATCGGTGCTACTCTGATTAAAAGAAAAATCCTGTTGAAAATCGTTGACAAAATCAAAGGAGGTGCTGTTGCTTTCAATATTCAGCCCGTATCTTAACTCGCCATTGTTAATGTAATTGGTAAAATCCATACCAATGTCAATGGCACCAATACCGCTGCTACGTGGCTGGTTGTTCTCATCAAACGAAATATCGTATTTGGTATAGCTAACGTGCGTATTGAAATATATATTGGCATTTCTGGGCACTGCTAAAAAATTAGCGCCAACGCCGTAATTATCCCAATGATAATCAGCCCCGCTGAAATCGGCATTGTCCTTAAAATTAAAACCCGTAACACTAAATTTATTGCCGGTGCCGGTGTTTAATGTAAACTTACCGTAAGCATCATAAAACGAATAAGGCAGGCTGCCATTGCTGGCATACGGATAGAATATTTTGGAACTCTGGTCAAGGTAAGAATCTTTCGTACTCAAAATCAAAGATGCATCGGTCCCACCTTCTTCTTTCAGCTTAATGATGGGAATTTCAAGCAGGGCATGCGCTGTAAAAGGGGTAACGCCCACGTCGCCGCTAAAATCTTTCATATTGCCATCGCGGGTAGAAACATCTACCACCGCCCCCGTGCGCGAACCATACTGGGCAGGGAAACCACCGGTGTAAACATCCACGTTTTTAATAACATCGGTTTCAAAAACCGAAAACAGGCCTATGGAATGGAAAGGGTTATAAATAGGTATGCCATCCAGCAAAAACAAAGTTTGTGCCGAGGTGGCGCCACGGATAATTATCTGCCCCCCCTGGTCGCCGGTTGATACAACGCCGGGTATTAACTGCAGGTACTGTGCAATATCGGCCTCGCCGCCAATGGTTGGCATCCTTTTCATTTCAACAGGCGTAATGGAAGTAACTGAAACTCTTGATTCTGTCAATTGCTTTTGCCTTTCACCATTAATTTCAACATCCTTCAAATCAACTGATTTGGCCACCATATAAAACTTAATATTATTGGCTTGCCCCTTTTTTATTTCTACCGTAATAACCTGGTTTTCGAAACCGAGATAAGAAGCGATTATTTTATAAGTGCCCGGTGCCAGGCTGGGAATGTTAAAGAATCCCTTGTCGTCAGTATTGGCGCCCAGGTCTGAACTATCAATATTAATAGTTGCAAACGGCACAGGTTCACCACTCGACTTATCATATACAAATCCTTTTACCCCACCATTTTTTGCAGCATTGTTTTGCGCAAACAGGCTTACTGAAACTAATAATAATAAGAGCGTAAAAAATTTGTTCATCCCTGTTTGTTTAAATGTTCACCGGTAAATCCAATTGCTATTGATCACAATTTAAGAGGCGCGCAAGTTATGAAAAAACTGATTTAGTGATTGTTAATCAATGTCGTTAAGTTAAGAAAATGCATCCGCTCAAACCCTCTAACTCCCGAAACGGGAGAACCGCCACCCAGAAATACAAAATTTAACCATCGGGCAAAGCTATTCTTTTTGCTGCGCGGCTGCTCCTCCGCTTCGGAGGCTGGGAGGTAGCAAAGCGCAAAAAGAACTGAGTCTCGGTTAAACTTAATGACATTGGATTGTTAATCATAGGCAGCGTTTAAATATGGCGGATTTAACAACCTTGATGGTAAAAAATACACCCATTCACCATATTAGTATTGGGCTTGTTGTTTTAGTGGTAAATTTCTCTATTTTGGCTGTTGATAATATTAAGGTTACAGGAATCTTATCCAAACCGAAAAATTATATTTTTGTCGTTGAAACGAAATTTTCGCTATGAAGAAATTTTTTCTTTTACTGTTAATATTTGGGGAGCTTACAGGGGTATTTGGCCAAAATGTAAAGGGTGTAGTAAGGGATGAAAAAGGTGACCCAATGACGGGGGTTACTGTTTTAATAAAAGGAACCAGCACAGGTACCCAAACCGATACGGCAGGTAAATATTCACTTCCTTTTGGAAACGGCACACACTATGTTGATTTTTCGTTTATAGGCTATTCGCCTCGCAGTGAGCTGGTTACCATACTTGATAAAAGCGACAGAACCCTTGATGTTCAGATGACTGACAGCACCAAAGACCTTGACATTGTGGTGGTTACAGGCTCAAAATATGAAAAGAAGTTTGGTGAGCAGATAGTTTCAATGGAAGTGGTAAAAGCCACTGCCATACAGCAGAACAACGAAAAGATGGACGAGGCTATGAACAAGGTTCCGGGTGTTAACATGCTGGGCCGCACCATATCTATCCGCGGCGGCAGTGGATTTAGCGATGCCACCAGCAACCGGGTAATGGGCCTTCAGGATGATGTGCCAATTATCAGCCCTGAAAACGGAAGTATAATATGGGATATGATACCTATTGAGGAGTTAGAGCAGGTAGAAGTGCTAAAAGGCTCCTCATCCGCAGTATATGGTTCCTCGGCATTAGATGGGGTGTTGAACTTCGTAACAGTTGAGCCTACCCCCCAAATGGAGAATCGCGTTATTTTAAACTACGGCTTTTACGGCCAGCCCGACGACCGCGATTGGGATTATTGGTGGAAAAAGCAAATACAACTGAAGGATGGTAAAATGGTTGAGCATTTAGCATTACCTATGTTTGGTGGTGGAACGTTTTTGCACCGCAAGCAATATGGCGATGTGGGCGTGGTGTTATCCGGTTCGTACCAACAAAACCAGAACTATTTACAGCAGGCAGACTATTCAATGGCGCGGATGGGAGCCAAGTTACGCTATATCCCGCACAAACATCCGCATCTAACCCTTGGGCTTAATTCTAATTTCTTCCATAAAGACTACAAAGATTTTTTTGCTGCTGCCGATGCTGATTCAGGTGCTTACAAGCCTTTGGGTGGTTCAAACCCTATTGTAAGGCAGCGCACATTTAATATTGACCCGTATTTGAATTACTATGATAATAATGATAACCGGCATAGCTTTAAATTCCAGGTGTTTAACGTTTTGTATAATTCCACCACCGGCGATAGTACCGCATCAACCAAATATTATTACAACTACACCTTATTGCATACCTTTAAAAAGAGCGATGTAATACTTACTGCGGGCACCGAAGGGTTCTACTCGCTTATACGCGGTAAAACTTTTGGCCCGGTGGTTGTAAACCCCTCTGAAATCACTTACTTCAGCACGCGCGATGAAATGAATTTTGCAGGCTTTGCACAGTTTGAAAAGAAATTTTTCCATAAGCTTACGCTGGCTGGCGGGGCACGTTTAGAGTATACCCAGCAAGCCGGCCAAACTATTGAAAACAGGTTACCCCTGATTAATCTGCTAAGCAAGGCATCGGGCGACAAAAATACCATCAATTCGCCCGTTACCCCTTTATGCAGGGTAGGCCTTAATTACCAGGTAAGCGAGGGTACTTTTTTAAGAGGTTCGTTCGGGCAGGGGTTCAGGTACCCTTCTATGGCTGAAAAATACATTTTTACTACCCGTAGTGGCGCCATTGTTTTCCCCAATGATACTTTAAGGCCTGAAAACGGCTGGATGGCCGAAGTAGGCATTAAGCAAGGCGTTAAAATAAGTAAGTGGATAGCTTACTTTGATGCCAGCATGTATATTACCCGATATCATGACCTGATAGAATTTGAAGGATATAAACCACCCGATTCGCTTGCTTATAGCAGATATCTTACGGGTATCCCTTTCCGGGCGCAGAATATTGATAATGCCCGTATCTGGGGTGCAGAGTTTTCGGCAGTTGCCAATGGTAAAATTTTTGGAGTGCCTTTAAACTTCCTGATAGGTTATACCTATGTTGACCCTCAGAATTTAGATTATAATAAAGCAGACCCTGCCCCTAACTCAACACCGTTGCTTAAATACCGGATTCAGCACAGCGCCAAAGCTGATGCACAGTTTAACTGGAAAGGCCTGACTGCGGGGCTTACCGCATTTTACGGAAGCTTTATTAAATATATTGACAACGGCACGCTGGGGGCACTGCAGGTTATAGAGCAATTCCGCGAAACGCATGATAAAGGTGAGTTTGTAATGGACGTAAGGGCGGGTTATACCTATAAAGAAAAGGCCTCGTTTATGTTTATCTGCAAAAACGTAGCCAACACTGAATACATGCTTGAGCCCGGTGTAATTGATGCACCGAGGAATTACGGTTTCCAGGTGGGGTATAATTTTTAAGAACGCCATAAAACGTTATTGTGAGAAACCAAGCTCCAATAGAAATTTTCGTGGGACTTGTGGGACATCGGGGACCCGTCCAGGTGTCGCAAATGTCCCAAAACACCTGGACAAAGGAACCTTTACCTGTATCGGCAATTTGTCAGGCACCCTTTTACTGCATCGCCAAAGCCATTAAAAGCAAAAGGCCGGATAATACCGGCCCTTTGCTTTTAATTCATAATTTATTCTAATTCGACTTTACTATCTTCTTAACTGTCTCGCTTTTACCATCCGTCATCCGCAAAAAATAAACTCCAGCAGCATATTTGGTAAGGTCTAAAGTGTAGGCACTCGTTGGTTGCATGTAGCCAATATCCTGTAGTAACTGGCCTGCTTCATTATAAAGTTTACCGGTTACGTTGTTTATACTGTTGTTATCCATATAAACATGTACATAAGCTGCAGTTGGGTTGGGAACAATTTTGAATAATATCTGCTGCTCTGCGGTGTGTATGCCGGTTGCAACGGTATCTTCATAAACCGTAGTAGGTACGCCGATAGTATTCTGCCCACCCGGATTGCCCGGCCCCATACCAACATTGCCGGATTGAACTACGCCATAGTAACTACCAGCACTGGTATACGGGTAAGTAGGTTGCAGTGAGGTGTCGATGGTCATAAAGTAGGCATAAGTGCCTTGAGGATATTCAGGAGTAACACACCACCTTCCGTTGGCTGAATCCAGGTCACCGTAACCGGGAACGTATTCCCAGTCCCACAACAGGCACCCCATCGGATAAGTTGTGGTTACTGCGGGGCCTGCAGTTGATGCTGTATTACCCCATGGGTCGGTGGTGCGCGATTGGTCAGTGCGAAGCCTGTAACTTGAATTTAATCGCTTAATGCCACCGGTGCCGTTGGTATCGGCGTAACCATAAGCACCGTACACCGGGTAGCCATCAAACATATAACCAATAAGCGGCGAATGGTGAGTGCTGTCGGCCTGGTTGTATAAACATTTAGGGCTAACATGGTGGTGATATTCGCCATTTTGCTGTGCGTGCCCTAAACAATCGTCAAAACTGGGGAACTCGAAAAAATACCCGTTACGCGACCATACGTTATCTACAAACTGCGCATCGTTAGCATTAAAAATACTGACCCCGTTGCTTAGCACCCCTATGTGGCCCAGTGGTATGGCAGTTCGTGTACCGGTTTCTTTTTGCGGGTTTAAGGTTATTTTGTAACAGAAGTTCTGGTTCTCTGCCACATTGGGATTATTCCATGGGCCGATATTGTAACCGGGTATGCAAAAACAACTTACATAAACATCAGTAGTAGAATACTGAATCTTTATGCAATTAGATGGGATATTAGCATATCCTCTGTTGGCCGCCAAAAAAGTATCGGGGTTTTGAATCCACGAAGTAATAGTTGGGCTAAGTTGTGCGTGCGCAAAGTAAGTGCTGCACAGCAACATAATTACAATCAGTTTTCTCATCATGTTTGGTTATGGGTTTAAAATTAGCTTTTTTGAGATATTTAATCGCTGTTATTGTTTTTGACGACAGGTAATTTGTTTTCTTGCGTTATCCGGAAAAAATTACAACCACACCCCGGGAAAAGGGCGGTAAGAAGTTTACAACTTATATTGAAGGGAAATGCAAGAAGGTAAAATAGGAGAGAAGCGGGCAGTAAGCCCAATGTCATTGACTTAGTAGCGCGTTTATAGAAGATGACCACATGCGACCCCGGATGGGCTCGAAGCTTTATAGCAATATACGGCCTATAAATATACGACCCCATCCGGGGTCGCACTTGGGCGCAGGTAAAGTGACCTTACTTTTTGTTAAGTCAATGACATTGGCAGTAAGCCCCCGTCCTCATTAAAACATCCCTAACTCATCTTTCTTCTTATCCTGGTAACCAAATTCGTCGTTACCCAATTCCGGCCCGCCATATTTACCGTATTTCAATATAGTATAAACCATCCAGCAGATCAGAAAAGGCGATAATATCAGCATACTCACTGCAAAAGGAAATGTTGTTTGCCACTGCAGCAAAGCACCAAACAGAAACAGGTAAAAGGTTACCAAACCTACTACAAAATTGGCGTTGCGCAACATAGAATTGGATTTGGAAAGAAGTTCGAAAAAACCGTGCCAAATTCGAAAAATTAAGGATAAGAAAGGCTGCCATTTTTTTGTAAAAATGGTAATTGTAAGCTATATTTGGGGCACATTCATTTATAAGGAAATCTCCTTCTCCCTAAGACTTAATAAAGCCATTTGCAACCTTTTGTTCCGAAAATTTAATAGCGTATTTAAGTTATTATTTGCGTTTGCCGTTAACAGCTAACCAGCATTAAAAGCTGGTAAAAATTATATGCAGGCATCGCCTGCCCAAACCTTATTTTAAACCAAACCAATTTATAATGATCAGCAAAAAACTGCCCGCCATTATGTTTTATCCGTCCGACTGGCATAATGATGTTAAAGTGCAAAACCTTACTTTACACGACCGGGCCATTTGGTTCGAGCTTTTATTGATTATGCATGTAGCCGAAGAGCGCGGAAAACTGATACTTAACGGCGAACCGATGGATACCAACTGGTTAGCTAAAAAGGTTGGCATTAAGCCCGCAATGATGACTAAGGCGCTTCTGAAATTCTGCCAAACCGGAGTAGCTTATTTAGATGATAAAGGGATTATTTACAACAAGCGAATGGTTCAGGATGAAAGACTTAGGCAGATAAGGGCAGAAGCGGGAAAGCAGGGTGGTAACCCGGTTTTGCTTAACCAAAAAACAGAGGGAAGGTTAAACACCAAACCAACCCCTTCATATTCATCTTCAATTCCATCTTCAAATACAATTACAGAGGGAGTACAGGACTTGCAACAAAAAACCACGCACAATAACGACTGGATTCATCAAACAGTACTGAGTACAGGAATACCCACACACATTTTAAAATCTTTTTGCGAAAACTGGATAACAACTGCAGAGCTGAAGTGCAAGTTTGATGAATATCCGGTAAATAAACTTATAGCCTTTATGGTTGAAGACCTTCTTAAAAACAGGGAAAAGCTAATGCCTTTGCAAGTAAAGGATAAAACGTCGGCGGATTTTTGGTAATGGCGCGTTTACAGCTTTTGTTGTTCTTCTCTCTTCCTCCTCGTCACCCTAATTAATAAGGCTATCATAATACCTATACCTAAGCCGCCTAAAAAACCACCCCAAAAATCAGGGATAGGCAGGTAATGGCCGTTAACCAGTAAAGGGATACAGGTGGTTAGTAATATGCCAATGGCAAATAGTATGCCCTCCCAGGCTGTAAAACGGTTTATCATGTTGGGTAATTTATTTTGCAAATATGTTACGCTACTCCCTTTTTCTTATTGTTGGTGTACCTAAACAATAATCCCATCATGGGGCTTTTGTGACTTGTGGGACACTTGTCCCGGCTGTCGCACAAGTCACATGAAAACTTTAGCCCTAATTCATCCCCGCCCTCTCCGCCTCAATCCATCTGCGGATATCGCCCAGTTGCTTCTCAGCCGAGTCTCCCCTTTCCTGCTTTGAGGAATGGGGGACTCGGCGCTTATGTGGCCTGCCCTCACGCCGCGTCCCCAACCTTCGGAAGGGAGACACGGCTTCGAAGGTCTTTTGAGTTTACTAATTCATCCCAGCCCTCTCCGCTTCAATCCTTCTGCGGATATCGCCCAGTTCGCCTTTTGGTATGGCGGCAATTAGTTTCTGTGTGTATTCGCGTTGCGGGTTGTTGTAGATATCGTCGCTAATACCCATTTCCTCTACTTTGCCTTTATTCATAACTACCATACGGTCGCTCATAAATTTTACAACCGATAGGTCGTGTGAGATAAAGATGTAGGTAAACTTAAATTCTTCGCGCAGCTTAATTAAAAGGTTTAACACCTGCGCCTGCACCGATACATCGAGGGCCGAAACAGATTCGTCGCAAATAATAAATTTAGGGTTAAGCGCCAGTGCGCGGGCTATACAAATACGCTGGCGTTGCCCGCCGCTGAACTCATGTGGGTACCGGTTAAAGAATTCCGGTTTCATGTTTACCTTGCCCAACAGGTCAATTACTTTTTCCTTACGTTCTTTTTCATTGCTGTAAATGCCGTGAACCGTCATTGGCTCCATAATAGCGCTGCCAATAGTTATACGCGGATTAAGCGAACTGTAGGGGTCCTGGAAGATGATTTGCATGTGTTCACGCATCTCCTTCATGTCATGGTTATCCAGGCTTAAAATGTTTTTACCGTCAAAAACAACTTCGCCACCGTGGGCAGGTACTAAACGTAATATCGTTCTGCCCAAAGTAGTTTTTCCGCAGCCTGATTCACCCACCAGGCCCAGTGTTTCGCCTTCGTAAACATCAAAGGTTACATCGTCAACAGCTTTTACATAATCAGTTACCTTACCCAAAAAACTTTTATTTGTGGGGAACCACGTTTGCAGGTTTTTAAGTTGAAGGATAGGCTTACCGGTTAAAACCCTTTCTCTACGTGCCAGTGTTTGCTCTTCCGATATCACCACAGCATTAATTGCATCCTGTACAGAAATATTGGTTTCAACAATTTCGCCTGCAGCGTTCTCTGTCATAAAATCTACTACGGTTGGCAGTTTGCGAAGGCGTTTGCCCAGCGGCGGCCTGCAGGCCAGCAAACTTTTGGTATAAGGATGTTTCGGGTTGCTGAAAATATCCAGCACACTTCCCTGCTCAACTATTTTTCCTTTATACATTACCAGCACGCGGTCGGCTACTTCGGCAATAACGCCTAAGTCGTGTGTAATAAACACAACTGAGCTTTCAATTTCGCCTTTCAGTTTGGCCATTAAATCCAGTATGGTGGCCTGAACGGTTACATCCAGTGCAGTAGTAGGCTCGTCGGCAATCAATATCGAAGGATTGCAGCTCATGGCCATAGCAATCATTACACGCTGTTTCTGGCCGCCCGAAAGCTGGTGAGGATATGCATCAAGTATACGCTGCGGGTTAGGTAATTTAACCTTCTCAAACATTTTAAGCGTAATCTCTTTGGCCTGTTTTTTAGTAGTTTTCTGGTGCAGTTGAATAGCCTCCATTACCTGATCGCCACAGGTAAATACAGGGTTTAACGAGGTCATCGGCTCCTGGAAAATCATGGCAATTTCGTTGCCGCGGTATTTGCGCATTTCGTCCTCGCTTATCTTGGTAAGGTCAACTACCGAGCCGTCTTTTTTATGAAAAAGAATTTCGCCCGAAACAATCCTGCCCGGTGGATTAGGTATCAAACGCATAATAGATAACGACGTTACCGATTTACCCGAACCCGATTCGCCCACAATACCTATGGTTTCGCCACGGTTAAGCGTAAAGCTGATGTCGTTAACCGCGCGGGTTACACCATCGTCAGTTTTAAATTCGGTTACAAGGTTTTTTACTTCCAGCAATAATTGATTTTGGACCATGTTTTATAATTGATGTAGAAGGCTATTTATCTGAAAAATACGTACGGGCTAAAATATCTTTTAATTAGCGACTTTACAAAAGGTGGTTGATAAGGGGCGTAATACAGGCCTCTCCCGCCCATCGCTTCGCTGGGGCACCTCCATCGCAAGCGATAGAGAGGGAAATACACCCTATTGGGAATGTGTTTCCCTCATTATTTGAAAAATGGAGAGTGGTCGTCCGCTACGGCGAGACCGACCGGGAGAGGCCTGCATTAAGCTTGCAATGCCGTCAATATTCTTTTAAAAACAGTTTCAATATTCTGCTCTAATTCTTCGTTTAAGATGCGAATTGTTCGTAACCCTAATTGAGCCAATATAAGATCCCGGTTATCATCATAGTCTTTTTGAAATTCATGAATTTTGCCATCCAGTTCTATTATCAATAGCTTTTCGGCACAATAAAAATCAGGAATAAAAAACTTTCTCAGGCCTTGTTGGCTGCTATAAATAATGGGATGCTGCCTGCGGAATTTGTATCCCACGAATTGTTTGGCCTTTAATCTCCTCCATAACCGAGCCTCAGATGGTGTTTGGTCTTGACGTAATTTTCGGCACAACTCAATAATGCCTGGCTCAAACATGTGGCGAAAATACGAAATACAGGCCTCTCCCCGACATCGCTATCGCTCGTCACCCCTCTCCATCGCAAGCGATAGTGAGGGGCTGGTTTGTAGTGGAGATTGGTCGTAATTTTTGGAATAAAATGTGGTGGATCGCAAAAGCAAATGTTTCCGTCCTTTTCCATTCTTCGAATAGGGAGAGAAAAACTGCCCCGGAATATGGATTTTCCCTCTCTATCGCTTGCGATGGAGGGTGGCCGCACGAAGTGCCGACCGGGAGAGGCCTGTATTTTTTTGCGACAATTTCGCCAAAACTCCTTTTTACCCCCCTTAGTATATATAAGTATAACTGATTAAAAATCAACCTGATTTGCGAAAATTACTCTAG
>Ga0182013_10007445_pt1 | contig 12067 bp, 11 predicted proteins | sample 612S2MmetaG_FD_120487 | JGI IMG/M metagenome (GOLD analysis project Ga0182013, IMG submission 120487) | Permafrost microbial communities from Stordalen Mire, Sweden - 612S2M metaG | ecosystem: Environmental > Terrestrial > Soil > Wetlands > Permafrost | place: Sweden: Stordalen | collected...
AAGGACAGATTGATACTCTAAATCAATGTGTTCTTGATGAAGTCAATTTTATAAACAACTTATTCGGAATAGCTATCTAAATCTGAATGCTATCTAAGAAATATTCTACTTTTTATGTTCTTTGCTGTGAAACTAAATTATTACTTCTTAATATGATTTTTTGCAACAGAACCAGGCTAACATATATACACCGCTTCAAGTGGAAACAGATAGCAGGTTAATTAGATTTCAGAGGGTAAAATCAGAATCCTTAAATATTCACATGTCAATAAATACTCAGAATATTGCTTCAAATGAGGTTTTTAAAATGGCCGTGGATATTGACGACGTAATTGAGAAGGGAGGAATTTTTAAAAACAAAACGGTCTTGAAACCGAATTATACTCCCAAAGATATAAACGATGTTATTCACCGCGATGACCAGATCAGGGCTTATTATGAGTTTATGAAAGATATTTTTCGTTCTATCCCGTCGGCGCCCCCTAACCTTTTTGTTTATGGAAAGCCTGGGCTCGGGAAGACACTCCTAACAGAACTCGCATTTCAAATAATTTCACGAAAGGCCGAGGCCGTAGGTGTAGATTTATTGGTGATAACAGTTAACTGCGATGTAGCTGGCTCGGAACATGGAGTACTACAGAAGATAGTAGCCGATTTTCCGACTCCTAACAATGAACCTAAGAAGAAACTAGGGTATTCAGTCGGTCGGCATAATGAATACCTTAAATATCTTATCGATAATTACCCTGGGTTAGTTATAATCATTCTTGACGAAATTGATAAAGTCGAAATTCCTAAGATTGTTAACAGGATTATTAGATTTGAATCAAAAAAGTCGCGCCAATTTCCGACTGTTGTTGGGATTACAAACGAAACAAAGCTAATAGATAACTTTCCTCCTGAACTCAGAAGCGTAATATGCGAAAACAACTTGCAGATTCCCCCTTATGATGCCGAACAACTATCCGATATATTGAAGTTAAGAGCAAAACAGGCTTTCAACCCTGGAACAATAGAGAAAATGGTAATTCCATTAGCCTCAGCTTTCGCCGCTCAGGAGCATGGGGATGCCCGTCGAGCGATTAACCTGTTAAGAGTGGGCGGAGAAATCGCGGAAAAAGCAGAGTGCGACCTGGTTCTTGAGGAACATATCAGAAAGGCCGATGAAAAGATAGATGCGGACCAAACTATTGAGGTAGTTAAAACCCTGCCAAATCAATCAAAGGTATCCCTCTTTGCTACTATCCATATCCTTGACAAGGGAACAAAAACTGATTTGAATACTATTTATTCTCTTTATATGGCTCTTTGCAGGGAGCTAGATCTCGATATTTTAAGTCATAGGAGAATTACGGCTCTTATTGACGAAATTTCGCAATTGGGGATTCTGAAACAAGAAGTTGTTAGCAAGGGTCGTTATGGCCGAAAAAAAATAATATTATCTGTCGCTTCAAGGGACTTAGTTAAAGAAACTCTTTTAGAGGATTATAGGTTAAAACAGTTAGCAGAAGTAAACATGAATAAAATTTTCTCGCCTTTCAGAAGGGCCTTTGAATAACATATATATACCATTTTAAGTGGAAGATTTGAAACAGAAATACGAAAAAAGGCCTTAATGACCATATTTAAATTTTGATAGTTAAATTAATTAATTATATATACAAATAATTACAGAATTATACAACATGGCATTTAAGTAAAAAAATAAGCTTGTATTAAAGCTTATATTAAAAGCCTTCTTCTGATTTTATCTTCGTATGTTTTCGAATGTTCTACTTGAAATGATGTATATGTGTAACTTTTTGGGATTTGCAAGGTTTCATAAAAAATGCTTACCTGTCCTTATGTTCCACTTGAAATGGTGTATATATGTATCTCTTTTAAAGCATGAAACTTGAAAAATAGGGTTCCTTAAGAAACGGTATTCTCGTATCTTTAAAATCGATTCAATGTCGAAAATCAGTTTTAAGGATAGGTTTTCTGGCTTCATTATAGGCCTTCTTCCAGTAAACGCTTTCTCAGGGCCAGGAAGTTCGCTTAGAATCCCAGCACGAACTTTTTTCTGTGATCCAGGTGGGATTCTTATTTAATCTGACAATAACACCTTGACTTACTGTGATGCCTTGATTTCATTAAAACCTATGTATTTATCCCAGATTCAGATAATAATGCTCCTATAATTTAGGCTGAAAACGAGAAAATACAGAGTTTTTCCTACAAAAACTGTGTACTAATGAACCAATAAAACCATAATTTGGTTAGCATAACCACTGGCTTATAGGGTTCATTAAAGTTCAAATAGTCATTACATTCCAACTGATTATTGTTTGAATCAATTACTCAATATCAATGAACTGATTCCAAGTCCTATAAGGATCAGGCCGCCTAGAACTTCTGCTTCATTACCAACGAAGTGACCTAATTTATATCCTATGATCGCTCCACAAAAAACCATAATAAACGTTACACAGCCTACAATGATTGCCGGTTCAAGAATAGGCACTTTGAGAAATGTAAGACTTATTCCTAGAAAAAAGGCATATATACTTGTTGCAAATGCCAGTATAAGAAGTACCGAATAATTAAGAGAACTTATTTTTCCTTCCGGTTTTCTGTAAAAAGCTTCATATATCATTTTAATTCCAATAAAAACCAGAAGGCCAGAAGCAATCAATTGACTATAAGCAGAGACATAGTTTTTTATTGTGTTTCCACCAAATCAGCCCAATACCAGCATTAAAGCCTGAAATTTGGCCGGGTTCTATTAGAGCAAAAGCTTAAATGTGTTCGAGCAATTTTTCATATGAATATATGAATTGATGTTCATATGTATTGTTGCTCAAAAATTATTTAGATTAGAGGATTAGCTGTGGTTGAAAATGACAGGTGTGAGATTAACTGTATACACGATGAAGCGGTAAAAGCAGTCAGAAAAGCGTTATTTAGTGAAGATATAGCTACTTCGCTAGCCGAACTGTTTAAGGCATTGGGAGATCCAACAAGAGTGAAGATCTTGTTTTCTGTAATGACTCGAGAACTTTGTGTTTGCGACCTTACAGCTGTAATAGGAGTTTCTGAATCGGCAGTGTCTCATCAGCTTAAGGTTCTCCGGACTTTACGTCTTGTTAAGTTTCGGAGGGAAGGCAAGATTATGTATTATTCACTAGCTGATGATCACATCGAGAAATTATTTGCTCAAGGGTTAGAGCATGTTACAGAATAAAGCCTAAAAAAATGAGGAATGAGGAATGACCGAGGCTGCAGTAAGAATTGAATCAATTGTATCATCTAAACTGCTCATAACCAGCATGGACTGCCCGGATTGCGCAGTAAAAGTGGAAAAAATCGTTAAACGTATGCACGGAGTTACAAACGCTACAGTTGTGTACCCAGCCGGTAGACTCAATATAGAGTATGATTCAAAAAAAAACCAGTATTACTCAAATAATAGACAAGATTAAAAAGTTAGGTTATGAGGCGCAAGAGTATAAGCAAAAAATACAACATCTTTCTCAAACCACTGATTTTTGCATCATCGGAATGGATTGTGCTGATTGTGGGGCTAAGTTGGAAAAACGTATATCCAAAGTCCCTGGAGTAGAGACTGCCCACGTCAATCTCAGCACTTCAAAAATGACCGTAATCCATAGTGGACCAATGGCAGAAATCCTATCAACTATTGAAAAAATGGGTTATTCGGGGAAAGTGGATGAGGGACTGAGAATAAAAAACAAACCAGCTAGTTTCTGGAAATCGAATCAGTACGCTAAACCTACAGTTATTTCTTTCATTATGTTGGTCTTGGGGTTTATTGCTGGAAAACTTGAAGCACCGGAATTGGCAGTTAATGGGTTATTTGTGACTGGGATTGTTCTAGGCGGCTTTCTACCAGCCAAAAAAGGCACTTCCGTACTTATTAATGCCTTGGAATTTGACATGAATATTTTGATTGTCATAGCGGTCATCGGGGCGTCTGCGATCGGCAGATTTGAAGAAGCTGCAACGGTTGTATTTCTATTCTCTTTTGGAAATTATCTGCAGGGCTATACTCTCGATAAAACAAGAAATTCCATTCGGGCTTTAATGGAGCTTACACCAAATGAAGCCCTGGTCAGGCGAGAAACTACGGAAGTGACGTTGCCGGTAGAACAAATTGTAGTTGGAGATATTGTTATCGTTCGTCTTGGAGAAAGAATTGCGATGGATGGCAAAGTATCCACTGGTTACTCTACTGTGAATGAAGCTCCGATAACAGGAGAGTTTATTCCAGTTGAGAAGCAGTTTGGGGATGAGATATATGCGGGAACGATCAATGAACGCGGCTCGCTTGAAGTCGAAGTCACCAAATTGGCCAAGGATAATATGATATCCAGAATTATTGGTATGGTTGAGGAGGCTCAGGGGCAGCAGGCACCATCTCAACAATTTGTCGATAAATTTGCGAAATATTACACCCCTACTATTATAGTATTGGCTGTTCTGGTTGCTACGGTACCCCCGCTGGCTTTCGGACAGGCACTCGAGAAATGGTTTTACGAGGCCATGGCTATGCTGTTGGTAGGGTGCCCCTGTGCACTTGTGATATCTACACCTGTTTCCATTGTATCCGCGATCGGCAACGCGGCGAAAAACGGCGTACTTATTAAAGGAGGTAGGTACCTGGAGGAAGCCGGGAGTTTGTCAGTAGTCGCCTTTGACAAAACCGGTACCCTTACTGAAGGAAAGCCACATGTAACGGATATCATTCCTACTGATGGCATATCCGATAAGGAATTCTTAGCTATAGCATTGGCAATTGAAAGTCGATCAGAACATTCTCTAGCCGAGGCAATTGTAAAATATGCAAAAGAACGTGGAGCCGAAATATCCAATATATCAGCATTTGAAGCAGTAATTGGAAAAGGTGCCAAAGCAGTGGTTCAAGACAAGACTTATCAAATCGGTAATTCTAGATTCTTCACTGAACAAGCAATAGATGTGAAAAGTGTAGAAAATAAAGTTTCTCGTCTGCAGAACGAAGGGAAAACTGTAATGATGCTAGGAGATGATGAACGCATTTTGGGTCTCATAGCTATGGTCGATGTATTGCGGGAAAATTCTGGGCAGGCTATCAATAAACTGAAAAAAGCTGGTATTAAAAAAGTCATTATGCTTGCTGAAGATAATGAAAACACTGCCCATGCCATCGCTACAAAAGCAGGGATCGATGATTTCCGAGCGGATTTGTTGCCTGAAGACAAGGTAGATGCGGTTAAGAGCCTTCTGGCTGAGTATAATAAGGTAGGTATGGTGGGAGACGGCATCAACGATGCTCCGGCCATGGCAATATCCACAGTTGGTATTTCAATGGGAGCTGCAGGCACTGATACAGCACTGGAAACCGCTGATATAGTCTTGATGGCTGATGACCTGACAAAACTGACCTATGTGATTAAATTGAGCCAAAAAACACTAGGTGTTATAAAACAAAACATTGCTTTTGCATTGATAGTCAAAGGATTAATTTTTCTACTGGTCATCCCAGGATGGCTGACATTGTGGTTGGCAGTTGTAGGAGATATGGGAAGCTCGCTTTTGGTTACCCTTAATGGGATGCGATTATTGAGAGTGAAACATGAGGACTAAGAAAATAAGAAGGAAGAAAAAATGGAGACTTTAAAGGTTATAGGTATGGGCTGTAAGTTGAAGCGTTTTTGAATGGAAGATTATATTAGAAGTTGCACGAATTCGCATGAAAATACTAAAAAAATAGGATTTATCATTTTACCGATGCGGAAGTCTTCATACAAAGACTACATATCAAAAACTGTCACAAGAATATGAATCTCCATTGAGTTAAATATTCCAAAACAATTATAAGATTTTATGATATTTAAATTGATAGTGTTTTTGTGCATGTTAAGTGGACTTTTTGTTTTAATGCTAGTGATGGTTCCGTTGCAAAAATAATTTTACTGCATTTTGACACTATAATTTTCACCCTTATGTGTCATTGTCTTTTTAATGAAAATGATTAATTTTCCTAATTGTGAAGGTTTTTTCTGATTTTGTAAGGGAGCCATATTTTTTGCAACGGAACCTTAATTAGAATCCTTTGTATGAATTTTCGCAACAGAACCGTATAGCTAATGCCACATTTTAATAATAATTACAAAAGCCATGGATCATCTTCTGGTTCAATGCAAGGATCACCATTAGTATCAATCACCCTGTATGAATCTTTTTTCATTGTAGGTTGATTTAATTCAGGATGTTTATTATTTGCTTCATAATTAGCTATTCTTGAAATACGCTTTGGCAAATCTAAATCAACAGTTGAAATATCTATCTCTAATGCTTTTGCAACACCTTCACCATATTTAGGATCTGCTTGATAGCAATTATAAATATATCTATGCTTAATTTGAAGGGTAGAATCGCCCATATTTCTTGCAGTATTTTCAAACAAAACTTGTTGCTGATCAGGAGTCATAGCTCTGAATAACTCTCCTGGTTGAGTATAATAATCACTGTCATCTTCTCTGAAATCATATCTCCAAATATCTGTTGAACCTGTTTTTTCAACTGGAAGTGCATATTGAGGTTGATCTTTCCAATTTCCATAGCTATTAGGTTCATAATGCAGTTGACTTCCTCTATTACCATCAACTCTCATCTGTCCATCTCTATGGAAGCTATGATAGTTTTTAACACCTTGAGGAGAATTAACAGGTATCTGATGGTGATTTACACCTAATCTATACCTCTGTGCATCTCCATAAGAGAACAAACGTCCCTGTAACATACGATCTGGAGAAAAACTAATTCCTGGGACTACATTAGCTGGTGAAAAAGCAGCTTGTTCCACGTCTGCAAAATAGTTTTCAGGATTCTTGTTTAACTCAAATTCCCCCACTGGTATTAATGGAAAATCCTTTTTATGCCACATTTTAGTTAGATCAAAGGGGTTATTCTTCATAGAATTGGCTTGTTCCTCTGTCATAACTTGTATATACATTTTCCATTTTGGGAACTTGCCTTTTTCAATGGCTTCATAAAGATCTCTTTGATGACTTTCACGATCCATTCCGACAACTTTTGCAGCTTCCTGATCGGTGAGGTTTCTTATACCTTGTTGTGATCTGAAGTAGAACTTTACCCATACACGCCTATTATCTTTATTTATTAAACTGTAAGCATGGCTACTAAATCCATGCATGTGCCTATATGAAGAAGGTATTCCACGATCACCCATAATAATAGTTACCTGTAGCAGAGATTCTGGTAAAGATGTCCAGAAATCCCAATTAGTATTTGGACTACGCATATTGGTACGTGGATCACGTTTAACAGCGTGGTTTAGATCAGGAAACTTTAAAGGGTCTCTAAAAAAGAATACAGGTGTGTTATTACCTACCATGTCCCAATTACCTTCTTCAGTGTAAAACTTCAAAGCAAAACCACGAATATCACGCTCTGCATCTGCTGCTCCCCGCTCACCAGCTACAATAGAAAAGCGTGCAAACATTTTAGTTTGTTTCCCTATTTCAGAAAATATGGTTGCTTTAGTGTATTTAGTTATGTCATGAGTTACAGTAAATGTTCCAAATGCTCCTGAGCCTTTTGCATGCATTCTACGCTCTGGAATTACTTCTCTGTCAAAATGTGCTAATTTTTCCAAAAACCAGATATCTTGAAGCATAAGAGGTCCGCGTTTTCCGCTTGTCATGCTATCCTGATTACTTTCCACAGGAGTTCCCGCTACTGTAGTTAATTCAGTAGAATCTCCTATTGTTTGATTTCTGCTTGGAAGTGGCTCACCTAATTTATTTTTATCCATTGGATTCATACACTCGTCGCCTGTCATAAAATATCCTCTCAATATGTGATATGTTTTTAACTTGATTTTGTGCATTTTTTGTAATATAGTAAAGTGATACAGAACCAATTAAACTTTAACGATTTTTGGATATATTGCAGTAAGCACAGTATTGACTTTAAAACTTGAATCTATTACAGATATATACTCACCAGTTAGCAGACCCATACCCAACTGTTAGTGCTAGGTCTCCACACCCAGTCACAGTTAGCGTAGTAACGTCCATTGTGATAGTGAGCACGTGGATGATGGACTGTTACATGGTGATGATGACTTACATGGTGATGATGCCCTTTTGCAGGTAGAACTCTTGCAGTTCCACCATGGTGCTTTGCTCCAGCATGTCTTGCTCCACCACCCTGCTTCTTCTGTGCGCTAACTGTCGCGGCTGTCACTGATACTATAAAGAGAACTACCAGTAAAATAGCCAGTATTTTTTTCGCCCTACTAGATAATTGTTTCAACATTTATTTCACTCCTTTATGGCTAAAATCAAGATTTCTATTGGAATTTGTTTTTGGTAACTATTCAAACTACCGAAAATCAGTTGATTGATATTGATTTTAATACACCAACAAATTTTGATGAACTACAATACTTACTGAGCCTGTTAGTTATTTTAAATTAATTATACGAAAAATAGTTTCTGAATAAAATTTACTTTCCAGTAACATATTTTAAAACCAAAAAATAATAAAAAATCATTTTTAATATTTAATTGTTCTTCGACTGTGAAACATTTTATGTGGTATTATTTTTTGTTTCGAAACTATTTTTTGTATAATTAATTAATAATAATTGTGGGGTTTTTGTATACTTTAACGGAAATTAGTCGATCAAGAAATAGAGTAGAATTACTTTTTCAAAAAAAATGAGGTATAAAAATATGACGTTTCACAAGCAGATATTTACAATCTTAATTTTAGCTATTTTAGTGGTCACTGTCGCTAGCACTAGTGCCCAACATTACAATGAAGCAAAGGATAAACAGATAACATCGTTGAAGTTTTTGAATATTATGAACAATCCCATAACACCATGGAATCCTAAGCCCATCTATCCTGTTATCGATCCCACAGATTATATACACCCCCAGGCTTCGGTCATTGGAGACGTGATAATCGGTGCTAATGTGATGGTTTCTCCCATGGCATCTATCCGTGGAGATGAGGGGATGCCGGTTTACATAGGTAACGATAGCAATGTCCAGGATGGAGTTGTGATTCATGGCCTTGAGACAACTGACGAACAAGGTAAGCCTGTCGAAAAGCACCTTTTTGATGTCAATGGTAAAAAATATTCTGTCTATGTGGGAGAAAATGTTACTCTTGCTCACCAGTCCATGGTGCATGGTCCGGCTTATGTAGGTAATGATACATTTATTGGCTTTCAAACTCTTGTTTTCAAGGCAAAAGTAGGAAACAAGTGTGTGCTTGAGCCAAAATCAGCAGCTATTGGAGTAACCATTTCTGACAATAAGTACATTCCTGCTGGTATGATCGTCACTTCCCAGACAGACGCTGATAAGCTGCCAATAATTACCGAAGACTTTGCATACAAGCATATAAATGAAGCTGTCGTACACGTAAATACAAACTTGGCTAAAGGATACAATAGAGCAACTGAATCTGCTTAATCCTTATGAAAATCAAAATTTATTATGAATAAGAGAGGAGATACTGTTGACGATGCATACATCAACAGTATCTGATTTACTGTACGATGTTTTTTTATCTGTCATACAAGGTAGTAATCACGTTCTTACTTTATAACTATTTTTAATACTATACGTCTCAAAACATAATGCAGATTTTTTATACAAAAACTCTGCATCGGTTAAACCAAGAAAGACATAAATTTTGTTAGCATAATCATTTCCTATGTAAAATAGAAAATCAAAGTTTTGGTAACGGAAAGTTTTGGTTCTCTAGTATCATAGATGCACAAAATCTGATTAAAGATATCAGTTCCCTGATGAAGTTACATTGCAGATTGAAAAAAATAGTCAAGTCATTGGGCTAGATTATCTACTGTCAGTAAACTTTACTTATTTCAGAATTCAAAGGATCTATTGCTATGACTCCTATACAACCTACAAAAAATTCTACTCCCTATCTTCCCGAAGATTATGACGCTAAGATATCTAATGTTATGCCTTATTATTTATCTTTCCATCAGGAGATCATCAATTTTGTGAAATCGCTGTCATCAAGCCCAAAAGTATGGATGGATACTGGATGCGGAACAGGGTCTTTAGTCAGTAAGGCCATTGCGGAATTTCCAGATACTAAATTTCTTTTAATTGACCCTTCAGAAGGTATGTTGGATCAAGCAAGGAAAAAAATGTTTTCATACCCTACAGGAAGGCTTGAATTTTTGAAAGCTTCCCCTACGCAGGAATTCTCTCAGAATTTGAAGGAAAATCCAGATATTATCACTGCTATACAGTGCCATCACTACCTTAGCCGTGAAAGTAGGGCCAAAGCAACCAGAGTATGTTACGATCTTCTAAAAGAAGGTAGAATTTATATCATGTTTGAGAATATCAGATCACTAACAGAAGATGGCACTGCCATAGGGAAACAATATTGGGAAAATTTTCAATTGAGCCATGGAAGGGATGAGAAAGAAATACAGAAGCATTTGGAACGCTTTGATCTGAGTATTTTCCTATAACTATAGAAGAACATTTAGAACTGTTGAGAGCAACGGGATTCAAGACTGTAGAGTTGTTTTGGTATTCTTATATGCAGGCTGGTTTTTACTGCATTAAATAATGCAGCTCATCATTAGCAGGCTTCCATCCATGTGCATTTCTAATATTTAAATTCTAGTTCTAACATAAATTAAGTGAATCATACTGAAATTATAAATAAAGAGCATGCACATCTTTTTAAAAGATAAATATTCACATCAACGTAAAAATCTTTAAATATATTTTTTTTCATGAAGTTGTCTCAATTCTTTAATTATAAACATAATCCATTTCCTTTATCACGAAAATTTAGTTCTGTATCAACTAACTAGGATGAAATTACTATATTATAAACGATTTTCTGCAGGATTGTGCTTAAAGTTCTATCAAATCTGATTGATTCTATGCTTGCAAGCAATTGTGATAAATTAGTTTAAAAATAAGACGATTTATCTCACGAAAGTACTTAAAAATTACTACGTCATACGTAACAATAGACTTTAGTAATAAGACAAAAAGTAAGACAAAAATTACAGAATAAACTAAATAGATTGCAAAAAGTCTTACGAGATCATTTAGATAAATAAGAATATCCCCTAATTCAAACCAACGAATTATTTTCCGATATATTAATTATGTAGGATCATATGTATAATTCAAAACATTTTTCTTTTCTTATGCTGTCTTACCTGTATGACTGACGAATTAAAGATAATGGTTTCTGCAAAAATTCCAGTGAGCCTGCATGATTCTATGCTTGAAGCAGTTGCAAGAAATCAATTCAAAGATAAGACAAGTTGTATTACGGAAGCAATTGAAAAATTACTACATCATACGCGACCAGAGCCGTTAGGCGTAAGTCAAAACGTAAGACAAAATTGGCAGGACGAAATAAATAGATTACAGTGCGCCTTACAAGATACCCCAGATAAACTAGAATATTCCAAGCTTCAAGCTAAGGTAGAAGAAAAAGATAAGCAAATAGAAGAGAAAGATAAACATATAGGTACTCTGCAGAAAGAACTTGAAAATATAACAAACATGCATAATAATTACATGATGCAAATGCAGACATTAATCAACCAAAGAGCAATTGAAGTACCTGGAGCTAAGAAACCCTGGTGGAGATTCTGGTAGTCCGGTTACGATTATATTATTGACTAAAATAAACATTAAAGAATATTATATTAAAATGGGGCGTGTGGAATAAAAATATTAAATGATGGAAAACTCATTACCTTCTCCAATCCTCTCAAACTTCGCTAAAATTTGTTTTCTAATTCTATCTGCATCATTGACAATTATCTCAACATTCTCATTCTTGTTCTCTGAAACGATATCCATTTTACGATATTGTCTTCTGCCGAAATCTTCACTGAAACGTCTTTCTAAAAATGACTAGGTAGGAGAGTTAAAAATAATGCACTTTCAATTTATTGAGCTAAAAACATTATAAGAACAGCCTAACAAATAAAAAGTAATTATTATGCCAACATTTTTAAAATACAAAATAT
>Ga0182013_10007447_pt1 | contig 12065 bp, 8 predicted proteins | sample 612S2MmetaG_FD_120487 | JGI IMG/M metagenome (GOLD analysis project Ga0182013, IMG submission 120487) | Permafrost microbial communities from Stordalen Mire, Sweden - 612S2M metaG | ecosystem: Environmental > Terrestrial > Soil > Wetlands > Permafrost | place: Sweden: Stordalen | collected...
CCACGATCTCCCGGCGGCGGCGGGTCAGGGCCTCGGCCACCCCGGGCACGGCCAGGAGGGGGCCGATCGACACCACCGGGTTGGAGGGGCAGACGACCACGGCGTCGGCGTCCTCGATGGCCGCCAGCACCCCGGGCCCCGGCCGGGCGTCCGGAGCGATCTCGAACCGGACCGAGGAGACCGGTACGTCGTGGTGGAGCCGGACGAAGTACTCCTGGAAGGCGACCTCGGGGCCGTCCACCAGCTGCAGCCGGGTGCGCAGCGGGGCGTCGGTGACCGGCAGCGCCCGGATCCCCACCCCGAAGGAGCGGTAGAGCTCGGCGGTCACCTCGGTGAGGGTGGCGCCCTCGGTCAGGCGCTGGGTGCGGTAGCAGTGGGTGGCGAGGTCCTTGTCGCCGAGGTTGAACCAGGTGACGCCGCCGAGCCGGGCCAGCGACTCCATGACCTGCCAGCTCTCCCCGGCCAGGCCCCACCCGGTGTCGGGGTTGATGGCCCCGGCCAGGGTGTACATCACGGTGTCGAGGTCCGGGGCGATGTGCAGCCCGTGAAGGACGGTGTCGTCCCCGGTGTTCACCACCGCGGTCACCGAGTCGGCCGGCACCTCGGCCAGCAGGCCGGCCAGCATCCGGGCGGCGCCGACCCCGCCGGCCAGCGCGGTGATCACGGCGCCTCCGGCGGGCGTGGGCTCGATGCGGGCATGGGCTGGCAGGCTACCCGTCCCGTCCCCGTCCCGGCCCGGCGTCCGGGCGCCCACCGCGGATGTGCAAGGCTTCCCGGGTGCCGCCGGAGCGATCTGCGACCGCCGACCCGGGTCGGCTGTCGGTTGCCCTCGATGCCACGCCACTCCTGGGGCGCCCCACCGGGGTCGGGGCGTTCGTGGCCGGGGCGCTGGGCGGGCTCGGCCGGCGCTCCGACGTCGACGTGTCGGCCTTCGCCATCAGCTGGCGCCGCCGCCAGGCCGTCCCCGACCTGGTGCCGCCCGGGGTGGGCACCCGGCAGCGGGCCATGCCCGCCCGGCCGCTCCACATCACCTGGTCGAAGGTGTCGTTTCCGCCGGTGGAGTGGTTCGTCGGCCCCCACCAGGTGATCCACGGGACCAACTACGTGGTGCCCCCGACCCGCCGGGCGGCCCGGGTGGTCACCGTCCACGACCTGACCATCACCCGCTTCCCCGAGCTGTGCGACACCGCCACCCTCCGGTTCCCGGCGCTGATCCGCCGGGCGGTGGCCGAGGGGGCCTGGGTGCACACCCCCTCGGCCTTCGTCGCCGCCGAGGTGGTCGACACCTTCGACATCCCCGCCGAGCGGGTGCGGGCCGTCCACCTCGGGGTGCCGCCCCAGCTCGAGCTGGCCGGCGACATCGACGCCCTGCCCCTTCCGTTCGCCCTCCCCGAGGGGACCTCGCGCTACGTGCTGGCGGTCGGCACCGTCGAGCCCCGGAAGGACTATCCGGCGCTGGTCCGGGCCTTCACCGCCATCGCCTCGGCCCACCCCGACACCTCGCTGGTCCTGGTGGGCCCGGACGGCTGGGGCGCGGCCAGCCTCCAGGAGGCCATCGACGCCTCGCCGGTGCGCGGCCGGGTGGTGCGGCCCGGGTACCTCACCGCCGAGGAGGTGGTGCTGACGCTCCGGAGGGCGGCGGCGGTCGCCTATCCGTCGGTCTACGAGGGGTTCGGGTTCCCGCCGCTGCAGGCCATGGCGGCCGGCGTCCCGGTGGTCGCCACCGACGTGGGCGCCATCCCCGAAATCTCGGGCGACGGGGCCCGCCTGGTCCCGGGAGGCGACGGCGACGCCCTGGCCGCCGCCCTGTCCGACCTGCTCGACGGGGGCCCCGAGGTCGAGGCCCTCGTCGCCCGGGGGCACCGGCGGACCGAGCGCTACACCTGGGACGACTGCGCCGACGGCCTGGCCCGGCTCTACCGGGACGCCTGGGAGGACCGGGGCCGGGGCCGCCGCCGATGACCGTCCCGGGCGGGCCCGGTGGGACCGGGGGCGGCGCCGACCACCTGCGGGTGCTGATGGTGGTGGAGCAGCTCCGCCGGGCGGCGCCGGGCGGCATCGGCACCTACGCCCGGGGCCTGCTCCAGGGCCTCCGCTCCCTCGACGACGGGCACCGTCCCGACGTCGAGCTGCTGGCCAGCCGCCACCGCGGCCACCGGGGCGACCGGGGCGACCGGGGCGACCCGCTGGACGGGTTCGGGCTCCCGGTGCACGGCTCCCGGCTGCCGGGCCCCGTCCTCACCCGGGCGTGGGACCGGGGCCTGCTCCGGGCCCCCGGGGGGTTCGACGTGGTCCACGCGGTGTCGATGGCCACCATGGAGACCGGCGCCACCCCGCTCGTGTCGACCGTCCACGACCTCCTGTGGCGCCGCCTTCCCGAGGCCTACCCGGCCCGGGGACGCGCCTGGCACGAGGCGGCCCTGCAGCGGTCGCTCCGGCGGGCCACCCGGTGGATCGTGCCGGCCGACCCGGTGGCGGCGGACCTCCACGACGCCGGGGCGCCGGCTGCGTCGATCACCGTCATTCCCATGGGAGGGGACCACCTGCCGCCCCCCGACCTGGAGGCGGGGGCGGCGCTTCTGGAGCGCCTGGGGGTGGCGGGGTCGCCGTTCCTGCTGAGCGTCGGCACCCTCGAGCCGCGGAAGAACCTGGTCCGCCTGATCGACGCCTACGGCCGCATCCGGGACTCGCTGCCCGAGCCCTGGCCGCTGGTGATGGTGGGGCCGGTCGGGTGGGGCGAGCGCCTGGCACCCGCACCCGGGGTGGTCCTGACCGGGATGGTGACGCCGGAGGAGCTCGCGGCGCTCTACGCCATGGCCCGGCTGCTGGCCTACGTGCCGCTCATCGAGGGGTTCGGGCTGCCGCCTGTGGAGGCCATGGTGCTCGGCACGCCGGTGGTGGCCAGCCCGCTGCCGAGCACCGGGGACGCCGCCTTCGAGGTGGACCCGCACGACACCGAGGCCATCGCCGCCGGCCTCCTCACCGTGGCCACCGACGACGCCGTCCGCCGACGGCTCCAGGCGGCCGGGCAGGCCCGGGTGGCCGACTTCAGCTGGACGTCGATCGCCGCCCGCCACCGGGCGGTGTGGGAGGAGGCGGCCGCCGCCGGGCCGGTGGGTCGGGGTGGCGGTGGCTGAGGTGCTGCGGGTCTCCCTGGACGTCTCGGCCGTGCCCGCCAACCCGGTGGGGGCCGGCCAGTACACCCTGGAGCTGGCCCGGGAGCTCGACCGCCGGGACGACGTCGACCTGGTGGTGGTGTCCCGGCGCGACGACGGCGCCCGGTGGCGGTCGACGGCACCCCGCGCCGGTCTGGTGGCCGTCGCACCCCGCCGGCGGCCCCCCCGGCTGGTGTGGGAGCAGACCGGGCTTCCCCACCGGCTCCGCTCCCTGGGGGTGGACGTCCACCACGCCCCCCACTACACGATGCCCGAGCACACCCGGGTGCCCTCCGTGGTCACCGTCCACGACCTCAGCTTCTTCGAGGCCCCCGAGTGGCACCAGCGGTCGAAGGTCCTGCTCTTCCGGCGGGCGATCACCGTGGCCACCCGCCGGGCGGGGGCCCTGGTCGTCCCGAGCCGGGCGACCGCCGAGGAGCTGGCCCGGTGGTGCACGGTGGCGGCCCCGGTGGTGGTCGCCCACCACGGGGTCGACCTCGACCGGTTCGGGCCGGCCGAGCCGTCGCCGGGGGCCGACGCCGCCACCCTCGCCGCCGTTGATCCCCGGCTGGCCGACGGCTCGCCGTACCTCCTCTTCGTGGGCACCCTCGAGCCGCGCAAGGACGTGCCCACGCTGGTCCGGGCGTTCGCGGCGGTGGCCGGTCGGCGTCCCGAGGCCCGGCTGGTGCTGGCCGGCGGGGCCGGCTGGGGGGCCGAGGCGGTCGGGCGGGCGGTCGAGGCCTCGGGGGTGGGCGACCGGGTGGTCCGGACCGGCTACGTCCCCGACGGGGCGGTGCCGGCCCTGCTGCGCCGGGCGGTGGCGGCGGTCTACCCGGCCCTCTACGAGGGGTTCGGCCTGCCGGCGCTGGAGGCGCTGGCCTGCGGTACCCCGCTGGTGACCACCACCGGGTCGGCCATGGAGGAGGTGGCCGGCACCGCCGCGGTGCTGGTGGCACCCGGGGACGTCGGCTCGCTGGCCGGCGCCCTGGAGGCGGCCCTGGAGGGCCGGGGGACCGACCCCGCCCGACGTCGGCAGGGGCTGGCCGTCGCCGCCGGCCACACCTGGGCCGCCAGCGCCGCCCGGCACCTGGAGGCCTACCGGCTGGCGGCGGGGGGATGACGGCCCGGTTGCGGTTCGGCCCGGCCGACCCGGTAGGGTGACCCGACGTGCGCTCCCTCATCACCGGCGGCCGTGGCTTCGTGGGCAATTGGCTGGCCGCCCACCTGCGTTCGCTCGGCGACGAGGTCACCGTCATCGACCTGGAGGTGGACGTCACCGACCCGGCCGCCGTGCTCCCGGCGCTGACCGAGGCCGCCCCCGACGCCATCTACCACCTGGCGGCCATGACCCACGTGGGGCAGTCGTGGGACGAGCCGCTCCAGGTTCTCCAGGTCAACGTGCTCGGCACCGCCGTGGTGCTGGCCGCCGCCCGCCAGTGCGGCTCCGACCCGACGGTGCTGGTGACCAGCTCCGCCGAGGTCTACGGGGCGGTCACCGACCCGTCCAAGCTGCCGCTGCGCGAGGACTCGCCCACCGCCCCCCTGACGCCGTACGCCGCCAGCAAGCTGGCGGCCGAGGCGCTGGTGGACCAGGCCGTGCGGGGCCACGGCCAGCGCGCCATCACCGTGCGCCCCTTCAACCACATCGGGCCCGGGCAGTCGCCGAACTTCGCGGTGCCGGCCCTGGCCAAGCGCATCGTCGAGGCCGAGCGGGCCGGCCGCGGGTCGATCGTGGTCGGCAACCTGTCGGCCCGGCGCGACTTCACCGACGTGCGCGACGTGGTGCGGGCCTACCGGATGCTGGTGGAGAGCGGTGAGCCGGGCACCGTCTACAACGTCTGCTCGGGCCACGACGTGGCCATCCAGGAGATCGCCGACGAGCTGCTGCGCCTGGCCGGGGCCTCGATGACGCTGGAGGTCGACCCCTCGCTGGTCCGGCCGGTCGAGGTGCCCGAGCTCCGGGGCGACCCGACCCGGCTCCAGGCCGCCACCAGCTGGAAGCCCGAGTTCACCCTCGGCCAGACGCTGGCCGACGTGCTCGAGTACTGGCGCCGCGCCGAGGGGTGAGCCCGGCGTCCCGGCCGGGCCGGGACGCGAAGAACGACCCGCACGGGGCGGGTCGTTCTTCGGTGCGGGTCCGGAGGGGGGGAACCGGCCCGCTACGGCCTGGGCCCGTGGGCCCGGCCCGTCGACGGGGACCCGGGGGAGGTCCGCCGTCGCGATGGGTGCCTCAGCCGGCGACCGTCAGGATCCGCGTGCGGACCTGGTTGCGGGCCTCCTTGGCCTGGACCTTGGCCTGCTTGGACAGGTCACGGGCCTGGGCCGGCAGCCGGTCCTCGAGAGGCACGAAGGCCGCCTCGATGCGGGCGATCAGGTCCTCGACCTTGGCGTCGACGGTGTGGACGGCGCTGCCGAAGTCGGCCCGGGCGCCCTGGAGGCGACCCTCGATGGTGGCCCGGGGCTCGGCGAGGCGCTTGATGAGCTCCTGGCGCTGGACCTGGGCCTTCTGGAAGCCGAGCACGCCGGCGCCGATGACGACGTAGGTGGCGTCCTTGGCCACGTCGGCCAGGTCGTGGGCGGCCTTGCTGAGGTCGGTGCTGAACTCGGGGATCTTGATGTCTGGCATGGTGTTCTCCCTGCGGTGGTCGAGCCGGCGGCGGTGGCCGCCGGGTCCGGATCCGGTGCGGTGCCCGGTTCCTGATGAATACAAGTGTATGCGCGTTGATATACATTTGCAAGCACTTCGGGCCGGAAAGGGCCGGCTTCCCGTGCCCAGGCGGTTGACCGGGGGGTTTCCACCCGGACGGTCGGGTGCCGGTAGCCTCTGGGCCTGATGGAAACACTGGCACCGCCGGTGGTCGCCGTCGTCGTCGCCCACGATCCCGGTCCGTGGTTCGAGGAGACGCTGGCCTCGCTCGGATCGCAGGACTATGCGGAGCTGTCGGTCCTGGTCCTCGACAACGCCAGCGCCTCGGACCTGACCACCAGGGTGGCGGCGGTGCTGCCCACCGCCTACGTCCGCCGGTTCGAGGCCCCCCAGGGCTACGGGGCGGTCTCCGACGAGGTGCGGACCATGGTCGACGGCGCCGACTACTACCTCTTCTGCCACGACGACGTGGCCCTGTTCCCCGACACCGTCCACCTCCTGGTGGAGGAGTCCTTCCGCTCCAACGCCGGGATCGTCTCGCCGAAGGTGGTCGAGTGGGGCGACCCCGACCGCCTGGTGCACGTGGGGATGGCCGTGGACAAGGCGGGCTCGGTGGTGGAGCGGGTCCAGCCGTTCGAGATCGACCACGGGCAGCACGACGCCGTGCGCGACGTGTTCGTGGCGCCCGGGGGGTGCACCCTGGTCCGGACCGACCTCTTCGAGGAGCTCGGTGGTTTCGACCCCGGCATCGTGGCCATGGGGGAGGACCTCGACCTCTGCTGGCGGGCGCAGGTGGTCGGCGCCCGCGTGGTGGTGGCGCCGGCGGCCCGGGTCCGCCACCTCGAGGAGCTGGCCGGCGGAGCCCGGCCGCTCGACCCCGCGCTCCCGGTCGGCGGGGACCCGGAGCACCCGGTCACCCTCCAGGCCCTCCAGCGCCGGCACGAGCTGCTGGCCGTCCTCAAGTGCTACGGCTGGTTCCACCGCCTTCGGGTGGTGCCACAGATCGTGGTGCTGAACACCGGGGAGTACCTGGTGGCGGTGGTGGCCGGCAACCGGCCCCGGGCCCGGGCGGTCGCCCACGCCTGGGGGTGGAACCTCCGGCGCCTCGGCACCACCCGCCGGCTCCGCCGGGAGGTGCAGGCCCACCGCCGCCTCGGTGACAAGGAGATCCGGGTCCTGCAGCTCCGGGGGAGCGCCCGCCTGTCGTCGTACACCCGGCGCGTCTTCCAGCTGGGCTTCCACGGGGCCCACGCCGACGAGCTCCAGTCGGCGGAGGCGGCGGCGGGGCCGCCCGCCGTGGCCGTGGCCGCCCTCCCGGTGGACCCCGGGGGCGCCCCGGCCCCCGCCGCCCCGGTCGTGGCCCCGGTGGCGCTCACCGAGCGCGGACGGGTCCGGGGGCGGGTGCGGCTGGCCACGTGGCTGGTGGCCGCCCTGGTGGTGGTGGTCGGCAGCCGCCAGCTGCTGACGGGGACGATCCCCTCGATCGGGCAGTTCGTGCCCTTCCCGGGGTGGGGGGCCACGTTCGGCCAGTTCTTCGCCGGCTGGCACCCCTCGGGGGTGGGGACCACGGCCCCGGCCACACCGGCGTTCGCCGTGGCGGGCGTGGTGGGGACGGTGCTGCTCGGGGCCATGGGCCTCACCCAGAAGGTGCTGCTGTTCGCCTGCATCCCCCTCGGCGCCTGGGGCGTGGTCCGCCTCATCCGGCCGTTCGGCTCCCAGCGGGCCTCGCTGGTGGCCGGGGTCGTCTACCTGGCCATCCCGCTGCCCTACGACGCCCTGGCCCTCGGCCGCCTCGGCGGCCTGGCCCTCTTCGCCGGCGCCCCGTGGGTGCTCGGCCACCTCTTCCGGGCCACCGGGTTGGCGCCCTACGCCCCGGGCGGCTCGGCGCCGGCCGTCGCGCCGACCGGCCGTCCGGGCGGTCGGCGGGCCCGGTCGGCGGGCCGGCGCTGGCTGGCCGGGCACCGCACCCTCCGGGCGTGCCTGCTCCTGGGGGTCCTCGAGGCCCTGCTGGTCTCGTTCGCGCCGGCCGCCGCCGTGGTGGTGGTGGTGGCGGGCGCCGCCCTGGCGGGGTCGTCGGTGGTCCTCGGCCAGTGGCACTCGGCCGTGCGGGCCCTGTGGCTCGCCCTCGGGGCGACGGCGGTGGCCGGGGTGCTCTGCCTGCCGTGGCTGATCGGGGTGCTCGCCGCCGGACGCGGGGCGGTGGCCGTCTTCGGGACGCCCACGCCGACCTCCGGGGCGGCCTCGTGGGGCACACTGCTCCGCTTCTCGGTCGGCCCCATCGGGGACTCGCCGCTGACCTGGGCGTTCGTGGTGGCGGCGCTGCTGCCGCTGCTGCTGGCCCGCGGCCCGCGCTTCCGGTGGGCGGGCCGGTGCTGGTCGATCGCCATCGTCTTCTGGTTCGTGGCGTGGGTCATCGGGCGGGGGTGGCTCGGCGACCTGGCCATCGATCCCACCGTGCTGTTGGCCCCGGCGGCCGCGGCCACCGCCCTGTCGGTGGGGCTGGGCATCGCCGCCTTCGAGGAGGACCTCCGCACCGCCACCTTCGGCTGGCGCCAGATCGCCACGGTGGCGGCGGTGGTGGCCCTGGCCCTCGGGACGCTCCCGACGCTGGCCTCGGCCGTGCCCGGGCGGTGGGACCTGCCCCAGAACGACTTCGCCCAGACGCTGGCGTGGATGCACGCGCAACGGGGGGCCGGGGCGTTCCGGGTCCTGTGGCTCGGCGACCCCCGTTCGCTGAACCAGGGGTCGTGGTCGTCCGGTGACGGCCTGGCCTACGCCACCTCCGAGGGCGGGACGCCCGACGCCACGTGGCTCTGGAACGGCACGTCGCCGGGCCCGGCCGCCCAGCTGTCCTCGGCGGTGGGCCTGGCCCGCTCCGGCCGGACCGATCGCCTGGGGGCCATGCTGGCCCCGGCCGGGGTCCGCTACGTCGTCGAGCTGACCGCCATCGCCCCGGTCATCCCGCAGGTCCAGACTCCGGCCTCCTACCCGGTGCCGGCCGACCTGTCCCCGGCCCTCGGCCGCCAGCTCGACCTGGACCCGATGTTCACCGAGAGCGGCGTCACCGTCTACGCCAACACCGACTGGCTCCCGGAGCGGTCGTGGGTGGCGGGCTCCTCGGCCCACGCCGCGGCGGCCGGCGCCATCCCGTCGGGCTCGCCCGGGGTGCTGCCGCCCACCGCCAGCCCGCCCGGCACCCGGGTGGTCCCCGGGGCCCGGCCGGTGCTCCCGGGGCCGCCTGCCCAGCGGTCGTACACCGGTCCTGTCCCCCCCGGCACGGTCCTGGCCGCCGTGGCGCCGGCCGGGCGGTGGAGCCTGGTCGGCCCCTCGGGGACCGCCGACCCCCGGTCGTCCTCGTTCGGCTGGGCGGCGCAGTACCGGGTGGCCGCGGCGGGGACCGCCATCCTGCGGTTCGACGGGGGTCCGTGGGCCCCGCTGGGCGTGCTGGTCGAGCTGGTGCTCTGGCTGGCGGTGGCAGCGGCCCTGATCGAGCGCCGCGGGGTGGTGCGCCCGTGGGTGCGTGCGGTGGCCCGGCGGTCGCAACACCGGCCGGCCGGCCCCGACCCGATCCCCGGCCTGGCCGACGAGCCGACCGGCGACCTGCAGGCGGGGGCGGACGGATGACCGAGTCGATGTCGCGCCAGGCACGGCTGCAGCGGCAGACCCGGCGGCCGGCACCGGGCCGCTGGGCGGTGGTGGCCGCCGTGGTGGTGGTGGTAGCGGGGCTGGCCCTGGTCGACCGCGTGGTGGCCGCCCCCACCCCGGCCCCGGCCCCGTCCTCGGCCGACGGCGTGCCCGTCGCCCCGGTCGGCTCCTACTCGTCCTCGGCCCTCTGCACCGGGGGCGCCGCCGGCCCCGACGGGCTGGCCGGAACCACCATCTACCTCACCAACACCTCACCGGTCGACGTCCACGCGGTGATGACCTCCCAGGTCGCCCCGGGGACCGGCAGCGGGGCGGCCAGCACGGGCACCCCGGCCGCGCCCGTCCAACGGGACCTGGTCGTGCCGGCCCGGGGCCAGGCGGCGGTCAACCCCGGGGCGGGCCTCGCCGCCGGGGACCTCGCCACCTCGTTCGCCTTCGACGGCGGTGGCGTGGGGGTCAACCAGGTGGTGTCCGGTGCCGGTGGCTGGAGCACCTCGCCGTGCGCCTCGGCCACGTCGCCCTCGTGGTACTTCGCCGGCGGCACCACCACCGCGGGCAACGCGCTCACCCTCGACCTCTTCAACCCGACGTCGACCCCGAGCGTCGTCGACGTCTCCTTCCTCACGCCCTCGGGCGTGCTGGTGCCCTCGACCTACCAGGGCATCGACGTCCCGGCCGGCGGGCTGGTGTCGGAGAACGTGGGCGACTTCGTCCAGGGACAGGACGAGATCGGCACGGTGGTCGCCGCCCAGTCGGGCGGCGTGGTGGCGGCCGAGCTCCAGCAGTGGTCGTCGGGCGCCACCGGGGGGATCGGCCTCCGCCTCGGCTCACCATCGCCGAGCACCGTCTGGCGGTTCGCCCAGACCACCAACACCGGTACCGGGACCACCACCTTCCACCTGGCCAACCCCGGGTCCACCCCGGCGGTGGCCACCTTCGCCATCGGCCTCCCCCTGGCCAGGGTGGTGCCCGTCCAGGTGACGGTGGCCCCGCAGTCGGTCGCCACCTTCGTGGCCTCGGCCTCGCACCGGGTGCCCACCCAGACCCCCTACGCGGTGACCGTCTCCTCCACCGCCGCCATCGTGGTCAGCCGCTCGGTCCAGGCCCCCCCGGGGTCACCCCCGCCGGTGTGGGGCGCGATGGCCGGCACCACCACCACCGCCGTCCACTGGCTGGTCCCCGCCCCCGGCGTGCCCAACGCCCCGGGCACCCCCGGCGCCACCGTCCAGAGCCTGGGGGTGAGCGACCCGGGCGCCGTCCCGGCCCGGGTGGTGGTGACGGTGGCCGGCACCGGCACCCCGGTGGCGGTCTTCACCGTGGCGCCCGGCTCGGTGGCGGTGCTCGGCGGCGGCACCGTCGGCGGCCTCCGGGCCTTCGAGGTGCGGTCGAGCCAGCCGGTGGTCGTCGAGGAGGACTCGGGACCGTCGGTGGCGGCGGGCGTGGTCTCGTCGACCGGCATGCCCTTCACCTCCTGACCCGGCCCCTGCGGTGGGCCCACGGCCGCCGCCCTGATCGCCCCTGGTGCGGCCGCTTCCCGGGCGGGCCGCATACTTCGGCCCGGGGCGGGTAGAAGTCCTCCGGTGCACCGGGGGAAGTGGTGCCCGTGAGGAAGGGGGATGCCATGTCGTCGACGTCACCGGTGACCACGCCCGGGAGCCCGATCGGAGGTGGGGGAGCCCCGGCTCCGCCGGTCCACCCGGTGGCCGATCCCGCCCCGCTCGGCCTGGCCGCCTTCGCCATGACCACCTTCGCCCTCAGCATCGCCAACACCACCATCTGGGGCGGGGGTGCCGATGCCGCCCTGGCGCTGGCCCTGGTCTACGGCGGGGCGGTGCAGCTGTTCGCCGGGATGTGGGAGTTCGCCCGGAAGAACACCTTCGGTGCGCTCGCCTTCAGCTCGTACGGGGCGTTCTGGATCTCGTACTACGTGCTGTCGAAGTTCGTGCTGCCCGGGGTCAAGAGCCCGGCCGAGGTGTCGGTGGCGGTGGGCGTGTTCCTGCTGGGCTGGACGATCTTCACCTTCTACATGATCGTCCCCTCCCTGCGGGTCTCCGGCGCGGTGGTGGTGGTGTTCGTGCTGTTGACCGTCACCTTCGTGCTCCTGACCATCGGGGCCTTCGAGACCAACGCCACGATCAACAAGATCGGCGGCTGGGTCGGCGTGGCCACCGCCGCGGCGGCCTGGTACGCCTCCTTCGGGGGTGTGGTAAACGAGACGTTCAAGAAGGTGGTGATCCCGCTGATGCCGCTGGCACCCGGTACGCGGCGCCACGGGCAGGGATGACCGCCCACCAGGGGGTCTCGACGAGAGACGGAAGGGACGGACCATGAGCCAGAGCCCGCCGGCCGAGCACGAGGAGGGCCTGTCGGCCCTGCTCCACGAGACGCGTCGCTTCGAGCCGTCGGCCGAGTTCGCCGCCCAGGCCAACGCCCGACCCGGCATCTACGAGGAGGCCGCCGCCGATCCGGAGGCGTGGTGGGCGGCGCAGGCTGAGCAGCTGACCTGGGAGCGGCCCTGGGACCAGGTGCTCGACTGGCAGCCACCGTTCGCCAAGTGGTTCGTGGGGGGCCGCCTCAACGCCGCGTACAACTGCGTCGACCGCCACGTGGAGGCCGGC
>Ga0182013_10007448_pt1 | contig 12064 bp, 12 predicted proteins | sample 612S2MmetaG_FD_120487 | JGI IMG/M metagenome (GOLD analysis project Ga0182013, IMG submission 120487) | Permafrost microbial communities from Stordalen Mire, Sweden - 612S2M metaG | ecosystem: Environmental > Terrestrial > Soil > Wetlands > Permafrost | place: Sweden: Stordalen | collected...
ACGGCGGCAGCGACGAGAAGCCCGTCGGGACCGTCTGGTTCGCCGTCGCGGACGCCGCCGGCGAGGTGACCAGGACGCTTCGCCTACCGGGCGGCCGGGCCGACGTGCGCGATCGCGCGACCACGATCGCACTGCACATGCTCCGCGCGCGCCTCGCCGGATAGTTGCCCGGCCGCGTCTCGACGGTGCGGCTGTTCGCCGCGCTGACGACGCCCGCCGCAGTCAGTAGCGAACTCGCACAGTGGGCGCGCAGCTGGCTGGCCCGCGACGGCGTGCGCCTGCTTCCCGCGAGAGACCTGCACCTGACGCTGGCATTCCTCGGCGACCGCCCGCGCGAGGAGCTCACGGCGCTCCAGACAGCGGTCGAATCGTTCACCGCGAAGGCCCCGCTGCTCGCGGTGGGTGCGCCACTGCTTCTGCCGCACCGCCACCCGCGCACCGTCGGAGTCGAGGTCGGCGACGCCGGCGGCGACCTCTGGGACCTCCAGCGCGACCTCGTCGGCGCGCTCGCGGGTGCGGGCAGCTGGGAGCCGCCGCGCCGGCGTTTTCACCCGCACGTCACGCTCGCGCGGATGCGCAGCGGAACCGAGCTCACACAACTGCCGCCGCCGACGCCACAGCTAGTCTTCGCGCCTGTTGCGATCGAGCTGCTGCGCTCGCATCTCGAACCGTCGGGAGCCCGCTACGAGACGCTCGCCGAGACGGGCTTTCAGGCCGGCTGACGAGCGGCGGTTCCGTCCGCCCTCGGCGCTACTTTGGCTGATCCAGCGAGAAGGAGTGGATCACAGATGGCCGCAAACGAGCAGGAGAAGGCAGCGAAGGCACGCGATGCGGCCCTGCAGGGCGCGCTCGCCCAGATCGAGAAGGAGTTCGGCAAGGGAAGCGTGATGCGGATGGGCGACGAGGGAGCCCAAGTCCGCTGTGAAGCGATCCCCACCGGCGCCCTGTCGCTGGATCTCGCACTCGGGATCGGCGGCGTACCGCGCGGGCGGATCGTCGAGCTCTACGGCCCGGAGTCCTCCGGAAAGACGACGCTGATCTACCACATCCTCGCCCAGGCGCAGAAACTTGGCGGCGTCTGCGCGTTCATCGACGCCGAGCACGCGATGGACCCGCTCTACGCACGCGAGATCGGCGTCGACATCGACGAGCTGCTCGTCTCGCAGCCCGACTACGGCGAGCAGGCCCTCGAGATCGCCGACATGCTGGTCCGCTCCGGCGCCGTCGACGTCGTCGCGATCGACTCGGTCGCGGCCCTGACGCCGCGTGTCGAGCTCGAGGGGCAGATGGGCGACCAGACAGTCGGCGCCCAGGCGCGAATGATGTCGCAGGCGATGCGCAAGCTCGCCGCGAACCTCAACCGCACCAGCACGCTCTGCATCCTGACCAACCAGATCCGCGAAAAGGTCGGCGTGATGTTCGGTTCACCCGAGACCCAGCCGGGCGGCCGCGCGCTGAAGTTCTACGCCTCCCAGCGCCTGGACATCCGCCGTATCGAGACGATCAAGGACGGCACCGAGGCTGTCGGCAACCGCGTCCGCGTGAAGGTCGTCAAGAACAAGGTCGCCGCACCGTTCCGCCAGGCCGAGTTCGAAATCGAGTTCGGCAAGGGCATCTCGACCGCCGGCTGCCTGATCGACCTCGGCATCGAGCACGGGGTCGTCACGAAGTCGGGAGCATTCTTCTCCTACGGCGACCAGCGACTCGGCCAGGGCCGCGCGGCCGCGAAGAACTTCCTCAACGAGAACCCCGAGGTCGCGCTCGAGATCGAACAGAAGGTCTACGCCGCACTCGGGCTGACCCCCGGCGAGGTGACGCCGATCGTCCGCGCCGAGAAGGGCCCGGTGCCGATCGAGTCCGAACCGGCGGTCGCAGCGGCCTGAACTAGCCGCGCAGCCTAGGCGGCTGCCTCGAGCAGCCGCCCAAGCGCGCGCTGGACCGCTCCCGGGGCCTCGAGCCACAGGAAGTGTCCGGCACCCTGGACGACTTCGAGACCTCCCTGCGGGGAGATCTCCGCACTGGCCATGCCCGATGCGCCCCAGGGCATCGGGCTGGACGCCCCCGAGAGGATCAGGTAGGTCACCTCGCCGCGCGCGAGCCGCTCGACGACGAGCGCGGCTTCCTCGCCGAGCGAGCCCATGATTCCGGCGAACGCCTCGGAAGAGATGCGGATCTCGCCGGGCGGGGGAGCAGCCGCCGGCTCGGCGAAATACGCCGGCCAGTAGAGGCGCACGGCTTCCGTTGATTCGGCGAGCGTGGCCGTGCCCTCATCCTCGCGTGCCGCGATCCGCTGGGCGCGCTCGCGCACGGCTGCCGGCAGGCGCGCATCCATCTCGTCATCGAAGGCCTCCATGCCGCCGTCGCCGACGACGCCGAGTGGATCGATCGCCAGCACGCCGCGCGTCCTGCCGGGATGCAGCGCGGCGACGCGCAGCGCGAGGTGCCCGCCCCAGGAGTGACCGATGATCACGGGCTTCTGCCAGCCGAGCGCATCGAGCACCGCCAGCACATCATCGACGGCCTGCCGCGCAGTGAAGGGACCCCCGGTCGTCGAGGGCGCGAGCCCGCGCTGCTGGAAGCTCGCGACCGTGAAGCCAGCGAGCTCCTCTGTGATCGCATCGAGGTACTCGTAGCCCATTCCGGGACCGCCGTGCAGCAGGAGCACGGGCTCGCCGGCACCGGTGATCCAGCCGCGGATCTCACCACCCTGCACCGGCGCAACCAGGTCTTTGCGCTCATCCACGCGGCGGATGGTAGTCGCGCGGTAGCGGATCGCGGCGGATCTGCCCGGTCCCCGCCGGTACGCTTGGCGCGTGAAGCGCTACCACGTCACGACCTTCGGCTGCCAGATGAACGAGCACGATTCCGAGCGGATGCGCGGGATGCTCGAGTCGCTCGGCTACACCCAGGCTCCCGAGCGCGAGCAGGCCGATCTGATTCTGTTCAACACCTGCTCGATCCGCGAGGCGGCGGACAGCCGTTTCGTCGCCCATCTCGAACAGAGCAAGATGGTCAAGCGTCGGCGACCGGAGACCGTGATCGGGGTCGGGGGATGCTGGGCCCAGTCGGTCAAGGAGGAGGTCTTCGAGCGCTTCCCGTACGTCGACGTCGCCTTCGGGCCGGGGCAGATCCACAAGCTCGCCGAGTTTCTGACCTCCGACTCGCTGACCGCGCAGGGCTACTTCGAGTTCGAGGGCTTCAGCGGCGAGCTTCCCGCAAACCGCGAACGTCGGTTCCAGGGCTGGGTCCAGATCAGCGTCGGATGCAACTGCGCCTGCAGCTACTGCATCGTGCCCTCGACGCGCGGGCGGGAGGCCAGCCGCGCGCCGGAGGCCCTCGTGGCCGAGGTCACGCGGATGGCCTCGGAAGGCGTCCGCGAGGTCACGCTGCTCGGCCAGAACGTCAACTCCTACGGCCGCGACCTGCCCGGCGGCAAGGACAAGCCGACCTTCGCCGGCCTGCTCGCGCGGATCGACGCGATCGACGGCATCGACAGGATCCGCTACACCAGCCCGCACCCCAAGGACATGCGCGAGGACGTGATCCGCGCGCATGCCGAGCTGCCCGGCCTGTGCGCCCACATCCACCTGCCACTCCAGTCGGGCTCGACGCCAATCCTCAAGGCGATGCGGCGCACCTACACCCGCGAGCGTTACCTGGACCGCGTCGCGCTGATCCGCGAGCACGTCCCGGACATCGCCCTGACGACCGACGTGATCGTTGGCTTCCCGGGCGAGACCGAGGCCGACTTCGAACAGACACTGACGCTCGTCGACGAGGTCGGCTACGACGGCGCGTTCACCTTCATCTTCTCGCCGCGGCGGGGCACCGACGCCGCGCAGCTCACCGAGGGCGTCGTCCCGCACGAGGTCAAGGTCGAGCGTCTCGAACGGCTCGTGGAGATCGTTCAGGGCCGCGCGCGCGAGCGTGCGCAGCGCTTCGTCGGCCGGGAGCTCGACGTCCTTGTCGAAGGACACTCGCGCAGCGACCCGGAACGGCTGCGCGGGCGCAGCTCTCACAACAAGGTGGTCAACTTCGACGGTTTGGCCGAGCCCGGCGAGATCACGCGCGTGCGCGTCGAGCGCGCCACGAGCCAGACGCTCGCCGGCTACGAGCTCTTGGAGGCACGCGCGGCCGCCTAGCGGCGCTCCGCGTGGCCTTCTTCCATCGTCCGGCTGAGTTCATCGGCGCCCATCTTGCGCGACAGCGCGGCGGCAGTGTCGGGCGCAAAGTTCGCGAACCACGCCCCGGCGCGCAGCGAGATCGGCGCGACGTCGATCTCGGCGAGGTCACGCTGAACGGCCTTCGAGACGGCAGCGGCGACCTGCTCCGGCGAGCGCGTCGAAACGCCGGCCGGCAGATCGCCGCCGGACTCGACGAACATCCCGGCTTCGCTGATGAAGCCGGGGAAGATCGCCGAGACGCCGATGCCGGTCCCGTGGAGGTCTGCGCGCAGCGCGCCGGCAAAGCCGCGCAGGCCGAACTTGCTCGCGTTGTAGATCCCGGTACGCGTCGAAGAGACCTTGCCCGAGAGCGAGGAGATGAAGACGATCTGGCCGCGTCCGCGGCTGCGCATCCCGGGAAGCAGTGACTGCGCAAGGATGATCGGCGCGTGGAGGTTCACCTCGAGTGCCCGGTCGATCTCCTGCTCGCTGAAGGACTCGAGCCTCCCCGCGGCCGGCAGCGCGGCGTTCGCGACGAGGATGTCGACCTCGCCGGCGCCGTCGACCAGCTCGTGCAGCTCACTGCGGACCGCCAGGTCGGCTGTGATCACCGTCGCACCGATCTGCCCGGCCAGCTCGTCGAGCGGCTCGCGGCGCCGGCCGGAGATCACGAGCTCGGCACCTTCTGAGCGGAGCCTTCTGGCGATCGCGCTGCCGATGCCGCCGGCCGCTCCGGTGACGAGCGCCCTTGTCCCTTGGATCTGCACGGTGTGTGAGGCTATCGCCCGATGCGGGTGCTTGCACTATTCGGGCCGACAGCGGTCGGCAAGACGCAGATTGCGATCGCCGCCGCGCAGCTCCTGCGTCGTGGGGGAGAAGACCCGGTCGCCGTGTCGGCCGATGCGCTGCAGGTCTACCGCGGCCTGGCGATCCTCACGGGCGCGCCGAGCGACGGGGAGCGCCGCGCGCTCGAGCACCGGCTCGTCGGTTTCCTGGCGGTGCAGGAGACCTTCAGCGTGGGGCGTTACGCCCAGCTCGCGCACCATGAGATCGACACGCTGCTGGCCGAAGGGCGTCGGCCGATCGTCGTCGGCGGCACCGGCCTGTACCTGCGCGCGGCGCTCGCCGACCTTCGTCTGCGCCCACAGCCGCCGGCACACCTGCGCGAAGAGCTGACAGCACGGCTGGAGCGCGAGGGGGCGGGCGCGCTTCACCGACAGCTGGCAGAGGCCGCGCCATGGGCAGCCGCGCGCATCGAGCCTGCCGACGGGCGGCGGATCGTCCGCGCACTGGAGCTCGCGGCGATCGGAGAGCTGCGCGAGCGAAGCGGCGAGTCAGAACTCTGGAGCGAAGAGTTGCGTCACCCGACAGCATCGTTCGCCCTGGTGCCCGATCGCGACGCGCTGCGTGAGGCGATCGGCAGCCGAGTCGACGAAATGTTCGCCCAGGGCGCTCGCGAGGAGGTCCTCTCTGCCGAGGCGCAGGGCGCTTCCGCAACTGCGCGTGCGGCGGTCGGCTACCGCGAGCTGCTCAGCGGCGACCTCGAGGCGATGAAGCGGCGCACCTGGGCCTACGCGCGGCGCCAGATGACCTGGCTGCGCAAGCTGCCGGCGAGCGTGCGGCGGATCGAGGTCAGCGACCGCAGCGCCGAGGACGTGGCCGCGGAGATCGTAGACTCGGCCGCGCCGTGAGATTCGAGAAGTGGCAAGCGCTGGGCAACGACTATCTGCTCGTCGAGGCCGACGCGCTCACATTCGAGCCGCAGGCGCCCGCGATCCGGACGCTGCTCGCAAGGCACACCGGAATCGACGCTGACGGGCTGATCGTGCTGCACCGCGACCCCGAGCCGGACGTCGTCGCTCGCCTGGAGATCTACAACCCCGACGGGTCGCGCGCGGAGCTCTCCGGCAACGGTGCCCGGCAGGCGATCATCTACCTGCGCACGCGCGGCTGGACCGACGCCGACGAGTTCGTCGTGCGCACCGACGCGGGGCTGCTGCGCCCGACGATCACGGGCCCCGACAGCTGCACGGTGGACATGGGATCTGCCGCACTGGCCTCCGCGGACTTCCCGTCCGGGACGCCCGACGGCTGTGGCGCCGTCGACTCCGGCGGTCGCAGCTGGGAGTTCCAGCACGTATCGATCGGCAATCCGCAGTGCGCGATCCATGTCTCCGACGAAGCGCAGCTCGCGGCCCTGGACCTGCCCGCGATCGGTCCGGCGATCGAAGGCGCGGCGATCTTCCCGAATCGCAGCAACGTCTCGTGGTACAGCGAACGCAGCCCCGAGGAGATTCGCGCCAGGATCTTCGAGCGCGGTGTCGGCGAGACGCTTTCGTCGGGGACCGGCGCGGCCGGCGCGGCGATCGCGCACCTCACACGGCTCGGCCGGACGTCCGGCAGCGTGCGCGTCGTGCTCGACGGCGGGACGCTGCTCGTGACCGTCGATGGCGACTTGCGCGTCGATCTGGCAGGCTGGGCGCGCCCCGTCTACGCCGGAACGCTCGCTCCCGAGCTCGAAAAGGAGATTCATGCAGCCCAGTAAGCGCCTCGAGCGGATTCCGCCCTACGCCTTCGCCCAGCTCGAGCGCAAGATCGCCGACAAGCTCGCCGCCGGGATCGACGTGATCAGCCTCGGCATCGGTGACCCCGACCGGCCGACGCCCCAGCCGATCATCGATGCCATGCAGCGCGCCGTGGCCGATCCCTCGACGCACAAATACCCCTCCAACCGGGGACGCAAGGAGTTCCGCGAGGCGATCGCGGACTTCTACGCGCGCCGGTTCGGCGTGACCCTCGACCCGGAGAGCGAGGTCATCCCGGCGCTCGGCGGCAAGGAGGCGATCTTCAACCTGAACCTCGCCTTCCTGGACCCGGGCGACGTCGCGCTCGCCTCTGACCCGGGCTACCCCGTCTATACGGGCGGTCCGGTGCTTGCCGGCGCCGAGGCGTACCCGATGGCCCTCGTCCCGGAGCTCGGATTCGCCCCCGACCTCGACGCGATCGACGCGGAGACCCTGCGCCGCAGCAAGATCATCTTCCTGAACTACCCGAACAACCCGACGGGCGCAATCGTGCCCGACGGCCTGTTCGAGCGGGTAGTCGAGTTTGCCCGTGCGAACGACCTGATCGTCGTGCACGACAACAGCTATTCGGAGATCGCCTATGACGGCTACCGGCCGCCGTCGTTCCTCGAGACCCCCGGAGCGCGGGAGGTCGGGATCGAGGTCTTCTCACTGTCCAAGGGCTACAACATGACCGGATGGCGGGCTGCGGCCCTGGTCGGGAACCCCGAGATCCTCGAGCTCTACTGGCGGCTCAAGACGAACGTCGACTCCGGGATGTTCGCGGCGACCCAGCTCGCGGCGGTCGAGGCTCTCTCGCCGGCGGTCGACGCCGACGTGCACGCGATGAACGAGATCTACCGCCGGCGGCGCGACCTCGTCTGCGACGCGCTGCGCGGCATCGGCGTTGACGTTTCGCCCCCGAAGGGCTCGATCTACGTCTGGGCTCCGATCCCCGCAGGCTTCGAGAGCTCCGCCGCGTATGCCGAACACGTCCTCGAGCAGGCGGCGGTGGTGATCTCGCCCGGCGCGATCTACGGGGCGGCAGGGGAGGGCTGGTTCAGGATCTCGCTGACGACGCCGGACGAGCGGCTGCTCGAGGCCGTCCAGCGGCTCGGCAGTCTCGCTCCCTGACCACGCGGGCCCGCGCACGGCCTAGACTGATTGTTGAATGGAAAGAGGCCGTGACGGTCGACGATCACCGACCCGCCGCGCTCCCCAGGAGCCAGCGGCACCGAGGGCGCGCCAGCGCGCCCTGCTGATCGGCGTCTCACCCGAATCGGGCGACCTCGCCGAGCTCTCCGAGCTTCTGCTGACCGCCGGGGTGGCGACCGTCGGCGAACTGGTCCAGCAGCGCGACACCCCGCACCCCAACACCTATCTCGGGCCCGGGAAGGTCGCCGAGGCCAAGGCGCTCGCCAACCGCCTGGATGCGAACGTCGTGGCCTGTGACGACGAACTCTCCGCCCGCCAGGAGCGCAACCTCGAGCAGGCACTCGGACTGCCCGTCGTCGACCGTACGACGGTGATCCTCGACATCTTCGCCGACCACGCGGGCAGCGCCGAGGGCAAGCTCCAGGTCGAGCTCGCCCAGCTCGAGTACAACCTCGCGCGAATGCGCGGGCTCTGGACCCACCTTGAGCGTCTCGGCGGCGGCATCGGGACCCGAGGGCCGGGCGAGACACAGATCGAGACCGACCGCCGGCTCGCCCGCAACCGCATCGCGACGCTGCGCCGCCGGCTCGACCACGTGCGCTCCACGCGCGATGTCCAGCGCGCCGAGCGCGAGCGGGCCGCGTTGCCGACGATCGCTCTTGTCGGCTACACGAACGCGGGCAAGTCGAGCCTGCTCAACGCCCTGACTGGCGCCGAGGTTGGTGTCCGTGATCGCCTCTTCCACACCCTCGACCCAACGGTCCGGACGCTGACAATCTCTCGCCGGCGCTACCTGATAACCGACACGGTCGGCTTCATCAAGAAGCTCCCTCACCAGCTGGTCGACGCGTTCGGCGCAACGCTCGAGGAGACGCGCCGCGCCGACCTGCTCGCGCACGTGCTCGACGCCTCGGCTTCCGACGACGAGCAGCGGGCGATGATGAGCTCGGTTCAGGAGACGCTCGAGGAGATCGGCGCCGGCAGTGCCCCGACCGTGCTGGTGCTCGCCAAGGCGGATCTGATCGACGAGGCGCGCCGCCACGAGCTGCTGCTGCGCCACCCGAAGGCCGTGCTCGTCAGCGCCCAGACAGGGGAGGGCCTCGAGCGCCTCGCGGCCCGTCTGCAGGAAGAGCTCTCACACACGCTGCGGCGCATGGAGCTGCTCGTGCCCTACGCCGAGGGAAGCGAGCTCGCGGAAATCCATCGCCTCGCCGGCGACGTCGTACGCCGCGACACGCCCGAGGGCGTGCACGTCCGGGCGCTCGTTCCCGCCCGCCTTGCGGAGCGCTTCGATCGCTTCGCCGTTGCCGGCTAGCGCCGGTCGCCGCTGCCGGCGATCACGCCACGCTGCGCGCGCGAGGCGAGCTTCGCGAGGTTTCCCTCGGCGATCTCCTCGAGCTCGAGGTCGAGCTCTGTGGCCAGCTGCGCGATGTACCACAGCACGTCGCCCAGCTCGCCGGCGATCGCCTCGCGGCGCTCGGCATCGACGATGCCCCCGTCGTCGCGGAAGACCTTCTTGATGTGGTCGGCCACCTCGCCGGCCTCGCCTGCGAGTCCGAGCGCCGGGTAGGTGATCGCGACGTCGCGTGGGTACGCGGCGGTGCTGCGCGAGCGGCGCTGATACTCCGATAGCTCCACGTCGACGATCCTAACCGGCGTCGACCCCGGCAACGCGCAACGCGTCGCGGTGCGCGAGATCCGGGAACCGGTCGTCGAGCGGCTCGAGGTCGCCGGGGTCCACGCCGAGCGCGCTCGCGAGCAGCCAGTCGGCGAACTCGGGGTTCTTGGGCAGCAGCGGGCCGTGGAGGTATGTGCCGATCACGCTGCCGCTGACAGCGCCCTCCATGCCGCTGTCGCCGTCGTTGCCGTGGCCCTGAAGAACGCGACCCAGGGGTCGCTGGCCGAGGCCGAGCCGCGTGCGGCCACCGTGGTTCTCGAAGCCTGCGAGCTCGATTGCCCGCTCCCCGAGGCGCGCCTCGATCGCGACGTTGCCGATCAGCCGCGGGCCATCCTCGCGGACCGTCTCGACGTCGAGCAGCGCGACGCCCTCGATCTGCTCGTCGCCGAGTGCGTACGAGCGGCCCAGGAGCTGATAACCGCCGCAGACGCCGAGCACCACGGCTCCGCGGTCGGCAGCCTCGTGCAGTGCCTCGTTTGCGGTCTCGAGCAGGTCCTCCGCGCAAAGGCGCTGGTCGCGGTCCTGCCCGCCGCCGATGTAGTAGATGTCGTGCCGCCCACCGTCGAGCGGCTCGCCGGCTTCCTTGGAAGCCAGCTCGAAGCCGATCCCGCGCCAGCGGCAGCGCTGCTCAAGAAACAGCAGGTTGCCGCGGTCGGCGTAGATGTTCATCACGCGGGGGTAGAGCGCGACGATGCGCAGCGTCTCAGCGGGCACCCAGCACCACGACCTCGTTCGCGACGTGTTCGTCGGTCTCTGGGACCGTGATCAGCTCGACTGCCTCGAGGCCCTCGGCAGCGGCCTCCGTCGTGAGCTGCGCCGCGCTGAGCTGTGCCAGGCGCACGACGTCCACACCGCAGTCGGCGACCGGCGCGCCGGCACGGCCGATCCAGCGCTCACGTTCGATCACCACCGCGCCGGCCTCGACGCGAACCGCCGTGGGGTGCGAGATGAACATGTCGCCTTCGTAGCTCTCGATCTCGGGCGACGGAGTCCCGGACGCCCGGTCGAAGGTGTCAAAACGCGTGACGATCGACGCTGCGAACAGTCCCTGCGGCCACAGATGCCGGCGCACCTCGCGTAACATCCGCCGCCGCGCGGAGCTCCCGTCGAGCAGCTGGATTGTCTGCATCGGCAGGATCACGAGCGGCCAGCGCTCCTCGCCGAGTGGCCCGAGGTCGGTGACGTCGGCCTCGACGGTGCGCACCTCGCGACCCTCCGCGCGTTCTGCGAGCGCCGCGAGGAACACCGGGTCGAGGTCAACCGCTGTCACCGCAAAGCCGGCGTCGGCGAGCGCGAGCGCGATGCGCCCCGTGCCACACCCAAGATCGAGCACCGGCCCACCGCGCCGCCCGGCCAGCGCCAGCCACACCGCGAGGTCGCCGCGATAGCGGCCGCACTCCAGATCGTGCCAGCGCACGTGCTCGAGCTCTGCGATCGCTAGGCCCACGCGCGCTCGATCTCCCCGCGCTGCTCGAGCAGGCCCCGCAGCTCGAGCATCGCGGTGTAGGTCGGCACCGCGTACAGCGTGCCCGTGCCGTCGGTCGCGGCCAGCTCGAGAGCAGACGCGAGGTCCGGCTCGACGCGTATCCGCGCGGGGTCGACGCCCGCGTACTGCAGGCGCGTAGCCATGTCGGCAGCGCGCGTTCCGGCGCAGGTGACGCTCGCGATCTGACCGGCGAGCAGTTCGAAGTCCGCATCCCAGATCCACGAAACGTCGCGACCGTCGGCGATCCGGTCGTTGAGGACCGCAAGCAGCGTCAGTCCGCTGCCCTCCAGCGCGAGCGTGCGCAGCACCTCGGTGGCGCCGACCGGGTTCTTGATCAGGAGGATCTGCATCTCGCGACCCGTCGGTCCGAGCCGCACCGCCTCGGCGCGGCCGAAGGCTGGCTGGGTGGCTTCCAAGCCGGCAGCGATATGACTGTCGCTGGCGCCGAGTGCGTGCGCCGCAGCGGCCGCGCAGAGGGCGTTGTAGACGTTGTACAGCCCGGGTAGCGCGAGTTTGACGCGCTGCGCCCGGCCCTCGAGCATCAGGGTGAACTCGGCGTCTCGCACACCGTGCAGTTCGATCTCGGTCGCAGCGATCGTCGGCTGCGGCCGGGTGAGCCCGCAGACCGGACAGTGGTAGCGGCCGAGGTGACCGAGGTAGACGCGGTCGAACTCGAGCCGTGCGCCGCAGCGGCGACAGTGCCCCGCGTCGACGGCGTGCCCCAGGTTCTCGTACGAGACGGAGTCGTCGGCGACTCCGAAGTACAGGGCCCGCGGCCGGCCCGCGCCGAGATAGGCCACGAGGGGGTCGTCGGCGTTGAGCACGAGCTGCGCGGCAGTCTGCTCACCCGCGCGCGTCCACGCGTCGGCTAGCTTCTCGAGCTCGCCGTAGCGGTCAAGCTGGTCGCGAAACAGGTTGCCGAGCGCGATCACGCGCGGATGGAGTTCGGCGACGAGCTGCTCGAGCCAGGCCTCGTCGACCTCGAACAATCCGATGTCGCCGTCGATCTGTGAGCCCC
>Ga0182013_10007456_pt1 | contig 12056 bp, 11 predicted proteins | sample 612S2MmetaG_FD_120487 | JGI IMG/M metagenome (GOLD analysis project Ga0182013, IMG submission 120487) | Permafrost microbial communities from Stordalen Mire, Sweden - 612S2M metaG | ecosystem: Environmental > Terrestrial > Soil > Wetlands > Permafrost | place: Sweden: Stordalen | collected...
AATTCATGCAGGAGATACGCGTCGCCACGGTGCGAGAGCAGTATTTTGAAAAAGAGGCGAGCCCACGATTCCACATTGAAAAGCGCGCGTCGCTCCCACGTGTCGGAAGTGACGAAGTAGGTCCGCGCGTTGTTCGTTGCGTGCTCCCGTGCAGGTTTCAAAACCATCCCTCAGGGGCTAAAGCCCAGCTTTCATTCACATCCTAGCGGCACGACTAAAGTCGTGCCCTTTCAAAGCGATTCTGGCCAGCCTCTTTCCACATCCATTCCGTTTCGCACAGCCTTCACAACATTTCCCTTTGCCAAGCGCAGAAAGTCCTTTGTGCCTTGCTGTATTCCTGTGGGTATGTCGCGGTTTCGCGGACGCAGCTTATCAATTCGTTCTGAATGCAAGATGGCCCAGTTTTCAAGCAACAATCGAGCAAAAAAATCGTCAATATCATGCTGACTAATTACAACTCCGCATATTCTGACAGCGCCTTCAATGGTTAGGTGCTGAAGATAGCATTCTCCAAGCGAATCCTCTATTCCACCGCGAACAGACCATCCATACACTTTTTTCGTGTCGCCCTTGGATTGCTGGCTGGCTCTCGGGCATATGTGGTCGTGGAGTCTTCTTCCAAAGTGCCCTGCTACCCCTATGTAACATGAGCGGTCTTTTGGAAAAACAAATCGATAAACTCCAGGGCGGGAAACGCCGTCAACTCGCCATAGCTTACGCGGTTGCTTTCGACTCACAGCCCATTCTTCAATCTCATTAGGGGACAATAACTCCTGCCAAACTAATTGTCCGTTGGATTGAGAGGGGCTCTTCATCCCTTCCACTCCTCCATCAGCTTGCGGAAGTCGTGGAAGAGGTAGTTCGAGTCGTGCGGGCCGGGGGCGGCTTCGGGGTGGTATTGCACGCTGAATAGCGGCAGGGTCCGGTGGCGCAAGCCTTCCAGCGTCTGGTCGTTCAGGTCCACGTGGGTCAACTCCACTTCGTTGGCGTTGATGGAGTCGGGATCGACGGCGAAGTTGTGGTTGTGGGCCGTGATTTCGACCTTGCCGGTGAGGTTGTTCTTCACCGGGTGGTTGCCGCCGTGGTGGCCGAACTTGAGCTTGTAGGTCTTGCCGCCCAGGGCCAGTCCGGTGAGTTGGTGGCCGAGGCAGATTCCGAACACCGGCACGCGGCCCAGGAACTTCTTGATGGCGCGGACCGCATAGTCCACCGGTTCCGGGTCGCCGGGGCCGTTCGACAAGAACACGCCGTCGGGCTTCAGGTCGAACACGTCTTCGGCCGAGGTTTCCGCGGGAACTACCGTCACGCGGCAGCCCTCGCGCACCAGCATGCGCAGAATGTTCATCTTGATGCCGAAGTCGTACGCCACCACATGGAGCTTGCGCTGTTTTGCGTCCTCGTCGAGCGCACTGGCCAACAAGGGGTCGCCCGCCTGGTTGCGGCTGTCGGTCTCGTCAAACGTGTAGAGCGACTTGGTCGAGACAACGCGCGCCAAATCGGTCCCATCCATCTTGCGAATGCTTTTGGCTTTTTGGACCAGCGTCTGCGGATCGACGTTCTCGGTCGAAATCACCCCGCGCATGACGCCGTGGGTGCGCAGGTGCCGCACCAGGGCGCGGGTGTCGATCTCGGCCAGCACCGGAACGGAATACCGCTCCATGTACTCGTCGGTCACCTGTTCGGAGCGCCAGTTGGAGCTGATGGGCGAGAATTCCCGGACGATCAGGCCCTCGACATAGGGCTTGGCCGACTCGTTGTCTGCCTGATTGGTGCCGTAGTTGCCGATCTGGGGGTTGGTGAGAACTACAATTTGACCGGCATAGGAGGGATCGGTAGCGATTTCCTGGTAACCGGTTAGGGAAGTATTGAAAACAACTTCACCCTGGCATTCACCAGGTGAACCATAGCCGAGGCCACGGAATATGCGCCCGTCTTCGAGCGCTAGAATCGATTGCATTGCCTCTCCGAGGAGTGGATTCAACCGATTCTAACAGGTTTCAACGACGGCAGTACCAAGCGCCACCCTGGCGGCCTATCGCACCATGCCCGCGTCTCTGGCCGGCCAGTAGACGAACACAGCTTTCCCGTAGATGAGTGAGCGCTCTACCGGGCCGAACTCGCGGCTGTCGGAAGAGATCGACCGATGGTCGCCCATCATGAAATACGAGTCCTCCGGCACGACCATCTCCTCATAGGACCGGTGGTCGCGATACGCCTCGGGAACGTACGGCTCCATCTGCGGCTTGCCGTTCACTAAAACCACGCCGCGATCGATGCGCAACCGGTCGCCGGGCAGGGCGATCACCCGCTTGATGTAGCTCTTCTCCGGGTCGCGCGGATAGTGAAACACCACCACATCGCCCCGCTCGATGGCCGCGAAGCGATAGACAAACTTGTTGATGAACAGCCGGTCGTGATCTTCCAACCGCGGCAGCATGCTGGTGCCTTCCACGCGGACCGGCTGGTAAAGAAAGGTGATGATCAGCACCGAGGCAATCGCGGAGACCACCAAATCCCGCACCCAAAGCCCAATGCCCCCGTTTCTGCGGGAGGACTCGGGGGGTGGCGCGATGGCCGCCTGGTTCAACTCTGGCTCAGTTGCAGGGATCGTTTCGGGATTGGGGACGTTGGGGGGAAGCGTTTCCATCTCTCTTCTAGATTACTCGATTACTCGCATCCGAGCCCCCCGAGCGGGCACAGCACCCGGGTGCGGCCCGGTTTTGCGAGCGGCTTGGGCTGATTGGCCGCCGGAACCAGCGACGGCGCGGAGCCAGGCGCATTCACGCCATTCAGATTCGCCTCTTCCAACACCAGCGGCCGCTGCAGCACCATCTCCACCTGCGTGCCGCTTTCGATATTCACATCGGCGCCTCGGGTAAACAGCGTCGCAATGCCCACTGCGGCCAGTCCCGCCCCGATTCCGATCATGCCTCCTTCGACGGGGTGTCCCGAGCCGTACCCCCCGATGCTTCCCACAGAGCCGCCGGTCGGAATGGCAATCTCCGCCACCTTGGCCGCGTTGCGCCCCTTGTCGCCGCCCTGCTCGATGGTTCCCTCGCCGTCATCCTTCACCGACTGCTTGCTGGCGCCTGGCAGACTATTCACCAAGCCAGGAATCTCCACCACCGTGCCGTTGGGAAAGATGATCGAGGTGAAATGCATATCCAGTTGGGACTTGCCCTTCACGCGTCCGGCCCGAACGACGCGGTCCACCACCCCTTGAACATAGACGCCTGCCGGGATCATCACCCGGTTGCCGACCACGACCGGAAACGTCGAGGCCAGGTACACGCCGTCGCCCGGCGTGGCGCTCCTGGTGTTGACGCCGCTGCGCAATTGCAGCAAGACCCTGGTGCCGGATGGCACCGTGTAAGTCTTCTTCTCGGGCGCTGCTGGAGCAGCGGCTGCGTCCGGTTCAGGCAAGGCCACGGCCGGCGCTGCGCTCGGCTGGCCTGTCGGGGACTGCGCAGGGCTAGGGGGCTGTGCCGGCGAATTTGTTCCGGTCTCCGGCCGCGCTGGCTCCTGCGCCAGCGCAGGCTCCCAGGGAAGCGTCAACAGGCCCAGCACCAGGACTGCCGTTAACGGCACATGCAACAGACGCATCAATCCCTCCACTCATTCACCTGACTTCATAGACGGGTTGCCCGCAACCAAGGATAGCCCCAATTCACGAAAAAATGGGACTCATCCGACCTCTCGGCGCCCCATTCGCGGTACCATGCAAAACAACAATGAAATCTGGAGACGCCACGCCCGATCATTCCGCCGACGACCCCCACAACCGGTTTGCCGCCGTCTACCGCGTCCTGCGCGACGCCGTCGCCTCCCGCGCTTTTCCCGGTTGCGCCTTTGGAGTGCTGGCCCTCGGCGACTGCGGCCCCGAAGTTCTGCTGCAGGACGCTCTGGGCCGCTTCACATACGACGATGACGCCCCTCCGGTCACTCCGGAGACCACCTACGACGTGGCCAGCGTCACAAAGGTCGCGGCCACTACCGCCGTCGCCATGCTGCTCCACCAGCGCGGACTGCTCGACTTGGCCACGCCCCTGGGCGATCTGCTGCCCGGCTTCGTGGTGGGCCGCGCGCAGGGGGAATTGGCGCGCCGCGTCAACCTGCGCCATTTGCTTGCCCACAACTCTGGGCTGCCCGGATACGTCGAGTTCTTTCGCACCGCCACCACTCCCGCGGCGCTTCTCCGCGCCTGCCTGGAGCTGCCTCTTGAAGCCGAGCCGGGCGCGCGCGCCGAATACTCCGACCCCGGCTTCATCCTTCTCGGCAAGGCGCTCGAAGTGCTCATCGGCGAACCTCTCGCCACCTGGGCCCATCGCGAGATTTTCCAACCCCTGGCCCTCGCAGCAACGGGTTTTTGCCCGCCTGGCGCAGCTCGTCCGTCGATTCCGCCCACCGAGGAAGACACCACACTGCGTTTGCGCCCAATTCAGGGCGAGGTCCAGGACGAGAACGCATGGCTGCTCAAAGGCGTTGCCGGCCATGCCGGCCTGTTCTCCAACGTCCCTGACCTGCTGCGCTTTGCCGGAGAAATCCTTCAATCGGCCGCCCACCCGGGAAATGCCCGCCTGTTCGACGCCGCCACAGTCGAGACCTTTGCCGAGCGCCAGAGCCCCGTGGGCAGTTCCCGGGCGCTGGGTTGGGATACACCCAGCGAAAACTCCTCCTCTGGCCGCCATTTTTCGCCCCATTCGATTGGCCATCTGGGCTTCAGCGGCTGCTCGCTGTGGATCGACCTGGACGCCGGGATTGCCGTGGCTTTGCTCGCCAACCGCACCTGGCCCGACCGACGCAGCCAGCTGATTCGAACCGTCCGCCCGGCCTTCCACGATGCCCTTCGCGAGGCGCTGTAACACTCCTGCAACCTGCGCTATCAAAGGCATTTCCGCCGGTTGTGAATTCTCCCCCCGTCAGAATTCTGACCCCCATTGACCGGTTTCCAGATACAATTGAAACTCGGGGACATACGCGATGCTAACCAGCTCGACGATCCAGGAGACGGCCGGCGCCCAAATCAATGACATCAAGAAAGACCAGGCCTCCCTGCTTCAGGAATTGACGACCGAAAGCCAGAACGAGGCCTCTCAAGGCTTCGATACCAAATCTGCACTTGAGATTGCACGCATCATCAACCACGAGGACGCAAAGGTCGCCGCAGCGGTCAAGAAGGCCATTCCGGAGATCGCGCAAGTCATCGACCAGGTCGCGCGCAGTCTGCGCGATGGCGGCCGCCTCATCTACATCGGCGCCGGCTCCAGCGGACGCATTGCCGCCCTTGACTCCTCCGAATGCCCGCCTACCTACTCCACCGCACCCGGACAAGTGCAGTACATCATGGCCGGCGGACCCAAGGCCCTGGCCTCGGCCGTCGAGGTCAACGAGGACTCTGAGGAACTGGGCCAGCGCGACATTGCCCGCCGCCGCCCCACGCGCAAGGATGTGGTCATCGGCGTATCCGCCTCCGGCCGCACTCCCTACGTCGTGGCCGCCGTGGCCTATGCCCGCGCCCGCGGAGCCCACACCGCCGCGGTCACATGCAATTTGGGAACTCCGCTGGCCGCCGCTGCCGATACCGCCATCATCGCCGACGTCGGCCCCGAGGTGGTCTCCGGCTCCACCCGCATGAAGGCCGGCACCGCTCAAAAAATGGTCCTCAACATGATCACCACCGGCGCCATGACCCGCCTGGGCTATGTGTACGAAAACCTCATGGTCAACGTCCACATGCAGAACTCCAAGCTGGTCGAACGCGGCATCCGCATCCTCATGGGCGCCTGCAAAATCGACCGCGAAACCGCCGTCCAGACCATCAAGAGCGCCGGCCGCAGCGTTCCCGTGGCACTGGTCATGCTCAAAGCCAAGGTCGACAAGCCCGAAGCCGTCCGCCGCCTGGCAAAATCCGACGGCAACGTCCGCCTGGCCATCGAGGACAATGTCCTCGAACTCTAGCTTCGACACTCCGCTGTGAAATCCGGGTTTTGAAAGGGCACGGCGGGCGACCCCAAGGGTCTCCTGCCGCAGTCCCAATCACCTGGAATGCTTGTCGTCGAGAGCGACCCATGGCAAAGCGAGCGAGAGTTGAAAGCCTGCCCCGAGCTTCCCGAAGAGGACCTGCGTTTCGGCGGCTTGCGAACTGCAATCGCGCGTTGCCAGAGCTGCGAGACCCCTTTCCCGCCCCTAAAATGCCCGGATTTTTCCTAAGAATCGACCCGTGTACCAAGGTTCCGCCCAGCAATCGGTTCCCATTCCAAGAGGTCATCGGCTCCCGAGCCGCCGGACCCGCGGCCAAATCGCAAATTCACGACCGGATAGCAAATTCAGGGCCGCCGATCTACCGCCCGGACCACCCAATATCCAGTGAAGCGGTCGACAAGCCGACGTCCCGATACCTATTTGAGATTCTGCTTCGTCCTCAAGTTCGACCCTTTGAACCCTGCTTCCGAGGTTCGATGAGCACGGTGGCAGTTTGCGTTAACTGACCCCATAAGCAGTCGAAAGGAAGATGATTCAAGCGTACATACCTTGGATCAGCTTTGCTCAAGCTATGGAGCGAGAAGCTTTTTGAGATGCTGTGGATGCCTTGGCGATCAGATCGGAGCGGCATTGCGCGGTTGACGTGCAAGGTTGACGAAATTGCGGACAAGCGGGTCCGACTCGTCGAGCTTACGCCATGCCAATCCGATCTTCCATTTCGCCTCGGCCAGACTTGTGTCCATCAAGCGGACGCCCGGTACCCGCATCAGGCTTACCGCGCGTGGCACCAAGCTGACACCCACGCCCGCTCGCACGAGATTGAGGACCGTAAATAATTCGCTGGCTTCCTGAACTATGCGGGGGCTGAAACCCGCGGTCCTGCATGTCCGCACAACGTGATCGAAAAGGCTGGCGGAAAGACTGCGGGACATGACCACAAATGGCTCTTTTCGTAGGCCGGCGAGTCCCCCGCGATAGGACATCCCGCGAGGCACAGCCACCACCAGAGTCTCCTGGAGTACCGGCACGGAGGCCAATTCGGTGCGCTCAATCGGGAGACGGACGAAACCGACATCGATGTTCCCATCCTCAAGCGCCTCGACCTGATCCGGTGTGGGCATGTCCCTCATCGACACGTGCACCTGCGGAAAGCGCTGTCGAAATCGAGTCAGGATATCGGGCAGTCCGGCAGCCAGGGATGTGATGCCAAAACCTATCCGCAACAAGCCGGCTTTTCCGCTTACCGCCAGGCGAGCCATGTGTTCCGCGATCTCGGACTCCCGCAGCAGGCTGCGCGCGCGATCTCGAAGGATCTCTCCTGCGGGCGTGAGGGCTACCCGCCGATATCCGCGTGTCAGCAACGGGCCGCCCACTTTGGCCTCCAACCTCTGTATCTGTTTTGTTAGCGCGGGCTGGCTGACGCGCAACTCTTCCGCGGCTTGGCCAAAGTGGAGATGGTTGGTCAGCACCAGGAAGGAATGCAACTCGGATAGTTCCAAAGCCATTCCACTAGGTTATCAGAAATGTATAAATTTCATATTGGACAGAATGATGCGAAGCGTGCAGCCTAGTAACACAAGTGAAGGGCGATGAGAGGCATCGTGCTTGCCGAGACCATCGTCGCATCAGCTAGTGCTAAGAAGGAGATTCCATGAAACGGATTTTGGAGCTTGGGCTGTTATTGATGCTTTCGTCTGTTCCTCTGTTTGGAGCGAAGAATTCCTATGTATTCCTGCTGCCTGCCGACGTTCGCGCAGGTGACGTTCAATTGCCGAAGGGACACTGTACTGTAACTTGGTCGGAAACATCGGGATCGAAAGTGCAATTGACCCTCAAAACGCAGGACAAAAAAACGATAACCATCGACGCTCGCGAGGTTGAGGGGAAGCCGGGCAATATTGGGGTGGTGACATTCGTCGATAACGGCATCACTTATCTGGAGGAAATCGATACTGCGAACACGAGATTCGTCGTGCAGAACCCGCCCAATGAGCAAAAGTGAGTCCCGACCCTCAGTTCAATCCTCAGATCTCGAAGGACGAAGGCACTGCACAGACGTCCCGTTTGCCGGTCCGCGGTGTCCGTGAGATCTCGTCGCGAAGGGGCTTTGTCGCGCACGGTCGCCGGATCGCTAGGTCCTGCGTGACCTTCTACCCCCCTTTCACTTGCGGGAAAGGGGGATCCTTTTCCGAGCAGTTTGCTGTGAACGGAATTCAAGCGCACTTTGGAATCTACCCCGCCATAACCAGAGAGCAGCCCGGGAATGTGCGACGTGATTTTTACCGAAGTCTCGAACAGCCGCTAAAGAGCGCGCGGTCGAAGCGCTACGGAATCGTCATGCATAGAACTGAAAGAGCGGACGGTCATGAGCGATTCAAGGAGCTTTGCGCTTTGGCTCAGGCCAACTCGCTCGGCATGGTGGACCAACTTGAGTTGATGGAGCATTTGACGATTTGCGACTCGTGCCGGAAAATCCACGATCAATATGCCGCGATTGGCTCGGAGGGCATGGCATTCCTATTGGGAAGCTGTGCAGCGAGCGAGAAAGCCGGGAGATGGGATCATCGCGAGGCACGGCGGAAGCTGCTCGCTTCAATCCAAGCCAAGAAGCCGCACGATGTCTAACAGCAGTGGCCGTGGTGCTTTTGCCGACGACCACCTCGAACAATCTCTCCCTGCGTTCTATATTCCCGGCGGCATGCACGCAGGCTCCATCGAGAGCTACATTCTGGCGAGGCTTTGGCTAAGCTCTGTTTGCGAGGCTGGATGCCAGTTTCTCTCACCCCAACTGGCACTGAATTCGCCGGTCACTCGAAGCTCTGCCCACGTTTCACCGCGGTTGAACCGTTGGCCGTACGGTCCCAGCATCAGCCGGGCGCCTTGCCGGCCGGCGGCAGGTGCGCCGACTCTTGAATCACAATGCGTTTGAGCCTGTACAGAAACTCCTGGCCCGCGGTTGGTTTCAGCCTCTTCTCTCCCCACTTCATCTCCGCCTGCGTTCTGTGCTCTGGGTTCAGCGAAGTTCAATGCTCGATGCCTGCTGGGCAGGAATCCTGATTGTGGTTACCGGACCGAATTTGTCCTCATCGGCGGCCCAGAGAGTGCCACCGACGGCGGTATCGATTCGGCTTGCAGAGACCTGCGAAAGCGGCTTGCCATTCAGGAGAACGCTTGTCGCTGATCTGGTTCCGTGCATGTGAATGAGATAAGAACGAAGTGGGGAATGAAAAGAGCCGGATGGCTTCCCCAGCAAGAGGTGGATGATTTGTCCGCTGGCCGATGCCTGAACGGACTGGCGATAATACTCCCCTTGCTCGTACGCATAGGTAGCGCCGTCGTCGTCGTAGTACACGAACCGGGCCACCTGCGCGGCTGCGAAAACGTCCAGGGTGATTTCGGGAACTGGGTGCTGGCCGGTGTAATCCTGCGGCGGTTGTGAGGCAAGGATCGATCCGGCGCGGATAAAGAGCGGAATGTCTTCCCATGTGCCTGGATCGATTGAATAGTTGATGGTCTTGCCGCCCTCAAACTTCGTGCCGTGGAAGTAGTCGTACCAGATGCCAGCGGGCAAGTAGACGCTGTGTTCGGTCTCCCCGGGACTGACGACTGGCGAAACCATCAGGGCATCGCCGAACATCCAGGACGAGCCTTCATTCGCTAGTTTCGGATCTTCGGGAAAGAGCCAGAAGAGCGGACGCACCACGCCGACGCCAGTTTCTGTGGCCATCCGTTCATAGGAATAGATATACGGCAAGAGTGAGTAGCGGAGGCGAAGGACTTTGGTGGCGGCTAGTTCGGCGACAGGACCATAGACCCATGGCTGCCGTTTTTCACCAATGTCACCGTGCACGCGGTCGATAGGAACAAACGCGGCGAACTCCATCCAACGCGCATAGTTCTCGGGCGTGGGGTGTCCGTGAAATCCTCCTGTATCCATGCTCCAATGCGGCTCGCCGGTGTCGATCGTCGCCAGCATGCGCATGCGCTGATGTGCCATGTTGCCGAAGCCGGTCTGAATATCTCCCGACCACTCGGCGTAACCGTAGCGCTGAGCGCCGAGATAATAGTTGCGATTGATGGACCAGACGCGGACGTTGGAGTGTTCACGCTGACCTTCGTAGAGCGCCCGGCCCATGTTCAGGAACTGGAAGTTGTTGCCGTTGTCGGCCTCGTCGTTCCACCACCCCTCCATGCCCGCATCGAATGTGGGCTCCAGGTGCTGCCAGTACCAAGAGCGAGTCTCTGGCTTGGCGAAATCGAGATTGCGCGCCAGGCGGCCCGTAGCGTAATCCGCCGATTCCTTTTCATCCGGAACCCACAGATCGTGCGCTTGAGCGTAAGCTGCGGCTTCAAGCATCTCTGTGGTGCTTCCCGGTTTGTAGACAAGAATGCGAGGTTTTAGTATGCCCGCCAAGTGAATGCCCTGGGCTCCCATTTCTTTGCCGAAGAGGCCGCTGGCGCCATCGGGAAATTGGTCCGGATTCATGCTTCCAGGAGACGACGTACTGTTCCATCGCCATTCTCCGTAATGGTCCTCGCCCCAGGCTTTCCAGTCGAAATCCATAATGAAGGCGTCGATAGGAATGTGCTTCGCGCGGTAGGTCTCGGCGATCTGTTTGAGTTCAGCTTCGGTTGAGCCCCATTGGCTATTCATGAAACCGAGCGTCCATTTGGGCGGCAGCGGAGGGTGGCCAGTCAGCGCGGACAAGGTGGAGATCACCTGCATCGGCGCACCGGTAATAACGAAATACTCGATGTCGTTGCGCGAGTCGCCCGAAAACCGAACATGGTTGGCCCCGTTATCAAATGCGCCGCCATCGGAGTCTATCAGCACGCCGTAGCGAGTTGTGAAGAACCACGGCGCGCCGGCTTCGCCCTGGACACCGGCCGAAACCTTCGAGCCATGATTTCGGGTTAGATCACCGCTGTCCTCATTCATGCTGAGGCCGCTCATGCCATAGAGGTTCTCGTTGGGGGCGCGGAGAAGGTTGACGTTATGCCCAGCCGCCTGGACGAAGGGATCTACCTGCTCCAGCAGTTTGTGCTGCGCCGCATCCGACACGGAAACGGTGATCGGCGACCGGCACGTAACAGAAGCTTGGATTTCGGATGATGCGATTTGGCCTGAGTCCCCGTCGCGACGAACGGAAACCTGAGCGAGGTCTGACACCTTCAAATTGGGATCCATCACCAGCGTGCGCGGGCTGGTCTTTCCATTAGGCTGAATGTCGATGCGAAGAAGATTCGGCCCGAGGATCTCCAGATCCATGACCCCATCTCCACTGGTCACATGCACGCCTCGCGCGGTCTCGCTCATCTGGCACTTCTGGGAGATAGGTTGCCCAAAAATGGAAATGGAATTGACGGCAAGAAAGACAAAGAAGGTAACACCGGTCGCGCCCAATTTCATTGTTCTGGATTCTCCGTTCCATGAGTAGATCTCTCGAATGTTGGTGCCGGATTCAGTCTCCGGCCATCCTGCGTCGATTTCCCCGTTCTAACAGGAGGATCGGCACGCAAATTCAAATCTTCCACCCCCAGCCTCACTGGGTTCGGCATCCCGCTTCGATTGCCCTTCATCACTTATGCGCGGGCTACAGCAATTGCGGAATGAGCCTATTCAGCGAATGGGATACTTTTTCTGCTCACATGACAGCGGACGCGGAGATCCACGCCTGCTGTCATATGAGCATCGATCTACTTGGCTGCTTCTCGCACCACCGCCACCGGGCCCAGCAATCCAGAAGGCAACAGTGGCGACTTGGCATCGTAGGGTTTCACATCCGCGAACGTGTACTTGGTGGTCGTACCCGGTTGCTCATCGCCAATCATCCGATTCACCCACGCATTGGTGACTTTGACGGTTAATTGATTTGCACCCGGCTTCAGCGCGCTGGTAGCATCCACCCGAAAGGGCATGTGCCATACGATGCCCAGTGGTTTGCCATTTACTGTCACCTGAATTATGCATAGTTTAAGCACACGGCAGGTGCCGGACCCATTGCGCAGCGAAGTTGCGCCAGTAGTTTGAGCCTCTAAATTCTCCTTGTTTTTGGTCTGCAGGAAGGCAGTGC
>Ga0182013_10007457_pt1 | contig 12056 bp, 9 predicted proteins | sample 612S2MmetaG_FD_120487 | JGI IMG/M metagenome (GOLD analysis project Ga0182013, IMG submission 120487) | Permafrost microbial communities from Stordalen Mire, Sweden - 612S2M metaG | ecosystem: Environmental > Terrestrial > Soil > Wetlands > Permafrost | place: Sweden: Stordalen | collected...
ACCAATTTCGTCTCCGGAGAGGTGGCTGAGTGGTCGAAAGCAGCGGTTTGCTAAACCGTCGTACGGTCTAAAGCTGTACCGGGGGTTCGAATCCCCCCCTCTCCGCCAGTTTCCTTCCCGTCCCCCCGCTCAATTCGGCAGTCCCAGCCTACCCCTTTTAACCTAGCCCATAACTCGTACTATTCGTTGCACCAGACATTCACCTAGTTAGGACTTAACACACTGTTAAGTGTCTCTAACATGTTAGAAAAGTAAATACTCAATTACAACTTTTAACCTTAGTACGAGACTTTCCATTTTTATTCTTGAATTAGAAAATTCTGCGGCACTTTCAGTTCGCTCGTGCGTATTAGCCAGCGAGAGGAAACATGAGAGCATGGAGAGTCGCGGCACTCTTGCCGTGGACGTTAATCGGCGCAGCGGGTTCTACAATCCCGCGCAGCCTCACCGTCGTCATCTTTGACCACGCGCACGTTCCCCACACGACCTTGCTCTCCGCCGTCAAGGAGGCACGCCGTGCTTTCCGCGCCGCGGGAGTGGAGACCGCATGGATCCTCTGCAATCCCGTCGAGGGCTGTTATGTGCCGGAGCGTTTCGTGCAGGTTACGATCCTTCCGCGGCCGCGTCCAACCGCGCCCGTCTCGCAGGGGAGCCTGGGCGCTACCACCGTCTGTACCGCGACCGAAAATTGTTCCGCGGCGCATGTCTTCTACCAACGGATTCTCGCCTTCGCCGACGACGCAAATTCCGCGCCTGACGTCACTCTGGCGTACGTCATGCTCCACGAAATCGGGCATGTGCTGGGGCTGGGACATCGGCCGGGCGGCATCATGACGGCAGCTTTCACTCGTCAAGATCTGCAGCGGGCTTCCTACGGCTGGTTGACCTTCGGGGACGATGACACCCGAGTGGTTCGCGCGGCGGTCGAACGATCTCAAAGGTTAAGCGAACCGGCACGACACATCAAGCTCGCCGGATGGCGCGGCGAACTTTCCGAGTGACCTGCCAGGCCATCGCATTCTCCGCGGCGGGCCGTGATAACATCCGGCCATATGTCCGATCGATCTTTCGCGCGCCGTGACTTTCTTCGTACCACTCTCGCCGGGTCCGCGATCGCTCTCGCGAGTGAGCCCGCCGCGTCCGCCGCAGAATCCGAGCCCTGGTTCGAGCGGCCCATGCGTTGGGCGCAATTAACCTTGGCCGAAAATGACCCCGGCCAGTACGACCTGCACTTCTGGCTCGACTATTTCCAGCGGACACACTCCGACGCCGCGTGTCTTAGCGCCGGCGGATGCGTGGCCTATTACCCCACCAAGATCCCGCTGCACTATCGCAGCCAGTGGATGAAGAACACCGACCCCTTCGGCGACCTGGTGGCCGGCTGCCGCAAACTGAACATGGTCGTACTGGCGCGCACCGATCCTCACGCGTGCCATCAGGATGTCTACGACGCGCACCCCGATTGGATTGCGGTCGATGAGGCCGGCAAGAAACGGCCGCATTGGACCATGCCCGGATGGTGGGTCACCTGCGCGCTCGGGCCCTACAACTTCGAATTCATGACCGATGTAACGCGCGAAATCGTGCAGTTGTATCGGCCGGACGGCATTTTCAGCAATCGCTGGGCCGGCTCCGGCATGTGCTATTGCGAACACTGCCGCCAGAATTTCAAGGCTGCCACCGGTTTCGATCTTCCACGCACCGCCGACCCGCAGAACCCCTCCCGCCGCGCCTACATCGAATGGAAGCAGCAGCGTCTCTTCGAACTCTGCGCCGTCTGGAACAGAGCCATCCGCGAGGTCAACCCCGAGGCCTCTTTCATTCCCAACTCGGGTGGCGGCGCGCTGAGCGAACTCGACATGAAGACCATCGGCGAACTGGCGCCGGTCATGTTTGCAGACCGCCAGGCGCGCAGCGGTCTCTCGGCGCCGTGGTCGAATGGCAAGAACGCCAAGGAATACCGCGCCACCATGGGGTCCAAACCGGTGGGCGCGCTGTTCAGCGTCGGCGTCGAAGAGCCGTACCGCTGGAAAGACTCGGTGCAGACAGGCCCCGAAATCCGCCTGTGGGTGCTCGACGCCATCGCCAACGGACAGCGGCCCTGGTTCTCCAAATTCTGCGGCACGCTCTACGACCAGCGATGGCTGCCGGTTGTGGAAGAACTCTACACTTGGCATTTCCGCAACGAGCGGTATCTGCGCAACGTGGCGCCCATGGCCCGTGTAGGGATGGTCTATTCCCAGCAGACGGCGCAATATTATGGCGGCGAACACGCGCGTCAGAAGGTGGAAGACCACACGCTGGGCTTCTACCAGGCGATGATCGAAGCGCGCATTCCCTTCGAGATGGTGCACGACCGTCTACTCGATGCCGCACACCTCGCCGCCTTAAGGTGCTCATCCTCCCCAACATTGCAGCGATGTCGGACGCCCAGTGCCGCCAGATCCGCGAGTTCGTGGACCGCGGCGGCAGCATCGTGGCAACCTTTGAAACGTCGCTCTACGACGAATGGGGTGTGCGGCGATCGGATTTCGGGCTGGCATCGCTCTTCGGCGCCTCCTATGACGGCGGAATGGACGCCCGCATGATGAACTCCTACCTGCGCCTGGAGACCGATCCGCAGACCGGCAAACGGCACGCCCTGCTGGCCGGTCTCGAAGGGACGGGGCGCATCATCAACGGCGTTTCCCGGGTCCACACGCGGGCGACAGGGGAATACCGCAATCCGCCGCTCACATTGATTCCGTCGTACCCCGATCTGCCCATGGAAGAAGTCTTCCCTCGTGAGCCGAAGACAGACATCCCCGAGGTTTACTTGCGGCAAGCCGGAGCGGGCCGGGTGGTCTATTTCCCCTGGGATATCGATCGCACGTTCTGGGAGGTGCTTGCCGAGGACCATTTGAAGCTCCTCCGCAACGCCGTCGACTGGGCTACCAATGAGCCGCGGCCAGTGACGGCGGAAGGTCCGGGAGTTCTGGACGTGACCGTGTGGCGGCAAAAGGATTCCATGACGGTCCACCTGGTGAACCTCACCAACCCCATGATGATGAAGGGGCCATTGCGCGAATTCCTGCCCTTGCCGGCACAACAGCTGACCGTCCGCCTGCCTGAGGGAAGGAAGTGCCGCGCCGTGAAGCTCCTGGCGTCCGGTCAGACGCCGCGTCTGCAACAGGCTGCCGGGCAGGTTCGGCTGACCCTCCCGGCGATTCTGGACCACGAAGTAGTAGCCATCGATTTCTGACTCATCTTGGCAGCAGAATTGCAGCTCGACGTGCGCTCGGTGGGTTTCTCGACGGTTTTGAGCGCCAGTCGGGCCGTTTCACCCAACGAGTCGGGGCAAATGACACTTAATCAAGTTTTGCGGGACCACGCATTCACTCACGGCCTAGCCGACGCCCAGATCGCCACGTTAGCGTCGATAGCCTCCGAGGTGACGTTCGCCGAAAACGATCTGGTGCTGATGGACCGGGAACAGTCTCGATCCTTTTTTCTGGTGCTTACCGGCAGCGTCTCCGTGGAGTTATGTACGGTGAGTTTTGTGGTTTCGGTACAGGCGGTTGGGGCTGGCGAGGCCTTTGGCTGGTCCGCGTTGCTGGACCATCATGAAACGCTGTTTCAGGTAAGGGCCAGAGAGCACACCACCGCGCTTCGTCTGAATGGCGACGACTTGAAGGCCGTATGCCAAGCCGATCCGCTGCTCGGTCGGGAAATCCTACATCGCGCTCTGGCAGTGGTCGCCGGACGCGTGAGAGCTACCGAAATCCGCTTTGCGGAAATGTGCGGAATTCGGGTTTAACCGTTCACCGGTCAGATTCGCTTAAGCTCGATCTTTCCCTTTATTGTTTGACCTCCCTGCGTGACCGTGACTTCACCGGTCATGCGGTCCCCGTTTACCGTCAGCGAAACCGCATAGCTGGCACCATCGCCCGGATTCACCGTACCGCTGATCTTATTGCCTTCCATCTTGGGGTTTTCAATGGGCCACTGCTCGGCTTCCTCGGAGCCGCCTGTGCCGGTGAATGTGGAGCCGCTCTGCTTCAGGATCAGAAAGGCGGGGTTCGAGTCTCCAGCCGACCCGTCGGGGCCGGTTACGGTAAAGGTTCCGGACCATTTACCGGTCACGTCGGCCGCGGCGGCCGTCATCGCGATGGCTAAAATGAGAGAAATAAACGAGAGAAACTTCACTGCGTTCTCCCCTTTCAGATTTACCTTACCTCATATCGGTGGCGGGCGCGCATCGAGCCAAAATTTATCAGGTGTAACGCGATCTACCGATCCTGCCGATGATTGATGCGGGCATAGAGTGCGAGCTTTCATCCTATATACGGCAATCTGTCTCTGGACCACCTGTGCGGCGGCGGCAGGCGTGCCGGTTTTCTTCATGGCCAACCAAGGGCAGGCGCCGCGGGGGGTCCGGTTTATGGCGAAGGGCTCCGGGCTCACGGCTTATTTTCTGCGTCGCGAAATTCGGCTGCGCGTGCAGGGCGCCTGGGTGCGGGTGCGGTTCGCGGGATCCAGCTCGTCGGTGCGCCTGGAAGGCGCCAGTCCGCAAACGGCGCGTGCTAACTTCCTGATCGGCAATGCCGCCCAATGGCATCGCGACGTCCCCACTTTCGGGGCCGTCCGATATCGCAATCTATACCCCGGCATCGACATGATTTATGGCGGCGCAGGAGTTCACCTGAAGTCCGAATTTATCGTGGCGCCGGGCGCGGATCCGGCGCAAATTGGCATCCATTACGGCGCCGCGGGAGTGCCGTCGATCCAGCAGGATGGCACGATATCGATTCCCGTGGGGGGCCAGCGACTGAGCGAGGCGCCGCCCTACATCTATCAGCAGCGGGCTGGCGTGAAGACGGCCGTGGAGGGCCATTACGCGCTCCGCGCCGACGGCTCGGTGGGATTCTCGTTAGGCCGTTACGACGTATCGCTGCCCCTCGTCATCGACCCCCTGATGACTTACTGCACCACAGTGGGCGCCAGCAATTTCAACGCGGCGACGGCGATTGCCGTAGACAGCGAGGGCGCCGCATACATCGCGGGCTATACCGATTCGGAGGCTTTACCCACCGCCAACCCTGCGCAGAATTTCAACGCTGGGAGCGTAGCCGTGTTCGTGGCCAAGCTGAACCCCGCAGGCACCAGCCTCGAATACTGCACGTACATGGGCGGGTCGGACGACGACCGGGCTTACGGAATTGCCGTGGATTCCAGCGGCGCGGCGTATATCACCGGTACCACTACGTCCCCGAACTTTCCCACCCGCTATGCGGAGCAGACCAGTCTGCAGGGAGGCCGCGACGCCTTCGTCTTCAAGCTCAACGCTATGGGGGACATACTGGTATACAGCACCTTCCTGGGCGGCAGCGGTGCGGAGACGGCCAACGGAATCGCCCTCGATGCTTCCAACAACGCTTACATTGTGGGTGACACCACGTCCTTGAATTTCCCCGCCACGGGATATCAGACTAACAACCACGGATCGCAGGATGCTTTCGTGGCAAAGCTCAGCTCCAGTGGACAGCAGTTGCTGTTCAGCACGTATCTGGGCGGCGCGGGCGCGGATCATGGAGGCGCCATCGCAGTCGATTCCAGCGGGTCGGTGTACATCACCGGTTATACATGGTCCCGCAATTTTCCTTTGGACAACGCCTTCCAGACGACGATTGCCGGCCCTTGCAACGCGTATATCTCTCGCCTCAGTTCCAACGGCAACAGTCTGCTGTTCAGCACGTATATAGGCGGCAGCGGCTGCACCATGGCGTATCCGGAAACCGGCCAAGGGATCGCCCTAGACCAGCAGGGCAACGCTTATATAGCGGGTGTCACTAGTTCGGGCGATTTCCCGTTGTGGAATCCGATTCAGCCGCAGTTGGAAGGCTCGACCGACGTCTTCGTCGTCAAAGTGAATTCCGCCGGCGGGCTGCTGTTCAGCACATATATGGGCGGGTCCGGAGTGGACGTCGGCAACGCCATCGCCTTGGATGCCAGCGGCGCGATCTACGTAGCGGGTTACACGTATTCCACGGATTTTCCGGTTACCACGGGCGCAGTCCAGACGGCCAACGCCGGTTCCTGTGACGCATTCCTGTTCAAGCTCAGCCCGACCGGAGACACGCTGCTGTACGCTACTTACTTGGGCGGCAGCGGCAACGATACAGCTTCGGGAGTAGCGGTCGACGCAAGCGGAAATGTGTATCTGGGGGGATGGACGCTATCGTCGGACTTCCCTGTAGTGAAGGGGAACTGAACCGGGACCACATCTCAGCGCACTTCCGCTTTGGCTTCCACCAGTACCTTTGCCCGTCCGGCTTCGCCATTCCGCTTATGCGCCGCCAGGCTGTAGAATTGAATTATGAGCACTGCCCGCTACATTCGCTGGCAAGACGGGGAGATGTGGCTCGGCTATTTTGAGCGGTATCCCGACTATCTAACGCAAGGCGAATCGTTGAACGACCTGGAAGAGAATCTTCGTGATTTGTATAGCGGACTAACGAGTGGCCAGATCCCAGGAATCCGCAGCGTTGCCGAGCTTGCCGTGGAATGAAGCGGCTTGACCTCATCCGCAAACTCGAAGAAGCAGGATGCTTGCTCATCCGGCACGGCGGCAGGCACGATTGGCATCAAAACCCCAAGACAGGGTTTTCCCAACCGGTTCCACGCCATCGTGAAATTAAAGAGTTTCTCGCAAAGCATATACTCAGCAAGCTGAAGGCGGGTCCGGAGTGAATTGGTGCGAGCGCACGTAGGGAAGATATCCTACTATCGAGACAGCCAATGCGCACTTTCTTCCATGTCGACATGGACGCCTTCTTCGTGTCGGTGGAAGAGCTGTTCGACCCGACCCTAAAAGGCAAACCAGTAGTCGTCGGCGGAGGGCCCAACGACCGTGGCGTGGTATCGGCGGCCTCTTATGCGGCGCGCAAGTACGGTGTTCATTCTGCGATGCCGCTGCGGACGGCGTCCAAACTCTGCCCGCAAGCCATCTTCGTCCCCGGACATCCCGCCCGTTACCGCGAGTGCTCGGAACAAGTCTACGCCGTGTTGCAATCCTTCTCGCCGCTGGTGGAGATGGCGTCGATCGACGAGGCTTATCTCGATATGACGGGCACCGAGCGGCTGTATGGGCCTCCTCTGCGAGCGGCGCACCTGCTGCACCAGCGCATGAAGGCGGACACGCGCCTGAATTGCTCGGTGGGGATCGCGAGTTCGCGGCTGGTGGCGAAGATCACGTCCGATGTGGCGAAGCCCAACGGCGTCCTGTGGGTGGTGCCGGGGCAGGAGGCGGCGTTTCTGGCGCCGCTCGATGTGCGCAAAGTCCCGGGCGTCGGTAAGGTCACCGAGAAGAATCTGCACATGCTGGGAATCCGCAAAGTGGGCGACCTGGCGCGGCTCGATGAAGGTTTTCTGGAGCAGCGGTTCGGCAAATGGGGCATGGCGCTGGCCGGAAAATCGCGCGGGCTCGATGCCGGGGGCTGGTTCGACACGGAAATCGGCGCCGGCGAAGGGCCGAAATCCATCAGTCATGAGCACACGTTTAACGAGGACACGGCGGACATGGCGAAGATCGAGCCCACGCTCGCGCGGCTCTGCGAAATGGTGGGCCGCCGATTGCGCGAGCACGGGCTGCAGGCTCGGACGATTCAACTGAAGCTACGCTACTCGGACTTTTCCACGATCACGAGGGCGCATTCCGTGCCGCGGGCGACGCAGCTCGATACCGAGCTCTTCGATGAGATCCGCGCGCTCTTCCAGCAGAATTGGAAGGCGGGCGCCAAGGTGCGGCTGCTCGGCGTGCACGTTTCGGGCTGGGAATCGGGCGAGGAACAACTGGATCTGCTCGGTGGGGATAAGCACGAGCGTTGGCAGCAGGCGATGGCGGCGGCTGACAAGATGCGCGATCGCTTCGGCGAATCCGCAGTGTCGCTGGCGGTGAGCATGCGCGGGAAGTTCGGCGAACGGACACACGAGAATCCTGTGGGATTGCCGGGGAAGAAGAAGGGGCAGTCCTAGAACCCATTGTCTTTTTTATTGAGCCAATAACCGTCGCTCGCGTTGAAATTGGGTGCTCCGTGTGACATACTGGGCCTATCTTTCAGCCGGTTTATTGAAGCTTGTTGGGAGTCTCGCCCGGCAGGTCTGCTCGTCGCGGAACACTTCATCCTGGATCGCTCCGCGAATCTGGGGTACGTGTGTTCCGGAGTTCGTTTGGACTCGTAGATGGGGTCGTCAATTCAAGTTAAAGGGGCTTTAATGAGTCGTATTCGTCCTGTATTGTTGTGTTTCGCGATTCTGCTGCTAGCGATGTGCGCAAGCGCGCAAGTGGAGAGCAGTGTTACGGGTACGGTCGTCGACCCTTCAGGTGCGGCTGTGCCTGGCGCCACCGTCAGTCTGCAGTTGACCGGCAGCACAACCAGTCTGTTCACTACGAAATCCGGTTCGAATGGGGCATTTGATATCGCTGCGGTCCCATCCAACACTTATGACATCTCCGTTGAGATGAAGGGCTTCTTGAAATTGGTCCTGACCAAGTTGGTGGTTGAGCCTAGTCGCGTCACAGACGTGCAGGCGCTCAAACTCAGTATCGCCGGCACTACCGAAACGGTAGAGGTGAGCGACGCGGCCACCACTGTGCAAACCACCAGCGCCGACGTCTCCACTACCATCACCAAGGCCCAGATTCAGGACTTGCCGACGATGAATCGTAGTCCGCTGGGATTCCTGCAAACGCAAGCCGGCATCAATGACGCGCGCGGCAGCACCACCGTCAACGGACAGCGTTCCAGCTACATCAACGTTACGCTGGACGGCATCAACATCCAGGACAATTTTATCCGCACTAATGACATGGATTTCCTGCCGAACCTGTTGCTGCTCGACCAGGTGGCGGAAGTCACGGTATCGTCTTCCAACGCCGATGCCTCCGCATGGGGCGGATCTTCCCAGGTGAATTTCGTGACGCCGTCCGGGACCAACCACTTCCACGGGGCCGTGTACTGGTCCAACCGCAACAGCGTGTTGGCGGCCAATTCCTTCTTCAATAATCAGGCCGGCGTGAAGAATCCGCACCTCAACCAGAACCAGATTGGCGGCAAAATCGACGGCCCCATCCTCAAGAACAAGCTGTTCTTCTATTTCAATTATGAAGCGTACCGGCAAAAGCAGCAGACATCCGAGAACTATACGGTTCTCTCGCCCAATGCCCGCAACGGCATCTTCACCGAGAGCAACGGAACGCAGGTGAATCTGTTGAGTCTGATGGGCGTGCAGCAGAACAGCGTGACGCAGAGCCTGCTGTCCAAAGTGCCCACCGCATACAACAATTTTTCGAAGGGCGACTCGAGCAATTCGCTATTGCGCAACACCGCCGGCTTCCAGTTCAACGCCCGCGACAATCGCACGCGCGACAACGTCACTGCCAAGCTGGACTACAACCTTTCGACCCGGAACAGCTTGAGCGTGAGCTATATCTACAACCGCGACATCCTGGACCGCCCGGACGAAGATGCCACGTTCGATACCACTCCAAACGTAACCAACGACGACGCGACGCGGCTGTTTTCGATCGGGTGGCGCTTCAATCCCACGCCCACCTTGACTAATGAAGCGCGGTTCGGGTTTAATCTGGCGCCGGCGCTTTTCGTCTCGCAGCCGACCGCGTATCCCTTCTTCGTTTCCGGTACGTCCTACACCAACCCGGTCAACTCGTTCTTGTCGCAGGGCCGCTTCACCGACACCTACAACACTTCCGATAAGGCAGTGTGGGTTCACGGCAATCATTCCGTGCAGTTCGGCGGATCCTGGCAGAAGGTGACCATTCGGGCGTTCAACTATGCGAGCATAGACCCGAGCTACGCCCTCGGTTTCGGCACTGGTAATCAGGGACTGGTTTCTTCGCAGTTGCCGGGCATCACTTCCAGCGATCTGTCTTCGGCCAACACTCTGCTGGCTACGCTGGCCGGCTACCTGAATACCGATTCCCAACTGTTTAACGTCACGTCGAGGACGTCGGGATACGTCAACGGCGCACCCAACCTTCGCAACTACTACTTTTCGAATGTCGGATCGTACGTGACCGACACCTGGCGCATCAAGCCGCGCCTGACGGCGAACCTCGGCGTGCGGTGGGATCACTATACGCCGGTGGATGAAAGAGATTCACTCGCCCTGCTGCCGGTTCTGGAAAACGGCAACCCGATCCAGACTCTGCTCGATCCGAACTTGACTCTCAACTTTGCGGGAAGCGCGGTTGGCCGCAAGTGGTATTCGCCGAGCTGGCACGAATTTGCTCCCAACGTCGGGCTGGCGTGGTCGCCCTTCGGTGACGGCAAGACCGCCATTCGTGCGGGCTACAGCATCTCTTACGTGGATGACAACCTGGCGTATGCATTGAGCAATAGCGCTGTGAGCACCAATGCAGGTCTCTCCACCACCGTCAGCACCACGGGCCTCAGCGGCTTCCTGAGCAGTACGCCGCCCACTGTTACCGCCCCGGCATTCCAGGTGCCCCGCACCTTGGCTCAGAACTATGTGCTCAACCCTTCGGGTAACGCTGTCGCCATGCCCGATCCTGGATTGACCACTCCCTACGTCCAACAGTGGAACCTCAGCGTGGAGCACAGCATCAAGGACATCATCTTCAACGTCCGCTACGTGGGCAACCATGGCGTGAAGGAAATCCGCGGGCTGGACTTTAACCAGGTGGTGATCAGCGGAATCCTTCCCGCGTTCCAGCAGGCGCAAAACAATGGATTCCTGGCGCAGGCAAAGACGGGCTCGTTCAATCCGACTTATAACTCCGCCATCGCCGGAAGCGTAGCGCTCCCCTATTTCGCCGCCATGCCGAATGGAGGCTACCTGACTAATTCCACCGTGATGGGTTACCTGCAGACCGGCGCGGTCGGTGAACTGGCGAACTTCTACCAGTACAACGGCGTGAATGGCCCGTACAACTACTACAAGAACGTCAATACGCTGGGCGCCAATCTGCTGCAGAACTACAGCAGCAGCACCTACAACGCTGCCGTGGTTGAAGCTACGAAGCGTTTTTCCAAGGGTCTGGCGTTCCAGGCGAACTATGTCTTCTCGAAGAACCTCAGCGACTCCCAGGGGGCCGCTGGCACCGATTTCGAGCCGTTGCTGGACATGAACAACCCCAAGATCGAGAAGGCCCGCGTGGCCGGAATCGACGTGACGCAGGTGTTCAAGGCCAACTTCAGCTATTACCTGCCCATGGGCAAGGGCCACCGGCTCAGCGGCAATTCGGTCGTCAATAAGGTGATCGGCGACTGGAATGTCGCCGGCCTCTTCACGCTGCAATCCGGCACGCCGTTCTCGATCCTCTCCGGCCGCGCGACTTTGAATCGCTCTTCGCGATCCGGGAACAACACTGCGGACACCTCGCTCACCCTGGGACAACTGCAGAGTCTGTTCCAACTCCGCATGACTCCGAGCGGTCCCTATTATGTTGCCGCATCGGCACTCGGGTCGGACGGGCGCGCGGTCGCTACGGATGGGACCGCGGCCTTCACCGGTCAGATCTTCACTGAACCGGGAGCGGGCACCATCGGAACGCTGCAAAAAGCCGACCTGAACGGACCAGGAGTATGGGACTTCGACTTTAAGGCCTCCAAGGACATCACCTTCTCGGAGAACAAGGGCCTGCAGATTCGTATGGACAGCACGAACTTCTTCAACCATACGACCTGGTACCTCGGAGACCAGACCCTCACCTCGACCACCTTTGGCAAGATCACCAGCCAGTACTATGGCAATCGCTTGATCCAGTTCGGGCTGTATTTGAAGTTCTAGCTGGAGTCTGGAGTTTTGCTCTCCCGCCGGGGCGCCGCAATTGCGGTTCCCCGGCGTTTTCTTTTGGGGGCTAGGCTGGCCAGGCCCCCTTAAAGAGGTCTTCCAAATGCGGCCAGAGACCTTGATTTCTGATGGAACCTGCCGAGAAGATCACGATGCCGTCGGGCTTCGCGGCGCGCGCTGCTTCGATGGCGCGGATCAGTTTAGCGGCTGGGTAGGTTTTCGTTCCCGCCTCTTCTTTGTAT